>Ga0209744_1000512_pt1 | contig 13059 bp, 13 predicted proteins | sample BarGraNGADG00311_2_FD_184494 | JGI IMG/M metagenome (GOLD analysis project Ga0209744, IMG submission 184494) | Arctic peat soil microbial communities from Barrow, Alaska - Barrow Graham LP Ref core NGADG0004-311 (SPAdes) (version 2) | ecosystem: Environmental > Terrestrial > Soil > Wetlands >... | reverse complement strand
AATTGAGGTACGATCTACCCATTCCTCTCACCCATACTACCTGGAATAGTACTCCTCCATCGTACGAAATGGTCGCATAGCTGCCACGTTTCTTGATCACCAGGGGTTGGCTCCCTTTGGCAATCTCATCCAGTCGGTCCTGGTAGAGGAAGATCTCGTGGAAACAGCGTTGTTATGTCCAAGTCTGTATGTGTGGTTAGAAGGCGCCCTCGTCGTCTCTATAATATTGTTGCGTGATGCTAACAATATTCGTAATAAGGGGGAAGTACTGAATGGGAGTTGATAATTGGTAATAGTGTGGATAATTCCTTCTCTTTGACGCTAGCCAGAGCCTCCGATAGAATGGCAACGAAAAGGAAAGGGTTCTGGTATGAGTGAGTAAGAATTTCTTTATCGAATGAGAGTAGAGATGGTTCAAGAAGCGGATAAGAAATAGATCCCATTCGCTCTTCTCTGTAAAGAATATCACGTGAGTAGAAAATGGTTCTACAAGTGGAAAAGGAGAAGAGAAAGATGAGGAGACGAAGGGTTGAGGTCCCAGATAAGAGCAGTTCTCAAGATGCTGGGTAGCATGGCAATAGAACTAGAAGGGCAGATGCTAACCTTCATAAGAGAGCATCCTACCTATGGACTAAGACGAACAGAGGCAGAACTGAAATCTATCGGTACCTCTGTTGGCCATACCGGTATTTACAATATCCTTAAGAGAAGATGCTTAACTGCAGCGAAAGCTCCCTCGGAATGGGGAAGGAACTTATCTGGAGAGATCATCACCCAAGATGAAAGAACCAGAGATAAGGAGAAAGCAAAGAATAACCACGTAGAAATAGTTATACAGGTCAATTGACAGGACAGGAAAGGACACTTCTATATCGGTTGCTTAAAAGGACTAGGAAAATCTATCATTACGTTGCCGGTGATTGCTTCTCCTCTTTTAGAACAGTTAGCGTTGATGATAACAAAGCTACCAAGGTTTCACGGATGTTGTAGAGAATCATCTTGCCAAGAAGCCTGCTCCAGGAAAGAGAGAATCCTTACTGATTGTGGAACAGAATCTACCATCTGGCATGAGGAAACAATACTAACTCACGAATTTGAGAAGACAAGCAACAGACTTGGGGTAAAGCGCACCAGTACCAAAATGAACCACTCCTGGCCTAATGGTTACAGAGAGAGGCTCGATAAAACCCTCTAAGATGAACCTTACACCGTTGCCTTCAGAAAGAAGTAATATGAGAGCAAAGAAAGCAGGTATACAAATTGGAGCAGAATGGCTTGGAAAGCCACTAGAAGCACATCTTCAGAAAAATTTGACATTAGATGAGGAAGGTGTTAGCATAAAAAACAGGAATTAAAATCAACTGCAGGCGGAAAAGGGGGTGATTGAAAATTCGTCTTTTGCCAATGATCTTGTTGAAACAGAGAAGAAGAATGGGGACGTTCCGGAATGTCAATATATAACTGCATGTTGAAGCCAGGACAAGCCGGTCAGCCCCCCTGGTTGAGTACTGATTGTTGATTGGCAAAATGAAAGCTGTTTTCTGAAACGTCTGAAATTCGTCCACAAGGCGGAAAGGAAGTCTGTATGGAGAATCAGTACTATCAGAAACGGGTTGTGCAGTTCGCAGAGATCATGGACAAGGCCAATATTGATGCTTTCCTCACAATGGCCGCTTCAAACCAGCGGTATCTCACGGGATTTACCGGCGATGAGTGTTTCCTGCTTATCGTTGCCGGCGAGCCTCATTTGGTCGTTGACAGCAGATTTACGACGCAGGCGCACGAGGATTCACCGGGGCTTGATGTTGTTGAATACTCTGACCACTGGGCGAGCACTGTGGCATCGCTCCTTGCAAAGCGTCATGCGCACTGGCTCGGATTCGAGCGTGTGCGCATCCCGTTTGCCCAGCTGGAGACGATTCAAGCGGCCACATCGTTTGCGACACTCGTACCCACGAAGGACCTGGTCGAGAGCATGCGGATGGTGAAGGATGCCACCGAACTGAAGCTTATCAAGACGGCAGGGCATAGGGCCGATATAGCCTTCCGATCCATGCTTGCCCATTTCAAAGCTGGCATGACCGAGAACGAAGTTGGTGCCGAATTCGAATATCAGGTCTCCAAAGCAAAGGCACGCGGGACAAGGTTTGCACCGGTGGTTGCATCAGGTCCACGTGGCGCCCTTCCGCACGGTTTCGCGTCATCTCGCGTCATCCAGAAGGGCGAGCCGGTCGTCATCGATTTTGGTGTGGAGTATGGGGGGTACCTCTCGGACTGCACAAGGACTGTTGCAGATGGTGAGCCTTCGAAGGAGATCGTCGACACGTATGCCCGGCTGCGTGTCGCCCAACAGGTCGGGCTCGACATGGTGCGTGCTGGCGTCAGCTCACGGGCCGTCGATACCGCTGTCCGTGCCAAGCTGGCAGAGGACGGCCTTGGATTCGGCCACAACCTTGGCCACAGTGTCGGACTCGAGATCCATGAGGATCCCCGTTTCTCGCCATTCTCCGATACAACGCTCGCGCCCGGATATGTCATGACTGTGGAGCCCGGTGTCTATATTCCGAATCACTTCGGGATGCGTATCGAGGACACGGTCATCGTGACAGACAAGGGCTGCACGCCCATCACTGATCTTGGCAAGGACCTGGTGATCACGCGCTAAGACGTTCCAGGAGACTGCGAGTAACCAGGCTGGAGCGATCGCTCCAGCCTGGTTTCGTTTAATATCCCATGATGAATGCGTGTTGCTGCATCAGCCAACTAACAATCATCGTGAACCTGTGAGTCGTTGCGACATCAAGAATTATAGCGAAACGATCCGGTATGTTACGGCTCCAGGGGGAGATAACCTGGACCGGTCCTCCGGGGGAGCCGTGCCGGTGGGATGCCGATGTCTCACTGCAGAAAAAGGGGGTCGACATCCTTGAGTTGACGCACGAGCCCAGGTAGGGGGCTGGGGCATTGGTTGGCTCCGCTCCAGAGCATGCAGGAGATCCGGCATGCCCACCTGCGCACTCTCCCCTAGACCTCTGCGGCGCTGCAAGGTGATACGGACAGATGAGCGCCGCCGCCCAGTACCCATGCTTTCGTTGCTTATGCTAGGGAGAGGGTCTCGTGGGGGCCAAGGTCACGCTTCCAGGATCGCCCTCTCTGCTAAGGTATGGAACAGATATGTTGCTTTGGGAGGGCAGTACCCCGTGGTGGCACAGAACTCCTGCAGCATGACTCCTCTTTCCTTCTTCCGGGCGGGGACATGCTGCTGGGCCACTTCTTTTCTGACATGCTGTTGCTCTTGCATTGTTAGCACGATGATGCCGCTCCTTTCCCACATGCTCACACATGCAGGTCAGCATCACAGCTACCTCCTCTCGTTTCACGATGATGTCTTCGCGATGGGGTGGAGGGAGATCACGATGATTTGAGATGATGCAACGCGACGATGCCAGTCTGGACGCTATTGCTGCTATACTTGCTTTTGGTAGAGGTCCGCGCATATTGCTGTAACGAGGAGATGTCATGGCCACAAAGCCCAAGGCAAGCAAACACATTGGCAAGAACCAGACCAGTATCAAGGCGGAGAATACCTCCAGTATCCTCCGGACCGTTCATGGGACAAACGATATTTCGCGGGCGGATCTGGTCCGACTTACGGGGCTGACCGCTCCGACCGTCTCACGTATCGTCTCCTTTCTTGTCGAGCAGGGTATCGTCACCGAATCGCCGGGAGCGAGTGTGGGAGTAGGGCGCAAACCCGTCGTGCTTCACTTCAACGGGAGGTCCCGCTACATTGTGGCCATCGATTTCTCATGGGCGCATGTCCGAACTGCGCTCATGGACTTGGGTGGCGGCATTCTTGATCATACGGAGCGGACTATCGATCCCAGGGGCTCTATCAAGACGGAGTTCGAGAGAGTGCTGGAGACTGTGCAGGAACTGCTGAACCGTCACCGGGGCGTCAAGGTCATCGGGGTGGGCTTCTCCGCGCCTGGCCTCATCAACTCTGAGGCGGGTGTCGTCATCAGTGTTCCGAACTTTCCATCGATCCGAAACCTCCAGGTCCGGCAGCTGCTGCAGACGCGCTTCGGTTTTCCAACATTCGTCATCAATGATGCGAACGCTGAAGCCGTTGCCGAGAAGTTCTTTGGTCAAGGTCGTGATACCTCTGATTTTGTGCTGGTGCATCTTGGCTACGGTATCGGCGCCGGCATCATTGCCGGGGGGCGCTTGTACACGGGCAACTTCGGAGTCTCGGGCGAAATTGGCCACACGTCGGTCGACCGCCGCCACGGGAAATGGTGTGACTGTGGAAATCGGGGGTGTGTCGAATTATATGCCGGACTGCGCGGCATTCTCGAAGACGCTTCCGCTCAAGTGGGTCGGCAGCTGTCGTTTGCGGAGCTTCAGCAACTGGCTGCCGAGGGAGACGCCAAGGTGCTGGGGGTTCTGAAAGAGAAGGGCGAACTCATTGGATATACCATGGTCAATCTGGTGAATCTCCTTGCTCCTCAGCGTATCATCGTTACGGGCCAGGTGGCGGCTCTGGGCGCCCCGATTCTGGAGCCCATGAAACGCATCATCGCCGAACGTTGCTTCTACCACGTCGCCGATCAGGTTTCCATCACGCTGTCCTCCTTGTCCGAAAACAGCACTCTTCTTGGGGCGATGACCGTCGTGCTGGACGATTTCCTCGAGAACCCATATGATTTCTTGACTGTTCGAGAGGAGCGCCGTCACTAAGGAGCCTGCTCGACAGCTTGACAGGTCATGTTGTCATCGTACAATAACTTGAATAGTAACGTCGCGTACGAAATTGATTGAGAGGTTGGCAACATGGAGATATCAAGGGTGGCGGTACACACTGTGGCTGGGGTGGACATAGGCGGGACCAAGGTTACGTTCATCCTCTGGTCGGGTGGGGCCATCGCATACAGGATGGTATTGCCATATGCTGCTCGGTCCAGTCGGGAGTTCTTAGAGCTTATCCTGAAAGGAATGGGCGACCTTCGCCTCCGGGCGACAGAGGCAGGGACTACCATCATGGGTACCGGCATCGGGTGTGCCGGCATGGTCGACCAGAAGCGAGGCGTGTTGTTGTTCCCTCCCAACATGCCTGGCGTGCGAGATGTGCCGCTCGCGGATATCGTCGGTGGGGCCACCGGTGCTCCGGTGTATCTGGAAAATGATGCCAACTGCGCGCTCTTCGCCGAGTGGGTCAGTGGGGTCGCGGTCGGCCGCCGTAATGTCGTTATGTTCTCTGTCGGGACTGGTGTTGGAGGTGCGCTCATCGTGGGCGGGCATCTGTATGTTGGTCGCCACGGCTTTGCAGGCGAGATAGGGCACCTTCCCATGGTCGACCGGGGTCTGAAGTGTGGTTGTGGCCGGCATGGTTGTCTGGAGACCAGCGCTTCCGGAACCGGCATCGAGCGGTATGTCAAGAGTGCACTGGCTCGAGGGTCGAAGAGCCTTATGACGATGGAAGATGCAGGGTCGGCCCGGACAATCTCCGAGTTTGCTCACAATGGAGATCTGCTGGCGAAGCAAGCCTTCAAGCGGGCGGCTCGCTACCTCGGCCGGGCAGCTGCGGCGCTCATCAACACGCTTGACCCGGATATGGTCGTGCTCGGTGGCGGAGTTGCCGAGTCAGGGCTGCTCATGGACGAAATGAAGCGCGTCGCTCAGCGGCGTTCTCTGCCGCTCCTGTTTGAGGGCATCGAGTTTGCCATGGCACACTACAGGAACGATGCCGCCGCCGTCGGAGCGGCTCTTCTCGCGGACCAGCTTCTCGAAGGACAGACTGTCTACTCGATGTGACTCGTCTGACGCCTCTTGAGGCGTTCCTCCACGACCATTTCTGCGGGTGGAGTCTTGATCGATGCTGGTCAGTTGCGCCTGGCAAGGCGCAAACGGATGTCCGCGGCTTCGACCTCCGTGCCCGGCTTGGCCAGGAGAGCGAACATGTTGTGCTTGTACGCTTCTACGCCAGGCTGGTCGAAGGGGTTGATACCAAGCATATAGCCTCCTACCGCACAGGCGACCTCGAAGAAGTACACAGCGGCACCGAAGCTACGTTCTGAGACATCGGGCACAGTCAGTTGAAGCACGGGGACGCCGCCATCGTGATGAGCAAGAAGTGTGCCGATCCTGGCATCGTGGTTCATGGCGGACAGGCTTCGGCCGTTGAGATAAGCAAGCCCGTCTGGCGAGTCCGCATCACAGAGGAACGGGACGTCGGCGGGGGCGGGCACATCGACAACCGTCTCGAAGAGGGAGCGAGTTCCTTCCTGGACATATTGCCCAAGTGAGTGGAGATCAGTTGTGAATTCGGCTGACGCAGGGAAGATCCCCTTGCCGTCCTTGCCTTCACTCTCGCCAAACAATTGCTTCCACCATTCGCCGACGAAGCGCAGACAGGGCTCGAAACTTGTAAACAGTTCGATACTCTTTCCACTCGTGTTCAGAAGGCGTCGGGCAATGGCGTAGTGAAGAGCGTCGTTGGTCACTGCAGGCGAACCAAGGCTGGCAGTGCGCTGTTCTGCGGCTCCTTGCAGCATCGCACGGATATTCAGGCCTGCGATCGCGAACGGAAGGAGACCGACTGGAGTGAGTACTGAATAGCGTCCCCCAACGTCGCGAGGCAGATCGAATGTGACCAGACCCTCGTCCCTGGCAAGATCGTGCAGGGTTCCATGCTCCGAGTCCGTTATGGCCACGATGCGCGTGCGTGCCTCTCCTGTGCCGAACCGTCGAACCAGCTCTGTTTTCAGGATGTGGAAGGCAACCGCAGTCTCAAGCGTCGTGCCGGATTTCGAAATGACCACGATGGAGAAACGGCGGCCCACAAGCCTGTCCAGCAGCTTTTGGAGTTGCCACGGACTGAGGCTGTTGCCGGCGAAGAGGATGTCGGGCAAGCTGTCGGTTGCGGAGCGGGACGGCACGCCGGCAAGGAATTCCAGGCCCGCTCGAGCCCCCAGATAGGAGCCTCCGATACCACAGACGACGACAATATCCGATTGTTCGCGGAGTCTGGCAGCGACGTGCTCGATGCTGGCTATGACCCTGTCAGGAGTGTCGAGAGGCAGGTTGAGCCATCCGGCGTATTCAGAGCCGGCACCCTTCCTGTCGACGAGGAGCTGGAGCTGCAGTGCTGCCTCTCTCATTCCTCTGTCGATCTCCTCGGCATCGATGCGATCAATAGCCCACGTGTCATCCAGTCGTATCAGCCCACTCATTCCGACACCTCCATCTATCTCAAGCATTGTATTGGTCCACGCCTCTGGCGCAATAGCGCTTGGGTCAGCGTTCATGCAGTGTTCGACCCCAGGCCAAGCATCCCGAGCAGCAAGACGGCTGTCGGCAGATGCCGACAGCCGTCGTCAAGTGCCTGGTTGGAGGTGGCCTGCTACGGTTCCTTTGCCCCGCGCAGCGAGCGTCTCGCTCGCTCTCGTTCCTTGAGGCGTTTCCAGGCGTAGAGGGCAAGGGCGAGCGCTATGACGCCATATGATATGAAGACGCGAAAGTACTCTCCGATCATAGCTGATCCCATGAGGTTTTTTCCTGCCATCGGCGATACGAGGAACAGCAGATGAAAGAGAACAACTCCGATGAATACATTGGAGATGGAGGCTGTTACGACACTCGCTCCACCGACCAGCAATGCTGCAGCAGCGAATGTTGCTGTTTGGTCAGCGCCGTTGTATGTATTCAGCGTGCCGACGTTCTGAAGGAAGATGATCTGGCCGTAACACGCGAGAAGGGTAGAAAGAATGATAGCGAGAATACGAGTGCGTTCTACCTTGATACCCGCATCTTCAGCGACACCCATGTCTTGGCCGCCCGCTCGCATGTCGTGTCCTAGCTTCGTCTTGCCGAACCACCAGATGAATACACAAAGCAAACCGATAAGTAGATATGTCGCAACTGGGATCGAAATGCCAGCGATCTTCAACGGGATGAGGTTATCGAGGCTCACTCGCATTGTCAGCAGACTCAGAGCGTTGCGAATGCCATATCCTCGCGATAGGACGAGGATGGGGTTATGAATTGGAATAAGTTTGCCCATGAAGTAGAGCACGATGAGCTGGTAAATACCACTCATGAAGAACCCGAGGATCATCGACGTTACCATCTCGCGTCCTTTGGCCTTATTAAGAATAACGCCGGAGAGCCACCCGAGGAGTACGGCCATGGGCGTTGCAACTGCCATGGCCAGAAATAGGCCGCCTACTCCTGGGACTCCCCAGTTGAGAACCAGGATGATTGCGATCTGTCCCGACATAGCCCCCAGGACCATACCGAAGTTGATCCCCATACCTGCCATAATTGGCAAGAGCAGGGAAAGAACAAGGAAGGAATCACGACTGATCCTTATGACCAGCTCCTGAACAAGGTGTGGGCCAGAAAAGCCTGAGATCGGGATGGCAAATGCTATGAAGATGATGAAGATAATAGGGACAGCATTGTTGATGAAGAAGCGGGATATGGCATCTTTGAGTGCATATTTTCTTGTCATGGTATCACCTGGATTTCCGGGTCGCTCGTGTCAGTGCGTAGATGATCATTCCATTGGAAACGATGAGTCGCACAACGTCTGCTGCATCGTTCTGCATAGCAGCGTTGATAACAGAAGGGGTCATCGTCAGAATGCCTTGAAACAAGATTGTTCCGATGACCACGTTGGTAATGTTGGCCTTGTTGACGCTGGCGCCACCGAGGAGAATGGCGGCGACTGCGGGGAGTGCCATGAAGAAGGGGCCGTTATAGAGCGAAATAAACCCATAGCTCTGTTCATACAGGAGAATGCCGATGGCTCCATAAACAGTCGACACAATAACAGAAATGGTTCTCATGCGGTCGACGTCGATTCCACTGGCGCGGGCGTAGTCTGGATTCGAACCGGCAGCAGTCATGGCTGTTCCGGTCTTGGTGTGAAAGAATGCCCACATGAGCCATGCCATGAGCGCGAAAAACAAGATCGTGCCAGTCGGAAACATGAAGTTTGGACCGATGCGGATGGCGAGTGAGTTGTCCAGTATCTTGCTCCAGAATCCATCGACAGAAATGGTGGTTCTGAGGCCTTGACCACCGTAGCCCCAGATCATCGTCGGATTGTGATAGGGCAAGACCATCCACATGATGCACATGAAGGAGACAGAGGAGAAACCAACGTATGTGGCGATCATCATCTCGTCGCCCTTGACATGGTTCAGCAGAGCGCCATATCCCCAGCCAAACAGACACGCAAGCGGAACGGCTATCCCGATAGCGCCGGCGAATCCTGCTACCCCAGTAATCCCCAGTTCAATACTCAGGGTGGCTCCCAGCAGCCCGGCAATAATACCGAGCGGCAGGCCAAAGTTGAGTCCGCAGCCTGATTGCACCATCGGAATCATGGCGAGTACCATCACGCCGTTCATCCCAAAACGAATGATCGTGTCCATCAGCGATGTGTCGATTCGAACGCCGACTGAAGGAGCAATCAGGAACAGTGAGAGTAGTACTAGTCCTATGATGATGCGAGGCCAACCTGCCCGGTCGATGAATTGCCGCAACCTATGCATGGCTCACCTTATTATCTGGGTTCTTGAGTTTGCCGATCATGAGCATGCCAAATTCCTTTGCTGTGGCAGTAGGGGGTAGAATGCCTGCCACGCGGCCTTCGTCAATAATAGCAATCCGATCGCATATGGAACGCAACTCCTCAAGTTCAGACGAGACCATGACAATGGTCGTCCCATTTTCGCTGTTATACTGCCGCAACGCTTTCAGGACCAGCGCTTTTGCGCCGACGTCGATACCACGTGTCGGTTCTGAGACGAATAGCAGATCTGGCTGTACAGCAAAAGCTTTGGCAAGACAGACTTTCTGTTGATTGCCACCAGAGAGTTCTTGAGCAGGCTGTTCAGCTCCGACGCACTTGATCTCCAGGGCTTCGATATATTCCTGCGTGACCTTCCGGATGGCCTGGTCGTCTCTCCATTTGATGAGTCCACCCAGGAGTGGCCGGAGAAACTTGTTCTGCACTTGCATCGCAGTGAACGCGATATTCCAGTCCAGAGGTTCTTCCATAAGCAGACCGACGCCGCGCCTGTCTTCCGACACGAATGCCATGCCGGCTGCCAGGGCGGCTGCCGGATCGTTCAGGCGGATTGGTTTCCCGTGTAGAAAGACTGTTCCTCCTGCAGCGTAGATCCCCATGATGCCGTTCGGGATACCGAGTTTTCCTTGCCCTGCAAGTCCTCCGATGCCAAAGATCTCTCCCTTGTGGACCTCCAGCGTCACATCTCTCACGGTTTCTCCCGGCATATCAACCCACAGATGCTCAACGGTCAGCACGGTTTCTTGTTGCATATCATATGTTGACGTGGCAATTGCCTTTGTATCCACACTGCGACCCATCATGAGTTCGGCGACCTGGCCAATCTCGGTGTCGCGGGCGGCCACCTCTTTCACGACTTGTCCATCCCGCAGGATAACGATCCTGTCGCATACGTCGAGGATCTCCTGAAGGCGGTGCGTGATAAAGATAATGGCAATTCCAGTGGCGGCCAGTGTGCGGAGTGAAGTCAGAAGAACCTGTGCCTCGGACTCCGTCAGGACTGCCGTCGGCTCATCGAGCACGAGCACTTTCATCTCGGTGCGATGGATCTCGCGTGCGAGTTCGGTGAATTGCTTGTGGCCGATCGGCATCTCGGAAACCAGCGTGTCTGGGTTGATTTCGACGCCCAACAGCTCAATGGACTTCTCCGCGATGGCGCGCATTTCGGGAAGGTCCAGCGTCTTCAAGCGGGGCCCAAAAAACTTTGTCACGATGTTGTCATGGAGAATTTCACCGTTAAGGAGGATGTTCTCGGTGGCGGTGAACCCTGGGATCAGCGAGAACTCCTGGTGAACCATGCCAATGCCTGCCTCGAGGGCATCATGCGGGTTCTGAAAATTGACTTCCTTGCCAGCGATGGAGACCTTACCACTATAGCCTCCCGTCTGGACAATGACGCTCATCCCGAACAGGATGTTCATCAGGGTCGACTTGCCAGCTCCGTTTTCCCCAACAAGACCGAGGATTTCGCCGCGGTTGACGTCGAGGGAGACATTGGTCAGGACCCTGTTTCCAAAGTACTCTTTGGTAATACCCTGCATTCTCAGCAAAGGTTGTTGTTGAGCCATGTGACCACCTCTCAAGAATTGAACGTTTTCAACTACGGTTCTTCAGGAATATTGGCTAACACATGAGCAAGAAATTGCTGGAGGCATCGGAAGAGACATACCAAGCACCGATGTGGTGATTGCCTGACGGGGTTCGTTCGTTTCTGTGCCACAGCATCATGATTGCGTTCCTGATTGCCTTCCAGCATCACGATAACAGTATGCACGTTGAAGGAAAAGCGTTGGGGCACTTGCCCCAACGCTTGAATGTCTGATTTTACTTGGGCTTGAAGGTCAGGTACTTTTTCGGAACAACCAGTTTTGTCGTTCCAAGGTAGCCCTTGCCGAACACGTATGTGTCCTCGTAGACCAGGAAGTGATTGGCATCCGTTTTGTTGGTATTAAGATCTGTGTAGAGGGAGGCGTTCCATGCTGCGCCGGGACTGTACTTTTCATAGGCAGAGAGCATATCTTGCATGACCCCAACCTTGGCCGTACCCTCGATGCAACGCTTGGCATATTCGCCGAGACCTGCTACGGTCGTATAAGCGATTGAGAATGCCCAACAACCAAAACGGCCAGATCCGCCGTCGGCGACAACTGTAGACTCAACCTTCTTGAGGATGGCTGGCCAATTACCCTTCTCAGCCTTGAGATCGATACCGAAGGCCCCCGGATAGCCCGTAGTGGGCGATGGAGCATCACCTTCGACAAACATGCCACCGTATTTCATGATCTGTCTGAGCAGCACTTCTTGCAAAGCGCCATTGGTGGTGAAGAACACTGTATCCTTGCCGTACTTCTGGACCCAGGCCGGAACGTGCTCGAGGATGAACTGCTGGGCGCCAGCCACACCAACATCGCTGAGAGGATCAGGGGCGGTCTCAAAATAGGTTTTGACCCCAAGATCTTTACCCGCTTCCTGCATGATGGCCCAGCGGCGGCTAATAATTTCAATGCTCAAGTGACGGGCGAATGAAATATGCACAAAGTTCTTGGCACCCATCTCTTTGGCCGAATGGATGATAAGATAGCCACGAGCTACGCCGTCGGTTTCACAGACTACGTCGGCCGCTGCGTCGATGACGTTGGGGTCTTCCATCGGAAGACCGGCGAAGAGCAGAATATCTGGTCTCTTCTCGCGCACGCGTTTGAAGGCTTCGGCGGTGCCAGAAACAGCCTCAGCGATAACAATGGCCTTCATAAGCGGATCGTCGGCGAGGCCAACAATGCCGGAGATTACCGTTTCCAGCTCAGCTGAAAAGTTGTCTGGATAGGTCAGGGTCGTGATCATACCTCCGTTACCCGCATTACCATACTCTTGCACGAGGCGTTCGCCGCCACGAAGGCCGTCTTCAGTCTGAGTGACGGTGCCTGTGACGATACCAATATGAAACTTGGCTCCAGTAGTGCCAGAGCCCGTCGGCGTAGTGGTCTTCTTGCAGCCTGTGAACACAACTGCGACAAGCATGAATGACAGCAATACCGTTAACAGCTTTCTCACTCTTTGTTCCTCCCCACAGAAAATTGGCTAGCATTCAGCCTAAGCATATGTGTAGCACAGTTGCAGCATTTTTCAAGGTATCTTCACATATTCCGGGAGCGATTGGCAGCACTTGAGTCGAGGAACATGCGAGCTGAGCTATGCAAAAACCCCGGCCGCAAGACCGGGGTTCTGTTGACAGACGACGAGCGAAGCAGAGTTCTAGTAGTCAGGATAGGCCGGAGCAGCAGGGGCTGAACTCTCCACCTTCGGAACGGTTGTAACCATAGCCGCCGTCGAGAGCAGCAGGCTTGCGATGCTTTCTGCGTTCAGCAGCGCGAGGCGTGTGACCTTCAGCGGATCAACAATGCCGCTCTTGAAGAGGTCCTCGAACTTATTGCCCAGGGAGTTGAACCCGAGATTATCGTCGC
>Ga0209744_1000510_pt1 | contig 13075 bp, 9 predicted proteins | sample BarGraNGADG00311_2_FD_184494 | JGI IMG/M metagenome (GOLD analysis project Ga0209744, IMG submission 184494) | Arctic peat soil microbial communities from Barrow, Alaska - Barrow Graham LP Ref core NGADG0004-311 (SPAdes) (version 2) | ecosystem: Environmental > Terrestrial > Soil > Wetlands >... | reverse complement strand
GGAGCCACTCCACCCAGCGCCGCTGCACGTCCCGTTGACGCACGGGGTCGGCCGCGTTGTGCCCCGAGATCGGATACGCAAAGAACTGAGTGGTCACGCCGGCGTCCTTGAGCGCGTGGAAGAGCTTGTAGGACTGGGTGATCGTCACGCGGTAGTCGCCGACGTTGTGGAGGATCAGCGTGGGCGCCTTGATCTTCGACGCGTACGTGATCGGCGACTGGGCGCGCGCGCGGTCCATCGACTGCGGGTTGATCCACGGCGAGGTGGCGCCGCGGGCGTTCGCGCCGTCGCCCAGCGTCGACTGGTCGAGCTGATCGGTCACCGCCGCGCCCGCCACCGCCGCCTTCCAGATGTCGTAGTGGCCCAGCATCCACGTCGTCATGTAGCCGCCGTACGACCAGCCCGACACCGCCATGCGGGTGTCGTCGACGATGCCCTTCTGCTTGACTGCCTCGATGCCCGCCATCACGTCGTGGCCGGGCCCCTCGCCGGCGTCGTTGACGATGGCCCGCTGGTAGGCGCCGCCCAGGTTGTCGCTGCCGCGGTAGTTCGGCTGGAAGACCAGCCAGCCCTTCGCCGCCATGAGCTGCGCCGGCGCGCTGAACGTGAGCATCGACGCCGCGCGCGGTCCGCCGTGGATCAGGAGCACGAGCGGGTACTTCTGCGAGGGGCTGAAGTCGGGCGGGTACGTGAGGATCCCGTTCTCGCTGAAGGTGTCGTTCTTCCACTCGACGACCTCCGTCCGGCCGAGCGGCAGGGCGACGGTCTCGGCGTTGACGTCGGTCAGACGCCTGACCGGGCCGTCGATCGACGGCATGTAGTAGAGCTCGGACGGCCGCAGCGGCGAGCTGGCCGTGAAAGCGAGTGCGCCGTCCTTGCCGACGCGCGCGTCCACGTGGTACGACGAATTCGGGCTGAGGTCGCCGAGGTCGAGCTTCCTTGCCACACCCTCGACCGGCTGAACCCACAGCGACACCCGCGTCGAGTCGTTCGCCCCGACGAGCAGCGCCTTGCCGTCCGGCATCCAGATCGCGCTGGCCATGTTGCGGTCGATCGCCGTCGTGATCGTCTTCGCCTGGCCGCCTGCGGCCGGCGCCACCGCGACAGCGCCCTGGTTCACCAGCGCGACCGAGTCTCCGGCCGGCGAATACAGCGGGAAGGTCCCGCGCAGGCCGTTGAGCGGCTTCACCGTGCCGTCGCTCACGTTCACGACCTGCAGGTCGTTTCCGCCGCCGCCATGCGGGGTCTGCTGGCGCGCGAAGGCGATGGACGTGCCGTCCCGCGTCCAGGCAATCGCCGAGGCCGGGGGACCCGGCGGGCGGCTGACCGGCAGGCTCCAGGCGCCCGACGTCAGCCGCTGCGCCGGCGCGGTGCCGGCGCTCGACACCAGCCAGATGTGGGTGGAGGTGGGCGCGGCGCTCGTGAGCACGCTGTCGTTGATGGCCACCTCGAACGCGTCGTTGAACCGCTCGGGGCCGGTCTTCTTCTCCGGCTCGTCCGCCGTGGCGAAGGCGATCGTCCGGGCGTCGGGCGACCAGGCGAGCTGCTGCACGCCGCGAGCGGCCGTCGTGATCGCCTGCGCGCGACCGCCGCCCATCCTCAACACGTACACCTGCGGCCGCGCGTCGCCGCCCGTCCCGACACTCGCCAGGAACGCAATCTGCCGCCCGTCCGGCGACCACCGCGGGCTGGAGAGGCCGACCTGGCCGGTGACCAGTGTCTTCGACGTGCCCTTCTCCACGTCCACCAGGACCAGCGCCGGATCGTACCGGTCCTCGTCGAGGCTTGCGTGCGAGACGACGACCGTAATCGACTTGCCGTCCGGGGCGATCTGCGGGTCTGTGACCCGTGCGACGCGCGAGAAGTCGTCGAGTGCGAAGCGGTGCGGCGCCAGCTGCGCCGGCACGACGACGACGAACGCGACGATGAGCAGGAACGTGGTAACGGCGGCTCGCATATGGGCTCTCCTCGGATGATCGCAGGGTGGCGCGAAACGCCATCCGGGAGGAAATCTTACACCGCCGGCGACGACAGCACACGGGCTTTCGGGTAGCGGGTCAGCTTGCCTCTCGGTCGAGCAAGGCAACGATTTCTGCGATTGGCCAGACGTAATCGGCCGATCCCGCTTCCATTGGCGACGTCACGCGCAACGTCCAATGCGGCCCCCATTTCTGGTAGGGACAGCACGCGAGCGCTTCAGCGACATCGGTTTCGGCCCGTGCCGCGGTCTGGTGCTGCGGGCACGCCTGCCGTAGTTAATCGGGGCCAATCAGGAGGAACCCACCGACGAACAGGAGTGGGTTCCCGCCGACGCTGCCGTTGAACTCGAGCCCGATGCGCCAGCCGTTACGCCATTTCCATTCAATCCCGTAGCCGACGTCCATGACGACGATCGACCGCTGGTCGGTCAGCCGCCCTCCCACATCAATGTTCTTGGCGCCGATGACCCGCGGCCCCCCGAACACGTAGCCGGCCCGGCCGCCAGGCGAGCGGCCGCCGATCACCCACCTCACGTGAAGATCGCCGACCGGCCCATCGGGCACCTGTCCGGTGGTCAGACGCCCAGTCCCGAACGAAACGCCGAGGTCGGCGTCAAGTGCGACCGTGCGGGTCAGTGGCATGTCCACGCGGACCTGCCCCATCCCCCACGGGAGCGCACCCGCCACGCCACTGCAGATCACTCCGACGGCAAACCGCTCTCCACCTGGCACCACCCAAGACGGCGGCACATGCTGGCCAGCGACCATCGCCGGCGAGATGAACGCCAGGACCCCGACGAGCCCGACGAGGCGGTGCCAGCCGGCAGTGTGGATACCCGTAATAGCCATGTCAGACACCTCACCTGCGAACCCGCACAACCCTGTCTACAGATTGTGAGGCGCGAGGTTACCGCAACCGCCGCTCTGCACGGGGCCACCTGTCCCTACCAGAAATCCCAAACCTCCTGTCGCCGTTGCAGATGTGGACCACGTTTTCCGCCCGCGTTTTCCCAGCCGTTTCCGAGTACACTCTGCCGAGATCGGACCATGCTCCCGTGGCCGACACCGGTCAATCATGGGTGAACAACACACCACTCGTCTCCCCGAGCGGAAACGTCCGCGCCTCACGGCGGCGCTGCTCGTGGCCCTTCTCGCCGCCGTGGCCACCGTGCTGGGCATGGACATGAACCCGCGCCCCTGTAGGAATTCATGAGCATGGACATTCATACACTGGCGATTGTCCTGAGCCTCACCACTCTCCTGCAAGTTATCGGCCTCTTGACCCAGTACCTGGCGGATAACACCCACCGCGGGCTGGGCTGGTGGGCGCTGGGCAGTGTGGCATTGGCACTGGGGTTTGCCTTCAATTTGCTCCGGGATGCCCCCAGGCTTGGGCCGACCGCGATCGTCGCCAACAACGTCCTGTTCGTCTCCGGCCTGGCGTTGCTCTATGTCGGCGTCCTGCGTTTCTTCAATCAACGCGAACGGCGTGGGCCGCTGATCGCGTTCTGTGCTGTGGTCACCCTGATCGTTATCTACTTCACCTACCTCAATGATGATTTGACAGCTCGGCGCATGACTATCTCGTTTGCCATGGCCGCGATGTCCTTTCTGATCGCCCAGGGTCTCTTCGTGCACAAGACCCGCCCGGTCACGGCTTCGGCCCATTTCCTCGCCGTGGTGTTTCTGGTCAATGGCGGTTTCTTTGCCGTGCGCGCGCTGCCGATCCTCACCGGCGCTCCGGTCGAGGGTGCTTTCACCCCCACGCTCGCGCAAACCGCGACATATCTAAACGTGCTCATCACCAGTACGCTGTGGACGTTTGGGTTCATCATCCTGGTCAACCAGCGCGTGAATGCGGAAAACCGCGAAGCCAAAGAGAACTTGGAACTGATTTTCAACACCAGTCCCGATGCGGTGTTGATCACACGCTTGACCGACGGCTATTTCGTTGGCATCAATGAAGGGTTTACGGCACTGAGCGGTTTTACTCGCGCAGAGGTGATTGGAAAATCGACCCTGGAAGTCAATATCTGGAAGAATCCGGCGGATCGCCAAATGGTGGTCGCTGCCCTGAACCAAGATGGATTCTGCGAAAACATGGAATCCGTTTTCCAGCGCAAAGACCTCAGCCAACTCATCGGGATGACGTCTGCCAGGACCATTGTCCTGCAAGGGGTTCCCCATATTGTCAGCGTCACCCGCGACATCACCGAGCGCAAGCAGGCGGAATCTCAAAGGGAAACCGCGCTCGAGGCACTGCGGGAAACCAACCGCCAACTCGAAGCGACCACCGCCCGTGCCAACGACATGGCGGTGCGGGCCGAGATGGCCAGCATCGCCAAGAGCGAGTTCCTGGCCAACATGAGCCACGAAATCCGCACGCCGATGAACGGGGTGATCGGCATGACCGGTCTGCTGCTGGACACCGAACTGAACGATGACCAGCGGCGCTACGCCGAGACCGTGCGGGGCAGCGGCGAATCGTTGCTGGCGCTCTTGAACGACATTCTGGACTTCTCCAAGATCGAGGCGCGCAAACTCGAGATGGAGACTCTGGACTTCGATCTGTCGAACTTGCTGGACGACTTCGCCGCCACCATGGCCGTGCACGCCCATGACAAGGGGCTCGAACTGCTCTGCGCCGCCGATCCGGAGGTACCCGTGCGGCTGCGAGGCGACCCGGGCCGCCTCCGCCAGATTCTCACCAACCTGGTGGGCAACGCTGTCAAGTTCACCCACCAGGGCGAGATCGCCGTGCGCGTCTCGCTGGTGGAAGAGACGGAACGACGAAACACCCGCCGTCGCTGGGACGCTATGGCGAGACACGCGCAAGCGGCGCACACGCATCGCGACGACGTGCTGCTGCGCTTCTCGGTGCGCGACACGGGCATTGGTATCCCGGACGACAAGATCGGCCTGCTCTTCGACAAGTTCAGCCAGGTGGACGCCTCGACGACGCGGCAATACGGCGGCACCGGCCTGGGCCTGGCCATCTCGAAACAACTGGCCGAGCTGATGGGCGGTGGAATCGGCGTCATCAGCGAAGCGGGCACAGGATCGGAGTTCTCCTTCACCGCGCGCCTGGGCATACAGGCCGAGCGGACGTTGGCGGAAAGCCTCCCGCCCGCCGACCTGCGCGGCGTGCGCGCGCTCATCGTGGACGATAACGCCACCAGCCGCGAGATCCTGACCATCCGCCTGGCCTCGTGGGGTTATGCGCCCGTCGGCGGCGCAGGACGGCCCCGGGGCGCTCCAGGCCCTCTACCGGGCGCTGACCGAGCACGACCCCTTCCGCATTGCGGTGGTGGACATGCAGATGCCGGGTATGGACGGCGCGGCGCTGGCCCGGGCCATCAACACGGACGACACGCTGACGGAGACCCGCCTCGTGCTGATGACCTCTCTGGGCCAACGGGGGGATGCCAAGCGAATGGAGCAGATCGGGTTTGCCGGTTATCTGACCAAACCGATGCGGCATCACGAACTGAAGGCCGCGCTGTCCCTGGCGCTGACGGAGCGGGACGGGGCGCAGCCCACGCCGCAGTCCGACTTACAGGATGAGGGACGTGGGCCAATGGCGCCCGGAGGGCGCCGTTCACACGGCCCCATCGTCACGCGCCACACGGTCCGCGAGACGCTGAATCGGTTTGCCGGCCGCCCGGCGCGCATCCTGCTGGCCGAAGACAACATCACCAATCAGCAGGTGGCCCTGGGCATCCTGAAGAAACTGGGGCTGCGCGCGGACGCGGTGGCCAACGGCGCCGAAGCCGTCAAGGCCCTCGAGACTCTTCCCTACGACCTGGTGCTGATGGATGTGCAGATGCCCGAGATGGATGGACTCGAGGCGACGCGCGCCATCCGCCATCCGCAATCGGCCGTCCGGAACCACCACATTCCGATCATCGCCATGACGGCCAACGCCATGCAGGGCGATCGGCAGACGTGTCTGGACGCCGGCATGAACGACTATGTGTCGAAGCCGATTGCCCCGCAGGCGTTGGCGGAGGCGCTTGACACATGGCTGCCGAAAGACACTGCGGCCACCACGGAAGACGCGCCGGACGCGTCCGCGCGAACCTCTGCGGTGTCCGCGCAGGAACACGCGGAGGAACCGGAGGCGCCGGTGTTCGACAGGGCGGGCATGCTGGCCCGGTTGATGGATGACGAGGAGCTGGCCCGAACGGTGACCGAAGCGTTTCTGGACGACATCCCGCGGCAGATCGAGGCGCTGCGGGGCTATCTTGACGCCGGGGACGTCGCGGGCGCCGAGCGCCAGGCCCACACGATCAAAGGCGTCTCGGCCACTGTCGGCGGCCAGGGCCTGCGTGCGGTGGCTTTCGAGATGGAGAAGGCGGCCAGAGCCCGAGACGTGAGCGCCGTGAAGGCCCGCATGGCCGACCTCGAGGGGCAGTTCGAGGCGCTGAAAGACGCGATGCAGAAAGACATGTCGTCACTACGAGGGACGCAAACTCCGCGAGATTGAAGAAGACGGTTTGTCGGCATCGGAGGCCATCATGGCAGCCAGAAAGAGAGCCAGAGCGAAGGCACCGGGTGCCACGCATGTTGCCGAAGCCGTCGAGACGCAAGAGGCGGGCCGGTGGCGTACGCGACTTCAGCCCAGCAGGTTGTACTCCCGAAGCTTGCGATAGAGATTCCGTTCGCTGATGCCCAAGACCCTTGCGGCGTTTCCACGATGTCCATTCATGGTGCGCAGCGCCGTTTCGATGTGGGATCTCTCCAGTTCCGCTAGCGTCGGGAGCGGGCCGGTGGTGGAGGAGCCGGCCGATCGCCCTGCGGGCGCCGTCCCGAGGCCGCCCGGCAGGTGGTGCGGCTGGATTTCCTCCCCGTCGCAGACGATGACAGCCGCCTCGACGGCGTGCAGCAGCTCACGAACATTGCCGGGCCAGTCGTGGCGTTGGAGCGCGCCGAGCGCCTCCGGTCCGATCCGCTTGTGCGACCCGAAGCGTTCGTTGAAGGTGCGGGCGAAATGCATGGCCAGCAGTTCCACGTCGCCGGGGCGCGCCCGCAGCGGCGGCACGTCGAGGGTGATGATTCGCAGCCGGTAGTACAGGTCCTCCCTGAACAGCCCGTGGACGACCATCGCGTCCAGCTTCCGGTTCGTCGCCGCCAGCACGCGGGCGTCCACCCGGATCTCGCTCGTGCCGCCGACGTGCCGGAACGTCGAGGTATCGAGCACCCGCAGCAGCTTGACCTGGGTCGCCAGGCTCACCTCGCCGATCTCATCCAGGAAGATTGTCCCGCCGTGCGCCACCTCGAACAAGCCGGGCTTCGCGCGATCGGCCCCCGTGAAGGCCCCGCGCTCGTGGCCGAACAGCTCACTCTGGAGCAGTGACTCCTGGAGGGAGGCGCACTCGACGACAACGAACGGCCGTGCCCGCCGCGGGCTCCGGGCGTGCAGCAGCTTCGCGATCATCTCCTTGCCGCAGCCGGTCTCGCCGGTGATCAGCACCGTGGAGTCGGTCGGCGCGACGCGATCAATCAGGGCCAGCAGGCCCTTGAACTCGAGGCTCTCGCCCACGAAGGAGCCGCCCGGGTCGGCGGGCGTCAGGGCGCGCTCGAGAAGGCTGGTGCGGCGGCGAAGGGCCTGACGCTCGATCGCGCGGTGGATCCGCATCTCCAGCTCGGCCAGCGGGCAGGGTTTCACGACGTAGTCGAACGCCCCGATCCGGATCGACTCGATCGCCGTGTCGATCGATCCGTGCCCCGTGAGCATGATGACCTCGGTCGACGGGCATCGCTCCCGGATGGCCTTCAGCACGTCGAGCCCGCTGACGTCCGGCAACTGGAGGTCGAGCAGCACGACATCCGGCTCGAGCTCGGGAACCCGCTGGATCGCCTCGGCGCCCGATCCGGCTCCTGCCACGACGAAGCCCAGCCGCTTCAATTCGCCGCCGATCACCATGCGGAATACGTCGTCGTCGTCAACGAGGAAGATCGCAGGATGGGACTTGGTCATGCGTGTTCCTGGACCACCACGCGTTGCAGGGGCGGCAGCACGATCTCGAAGGTGGCGCCGGCGCCTGGCTCGCTCCGGACGAGGATGTCGCCTCCCCAGCGCCGAACGAAGTTCAGCGACAGGAACAGCCCGAGTCCCGTGCCACCCTTCCGCAGGCTGAAGAACGGCTCGAAGATCCGTTTCTGGTGTTCCGGCGCGATGCCACAACCCCGGTCCTCGACCTGGATGCGGACCGGGTCCCCGTCCACGGCCCTGATGACCACCCGCCCGCCTGGCCGGGATGCCTGGATGGCGTTCAGGATCAGGTTGGTCAGCGCGTGCTGGAGTTCGGCTTCGTCGGCGCGCACCCGCGAGACGTTGGCGGACGGTTCCACCTCGACGCGAACCGCGTGATCGCGCGCGGTCGGCGCGATGAGGCGCTCCACCGAGGCGATCGCGCCCTGGAGATCGACGATGTCTCCCGGCGAGGCCTCCCCGCGGGAAAGGCGGAGGAAGTGCTGCGTGATGCTGCGACAGCGGAGCACCTGATCGCGCGCGATGGCCGCGCTCTCGGCGATGGCGCCGGCATCCGGCGCGGGATCGGGACCGGTCCTGGCTTCGCGGAGAATCGCCTCGACACAGGTCAGGACGGTGGCGAGCGGTGTGTTCAGCTCGTGGGAGAAACCGGAGGCGAGCAGGCCGAGCGATGCGAGGCGGTGTGACTCGGCCAGGCGAGCCTCGGCCGCCCGCCGGTCTGAGATGTCCCGCCACACTTCGACGACGTGCGACACGCCGCCTCCCGCCGCCAGGATGGGCGACGCGTGGACCTCCTCCCATGACGACGTCCCGTCGTCCGCCTGGCGCTCGCAGATGCGTACCTGGCGTTCGCCGGACGCGAGGCACTCCTGCGTCAGGCAGTGTCGCTCGTTGCACAAGCCCGCGGCGCCCTCGCGGCAGTTGCAGCCCACCATCTGCGCCCGCGAGCGGCCCGTCCTCGCGATGAACGCGTCGTTGGCGGCGACGATCCTCCGATCCGCGTCCAGGACGGCGATGCCGTCGTCGATGGCGTTGATGATCGTCTCGAGGCGCTCGCGCTGGCTGCGCACCTCGCCGAGCAGGCCCGTCACCGAGTCCGCCATCGCGTTAAACTCGCGGGCCAGCCACGAGATGGTGTCCGACCCGCCGGCCGGCACCCGGCGCTCCAGGTCGCCGGCCGCGATCAGGCGGGCTGCCGTCTCGAACTTCTGGAGGCGCCGGATGACCACGAAGCGGACCACAAGGGCGATAGTCGTCACGAGCAGCAGCGTGATCCCGCCCGTTCCTGCCACCATCCACCGGAGGTCGCGATTCATCGACTCGCGCACTTCGCCGACGTTGATGTCGAGGATCAGGACCCCGTTGATGCGCCGGCCCGGGTCGTGGCAGGCGTGGCACGGTTCGCGATTGCGGAACGGGACGACCGTCCGCAGGACCGTGCCGCCGCGGGTCTCGATGACGCGGGTCTGCTCGCGCCGGTCGGGCGGGAACTGGTGGCAGGCCTGGCAGGTGGGCGAGCCGAGCGACAGGTCCGTGTTCGAGCCTGGCGGGACGCTCGAGTAGCGTTCGGTGCCCGTTCGGTCGAGTAACACGACCTGCTCGACGCGCGGCTGCGCGCCAAACGTCTGGATCATCCGCGCGATCAGGCTGCGGTCGTTCTCCATCATCTGGTGCTCGAGCGCCGCGCGGATCAACTCGCCCTCGGCGAGGGCCGTGGTCCGGGCGGTGTCGAGCAGGCTCTGGAAATGATGAAGCGAGTACACGTACGCCCCGCCACCGCACACCGCCGCGACGGCAATCGTGATTCCCGCAGCCAGGCCGACCGTCATGCCGCTGAAGCGTACGCTCATGGAGTTGTGGGCGGAACGCCGGAATACTGACAGGTTCCGTCTCAGGGGTCAACGGTGATTCAGCCGGCCCCGCTCCTGACGGTTCGGCAGTCCTGGCCTGACAAGTTGGCAGGAGCAGCCGGGAGGAGGCGGGTCTCTGTCGCAATTCCCTCGCGATCCGGCGAGGTTGCGCTGGCACCGAATCTGCTTATGGCTGAGGCGACAGGGAGGGACGAGATGGAGATGTTCCTGATGGGTTTGTGCTTGAGCATGCTCGGCGTCGCGGCGGCAGCGCTGGCGTTCGGGGCGGCGACTCGAGGCGAGCCTGGTCGCGCGGAAGGCGAGATCCAGGCGAAGGCGGCGGAGGCCCCCCCGCTGACGGTCTCGATGGGGACGCCACGGTTCTTCGCGGCCGGCACCGGGCTCCCGCCGCACCAGCCGGTTCCACTCGACGTGCTCCTGCTGCAGATCGAGCGGCACGTGAGGCTGGAACAGGCGGCGGCCGAGTCGTTCATCAACCAGCCGTCGAGCGCGTCGCTCCACAGCCGTACGATGTCCCCGCTCGCCCACTGAGAGGTGATACGCCATGACCAGCGGTCTGCCTGAGCTCCTTCGCGGCGTCGCCGAGAACGACGCCGCGGCGATACTCAGCCTCGGTTCGCGGGTTCACCTGCAGAGCGGCGCCGTGCTGTTCTCGCTGGGGGACAACGCCGACACGCTGTTCCTGGTCGAGCGAGGCCGGGTGGCGCTGACGCTCCCGCTGCAGGTTGGCGGGCGGGACGAGGACGTCCTGGTCGAGGAGCGGCAACCCGGTCAGACGGTGGGCTGGTCGGCGCTCATCCCGCCGCACCGCTTCACCCTGAAGGCCACCGCGCTGGTGGAGACCGAACTGCTCGGCCTCTCGCGGGCGGCGTTGCTCGACTACTTCGCGACCCGTCCCGAGGCGGGCCACGCGGTGACGCGAAACCTGGCCGCGGTGATCGGGCAGCGCTTGCAGGTGTTTCAGGCGATGTGGCTGCGCGAGGTTCAGCGGGTCGTCGATCACCGCAGCGCCTGACGAGGGGCATACCATGAGATGGTTGTACGTGATGGCGCTGGCGCTGGTCGCATCGGCCGCGGCGCCTGTGGCGCTCGCCCAGCATCCCTCGCCGGCGCCCCTGCCGCGTGCCGGCCCCCCCCCCGCTGAAGAGCGGGTCGAGGTTCCACCGCCCCCGTTCACCGATGGCATTTTCCCGTGCACGAGCTGCCACGCGAGCCTGAAGGTCAACCGGGTGCGCCGGCCGCTCGCCGACATGCACGGCGACATCGTGCTCACGCACGATGAGCAGCACCGATGGTGCCTCGACTGCCACGACCCGGACAACCGGGATTGGCTCCACTTGGCCAGCGGGGAGAAGGTCCCGTTCGAGCAGTCGTACCTCCTCTGCGGTCAGTGCCACGGCGAGAAGCTGCGCGACTGGCGCGCCGGCGTCCACGGGCGCCGGACGGGCGAGTGGAACGGGCACAAGGGGTACCTGCTCTGCGCGCACTGCCACAACCCGCACCAGCCGCGGTTTCGCGCGGTGACGCCCAAGCCGGCCCCGGCGCGGCCGTCGGCCGCCAAGTAGACCGGAGGATGTCGATGGACCCCGAGAAACGCCCCCCGCCCGTCTCGCGCCGGCAGTTCGCGTCGGTGGCGGCAGCGGCGGCCGCCGGATTCATTCTCACGGCTTGCGGTCCCAAGCGCCTGCGCGAGCTGTCCCGGGAGCGTCTGGCTGCCCTGCTCGAGGACCTCGAGAAGGACTACACGAAGCGGTTCGGTACCGCGGTCGTCGTGGCGGATACCCCGCCGATCGAGGGCGTGACCTTCGCGTACGCGCTCGACCTCTCGCGGTGCATCGGCTGCCGGCGCTGTGTCTACGCGTGTGTCGAGGAGAACAACCAGTCACGCGACCCCGAGGTGCAGTGGATCCGCGTCCTCGGGATGAACAAGGAAAAGGGGATCGACTTCTCGGAGTCCGATCCCTACTACCAGCCGGCGGAGGTTCCGGAGGAGGGGCATTTCTACGTGCCGGTGGCGTGCCAGCAGTGCCGGAACGCGCCGTGCACGAAAGTCTGCCCGACCGGCGCCACCTGGACCGAGCCGGACGGGATCGTCGTCATCGACTACGACTGGTGCGTGGGCTGTCGCTACTGCATGGCCGCGTGCCCGTACGGCGCGCGGCACTTCAACTGGGCCGAGCCGACCATCCCCCGCGACCACCTGAACACGAAGACGCACTACCTGGGCAACCGGCCGCGTCCCAAGGGCGTCGTCGAGAAGTGCACCTTCTGCATCCAGCGCGTGCGTGCGGGGCGCTACCCGGCGTGCGTCGAGGTGTGCCCGGTCGGTGCGCGGAAGTTCGGCAACCTGCTGGATCCGAAGAGCGAGATCCGGTACGTGATCGAGAACAAGCGGGTGCTCGTCCTCAAGGAGGAACTGAACACCATGCCCAAGTTCTTCTACTTCTACGGAACGTGAGGACGCCGTGAGCATCGTGAGCCAGTTTCCCCGTTTCGTGGCCGGGAGCTTCCGCCTGGTGCGGCGTGGCAACGCCGCCTACTGGGCCTGGCTGGCCTTCCTGGCGGTCCTGATCGTGTCCGGCGCGCTGGCCTTCGCGCGGCAGGTGTCGGAGGGCCTGGTGGTCACCGCGATGCGCGACCAGGTGAGCTGGGGGTTCTACATCGGGAACTTCACGTTCCTGGTCGGCGTCGCGGCCGCCGCGGTGGTGCTCGTGATCCCGGCCTACATCTACGACTGGAAGCCGATCCGCGAGATCGTGATCTACGGCGAACTGCTGGCGGTCAGCGCGATCCTGATGTGCCTGCTCTTCGTGCTGGTGGACATCGGCAGGCCGGATCGCTTCTGGCATCTGATCCCGGGCCTGGGGCACCTGAACTTCCCGCGGTCGATCCTGGCCTGGGACGTGCTGGTGCTCAACATCTACTTTGCGATCAACTTCGTCGTCGTCACGCACATCGTCTACCGCGCGTTCAACGGCCGGCACTACGACACGCGGATCGTGGTGCCGCTCGTGCTGTTGTCGATCCCGATGGCGGTGGGCATCCACACGGTCACGGCGTTCCTCTTCAACGGCCTCGCCGCGCGGCCCTACTGGAATTCGTCGATCCTGGCGCCGCAGTTCCTCGCGTCGGCGTTCTGCTCGGGGCCCGCCATCCTGCTGATCCTCTTCCAGGTGCTCCGCCGCTTCACGCGGTTCGAGATCCAGGAGCAGGCCATCTCGAAGATCGCC
>Ga0209744_1000507_pt1 | contig 13113 bp, 9 predicted proteins | sample BarGraNGADG00311_2_FD_184494 | JGI IMG/M metagenome (GOLD analysis project Ga0209744, IMG submission 184494) | Arctic peat soil microbial communities from Barrow, Alaska - Barrow Graham LP Ref core NGADG0004-311 (SPAdes) (version 2) | ecosystem: Environmental > Terrestrial > Soil > Wetlands >... | reverse complement strand
GGCGATCATGGTCTTTCCACAGCCGGGCGGTCCGTACAGCAGCACGCCCTTCGGTGGACGCAGCCCGAACTCGGTGAACAGCTCCCGGTTGAGGAACGGCAGTTCTACCGCGTCCCGGATCTGCTCGATCTGTGCGCCCAGTCCGCCGATGTCGGCGTAGGTGACGTCGGGCACCTCCTCCAGCGTGAGGTCGGCCACCTCGCTGCGCGGCACCGGCCCGAGCGCGAGCAGCGCCCTGCGGTCGGCAAGTAGCGTCGCACCCAGCCTCAGGGAGCCAACGTCGAGGGTCTCCGCCGCGAGCAGCACGAGCTCCTCGCCAGAGGCGCCGCTCACCAGCAGGCGTCCGTCGGGCAGCACCTCAACCAGCCGCACGGTCTCGCCGGACGGGGTGTCCCCGGCCGTGGCGACGACGAGCATGGCCTCGTTCAGCAGCACCCGCGCCCCGATCAGCAGCTCTTCCGGAGCCACCTCGGGGCTCACGGCACATCGCAACTGGCGTCCGCCGGTGGCGACATCGGCAGTCCCATCGCCAACGGCGAGCACGAGTCCGAAGGAGCTCGGCGGCGCGGCAAGTGCGTCGAGCTCTGCCCGCAAGGCAACCAGCGAGTCCCGCGCGGTGCCGAGGGTGGCGTTCAGCTTCTCATTGGTCTGGGCGAGCCCCCGGGCGTCGGTACGGGCGTCCGCAAGGCGGCGCTCGGCCAGGTCGAGGGCGCGTCCGCGGCCCGCCAGCAGTTCGTTCGCCGCAGCGAGCTGGCGGGCGAGTTCGGCCGGCTCAGGCATCGCCCGGCTCGGAACCGACGCCGGCTGGTCGTGGGCCGGAGTAGTCAGGACCGTAGGCGCCGGGCGCGGGACGTCGGCGCCGGATCGGCGCGACCATCCCCGGCGCGAGGCGGCGCGTGAAGATCAGGAATCCGGTATGGCCACTGGTGCCGTGGCCGGGACGGATCGACAGGCCCTCGGCGTGCCACTCCCTCGAGCTGTACTCCCGCCCGACCGGCTCGGTGAAGCCGCCGTGGGCGCGCAGGGTCTCCATGGTGCGGCCCAGCTGAGGGGTGGTCGCCACGTAGCAGCACAACAATCCCCCCGGAACCAGGACCTCAGCCACCACATCGATGCACTCCCAGGGGGCGAGCATGTCCAGGACGGCACGGTCCACCGGTTCCGGGCCGATGTCGGTGGCCAGGTCGCCGTCCCGCAGCGTCCACGCCGGGTGCTCCGAACCGAAGAACGACTCGACGTTCTTCTTCGCCACCGCAGCGAATTCGGGGCGCCGTTCGTAGGAGTACAGGCGGCCCTCGCTGCCGATGGCGCGGAGCAGGAAGATGCTCAGGGCCCCTGATCCGGCGCCGGCCTCGAGGACACGGGCGCCCGGGAAGATGTCTGTCTGCACAAGGATGTGCGCTGCGTCCTTCGGGTACACCACCGCCGCCAGGCGAGGCATGGTCACCGTGAACTCCTCCAGCAGCGCACGGAAGGCCAGGTGCTCGACGCCGCCGGTCGACTGCACCACCACCCCCTCTGGCCGCCCGATCAGGTCGTCGTGGCCGATCCCGCCCTTGGTGGTGTGGTACACCGCCCCGGGCGTGAGCACCACCGAGTGCCGCCGCCCCTTCGGGTCCGAGAGCGTGACCCGCTCCCCCGCCTTCAGCTCACCGGTGTGCACACCGCTCAACTCAACCACGCGTGATCCCCCAGAATCCCAGGGCCTGCCCGCTGCCGAACGGTTGTCCGATCAAGGTGACCCCCTTGCCTACGAAAAGGATGCCGTCGCCCTGTGAGACCGGGAGGACGGTGTTGTCGACAGCGGCCTGCTGCTGCAACTCGGTGATCGCGACCGTGCGGGCCACCCCGGTGGTGGTGCGGGCGCGCTGGTCCAGGGACTCCAGCTTGGTCACGCTGCCGGGCAGTGGGCTCTCCAGGTAGTACTGCAGCCAGCCGCCGGCGTTGTTCACCCACGCCGGGGAGTCGGTCAGCCAGAGGTCGGCCACGCCGCCGGTCACGAGCCGGACGCTGACCCCGTCCAGGCCCTCGATGCGGCTGCGCAGCAGGTTGGCCAGGTCGGCATGCCCCGGCGCTGTCGGGTTGTAGCCGAGGGTGAGGATGATCCGGTCGCCGGACAGCGTGGGCAGCTTCACCCGGCCACCGAGCTTGAAGGAGGTGGCGTGCTCCGCGACCCCGATCGGCACGAGGGAGTCCAGCGTGCGGTCGGCCTGCAGCGCCTTCGCCACGCCGTCACGCAGGTCCGCCTTGCGCCGCAGTTTGGACGAAGCGTTCCAGACCACCCGGGTGACCCGTATGCCGGGTAGCGCGAACCTGCTGAACCCCTTCGCGGTCGTCCGGTCGGAGCTGCCGGCGATCTCATCTGTGACCCGCTGCAGCGCGGCATTGTCCAGGCTGCGCCAGACCACGTCCGCTGTGCCATCGGCGATCGCTGCCTCCGCGGCCACCGAGTCTGCCGCGATGGTGAGTTTCAGGTCGGTGAGCAGCCCCTTCTTCGGTCCGAGGTACTTCGCGAACCGGACGAACGTGGCCTGCCCCGCTTCGATGGTGCGCACGGCGTACGGCCCGGACCCGATCGGCAGGGTGAGCAGCGGCAGCGGCTGGTCGGGGTTGAACACCTCCTCATCGACGATCGAGGCCGCCTGCCCGGCGAGGGCGTAGCCGAACTGGTTGTCGGCCCACTCCAGGTGGAAGCGGATGGTGCGTGCATCTGGCGTCTCGATGCGCTGCAGGGCGGACAGCGTGTGGATGTACGTTCCGGGGGCGTCCATCCGAAGGGCACGCTGGATGCTGAACCGCACGTCGGAGGAGTCCAGCACGTGGCCGTTGTGGAAGAACAGGTCCGGCGGCAGCGTGCACTCATAGATCAGCTTGGACGTGAACAGGCAGTCGGTGGCGGCGTCCGGCTTGAGGTCACCGGTGCCCGGCAGCACGACCATCAGCCGCTGGTACAAGCTGTTGACCAGCATGGAGTCGGTGTCACTCGTGGCGACGGCCGGGTCGGCGGTCGTCATCGGCTCGGTGGTGAGCAGCGTGAAGGGACGCGGCGTTGGTGACGCCGATGGTGTCTGGGTGGGCAGCACAGCCGGCGTGGTGCAGCCGGCCAGCATGCTGAGGGACGCCGCGGCCACCGCCAGCCTGGTCAGGATGGCGCGGTGGGGGCGGGTCTCAGCGAGCATTGAAGTACTTGGCCTCCGGATGGTGCGCGACGATGGCGTCGGTGGACTGTTCGGGGTGGAGCTGCAATTCCTCGCTCAATTCCACACCGATCCGCTCGGGACGGAGCAATGCGACCAGTTTCGCCCTGTCGGCAAGGTCGGGGCACGCCGGGTAACCGAACGAATACCGGGATCCGCGGTAGGCCTGGTCACGGATCATCGCGTCCACAGCGCCGTCGCCATTCAGACCCAGCTCGGAGCGAACGCGCGCATGCCAGTACTCAGCGAGCGCCTCGGTGAGTTGCACCGAGAGGCCGTGCAGTTCCAGGTAGTCGCGGTAGGCGTCGGCGGCGAACAGTTCGGCCGTCGCGCGCGACACCGCAGATCCCATGGTCACCAGCTGCATCCCGATCACGTCCGGGCCCAGTTCGGCGGCCTCGTCGGCGTCCCGGAAGAAGTCGGCGAGGCACAGGTGCCGGTCGCGGCCCTGACGCGGGAATGTGAACCGGGTGAGCTCGCGGGCAGGGTCCTCCGGGTCGCCGAGGATGAGGGTCTCGCCCTCGGAGTGGCACGGCCAATAGCCATAGACCACGGCAGGTTCCATCAAGCCTTCGGTGTGGATGCGGTCGAGCAACTGGCGCAACCGCGGCCGCCCCTCGGTCTCGACGAGTTCGGAGTAGCTGGGGCCGCCCGCGGCGGAGCGGAGCCCCCACTGGCCCATGAAGGTGGCGCGCTCGTCGAGCCAGGCTGCCACCTCGGCCAGCCCGATGCCCTTGACGACACGGCTGCCCCAGAACGGCGGCGTCGGAACATCCACTCCCCTGGCCACCTCGGAGCGGCCGGTCGCTGTCGTCTCCCCTGCCCGCGCGGTCGGCTTGGCCACCACCCTGCGTCGACGCGGTTCCGGCAGGGCTGCGCCGGGCACCCCGGCCTTGACCGCCATCACCTTCTGCATCAGCGAGAGGCCCTCGAACGCATCCTTGGCGTAACGGACCTCCCCGGCGTAGAGGTCGTTGAGGTCCTCCTCGACGAAGGCCCGTGTCAGCGCAGCACCACCGAGGATCACGGGGAACGTCGTGAGCCCGCGCTGGTTGAGCTCAGCGAGGTTGTCGCGCATCACCACGGTCGACTTCACGAGCAGCCCGGACATCCCGATCGCGTCGGCGTTGTGCGCCAGCGCTGCCTCGATGATGGTGCTGACCGGCTGCTTGATGCCGAGGTTGATCACGGTGTAGCCGTTGTTGGTGAGGATGATGTCGACGAGGTTCTTGCCGATGTCGTGCACGTCACCCTTGACCGTCGCGATCACCATCGTGCCCTTGCCGCCGGCGTCTGCCTTGTCCAGGTGCGGCTCGAGGTAGCGGACGGCCGTCTTCATCACCTCTGCCGAGCCAAGGACGAACGGCAACTGCATCTGGCCGGAGCCGAACAGTTCCCCGACGATCTTCATGCCGGCGAGCAGGTCGTCGTTGATGATGTCCAGCCCCGGACGGGTCAGCAGGGCCTCGTCGAGGTCAGCCTCGAGGCCTTTCGGCTCGCCGTCGATGATCCGGCGCTGCAGGCGTTCCCCCAGGGGCAGTGCAGCCAGCTCAGCGGCCCGCGCCTCCTTGGTGCCGGTGGTGGTGACCCCCTCGAAGAGTTCCAGGAACTTCGTCAGTGGGTCGTAATCCTCGCTGCGCCGGTCGTAGATGAGGTCCTCGGCGACGAGCCGCTGCTCCTCCGGGATCCGCGCGATCGGCACGATCCGCGCGGCAGGCACGATGCCGGAGTCCAGTCCGGCCTCGACGCACTCGTGCAGGAACACGGAGTTCAGCACTTGCCGGGCAGCCGGATTGAGGCCGAAGGAGACGTTGGAGATGCCCAGCGTGGTGTGGATGCCGGGGTATCTCGTGGTGACCTGCCGGATCGCCTCGATGGTTTCGAGGGCGTCGCGGCGGGTCTCCTCCTGGCCGGTGGTGACAGGGAAGGTGAGGCAGTCGACGATGATGTCGCCGATCTCCATCCCCCAGTTGCCCACCAGGTCGGCGATCAGCCGTTCGGCCACCGCCACCTTCCACTCGGCGGTGCGGGCCTGGCCCTCCTCGTCGATCGTCAGCGCGACCACGGCAGCCCCGTGCTCGCGGACCAGCGGCATCACCTTCGCGAAACGGGAGTCCGGGCCGTCCCCGTCCTCGTAGTTCACCGAGTTGATCGCGCACCGCCCGCCGAGGCGTTCCAGGCCGGCCTGCAACACCGGAGCCTCCGTGGAGTCGAGCATGATCGGCAGCGCGACACCGGTACCGAGCCGCGCGGCGAGCTCTGCCATGTCGGCCACGCCGTCCCTACCGACGTAATCGACGCACAGGTCGAGCAGGTGGGCGCCGCCGCGGCTCTGCTGCTTGGCGATGTCGAGGCAGTCGGCCCAGTTCTCGGCCAGCATCGCATCGCGGAACGCCCTGGAGCCGTTGGCGTTCGTCCGCTCGCCGATGGAAAGGTAGGTCAGGTCCTGGCGCAGCGGCACGTCGGCGTACAGCGAGGACACCGCGGAGATGTGCGCCGGGTGCCGCTCGGCGGGAACGTGGGCGCCGACAGCCGCGGCAAGGCGCGAGATGTGCGCGGGTGTCGTGCCGCAGCATCCCCCGACGAGGTTCAGCCCGAACTCGTCCGTGAACTGCTGCACGTAACCGACGAACTCTTCAGGCCCCATCGGATACACCGCGCCGTTCGGGCCGAGCTCCGGCAGGCCGGCATTGGGCATGCAAACCAGCTTCACCCCGGCGTTGCGCGAGAGGTGCCGCAGGTGCTCGCTCATCTCGGTGGGCCCGGTACCGCAGTTCAGCCCGATCGCGTCGATGCCCAGGGGCTCGAGTGCGGTCAGGGCCGCACCGATCTCGCTGCCGAGCAGCATCGTGCCGGCGGTCTCGATGGTGACGTTGACGAAGATGGGCAGGTCGGAGCCCAGGGCCGTCCGTGCCCTGCGGGCGCCGTTGACGGCGGCCTTCGCCTGCAACAGGTCCTGGCAGGTCTCGATCTGGAAGCCGTCGATACCACCGGTGATCATCGCCTCCGCCTGCTGCTGGTAGGCATCGCGCAGGCGCGCGTAGGAGATATGGCCGAGGCTGGGCAGCTTCGTGCCCGGCCCGACACTGCCCAACACGTAGCGCTGGCGTCCGTCGGTGCTAGCCGCATCGGCGGCAGCGCGGGCGATACGGGCCCCGGCCCCGGCGAGCTCCGTGATGCGCTCGGCGGCGTCGTATTCGCCGAGGGCTGCAAGGTTCGCACCGAAGGTATTTGTCTCGATGCAGTCGGCGCCGGCGTCCAGGTAGGCGGTGTGGATGGCGCCCACGACATCGGGTCTGGTGGCGTTCAGGACCTCATTGCAACCCTCGAGTCCCTCGAAGTCCTGCAGGCTCAGGTCGTAACCCTGGAGCATCGTTCCCATGCCCCCGTCAGCCACAAGGACACGGGAAGCAAGGGCCGAGCGTAGATCGCGGGACATAGGGAGCAGAATAGGCGAGTCCGCCTACAGTGGTCGCCATGGCAGAGGCTCGTGGGCTCAGAGGGCTGCGAAATCCGGCGGTCATCGCCGGGTTCGGCGGCTGGAACGACGCCGGTGAAGCGGCCAGTGGAGTGATCGATCATCTGGTCGACCAGTACAAGGCGGACCTCGCCTTTGCTGTCGATCCGGAGGAGTTCTACGACTTCCAGGTGAACCGGCCGACGACCCGGCTGGTGGATGGCAACCGGATCATCGAATGGCCGACGACGGAAGTGCTCGTTGCCAGCCTGCCCGAACGTGACCTGGTTCTGATCGGCGGCCCGGAGCCGAACTACCGCTGGCAGGAGTACGTGAGCCGCCTGCTGTCCATGTTGCGAACGGTGAAGCCGGAAGTAGTTGTGCTGCTCGGTGCGCTGCTCACCGACGCCCCGCACACTCGTCCGGTGCCGGTCACCGGGACGGCGAGCACGAGCGCCCTCGCCAACGAACTCGCTCTCGAGGTCTCCGACTACGAGGGTCCCACCGGGATCGTGGGCGTGCTGGCCTATGAATGCGCGCGTGCGGGCATGCCGGTGGTGTCGATGTGGGCGTCCGTGCCGCACTACGTTGCCGAACCGCCGAACCCTCAGGGCACCCTCGCGCTGCTGTCGCGGTTGGAGGATGTATTGAACCTGCCGCTCGACCCGGGCGAGCTGCAGAAGGACGCCGAGCAGTGGATCGAACAGGTCAATGAGCTGGTCTCCGACGATCCGGACATCTCCAGCTACATCAATGCCCTCGAGGAACGCAGGGACGAGGCCACCACCACGCCGAGCGGTGACGTGATCGCCGCTGAGTTCGAGCGCTACCTCAGGCGTCGGGACCGCCGGCGCGGCTGACCGGGGCGCCGGCTCCGGCCACGTCGTCCCCGCGGTAGCGATACAGCAGCGGTTCGCTGACCAGCACCGCCGCGCTGAACGCGAAGCCGGCCCAGGGTGCGAAGAGCCACAGTGCGACGGCGGCGAAACCGTAGAGGACGACCTTGGCCAGGTAGTACCACGGCGTGGGCAGCGGCCACCGGGCCCGGGGCGCCATCACCGCACCCCACAGCGCGACGACGACGGCGAACACGAGCACCGCGAGCACCCAGGCGAGCAGACCACCGGTGACGAGGAAGACTGAAGCGCCGCAGGCCGTCCAGGCGACGAGCTCGACGATGAACGCCAGTGCGTAGAGCAGGATCTTCACGAGCCGATTCTGGCAGCGCTGTCCAGCGGTACGGTCACCCGGCCGGTCGGCTCAGGTGGCGGCTACAGCTTCCGCGCTGACCCGCAGGGCGCGCACCACGGCGTCGGGGTCGGCGGAGCTGTAGACGGCCGAGCCGGCGACGAAGGTGTCTGCGCCCGCCTCGACGCACCGTTCGATGGTGTCTGCGCTGATGCCCCCGTCCACCTGCAGCCAGATGTCACCGCCGCGGGCGTCGAGCAGGGCGCGTGTGCGTCGCAGCTTCGGCAGTACGACGTCCAGGAAGGACTGGCCGCCGAAGCCCGGCTCCACCGTCATCAGCAGCACCATGTCCAGCTCGTCGAGCAGGTCGGCGTAGGGCTCGATCGGGGTCGCCGGCCGCAGGGCCATCGACGCCCGCGCACCTAGGGCCCGCAGTTCCCTTGCGAGCTTCACCGGCGCGTCGGAGGCCTCGATGTGAAATGTGACGGATTCGGCGCCCGCCTCGGCATACCCGGGTGCCCAGCGGTCCACCTCGGCGATCATCAGGTGCACGTCCAGCATCTTGTCCGTGCCGGCCCGCACGCTCTGCACCATGGGGAGGCCGAAGGTGAGGTTCGGCACGAACCGGTTGTCCATCACGTCCAGGTGCACGGCGTCGGCGCTCGGAATCCGCGCGATCTCGTCGTTGAGCGCGGCAAGGTTGGCATTCAGGATGCTCGGCGTGATTCTAATCCCCACGTGCTGGAGCCTACCGAGTTCCCAGCTCACCCGTTGCGGCGCAACAGGGCGAGGAACATCGCGTCGGTGCCGTGCCGGTGTGGCCACAGCTGCACGAAGTCACCGGACGCAGCGTCGGGCACCTCGGGAAGGTGCTCGGGGGCGGACAGCAGCTGTACGCCGGTGGCGCCGGCCACCACCTCCACCGTCTCGGCCGGGTGTGGGGAACATGTGACGTAGGCCACGATGCCGCCGGGTTGCACCGAATAGATCGCCGCTGCCAGCAACTCGCTTTGCAGCGCGACCAGCCCCGGCAGGTCGGTGGGCTTGCGCCGCCACCGGCTCTCCGGACGCCGCCGCAGGGCGCCCAGCCCGGTGCAGGGAACGTCGGCCAGCACTCGGGAGAACGCACCCCCGCGCCAGGCCGGCAGCGTGCCGTCCGCTACGACGGTCACCGGTCGGTTCGGTTCGGGATAGGCGCGCAGGCTGCCGGCGACCAGGCGAGCGCGATGCGGCTGCAGCTCGGAGGCGACGAGCCGTTCCCCCGCCTGCCGGGCCAACCCGGCGAGCAGCGCGGATTTCCCGCCGGGTCCCGCGCACAGGTCGAGCCAGGCGCCTACAGGTGCGCTCGCGCGGGCAAGGGCGAGCGCCACCAGTTGCGAACCTTCGTCCTGCACCCCGGCGCGGCCCTCGCGCACCGCTGCGACAGCGGACGGGTCGCCGTCGCGATGGGCGCCGAAAGGTGACCAGCGGGTCGGGGTACCGCCCAGCTCTGCGCGCTCGGCCAGCCCGGGACGCACCACCAGGCAGGGTGCGGGCGCAACGTTGTCGGCCGCGAGGGCTTGCACCAGCTCGTCGGCGGTCAGCACCTGCGACCAGGCGTCGACGATCCAGCGCGGGTGGTGCGTCGTCAGGGCGAGTAGGCCCACCTCGTCGGTGCCATCGCTGAGCAACTCGAGCCACCCGGGCCAGTCGCGCTCGGCGACACGGCGCAGGATCGCGTTCACCAGCCCCGCCACCCGCTCGCCGATCTCGAGTGCTGCCAGGTCGACGGTCGCGGAGATGGCGGCGTGCGGCGGGACCCGCATTGCCAACAACTGGTGGGTGCCCAGCCGCAGGACATCGACGACCGCAGGCTGCAGGCTCTTCAGGGCGCGCCCGGCTGCCCGGGCGATCACGAGGTCGTAGCTGCCCAGCGCCCGGCAGGTTCCGGAGACGAGCTCGGTGGCGAAGGCAGCGTCGGCCGGCGACAGACCCTTCCGCTGGCGGGCCAGTTCGAGGTTGGCGTAGGCACCGTTGCCCCAGACCTCGCGGAGCACCGTGAAGGCGACGGAGCGGGCGGCGTCCCTGCGACGGGCGGGGCGGCTCATATGAACCGTCGCTCTCCGCGCAGCCCGCGGCCCCAGTCAGCTGCCGTCGTCGGCCGCCTCCCCGCCGGCTGCACCACCAGCAGTTCCAGTGGCCCGGACCCGGTGCCCACGACCACCGAGCGCTTGCCTGCACTGAGTTGGCCCGGCGGCAGCGCCTCACCTTCGGCCGGCACGGCCAGCAGCACACGGAAGCGTTCGCCGTCGAGCTCCGTCCACGCCACCGGGGACGGGTTGTTGGCCCGCACTTGCCGGGAGATCTCCACAGCGGGCCGGTTCCAGTCGATCCGTGCTCCTGGCACGGTGAGCTTCGGTGCGAGGGTCGCCCCGTCCTCGGGCTGGGGCACGGCCGCGACGGTCCCGGCAGCGAGGCGGTCGAGAGTGCGCACCAGTTCCTCTGCGCCGAGCTGCTGAAGGGCGCCCAAGGCATCGCCGGAGGTCTCTGCCGGGTGCAGCGGGTAGGAAGCAGAGGCCAGGACCGGGCCGGCGTCCAACGCTTCGACGAGCTCGAAAACCGTGACGCCGGTGACCTCATCCCCGGCGAGGATGGCATGCTGCACGGGTGCGGCACCCCGCCAGCGTGGCAGCAGCGAGAAGTGGACGTTCACCCAGCCGTGCCGGGGCAGGTCGAGCAGGGGTCGCGGGATTAGCCCGCCGTAGGCAACCACCGGGCAGCAGTCGGGCTCGAGCTCGGCCAGGCGGGACGCGAGGGCCGGGTCGGAGGCCCGCGCGGGACGCAGCACCTCGATGCCGTGCTCGGCGGCGAGCTGGGCAACCGGGCTGGGCACGCGGCGCGAACTGCGTCCCTGCGGCGCGTCCGGACGGGTGAGGACGGCCACCACCTCGTGGCCGCGGTCCGCGAGCAGGTGGGCGAGGGTGTCCGCCGCGACGGGAGGGGTTCCGGCGAAGACCAGGCGCATGGGCGGCAGCTTACTTACCGCGGTCTCCCTGCGACGATTCCCGCAGGCGCAGCGCCAGCTCCCGGGTTGCCTCGGACAGGTCGAGGTCGCAGACCAGCAGCCCCGCGAGCCCGTGCGGCTGGAACGCGAGCAGCGTGCCGTCGGGTCGGGCGACGGCCGATGTGGTCGGCGCACCGTCGGCGGCGCAGTTGACGGTGGCGAACCAGGAGGTGTTCTCCGCAGCGCGGCACAGCACGGCTGCCTCGTGGAAGCTGTTGCCTGCCTCGGCGTAACCGTCCGGCTGGAATCCTTCGGGTTCGGACGGGGCGAAGTGCGGGTGCAGCACCAGTTGTGCGCCTGCGAGGACAGCAGCTCGCACCGTCTCCGGGTAGCGCCAGCCCTCGTGGCAGATCACGATCCCGAAGCTGAGGTCGCCGACCGTGAACACCTGGCGTCCGGCGCCGGGCTCGTAAAGGTGGTCCTCAGACGGGTCGAGCTGCACCTTGTCCTGCCAGCCCAGCCGGCTGCCGTCTGGCCCGATCACCAGCACGGTGATGCGCAGCGCTCCAGCGACGAAGCGTTCCGTGCCGAGGGCGACGGCGATCCCGGCAACACCGGCTGCGTGCGCAACCTGCGTGTGCGCGTTCTCGAGCCAGGCGGCGTCGGCCGGTGGCACGGGCGCGCCGAGTGCGCGGTAGCCCGGCACGAAGCATTCGGGAAAGCAGACCAGGTCGGCGCCGGCGGCCGCAGCCCCGACGATCGCAGCCTTGGTTGCAGCCACTGCAGCGTCCGGCGATGCGGGAAAGGGCAGGTTGGCCAGCGCGATCCGGGCAGTGGACATGGCGGCACCCTAGCCCGTAGCGCGTGTCCTGGTCAGCCCAGGACCTGGGGATCCACCCGCACCCGGATCGGCGGGTCCTTCCTGGCCGCCCGTACCGACAGCATCGCCCGCACCCGGGCCACCAGGTCTGAGCCTGCCGGGGTCGGGCAGCGCAGGGTGGCCCGAGTGAGCGGCTCCGCGCCGTCGCCCGGTACCTCGAACGGTCCAAGCACCTGCACCGGCTCGCGCAGGTCGAGGGCTCCGAGTGCTGCCGTCACGGCGTCGAGGGAGCCTTCGACGGTGAGTAGCTTGAGCGCGGGCGGGAACCCGGCGTCCGCGCGGTCGGCCAGTTCCCGCTCGGCGTAGCCCACGGGATCGAGCCGAAGCAACGCCTGCACTTCGCGGATGGCTGCGTCGGCCACCACCATCACGGTGCCGCCGTCGGCTGCCGGGCGCACCAGTGCCGTGACAGCGAGCCAGCGCCGCAGGGCCTCCTCGCCGGCGCGCAGGTCAGGCCTGCCCAGCATCAGCTCCGCGTCCAGCAGGACGGCGGCGGCGTAGCCCCCCGCCGCCGGCGGCGAGGCGCCCGGTGTGGCCAGCACCAGTGCCGGAGCAGAGCCGACGGCCGACAGCGGGTGGTCAGCGCTGGCCTGCAGCACCGGTGTGCCGGGGAAGGCCTTGCCGAACTCCTCCGCGGTGCGAGCAACCCCGACGACGGGGGTGCGCAGACGCTGGTCGCCGCACTCGGGGCAGCGCCACTGTCGCAACGGCGGCCCGCACCAGGTGCAGATGGGACCCTGGCTGCCGGTGCTTGTCAGGGCCTGCCCGCAGGTCGGGCAGCGGGCCGCGGTGCGGCAGGTGGCGCACACCAGCACGGGCAGGTAGCCGGCACGCGGCACCTGAACCAGCACCGGGCCGGCCGCAAGGCCCGCACGCACGACGGTGAAGGTGTCGTGCGGCAGGCGGGCAACCCCGGCGAGCGGGTCGCGGGCACTGTCCGGGGCCGAGCTGCGGACGGCGGCTGCGAGGCGGCGCGCGTCCGCCGGCGGCAGTTGGATGGTGGCGAGCCAGGCGCGTGCGACGAGCTGCTGGACCTCCGCGGTGCGGGCGTGGGCGGCCAGCAGCAGCCCGCAGCCGGCCAGGTGGGCGCGTAGCGCTGCAACGTCGCGGGCATGCCAGTAGGGGGCGTGCGGCTCAGACCAGGCGTCGTTGCCGTCGTCCCACAGCGATACAAGGCCAAGGTTCTCGACCGGCGCGAACACGGCTGCGCGCGTGCCGAGCACCAGCCGGACGCCGCCGCGGCGGGCTGCAAGGAAGTTGCGGTACCGCGCCGCAGGACCCGCGTCGGCGGCAAGGACAGCGAAGGAGCCCCGGCCGAACCGGGCGGTCGCCGCGTCGGCGAGCAGTTGCAGGTGGCGGGCATCAGGGGCCAGCAGTAGCGCTCCTCGGCCGGCGGCCAGCGTGGCGG
>Ga0209744_1000495_pt1 | contig 13252 bp, 7 predicted proteins | sample BarGraNGADG00311_2_FD_184494 | JGI IMG/M metagenome (GOLD analysis project Ga0209744, IMG submission 184494) | Arctic peat soil microbial communities from Barrow, Alaska - Barrow Graham LP Ref core NGADG0004-311 (SPAdes) (version 2) | ecosystem: Environmental > Terrestrial > Soil > Wetlands >... | reverse complement strand
CAGTCTGGCTCCAAATTGTTTGTTTGGCAAAGGCCCCATTGCTTATTGTCTGGCAATTTTATTGTTATGGCATCGAAAAGAGGGCTCCCGAATATAAAATTCCGTTGGCCGGATTAACCGGATAAAACCTCATAGAAGAAAAGATGAACCATGCTGACATTTGTCCACAGTCTTCATTACCGCATACCTCTAACTTTTTTAATTACTGCCACAACATTTTCCACATCCTGGCAACCGCTTTCTCCTCGCTCAGCCCCGTCTGCATAAGCATTCCCACGTAACTTTTCGCCTTTGTCTGAAAATGTGGGTGCTCTTTGCCGGTCTGCTGTGAAATCCGGTAGAGAACAGCGACAACTCGGAGATAAAGCTGCTCCGCCTGCGCAAAGTCACCCTTACTATGAAGCAATACTGCGAGATTGTACACGCTGTTGAGCGTATCAAGATGGTCCTTCCCTAACACCCGCTCATAGTCCTTCAAGTTATTTCGGTAAATTGCCTCCGCACTCACATAGTCACCCTTGTTATAAAGCAGTAATGCGCTGTTGTTCACGCTGCAAAGCGTATCAGGATGTTCCGTCCCTAATACCCGTATACGTGCATCCACCACGCAATTATTCATTTGTTCAGCCTCTGCGTGGTTACCTATAGTGGAGAGCAGCAATGCGAGATCGCTCATGGTCCCGAGTGTATCGGGGTGTTCCTTACCAAGTACCCGTTCACGTATCTTTAGGGCCTGGTGGTATAGTTGCTCTGCACCTGTGTCATTACCCATGTTCTTGTAAAGAAATGTAAGATTGTTCATGCTTTTAAGCGTGTCGGAATGATCGTCCCCGAGAACCCGCTTTCTAGTTTCCAGTGCGCTGCTATAAAGCTGCTCAGCACCTGTGTAGTCATTCTTGTCAAACAGTAAATCCGCGAGGCTGTCCATACTCATAAGTGTATCATTATGATCCAACCCAAGCACCCGCTTACGGGCCTCCAGGGTGCTTCGGTATAATGACTCTGCCCCCACCTTGTCACCTTTGCTGTCAAGCAGAACCGCCAGGTTGTACATACTTATTAGAGTTTCGGGGTGTTCCTTCCCCAGAACATTCTCAAAACCCTTCAAGGTAAGGCGACAGAAGGGCTCAGCACCTGCTTTATCATCCATACTATAAAGCAGCAGTCCCAGGTTATTCATACTTTGTAGCGTGTTAGGGTGCTCCGGACCGAGCACTCGTTTACGAGTTTCCAGGGCACTGCGAAAAAGTACTTCTGCTCCTGTAAAATCTTTCTTGCTATTAAGCAGCATCGCAAGGTCGTTCATGCTCTGGAGTGTGTTGGGGTGCTCCGGCCCAAGAACTCGCTTATGAGCGTCCAGGACAGTTTGGAAAAGAGGTTCCGCACCTGAGTAATCACCCTCGTAATAAAGCAGATTTGCGAGGTTGTGCATGCATGTAAGCGTGTCGGGATGTTCGTTCCCGAGCATCTTCTTATTAACCTTCAGGACACTGCGTAAAAGTAATTCCGCACCTTTATAATCACCTTTAAGGCTGAGTAAACTTGCAAAGTTATTTGTACTTCCAAGTGTATCGGGATGCTCCATTCCAAGCATCTGCTTTCGAACCTCAAGCGCACGGCTTAAAAGAGGCTCTGCACCTATGTAACGACCGGCGTCCAGATGGAAGATTCCAATCTCGTTAAGCAGATAAGTAGACTGTTCAAAACTTGAATCTGATTCGACATCGGAGAGAGCTTGGAAGTATACTTCCACAGGATCGAAGTGACCCTCTAAGGCTAGCCAGTAGCCATGCAACTCCCATTTCCAGCGTTCTTTCTTACGCAGTTTAAGAAAGGTTGGTAGGTCGGCAAGGAGATTTTTGAGGCGCTCCCATTGCGCGGTGTCACGTAAAAGCGTTGGGAGTTCATCTAGCTTGCGGTCGCTAAGTTCTGGGATCTTTCCAAAGTATTCGGCGAGATGGAGGCGGAATGGCTGTGCTGTTTTATCGTCCATCAGCCAACGTCGATGGACAGCGGCACGGAGATAGTCATGTCCAAAGGTGAGCAATCCAGCACGCTGAACTAGGGCGTTCTCGATAGCCAGATACAGCGGTGTCCAATAGCGCCGGGGGATCGGTTCCTTGCCTTTGCCGAGCATGTCGAGCAACTCAGCTTCGGAGAGTCCGAACCGGGCGCATGCGATAAGGCAGAGACTTCGGCGGACTAGATCGGGATGTTCCTTCTCATTCCCGAAATCGTCATGCCAGCGGGTGAGGATCCTATTAAAGAGATCGGGGAGGTTGGGCGCTGCCAGATACCCGGCAGCCTTGTCTATCAAACCCTCGTGTCTACCGAATTGGCGGAGTTCGTCGAGCACAGAACGGAGGTAGAGTGCGTTTGTAGCAGCAGGATTGGACTCCAATTTTATCAGGATATCTTTCGGGAGCTTCTTGCTAAAGAGAGCGAAGTATGTCTCGGCGGCGGGAATAATATCGGCACTGCCAAACAGCGGTACATTCAGCTCAGGTAAGTTGCGCTGGCGGAGTGCTTCAAGGGATTCCCCTGGAAGTGACGAAACAAGGAGTCGGATGTTTGGCGGGAAAGCGAACGGTAGCCAACCGAGTTGTCGGGCCGTTGGGTCATCAGCTGAGAGTTGGTTGAGCGCATCGAGTACGAGTATTACACGACGTTTGCCGGCGGCTTTGGTTAGCCATTCCTGCAGAGCAACGCGCAGAGCATCGGGTTGCATGGGCAACTTATCGGTAATGGCAAAGACACGCTTAAGCTCTCCGAGTATGCGTCGAACCAGGCCCTGCCAGTCGGCACTTTCCGGAGTGCTGCCGAAATAGTGCTGGATGACGAGATCATCGGGATTTTTCTCACACCACATAGCTGTCCACTCGGCCAGCAAGGCTGATTTACCACAGCCGGAATCACCGGTGAGCACAAGCGGCATTGCACCCGCAGTGGTTACATGGTTATCTATCTGCCGAAGTAACTCATCGCGTCCCACAAAGGCCATGCGGCGACTGGTCGCGTACGCCTCGTGTCGCGCTGCTTCTTGATCGAGCAAATCGGGTACTTGTTCTTTCGGATAAAGTTTTTCTATAAGATCGGAGAAATCGGCCAACACCTGCTCACCGAGTGATTCAGGATCGGCATATTTCTCGCGCGGGGCAAATCGGAGTTTGCCATTTTTGTACGCATCACGAATACTTTGTTTCAAGTTGTCAAGCTTTGTATAGCTTACGTCGTTCTCGGAAATAAAGTCCTTTCTCTTTTCTTTAGGAATTTTTTCCACGTAGAGAGGATCGCGAAAGTAAAACAACGAACGGTCGGTCATCACCGGATCCCGCAGCACACCATATATAATTTCAAGTTCTGTCACTGAGTGATTGGGAAATTCTTTCAGCCACGGTTGAGTTTCCAACAGGTCGCGTGGAATAGCGCTTTCTTCCGGAACCCAACCGTAGCGTTCTCCGAGCAGGCCAATAAAGTAAGGACGGCATCGCTGGATTTCCGCGAGGCAGAGCGGCAATACCTTCCCCTCCGAAGCCTCCTCGGTTGTAATCCCCCAGCGCAAGTCCACCTCGGTCCAGATTACTGCCCTCTCCTCGCATAGTTTGCGGAGTTGCGGGAAAATCTTTTTAATGAGGATGTCCCGCTCCGCCTGCATGTCACAGAAGGTAGAAGAAATGAAAACGCGGATAACGCGGTTATCGGATTTGGGATTGTTATTCATCATCAAACCATCAAATATATTTTATACATTTATTTTTCAAACAACATATCTTTCTATTGCAATATCATTCTCAAAGATAATATCATATTTTTGCAAATTTGATTTATCAACCCAAGCGAATTCCACCGATTCATCATTTAACTTGACTTGTCCCTCGGCCTTGCATTTAAAATAGAGCGTTGGATAATGTGTGTTATATCTTTGGGAAGGCAATCCATCAAGGTAAAAGAGAAATTTAACCTCTGTACAATTTAAGTTTGTTTCCTCTTTTACTTCCTTCATTACCGTCGCCTCTGCTGAACGAACAAAATCAATTTTACCTCCCGGAAGACACCAAACATTACCATAATTGCCATGTGCCGCTCTTTTCAAAATGAGAACTTCGCCGTTCACATTCTTTATGATTGCCCGCACACTAGGTATAGGATTCTGTCTCATTTCCTTTTTATCTATCGTCATGCGTCAATCACCTTCCATTTTATATATCTCGTACCCTGCAGCTTCGAGCAACTCGGGAAACTTTACTACAGCATCAACATCATATTGTTTTATTTCTTCGGTCAATTCATCCCAGAGAATCAAATATGGGCTGATCTTTTTTTCAATATTCTTTTGTGGTCCATATCTCCAGCCATTCATGAGCCTTTCGGCAACAAATCTTCCGTGCTCCATCTTAGACATTCTTGTTATTTCATCTTTACTAAAGTTCTTAATTCCTTTTCCGTCCAGTTGAAGTTTTCTCATGCCATAGCCTGTGGAAGCCAATAGCTCACAAATAAATATCGCCTGATTTATATTGGATTTTTTAAGATCCGAATTCAAAGAATCCCATGATTTCAAATTCAGATCATCGCGTTTCAGTGCATTTTGCTCCTTTACATAATTTTCATGTATTACTTTTGCAGTATCTTCAATCTGTTTTGAAGTAAGAACAGACTTTATATTATGATTGATGAAAGCCCATACGGATTCCGATTCGTTAGGGAGAACACGCAATTTATCATGACCACTCCATTCATTATCGTTCAAAAGGTCAAGTATCACTTGACCGCTCTCGTTTACCACGCCGACATGCGCGCCGAGTGAGAGGGCGAGTCGATATTCAATTTTTGCGATGCTGCCGCCATCGATTCCGAGCACTCTTACATCGTTCGGCTGTATTCCGCTTGCTATCAAATCGGTCCACATTTGAATAGATTCAAGAGGCGAAAATTCTCTGCCGATTGTCTTTATAATGCTGTATGCTTTATCGACTTTCGTTCCTTTAGAAATATTTCTCGGAATATACCCGATAAGCTCAATCTTTTTATTTCCATTTTTTCTGGCATAATCAACCGCCGTACCAAGCAAACCAGGAACTCCGCTTGTTGTCCCGCCCGAAAGAATTGTTCCTTCGTATTTTTTAACAGCTTCCATAAGATATGAACCATATTTATTTGCAGAGCTCTTGACGATGCTGTCAGCACCTCCGGCAACAATGACAACGGAAGATTGGAAAGCTTTCTTAATTGCATTTTTCTTTCTTAAAACATCGAGCTGCAATCTACCGAGTGAATGTATCTCTCCATCGAATATATCTTTTGCATAACAAACTTTTTCAGACACACACAGATCAATGCCTTTTAGATACATGCACAATGCTTTATCATCCTCACGGAGAATAAGATAGAGCCTTCCGAGCGTGAAGTACGCTTTCAACGATTCGATGCGAAGATGGATGTCACCGTAGCAGCTTTGAACCGCTTTGAGGATGTTTTCACGGATCACAATTTTATCATTGCAGAGCTGAGGATTGTACTCCAGCAGTTTCACCAGGAGGTAGGGATTCCCGGGATTGAGCTCATACGCCAGGTTATACATTCCTTTGATCTCTGCATTATTATCTTTTTCATCCATAACTTCCGCTGTCTAACTGGAGGCCTTTTCGATAGGAAGCCGGTTCGATAAATTAAGGCTTTTGCTACTGACGAAGATGCAACCAAACCAGCCGAAAGAATGCCTGTCTCTGAAATAAATTTTCTTCTGTTTAACATTATGTTATATATTTCTTTCGAAACATCCTGCTCTGTATAAATTATTGCGTTATCGGCAAAAACTGTTCCTTTACATTCCATCCGGCTATTGAAACACTGACTTTCCCTTTGATGTCAGATGGCGAAAATTCCAGTGTTATTGATTTTTGTTCACCTGGCAATATCGAAATATAATTATCGCTATAAGAAACAGGCAATACCCGTTTCTTATTTTGATCATTTACTAGCGATATCCTGTTGAAAAAAGCAACGGGAGCAAATTCCGGGTTACTTATAGTAACTTCTATTTTCCTTTCTGAAATCCTTCTGGCTTCGGCATTTACAGGTGATTGTCTCATAGTCTGTAAACCTGAATAATTTCCTGAAGTATCAGGCAGCCAGTAAAGATTATCGCTCAGAATATGCTGGTGGATATCCAAAAGGCGAACCACCAGAAAAACTCCTTGTTTTTCCCTGAGTTTATCTGTAACCCTCTTCATTGAAAAATACTTTTGAACCGACGTTGGACTGATCTCACAAAGAACCTGGGTCAGTAATGACTCTTTCCCGTCTAAATCATAAGCCTTAAGTTGAAGCATTACATCGTGACACGAATGAAAGGTATTATTCACGATCATTACCATTCCATCGAGTGGATTGCACATAGCGTGAAGTGGTTCACCGGCATTGTGTAGCCCATAAAGACAAGCATTCGGATCGAGATAATAATCGTACATCTGACCACGTAAGGCAGTCCATGGGTTTTGAGTTTTCCAGATAATCACACCTGTATACCATTCCCAGGCATGGGAACTAAAACCTTCAATGAGTGCACGATACTGATCATAATTTACAAGCTGTGCTTTCGATGCAAAGTCTCTCACATCTTTTGGATTGCCATAGGCATTAATAAGAGTACCATATCCGAGATCTTTGTGATACGACCAAACTGAATCAATTTTACCGGTTGAATATTGCGGAACTACCATATTTTCTTCAGGTATAAACCGCTCCAATGATTCATAATCACCTGTACCAACATTTCCAATCTCAGAGTTAAATGGGAAAGAGTGAGATTCCCAAAAAAAACCGGCTGGTTGAATTGTATAAGGACCGTCACCACTTCCGCCAATGGAATTATAGGACATACTATCGGTATTGGAATATGAGAAAAAATAGCGTGTTCCATCCAGCCCGGATAATAAGGAGTCCTTCATGAATACATAAATATCTTCAGCCGGAACAATTTCGTTACCTCCGCAATAGAAAGCAAGAGATGGATGGTTTCGGATCATTTTTACCTGGTCAGCTACCGATTCAATAAACAATTGATGATTATCGGGATATTTGCGACGTGCATACTGATCATCTTTTTTCTTAAGATCGAGCCAACGGCCGTTGCAGTCTCCTGAAGTCCAGAAATCCTGAAATACCAATAATCCGTATTTATCACATGCATTGTAAAATTCCGGTCTTTCTGTAAGAGCGCCACCCCATATCCGGATAAGGTTTAAATTCATATCGCGATGGAATCTGATTTCTGCATCGTAGCGTTTATCGGTGAATCTTAGCATGGCATCGGAAACAATCCAGTTTCCTCCTCTGATAAATATTTTCTGACCGTTTACCCTCACCTGCATACTTAGGGTATGATCGTTCCAGCTGGTTTGGATCTCGCGAATGCCAATTTTCAATGACTCGCTATCCATAACCTGTTTTGAGTTATTTACAAATTCAAATTCAACCGGGTACAAAAACTGTTCACCATAACCATTTGGCCACCATAATTCCGGATTAACCAGAGTATAGTCGGGTAAATGAATCTCGGCATTTGATCTTGCCCCGAGGGTTACTTCCTGTTTTATTACATTTCCGTTTAATTTGTATTGAAGTACACCGCTTATAGGAAATCCTGCAGGGTTTTCGATCTCGGCAGAAGCCTTTATTATGGCCGGTTGCTGAGTCGCGCCAGGGAATCGTTTGCCAGGCACAAGTGTTATAAAATGAGGATTTTTCAGATTGATCATCCTGGTCTTCTCCACAATTACTTTATCCCAGATACCTGTATTACGATCGTGGACAGGTTGAATCCAATCCCATCCCGCCGGATATTGGTGTGATACATTTCGGGCAATGGTGCCATCGCCACCTTGCCCTCCATTTGGATTTCCAACCGGATCAGGAGGATAAACAATTACAGCTAACCTGTTATTCCCGTCCTTAGCCAGAAGAGATGTGATATTATAGGTTTGTCGCAGGAACATTCCAAAATGTGTTTCATGGTTTACTCTATGCCCATTTAGAAATATATCGCATCCGTAATTTATGCCTCGAAAATGAAGCCAGACCTGCTCATCGGAGAAAGTCACCTTTTCTTTGAAATCTTTTACAAACCAGTAGGTATAGTAATCTCGACCTGTGATATAAATATCGGGTATTTTCTTATTATTCATCCCCCAGAATGGGTCAGGAACGATCTTATTATTTAAAAGTGTGGTAAGAACCGTTCCGGGCACTGTTGCCGGTAACCATCCGGAAAGTGTATAAGAAGGATCGGACAGTTTATCCCCATTAACCTTAACCTTCGATATCTGAATACACTTCCAGTCGCTGTTAAGCTCATAAGTATTCTGCGCTTTGGAAGTTATTATTGCGGATGTGATTAATATTGCAACTGTGACAATTCTTAAATTCATTGAGTCAGGGATTGATTAATAGATGACATAAAAATAACTCCAAACACTTAAACTTACAAATGTTTGAAGTTATCATTATAATTTTCAATAAATCCGTAAGTCCGGCTTATGCTTTTTCATCTTCAGTTTTAGCTTTTATAGGAACTACCTTGGAAATCCTTATTGCTAACCTCACTCTCAATGATTAAAATTTTATTTCTTAGAGATATCTTATACTTCTTAAAAAAAGTATCAGGTGTAGGAAATGCTAACCTTAAATTTCTAATTTTGTACCACAAAATAAGTGAGAACTATGGGTACCAATTCAGATCCTGTGTATTCAAGAAATATCGTTGAATTTGTGGCTGTTGCAAATGAATTCTGTAAATATACCGAACATGCTTCAGAGCTGAAAGGTGATGAACTGTTGAAGATTCTTCAACGTATTCTGCCTCTTATGTACCTGAAAGCATCACTTTTACCACAATTAAATCCTTTTTTTGAAGATGGTAATGAGAAGTTCGTAACAGAATCTGACTGGACGGGTATAGATGAGACGCTTAAAGAAAAATTCGGGACAGCCAACGATTATCTCGAGGTATTTGATGAAAAAATAAATGAATCGGAAGGGCCTGTCGTATCGAGTATTTCAGAGAATATGGCAGATATTTATCAGGATCTGAAGGACTTTCTGTTACTTTACCAGACCGGCACCGGCGAGGTAATGAATGATGCTGTTTGGGAATGCAGGATGAACTTTGAAAATTTCTGGGGCCAGAAACTTGTAAACTCAATGAGAGCTATTCACAGGTTTATTTACTCAGGGGAGGAGATTGGCAAAGTTGAAAATAATAATGATGAAAGTAATGAAACCAGGAACACATCTGACTGGTTTATTACTCGAAGGCAAAAGGATCTTAGGAAAGAGGTAGAATAATATGTACAAGGAGAATATTACAGTTGAAGAACTTGCTGAACATGAACTCTCATGGTTTAAAGGTGAAATAGTTCTTGTAGACGATCTTAAAACATTCTATGAGGTTTTTCCAAGGCTTCTTGGATCGGATCTGCTTGGTTTTGATACTGAGACCCGGCCTACATTCAAAAAAGGAAGAAAGAATTCAGTTTCCCTTATCCAGCTTTCGACAGAATACCTGGCATGTCTGTTTCGTATCAATAAAATTGGTATTCCTGATGCACTGGCCGATCTGTTATCTGATCCATTTGTCACAAAAGCCGGCGTTGCTGTGCACGATGATGTAAGGTTTTTAAAAAGTGTAAGAAAGTTTACTCCTGACGGCTTTATCGATCTGCAGACCTTAGTCAAAGATTTTGGAATTCAAAGTTCCGGATTAAAAAAGCTTACAGCAATTGTTCTTGGCTTCAGGATATCAAAGCGTCAGCAGGTAACCGACTGGGAAGCAGAACAACTTACCGAAGCACAACAGATATATGCTGCAACCGATGCGTGGGTTTGTCATCAGATCTATAAAAAGCTGATAAATGGACATGAGGTTAAAGATAAAAGACAAAAGTAAAAAGACAAAAGTATCACAGTCTGATTTTAGCCCCCCTTTGGGGGGGATAGGGGGTAAAAATAATTAAAACAGGTAAATGCTGGAACGAGTTAAAATAGTCCTTAAATCCGGCAAGGAACAATCTCTCCGCCGTTTCCATCCGTGGGTATTCTCAGGTGCTATCAAGAAAATGTACGGGAATCCGGCTGAAGGAGATCTTGTGGATGTATATGATAATAAAGATAATTTTTTAGCTGTCGGACACTATGCACCAAGTTCAATAGCCGTACGTGTTCTTTCATTTGAACGGATTACGCCGGATATCAATTTCTTCAGACAGAAGATCGAACGAGCAATAACTTACAGAAAAGCAATTGGTATAATTGATAATGATCAGATAAATGTATTCAGGCTTGTACACGGCGAAGGGGATGGTTTACCGGGTCTGATAGTTGACTACTATAATGGTATAGCAGTGATGCAGATGCATTCGATAGGTTTTTACAGGATCAGGAAGGAGATCACATCCATCCTGGCTGAACTGCTGAATAATCGGATTATAGCAGTATATGATAAGAGTGAAGGCACAATTCCTCATATGTCCGGTGTTACTGCTACAAATGAATTTCTATATGGAAATTCAGACCCGGTTATCGTTACTGAAAACAGTTATAAATTTAAAATTGACTGGACAACCGGGCAGAAAACCGGATTTTTCATTGATCAGAGAGAGAACAGAAAGCTGCTCGAAAAATATACAGAAGGAAGAACTGTATTAAACATGTTTGGTTACACCGGTGGATTTTCGGTCTATGCAATGAAAAATGCAGCTTTAGTTCATACAGTTGACAGTTCGTTCCCGGCTATTGAACTTGCAAATGAAAATATTAAAATCAATTATGGAGAGGATAAGAGACATGAATCATTTCAGGTTGATGCATTTGATTATCTGAATCATATCAAAGATCAGTACGACCTGATAATACTCGATCCCCCGGCATTTGCAAAGCACAATAATGTTCTGGCAAATGCATTGCAGGGATATAAAAGGCTGAATATAAAGGCAATAGAACAGATTAAACCGGGTGGAATTATTTTTACTTTCTCCTGCTCCCAGGTTGTTACAAAAGAGAATTTCAGAAAATCGGTCTTTGCTGCTGCTGCCAATACCGGTCGTAGTGTCAGAATATTGCATCAGATGAGTCAGCCCCCTGACCATCCTGTAAATATATATCACCCCGAAAGCGAATATCTGAAAGGTTTGGTTATTTATGTTGAATAATAATATTATGAATACAAACAGGAATATACTACTTGTTGCAAAGAAGCTGGGACTTCATGAATGGCAGGTAGAAAACACAATCAGGTTGATGGATGGAGGCGCTACAATCCCGTTTATCAGCAGGTACAGGAAAGAGATGACAGGAAGTCTTGATGAAGTCCAGCTTATGCATATCAAAGAAGAGTATGACCGGCTGAAAGAGCTGGATGCAAGGAAAGAAGCCGTAATTAAGTCAATTGAGGACCAGGAAAAGATGACTCCCGAGCTCAGACAAAAAATTGATTCTGCGGTTACAATGGCTGAACTGGAGGATATTTACCTGCCATACAGGCCAAAACGGCGTACCCGTGCAACAATTGCCAGAGAAAAAGGACTTGAGCCTCTTGCTGTTCTCATTATGGATCAGACAGAGAATGATCCTGCATTGAAAGCTGAAGGTTTTCTAAATGACGATGTTGCAACTTTAGAAGATGCTCTTGCCGGAGCTTCTGACATAATTGCTGAATGGATTAATGAGGATGAAAAGGCAAGAAAACAACTTAGATATCTTTTTGAAAAAGAGGCTGTTATTTATTCAAGGGTTATTAAAGGAAAAGAAGCAGATGGTATAAAATACAGTGATTATTATGACTGGTCAGAGCCTCTTAAAAAATGTCCTTCACACAGACTGCTGGCTATGAGAAGGGGTGAAGAAGAAGGTTTCCTGAGGTTGTATGTAGAACCTGATGAAAAACATGCTCTCGATCTGCTGAATTCAATCTTTATAAAGGGACAGAATAATTCATCTGAAATTGTTACTAATGCAGTTAAGGACAGTTGGAAAAGGCTGCTTTCATCTTCCATGGAGACGGAATTCAGAAATATTTCCAAGGAAAAGGCAGACATCGAGGCAATTACAGTTTTTGCTGATAATCTTCGCCAGCTCCTTCTCGGTTCACCACTGGGTGAGAAAAACGTTCTGGCGATTGATCCGGGTTTCAGGACAGGTTGTAAGGTTGTTTGTCTCGACAGGCAGGGAAATTTCATTCATAATGAGACAATTTACCCTCATCCTCCGCAGAATGAGACTGCCATGTCGATAAAAAAAATACTATCTCTTGTTAATGCCTATAAGATTGATGCTATTGCAATCGGTAATGGTACTGCAAGCCGGGAGACAGAAGATTTTATTAAATGGGTCAAGTTCGAGAATGACATTCAGGTTTTTGTTGTCAGTGAAGCCGGAGCTTCAATTTATTCTGCTTCAAAGATTGCCCGGGATGAATTTCCTGATTATGATGTTACCGTGCGTGGTGCGATATCAATCGGAAGAAGACTTATGGATCCATTAGCTGAATTGGTTAAGATCGATCCTAAATCAATAGGAGTGGGTCAGTATCAGCATGATGTTGACCAGCAAAAGCTGCAGAAGTCACTTGACGATGTGGTTATGAGCTGTGTTAATGCGGTTGGAGTAGAGGTGAATACTGCGAGCAAGCACCTGTTAACTTACGTATCTGGGCTTGGACCACAGCTTGCTCAGAACATTATCGATTACAGGTCCGAAAACGGACCATTCAAAGCACGTAAAGAGCTTCTTAAAGTAAAACGGATGGGTGAGAAGGCGTTTGAACAAAGCGCCGGGTTTTTAAGGATCCGTAATGCTGATAATCCTCTGGATACCAGTGCGGTTCATCCGGAGAGCTACCATGTTGTGGAAAAGATGTCGAGAGATATTGGCTGCGATGTGAAGGAACTCATAACTGATGAAAATAAGAGGAAGGAGATCAGACTCGATAGTTATGTTACACCGGTTACCGGTTTGCCGACATTAAAAGATATAATGGATGAACTGGCCAAGCCTGGTCGTGATCCAAGATCAAAAATTAAAGAGTTTAGCTTTGCAGATGTGCATACAATGGAAGATCTGAACCAGGGAATGATAGTTCCCGGAATTGTAACAAATATCACAAAGTTCGGAGCCTTTGTCGATATCGGAATAAAACAGGACGGTCTTGTGCATATATCGAATATGAGCAGAACGTATATATCAGATCCATCTACGG
>Ga0209744_1000494_pt1 | contig 13253 bp, 11 predicted proteins | sample BarGraNGADG00311_2_FD_184494 | JGI IMG/M metagenome (GOLD analysis project Ga0209744, IMG submission 184494) | Arctic peat soil microbial communities from Barrow, Alaska - Barrow Graham LP Ref core NGADG0004-311 (SPAdes) (version 2) | ecosystem: Environmental > Terrestrial > Soil > Wetlands >... | reverse complement strand
GGCAGGGCGTCGGTGCTGGTGGAGTGCCTGACCGCCGGCAGGAAGATCATGGTCGAGCGGTCGATGTACTGGAACAACAAGCGCGCGGGGACCGAGTCGATCGGGAGCTACAGCGACTGAGGGTTCGCTATGCACTTCAGTATGCCGTTGCGCAGTCCCCAGGCGATCTTCCACCTGAAGTCGTCCTGGGCCATGAGCGAGTCGTCGCGCGGGTTGGACAGGTAGGCCGGCTCCGACTGCACCACCGGGACCTTCGACCAGTTGAACAGGGGCTTGTTGGGGACGGCGACGGTGCCGAGGTCCTCGGTCCCGCAGGACTTGAGCACCTCGGATTGGATGAAAAGCGCGGAGGCTTTGCTGTTCTCGTATATCGGGTCGGTGTACTTCGTGCGGGTGGGATAGAGGGTGCGGGTCCCCATCTGCATCGGGTCGTCGGAGGTCGGGCAGTGGATGCTCACCATCAGCGCGGCGCCGGCGTTGTAGGCGATGTCGTCGCGCGCGACGTTGGAGAGCTGCACGTCGTTTGACTCGCGGGTCATCACCACCTTCACACCGTCCTTCTCCAGCAGGTTCTTGAGCTTCTCCGCGATGTCCATGTTCACCAGGTATTCCGGGTTGCCGGTGATGGTGCCGCGCTCGAGCTTCTCGGACGGCGTCCTGGCCGTCTGGCCCGGGTCGCTCCACTCCTGCTCCTCGGGGTTCTGCTGGTTTCCCGGGTCGATGCAGATACACTTCCCCTCGAAGGGGGCCTGCTGCGTCGCGGTAGCCGGCGCGGCCGCCGTCGAACCCGGGGAGGCGCCCTGCTCGGGCCTGGGCCCCTTGGAAACCGTGAGCTTTATTCCTGAACCTTTCTCCAGCACGTCCATCGCCTTGGGGTCCTGCGCCAGGATGACACCGTCGGAGTGGGTCTCGGAGAACTTCCAGGCGCGCACCGCGGGGTCGAAGCCCTTGGCGCGCGCGATCTCCATCGCGTCGGTCAGCGGCTGGCCCACCAGGCTGGGCACCCGCGCCATCGACGAGGGCCAGATGAAGACGAGGCCGGTGATCAGGCCGCCCACGACCGCGATCAGCACGAGTATCTTGAGCGCCGGCAGCAGGTTGAGCGGCTTGCGGGCGGCGGCGATCACGCCCGCCGGGCGGTAGTCCGCGACCTCGTCGGCATCCAGGTCGAAGAAACCCTCGTCGTCGGCACGGTCCCGGCGCGCCGTCTCGGGCTTGCCTTCTTCGGCGTAGGCCTCGGGCGCTTTCAGCTCGGTTGCTTTATCAAGGACTGGCGGTGAAGTTGACTCGCCCGCGTCGGGGGTCTTTTCGGCTGCGTCCTTCTCCGGCTCCTCTTCTGTCTTGAAGAGGGCCTCGCCCTTTTCTGTGCGTCTCTTGAACAGTTTCATGGCATCAAGGAACGAATCGTCACGAGTGCGGCTACAAGGGTATTGGCGAACTGTGAGCGGCTTCCTTCCGGCAATACATTGAGCGTAGCGCAAGGGCTGGCCAAATGCCAGTTATGCTAAAATTGCGCAGCGTACATCCCGTGTCGGAAAGGAGCTCGAGCCATGGCGAAGTGGAACAAGGCCGACCGTCCAGACGTTTCTCCCGAAGAGATGTACGAGATCGCGGAGAAAGTCGCCCGGTTGACACTGTCCGACGAGACCCTCGCCAATAAGCTCCAGGCCTCCAAGCTCATCCTGCAGTTCAAGTACACCGACGAGGAGCGCTGGGGACCCGATGTCGTCCCTTGTGTGACGGTGGACTGCACGGTCGATCCCCTGGTGATCTCCACCGGCGACACGGACCTGGTACCTGTGATCACCATGACCATGGAAGGCTTCACCGCGCACCTGTTCTGGATGCAGAAGCTGAACCTGATGGCGGCGATCACGCGAGGGCAGATCAAGGCGAAGGGTCCCATACCAAAGGCGATGCGACTTCTGCCGATGCTCAAGCCGTTCTACAAGAACTACAGGATCGTGCTGGCGGAGCTCGGCCGCGACGACCTGCTGGCCTTCCCCCCCGACTGAGTTAAAAACCGGTGCCAGGCACTTTTCACCCTGTTTTTTTAACCTTCATCGGAAGATCAAACGGTTGGTTGAAAAATAGGGGGGCAAAGTGCCTGGCACCGGTTTTTAACTGAAGGGGGAGACGAAGGCGAAGGCTTCGACGTCGACCAGCCCCATGTCGGTGAGCTTCAGCGACGGTACCACCGGCAGCGCCAGGAAGCTCATGGTCATGAAGGGGTCGGCGATGGCGCAGCCCAGCGCGGCGGCGCTCCTGTTGAGTTCGTCCACCTTCGCCGCCACCTCAGGCGCGGGAAGCGGCGACATCAGGCCGCCGATCGGCAGCGCCAGCGACGAGACCACCTTCTTACCGTCCACCACCACCTGGCCCCCGCCCATCTCGATGATCCTCTCCACCGCGACGACGATCTCCTCGTCGCTGCAGCCGACCGCGACTATGTTGTGAGAATCGTGGGCGACGCTGGAGGCGAGCGCCCCCGAGCCGAGCCCGAAGCCCCTCACCATCGACACCCCGACGTTGCCGGTCCCCTTGTGCCGCTCAACCACCGCTATCTTGAGGATGTCCCTGCCCGGGTCGGTACGCGCCGCTCCCCCATCGAATTCGACGTCCTCGAGGAGCGACTCGGTCACCAGCTGTCCCGGGACGACCCCGATGACCCTGGCCCGCCCAACGCCTTCCAGCCGCAGCCGCTTCGGGCCGAAGTCCGCCACGTTGAAAGTCGAGCCGGCCTCCGCTGCCTCCCCGGCCTCCAGGATCAGCTCCCCCCGCTCGGCCACCTTCCGGCCGCCCTTGAAGACAGCCTGCACCTGGAGCGACTCGAGGTCGTCGAGGACCACCAGGTCGGCGATGTAACCCGGCGCCACGGCGCCCCTGGCGGCCAGGCCAAAGCGCCTGGCGGTGTTGATCGTCGCCATCTGTATCGCGGTCAGCGGCGAGACACCGGCGCCCACGGCCATCCTCACCAGCTCGTCGATGTGCCCGCTGGCCATGAGCTGGTCGGGGTGCATGTCGTCAACGCACAGGCAGCAGCGGCTGCTGTTGGACGCGTTCATCGCGGGCAGCAGGTCGAGCAGGTTCCTGGCGCTGGTCCCCTGGCGCATGAACACGTACATGCCTTTCTGCAGCTTCTCCTCCGCCTCCATCGCGGTCACGCACTCGTGGTCCGAGTCGGGCCCCGCGATGATGTAGGCGGAGAGGTCTTTCCCGGAGAGTCCCGGCGCGTGGCCGTCGATGGGCATGCCCTGGAATAGCGCCAGCTTCGCCAGCACCGCCGGGTCGCCCGCTATTACACCCGGGAAGTTCATGAACTCGCCCAGGCCAATGGCCTCCGGCAGGTCCCTGAGCAGCTCGAGCGCGTCAGCATCCAGCACCGCGCCCGATGTCTCGAGCGGCGTCGCCGGGACGCAGGACGGCAGCATGACGTAGACGTCCAGGGTCGAGCCCCGCGCGGACTCGAGCATGTACTCGATGCCGGCCTTTCCCATGACGTTCGCTATCTCGTGGCAGTCGGTGACGACCGCGGTCGTGCCGTGGGGGACCACCGCGCGCGCGAACTCACCCACCGTCAGCATCGAGCTCTCCAGGTGGACGTGCGCGTCCATGAAGCCGGGAGCGACGTAGCCGCCTCCCAGGTCGACGGTCTCGCGGGCCGGGTAATCCTTGTCGAGCCCCACCACCAGGCCGCCCACCATGGCTATGGAAGCGTGATGGACCCTCCCCGACAGCACGTTCACCAGCAGGCAGTTGGTCAGCAGCAGGTCTACCTCTTCCGCACCCCTCGCGAGGCTGATCAGTCTCTCGAGATCCATCGCCCTCTCCTCCGTCACTCTTCTCCGCCGGCGCCGCGCTCGCGGCCGCCCAGTCCCATGCAGCAGGAGCACAGGTTGAGCGAGACCATCGCCGCCGCCGCGTCCTCGAAGGGCACCCCTTCCATGGCGCGCCCGGCGAGGTCCGCCACCAGATCGGCGTCACTGGTGAGCCTGGCTCTTATTATCTTACCCTCCGAATCGATGAACACCCTGCAGTCGACCGCTCCGTGGGGCGATTCGACCGCCCCGGCCCCGGTGCCTTTCCTGGGGGACACCGGTCCGGGTGCGCCGTCACAGCCTGACGCCGACTCCCGCACCTTCCGGATGAGCCCGATGGACGTCTTGATCTCTGCCAGCAGCACCAGGGTGCGGTCCAGCGTGGTCCCTCCATCCCTGGACACCGGCCTGTATCCCAACTGGCCGTACGTGCCCGAAGCCTCGCCCGCCCTGAGGTCGAGTCCAGACCCCGACGCCCGCAGAGCCGCGGCTGAGGCCTCGCCTTCGAGCCGGGAAGCATCGAGCCTTCCCCGCGTCAGCCTCGCCCTCGACAGCGAGAGCTTGCGGACCCAGAACGCGACGTCCCTCTCGATCGACTCACCGTCCCCGCCCAGCGCGTCGAGCAGGTCGGCGGCGGCCGACGCCGAGGCCAGCGCGACCCCTCCGGGCACCACCGCGCCGAAGCCGAAAGCGTTGCCACACGCTTCCTCGAACGCCGTGCGAATCCGGCGTATGTAGCGCCTGGGCCTCCCGTAGACCAGGTCGTCCTCGAGGGCCCGGGCGACGTCGGAGACGACCTCGAGGTGCGAAGCGATGCGCGCCCACTCTGACAGGGCGACGCGCATGGCGTCGTGCTCGGCCGCGACCTCCATCCCCAACGCGTCCTCCACGGCGATGCTGAGCGCCCAGGCAAGATGTACTGAGGAGCGCGCGCACAGGTGCGAGGCGAAGGCCGCCCCGTCCGCCGGACTCGCGCCCTCGAAGCCCACAGCATAGCTGAACCGCTCGACGACCGACGTGAGCCGCGCCGCGGTGATCGCCGCGCCCTCGACTTCGCACTCCAGCAGCAGCGGCTGGCGCGTGGATGCCCGCAGCGGGCCCAGCGGAAGCTTGCCCTTCACCGTCGCCTCCTTCCCCTGCCGCCTGACACTGCGAACCAGCTTAGCAACACAGGCCACGACATCGAGTGCTCGCCCTGCGCCCCGCCGAGGAACGGCGCTCGCCTGACCGCGCCTCCCGCCGACGGGTGCCTCGCCCGGCTGATGAAGTAGGCCGCCGCCGCGATGCCCGCCACGGCAAGCAGAGCCGCCGCCACTACGGCTCCCCACGCGTCATAGGAAGCCATCGCCCCCGTGACCGCGGCGCCGGCGCCTTTGAAGGCCACGGCGGGCCCGGTGAAGCCAGGAGCGAACAGCGACCTGGAGGCCGACTGGAGGAAGTTCCTGACCAGAAGCCCGGGGAACGCACCCAACATCAGGGACACCACGCATATGCCGACGGGGGTAAGTCCCTCCAGGAGGGCCGGCCTGCGCGCCCCGCCCTGCGGTGCCTGCGCCGCGTAGCTGCCGGCAAGCAACCGCCCCGACGCGACAAGCGCGACCGCTATCGCGGCCAGACATGCCGCCGCCGCCAGGATGTAGAACCTCTGGGTGCCCGACTTGTCGATGCCGGCAAGCGCCGTGAACGCCTTGCCTATAAAACCGTCAAAGGGCGGCGCGCCCGCCAGGGCGAGCCCGGCGGTGAGAGCCACCGCGAAGGCCGCGGGGGCGAGCCTCACCGGCAGGCGCTGCTGGCCCAGCACGCCAGTCCCGCGCAGGTCACCCGCGGTGCCGGTCGCCATCATGAAAGCAGTCAGCGCGAGCGGTGCGGTCAGCGCGATGAACAGCCCCGCCTCCAGGCCGGGGCGCGAGAACAGCGCCAGCGCCAGCAGCAGGAAACCTGACTGCATGCAGTAGAAATCCGAGGCGCACGCCGCGGCCGACGAGCTCCTCAGCGCCAGGACCGGCCCCAGCACCACCGAGAAGAGCGCGAAGATGGCAAGGCCCGGGCCCCAGTCCGACGCCACCAGGCGCCCCAGCAGGGTCATGGCGATGACGAGCCTGAAGCCGGCGAGCAGGAAGTTCACCGAGCCCAGGAAGAACGAGCTCCAGGAAGGGTCGGTCCTCGCCGTGAGATCACGTATCCACGCCTGCAGTGGGAAGACCCCCAGCCTGATCAATGCGCTCGCCAGGAACAGCGCCACCACGATGACGGTCTGCGTCTCGTTGCCCAGCGCCGGTGGCTTGATGAGGATGGAGCTCTCCTTCAGCCAGGTCGCGCAGAGTATCGCGCCGGCCACCAGCAGCAGGTCCGAGACCAGCCAGGGCGTGAAAGCGCGCAACCGGCCGCGGAGCCCCGCCCCTCCGTGCGCCAGCAGCCCCAGGAGCGCGACCACGGTCACCCCCAGCCAGAGCAGGACGAAAGGCAGCAGCGTGGTGACGACCACCGCCAGCGCGCCCAGGCCGCAGGCGGCCGGAATCGCGGCAAGCAGCAGCCCCGGTCGTTCGACGCGGGACGACCGGAAGCCCGCGTAGAGCATCGCGGCCACCGTCAGAAGGTTCAGGACCAGGAACACCGGATAGCTGAAGGCCGAGAGCTTTATCGATCCCCAGCCGGCCCTCGCGGGGTGCTGGAGGTACCCGCTCAGCAAGGCGAGGTTGAACCCGGCCGCGAGCATCGCGTATACGGCCGAGATGACCTTGCGCGAGCGGGCCGCGCCTCCCAGCACCGCGACGGCCAGCGAGCCCGCGAACGGCAGTATCACCACTATGGCTATCAGCGTCGAGACCTCAGCGCGCGACATCGGAGATCCTCTCGCATATCGTCTTGATGGAGACCGGGCAGCCACCGACCTCGCCGTCCTGCTCCAGACCGGGAGGCATCGCCGACGCGGCCCTGACCGACTCCAGCAGCGGGCCGCGCCCCAGCGCGCAATCTCCCACGAGTATCAACTTCCTGCCCGCCGGCGCCTGCTCGATGACCTCCAGCGCCGCCCCGGCGAGGCCCGGGCTCCACAGCCCGGTCACCACCAGCAGCCCGGCGTGCCTGGGAGAGTCGCACTCGAACACCGGCGGCCTTCCCTCGAACCGGTCGCGCAGGACCACATCGACGAGGTCGCCACAGCCGCCGCAGCACCCCAGCCGCAGGTGGAACACCCCCACGCGCCTCGAAGGCAGCCATGAGCGCGTCATCCCGACACACCGATCCAGGTGAGGACCAGCCCCAACAGGGCGATCAGCCCCATCGCTCCCACGCCCCACCTGACAACGGTCCTCGAGCCGGACCTGGCGGACAGCAGGTCGAGGAGCAGCAGCAGGATGAGGATGCCCAGCACCTTGAGCGCCCAGAAGACCACCTGGTACCAGCTGGCGGCGGGCCCGGCGAAGAAAAGCGTGACGATGACCAGCGGCAGAACGAATAGCGCGGCCGCCTCGGCTCCCGCGAACATCGCCAGCGGGGGCCCGGAGACGTCATCTAGGATCCCACCGGGCGAGCCGGGCGCGCGGCCTCTGCCGAACGGTCGCAACCGGGCAAGAGCCACCGCGGCGCAGAGCGCTGCTATGAGCGTCAGGGCGCCGCCCGCCTGCGCGGTCGCGCCGCCGCTGGAAGAAGCCAGCAGCACGCCGTTGGCCGCCTGCCACTTGATCAGGCCGGAGACCGACACCTCGCCCGACCTGAGGGCTACGGCTGCCAGGACCAGCGCGAACGGGACCGCCCACGCCAGCAGCGATGCCGCCTCGGCCCACGCCTGCTGCATCACCAGTGGGTTGGGCGAGAGCAGAGCGGTGAAAAGGTCTGCGCCGCCGGCGACGAGCAGCAGCGCGAAAACCAGCACCAGGTCACCGGGAAAGAAGCCGAAGATGATGCAGGAGACCCAGGCCAGCGCCACCGCCTTCAGCGGCGGAGCAAGCCAGACGACCGCGTTGAGCGCGCCGCCGGTCGATATCGCCTCCTGGTCCAGAGCCGCCAACAGGAATGCCGCGGGAGCGGAGGCGCCTCGCCTCTCCCCGCCAGCCAGCGCCGATGCCATGCCCGCCGAGACGGTCCTGGCGAGCATGCCCGCGAGCAGGATGAAGAGAATTCCGGGGAACAGGACCAGGTAAGCAATCTTGCCGACGAACGCCATACCGCCTCCAGAAAAAAGGTTGCCCTCAAGGGACTTTCAGGGTCCGTTCCGGACGAGCCGACCCGTTTTCCATCAAACCTCTTGAGGGCTAGTTGAATCTATAAAATCCGGAAGCCTGCGTCAAGTGCTTGTGTTGCAGAAACGGCATCTTTGCGAGGTTTTTCTCAAAGTTATATTATTGCGAACGTCATCTTTTCACCAGATCGACCGGGGAACAGGCTTGGAACAACCAGTAGAAGTCATCATCGTCGAGCCGCTCGAGGCGGACCTTCCCCTCATCGAAGCTCTTGGAGCCAACGCCGCGTTCCGGCTTTCGTCGCTGGTGGGCTCCTCCGAGGGGCCCGTGGCGGCGTGGTTCGAGCGCCGGGGTATCCGGCGCTTCGATGAGCTCGCTTCCGTGGAAAGGCTGCTTCCGGGCGTGCTGGTCATATACCTCGGCAAAGGCCTCCCCCCGGCGGAAGTCGTCGAGCGCGCGACCTCACACGGGCTTTCGATAATCAGCCGGGACGTCATCACCCACCTGGCGGCGCAACCTCTCGCCGAGCGCAGAGGCCCCGCGACCGGCGACATCATCAGCAGGTACCGCAGGCTTCTCGAGGACTACTTCCCGACGTCGAGGACCTCGTCTACCGCGGTCAAGCTGACCGCGTGCCTGACCGAGGCGACCACCATCTGGCACGCGGCCGGCGGAGCCATCCTCCACTCCGTCACCGGCGCGACGCTCTCGATCGCGGCGCAGAGGGGCCTCGACCTGCCTCGCGACGCGGCCATCAAGCTCGACCCGGCCTCGCCGCTGCTGCTGGCGATAAGCCGCGGCAAGCACGAGGTGTTCAACGACTTCCCGGGAGAATTCCTGCCCGGGGCCAGGGCTCCCTCGGTGGCGTCGGTCTCGATCAAGGCCTCCTCCAACATACGGGGCGCGCTGGTGCTCTGGTCGAACGAGGCGGACGCATTCTCCAAGGACGACCTGGGGGCGCTGGCGCTCTTCGCCTGCTACCTGGCAATGCTCATCGAGGTGGACGAGATGAGCGAGCGACTGGGCGAGAACCTGGTGACCGACCCGCTTACCGGCCTTCACAACCGCAAGCAGTTCGAGCACAGGCTCGAGCAGGAGCTGCTGAGGGCGCAGCGATACACGCTCAACCTCTCGCTGGCCGTCATCGACGTGGATGACTTCGGCAGGTACAACGCGGCGTGCGGCCAGATGCTCGGCAACCTGGCGCTCTCCGACATGGCCTCGATCCTCATCAAGGGGACCCGGGAGGTCGATTTCGTCGCCCGCATCGGCGGCGACGAGTTCGCGTTGATCCTTCCCGAGACCAACCGGCTGGGGGCGCTGCGCCTGACCGAGAGGCTCCGCGCGGAGATCGCCGGCTACCCGTTCCCGCTGCCCGAGGATGTCGAGGCGATGAACCTAACGGTGAGCGCGGGCATTTCGAATTTCCCCCAGGCCGCCGGGGAAGGCGACCTTCTCGCTACCGCTCACATCGCGCTGGACCACGCGCGCGGCGGCGGTCCGGACACGATAAAGCTCTGGGACGAAAAGCTCGAAGAGAGTTAAAAACCGGTGCCAGGCACTTTTCACCCTGTTTTTTTAACCTGCATCAGAAATTCAGAAGGTTGGTTGAAAAAAAGGGGTGAAAAGTGCCTGGCACCGGTTATTTACTTGTTGTTCCAGTGCGGCTTGGCCTTCACGTCGAAACCGGGGTCACCCGACGCCTTGATGATGCAGACCGGGTTGCCCGCGTCTACCATCTCGAAAAGCTGCTCCACGTCCTTCATGTACATCCTGATGCAGCCGTGCGAGACGTTCGTGCCGATGGACCACGAGGACGGCGTGCCGTGTATCAGCACACCCGACGCCGAGGTGGCCAGCGCGCGCGTCCCCAGCGGGTTGCCGGGCCCGGGCGCGATGTAAGCGGGCATTCCGGCGGCCCACCCCGAGCCGGGGTTGCTCCAGGACGGGTTGCGCTCTTTCTGCACAATGTTCCAGGCCCCGGGCGGCGAGGGATACGAAGGCGAGCCGCAGGCGACAGGGAACTCCACCACGAGCTTGTCGCGGTTCCACAGCGAGAGCTTGTGCTCCGCGACGTTGACGACGATCATCTTGCCGAAGATGGAGTCGTTCACGGCCGCGGGAGTGCGGCCCACCTTGACGTTCACCGTGCGGTCGGGCCTGATCAGTGCCGCGTCGACGTCCTTGCGCAACTGGACCATGTCGGTGTTGCGGCCTTCCGTCGCGGGCACGATGACGGCCTTGCCCGACGTCGGGTCGACGTAGGCGTCGTGCGGGTAGCGGTTTATCGAGTTCACTATCGTATCGAGGTATCCCTGCACGCGGCTGGAGTCGTTGCTGGCGATGATGGAGACGTTGATCTCCCCGGGGCGGTTGACGAAGCGCCTGGCCATTCGCTCGAATATGTTCACGCTCCAGACGGCCTTGTAGGCCTCATCGACCATCTTGGGATAGTCGAGCATGACACCCAGTTCAGCCGGGGAGATCTGGTATTTATCCTGGTCCACCTTCAGCGTGAGCGGGCGGTTGGCGATCCCGGCCAGGTCGTGCTTCACCCTGGCCAGCGCCTCTGTCTCGTTGAGGCCCGCGACGCTGACTCCGACGACCTTGACGCCCGCGGGGAACGTCCCGTTGGCCAGCACGTCCTCAACCAGCAGGTATCCGGCCAGCCCTACCACCAGCGCGGCGAGGAGAATCGCCCCGAAGACGAGCATTATCCGAGAAAGTCTCTTTGTTCCCAGCCATCCCATCGAGCGGGACGGAAGACTGACCGCCTTCACCTGACCTCCTAGTCTACCGACGAACTCCAGTATTATATGCGCCGGGCCGCGGGCATAACAACGGAAATCGGGCGATTCCTCGCCGGCCGGAGTGTTCGCCTATCCCTTGCCGGACTGCGGCAGCGACTCTCGCGCCGCCTGTCTTATCTTGTCCAGCCGCTGGCCCGCCAGACCGGTCGTCTGAGGCCTTTCCGCGTCGTCCAGCCAGGCAAGCAGACTCTGAAGGGCTTGGACGGAATCCGGGCCCTTGATGTTCCCCAGCGCCCGCACCGCCGCGAAAACCTTGCCCCACTGGCGAGGGCTTGAGAGGTCCACCGCCTCCATCCTCTCGTCCAGAAACGAGGCGAGCAGCCCCGCCGCCGCTTCCTCGCGGCTGCTCCCGTATACCCTGATGGCCGCGTGATCGAGGCAGCCCTGCGCGAGAAGCCGTCCCGCGAAGCCAGCCGGGTCGACGTGACGCAGCATGTCACGCGCCGCCGCCACGACCTTGCGGTTTTCGCGGGCGATGAACCCCCCAAGGAGGTCGGCGTACCTCCCGCTCTCGGTGACCTTGCCAAGCGAGCGGAGCGCGGCGATGCGGATCTCCGGGCGGTAGCCCCACCTGTCGCGCGCCAGGCGTAGGAGCGCCAGTCGTGCCGATTCGCCCCCGAGCTCTCCCAGTCCTTCGACGGCCATTATCCTGGCCTCGAGCGAGCCGTCGTCCAGCGCGTCGAGCAGGTACTGCATGTCGCCCCGCACGATCGCCCGCTCTATGTCACCGGAAAAACCACTAGCCTGACTCAAAGTCTCTCCCAGCATCTTCTTAACGCGCTGCTGTTACTCGAAGGGAGCGCATAGTCGTTGCGACGGAACCGATTATTTCATTAAAGGCGGCCGCGCGGCCGCTTAAGCAGACCAGGCAAACCCGGAATTCCGATTACGCTGCGCAAGGAATGCCTTAATACAGGGATATTATGCCGCTTGACCTGCTGATAATGGCTTGATGGCGGGTTTCCTTGAGGCCTCTTTTACAGGAATGGCTTAACCAAGCCACAGGACGCTTGATTCAAAACGCAGGGTGTGTGTATAATCAACGGCACCCAAAGGGTGATTTTATTGTTATGCACTCACTTCAGGAAGAATAAGAGCGCGACTGTCCCGCCAGAAACCGGCGGGTTTCGTGTCATACGCGCAGGCTTCGCTTTCGCGGCGCTGCTGGTGGCGGTCTCACTGGTCGTGGCAATGTCCATGATCGGGGGCGCCGCGGGTCGCGCCGTGGCCCAGGCCGCCCCGTCCAAACCCGGCGAAACCGACACCATGGTGAAGGACGTCGTGACCCTGGACAGCGAGATAAACGCCTGCAAGTCCAAGATCTCGCAGCTCGAGGCGAAGTCGCAGGCGCTGGGCGCCAAGATCGAGTCGCTCGGCCCGCAGATCGCACAGAAGCGCTCCAGGCTCTCCGCGCAGCGAAAGGCGCTCTCGGCGCGCGCCAGGAGCATGTACGTCAACGGCCGCTCCAGCACGCTGGTGCTGCTGGCATCCTCCAAGGGAGTCAACGACTTCTTCGAGCGCAGGGACATGCTCACCAAGGTCGCGGAGAAAGACGCGCAGCTCATCGGCGAGGTCAAGACCGAGGCGGCGCAGCTGCAGGCTTCTATGGCCGAGATCAAGCAGAGCAAGAAAGAGGTCGACCAGGCCGGCGCTGAGGCGGGCGCGCGCCAGCAGCGGCTGGAGAAGAGCCGCGCGGAGAAGTCGGCGATCATCGCCAAAGCCGGCGCGCAGAGTGGCGCCGTGGTGGCGCAGTCCGGCAAGGTCGAGGCAAAGATTAACCAGATCAATCCGACCAACTCGCAACAGACGGAAGTGACCGGCCGCCCCACCGGCAAGGTCATGATGATGCTCGCGACCGGCTACTCCCCTCAGGAGCCGGGCCTTGACGATCACACCGCCTCCGGCATGAAGGCCCAGCACGGCGTGGTCGCGGTCGACCCCCGGGTCATACCGCTGGGGACCAGGTTGAACGTCGAGGGCTACGGCAACTGCATCGCCGGGGACACCGGCTCGGCCATCAAGGGAAACCGCATCGACCTGTGCTTTGACACGCTCGAGGAGTGCAACGCCTACAACACGGGTATGGTGCGCGTCGAGATCCTGGACTAATCGCAGGCCGCCTGTTCAACCACGCGCCAATCCCCATTCCTGCTGATTCCTAAATATGCCTGACCCCATTGCGACAAAACGCAACAAAGTGGTCTGACCCCTTTGTTGCGTTTTTCGATTACACGCCGACAATCATTTCTACTAGTCAGCAGTCTTCTTACATTTCTATTTATTAAGGAATGTACTGACGGGGGCAGGGTTAGCCTTTTGCGAGCGTTTCGCAGCGTTCCAGGATTGTAGAGAGTCTGCCGACATCAGAACGCGAGGACCAGCGAAGCAAAAGGCTCACCCTTCCCCCTCCCATTAACGCCTACGAGTTACGCCGGCCGTGGAAG
>Ga0209744_1000492_pt1 | contig 13264 bp, 11 predicted proteins | sample BarGraNGADG00311_2_FD_184494 | JGI IMG/M metagenome (GOLD analysis project Ga0209744, IMG submission 184494) | Arctic peat soil microbial communities from Barrow, Alaska - Barrow Graham LP Ref core NGADG0004-311 (SPAdes) (version 2) | ecosystem: Environmental > Terrestrial > Soil > Wetlands >... | reverse complement strand
AAGGACCGGATACCGGCACTAAAAAAGTTGATCGTGGTGGAGGATTTTATGATCCTGTATGGAGATGCCGGTCAGCCTATCGTGCGGGTGGGGACCCTCCTGGGAACAGAGGCACTGGTATTAGTTTTAGGATAGTGAAAGATAAATAATAATCAAAAAGAAACTATATGATTGATGTCTCAAACCTAAGAAAAACATTCGATACAATTGATGCGTTGAAAGGTATTTCATTCAACATTCAGCAAGGCGAATGTTATGGTTTGTTGGGCCCGAATGGAGCGGGTAAAACAACCACGATATCTATCATGAGCACCATTTTAGAAGCAAGTGAGGGAAAAGTGAGTATTGCCGGATATGATTTGAAGAAAAATCCGTTGGAATGCAAGAAGAACCTTGGCGTTGTTACACAGGAAATAGCACTTTATAATGAGCTCTCGGCATATGATAACTTATTATTTTGGGGAGGCTTATATAATGTTCCGAAACCGGAATTAACAAAACGTATTGATGAAACTGTAAACCTGCTCGGACTGACCGACAGGAAAAATGATAAAGTAAAAACCTATTCTGGTGGAATGAAACGCAGAATTAATATCGCTTCTGCATTGCTTCACAAGCCTAAAGTCCTTTTTATGGACGAACCCACCGTTGGTATTGACCCTCAAAGCCGGAATTTGATTTTTGAAGTGGTGGAAAAGCTGCATAAAGATGGAATGACAATTGTTTATACCACCCATTATATGGAAGAAGCAGAGCGTTTGTGCGATCGTATCGGAATTATTGACAACGGGGAAATCATTGCGCAGGGAACATTGGATGAATTAAGAACATCGGGTTCGATGAAAGAAACCGTTGTAATTTCTTTTACTAATCTTTCGGATGAGCGCTTCAATATAATCGCAAATGTTTGGAAAGATCTCCAGCGTTTCGATGACACAATTCATTTTTATTCCATGAATATCCAGGTTGATTTATCAAAAATAATATTGATGTGCAACGAGTTTGGCCTTGATATGCGGCATATTGATATTCAAAAGATTAACCTTGAAACTATATTTTTAAGCCTAACCGGAAAAAAACTTAGAGACAAATGATTAAACTTGTAAAGAAAGATCTGAAATTGTTCTTCAGCAATAAGCAAGACATGTTGCTGACTTTTGCATTGCCCATAATATTTATAACCCTGTTTGCTTCTATATTCGGGAAAACGAACAATACCGAAGAAGGTAAATTAGTGGGTCTTGTTCACTCGGTGGCAGGTACAGCAGTAATGATGCTATTATTTTCAGTAGCTGGAATAGGTGGAAGTCTTTTGGATGAAAAGCAGGAAGGCATGTTAAAGAAGTTACTTTGCTCACCCTTACATCCTGATTATATCCTCTTTGGGAAATTGGTATTTGCGAATATCATTTCCATTATTCAGCTGATAATCATGTTTGTTTACGCCTGGCTTATTTTTGGCTTAGACATTATGCATCATCTCCCTTCTCTTATACTTATAATTTTTACAATAGCCTTTGCCTGTTCCGGTTTTGGTGTAGTTCTTGCCTCATTTGCTAAAACACGCCAACAGGTGCAGGGATTTTCAACCATAATCGTACTTGTAATGAGTGGTATCGGAGGTAGTATGATTCCTGTATTTGCAATGCCGGAAATTATGCAAAAGATTGCTGTTGTTTCGGTTAATTATTGGGGAATACAAGGGATTTATGACATCTTCTGGAAGCTTGTTCCGTTAACAGATATTACATTCTTATCAAGAGTTTTTGTTTTACTATGCATTGGATCTTTTTTAAATTTCATTGCTCTTCTGATGTTCAGGAGAAATATTTTAAAGATTGTTTAGATGCTCAAAAAAGACATGAACCAGCTTTTTACGACTAGTAAAATTAGTTTATCTTGGACATCATGATAAAGAACAATAATAAAAAGAGAAAGGCTTACTTTAAACCTATAATGTGGCTGTTATTTTTTATTGTAATTCCCCCAATCGTAGGCTATTTATTTAAAGGTCCCAAAATATTTTCCTCATTTTCCTATTATATAACTTATACCTCAATTGGATACGCATACGGATTATTTTTTGCAGGGGGCAATTCATTAATTGGCAAATATACCGAGAAACTTGACTGGACAAAAAATCCCAAAAGGGCAAATCTGATCAGCTTTTTGTTATTAATAGGTTATGGAATAATTGTGAGTATAATGGTACCTTACACAATCGACCGTTTTTTATGGGGGATGACAGGAAAGGATGTTTTTTATGATGTATCGGCAAAGGCTTTTATGACTATAGTTTTAGATCTGATTGTTACTTATTTTTATTATTCAACTTATATTACAAATCATTGGATAAAGTCCATTGAAAAAAATGAGGAATTAAAAAGGGAAAACTTACTGGCAAAGTATGAAGCTTTGAAGAACCAGGTAAATCCGCATTTTCTTTTCAATAATCTGAATACGCTTAGCGGAATGGTTGAACAAAAACATGAAAAGACCACTGATTTTATCAAGAAACTATCAGATATTTACCGATATGTGCTGGAGCAAAACGATAAAGAACTGGTTTCAATAAAAGATGAAATAAAATTTGTAGACGATTATGTTTTCCTTACAAAAATGAGGTTTGGGGAAGGGCTTATATTCAATTCGCATTTAACGAAAGTCCAAAACCTTCAGGTTGCCCCTTTAGGCTTACAAATGCTGGTTGAAAATGCCATCAAGCACAATATAATATCTGATGATATGCCATTGAAAATTGAAATGGAAATTGAAGATGGTTTTGTAATCGTGAGAAACAACCTTCAAAAGAAAAAAACAATAAATTCGGGCATCGAACCTTTGGGACTGGAGACCCTTAAAAAAAGATATGCATATCTTTCCGGTGTATCAGTGGAAGTTATTGAATCGGATGGTAAGTTTATTGTAAAGTTGCCAATTATTGAACCTTAAGATATGAATTGCCTTATTATAGAAGATGAGAAAGTAGCCGCTGAAAGATTAGTCGGATTAATTAAAAAATACGACCCATTCATAGATATTTCAGAAATTGTACAATCGGTTAAAAATGCCGTTCAATGGTTAAATACCCATCAAACGCCTGATTTAATTTTTATGGATATTCAATTAGCCGATGGCTTAAGCTTCGAAATATATGAACAAACCATTGTTAAAACACCTGTGATTTTCACCACCGCCTATGATGAATACGCCCTTAAAGCATTCAAGGTAAATAGTATTGATTATTTACTAAAACCAGTCGATCTGAATGAATTGAAAAATGCGATTGATAAATATAAAGAAAACAACTCACCTAAAGAGATCCCGACACAGGTATTTGATAGCATAATGCACTCGCTTACAAAAAAATACAAGGACAAATTTGTAATCAATGTAGGTGAGCATATTAAAGTGTTTACTACTGAAGATATTCAATGTTTCTATAGTATGGAAAAATATACCTTTCTTCAAAATAATTCGGGACGTGATTATGCCATCAATTATTCGCTTGATCAGTTGGAAGATTTATTAGATCCGGCACAGTATTTCCGCATCAACCGGAAATTCATTGTTTCTTTTTCAGCCATTTCAGACATCATTAGCTATTCCAATAGTCGTTTAAAAGTTAAACTTAATTCAAACGAATCTAATGACTTATTAGTAAGCCGCGAAAAAGTACAAGATTTTAAAAAATGGTTAGAGAATTGATTTAGATTTCTTTCTTGAAATTGTTAATTTTAGTGTTTAAGCAAATTCTTGAAGGATGATAGTATCAAAAGTTTGATTAATAATACTTTATATTTGTTCGGTTAGATAAAAGAAGTTATGTTGTTATCAACTAATAATTTATGGTATGGAGAAAAGACTGATATACTAAAAAACAAACTGATTTCATGAAAAAGAAAGGATTATACTGAAAAAAATTAATAATGAAAATAAAACGCTTAGATAGTTTAACGAAAAGATCATTAATAAATTTAACTTATGACTTTTTATAATAATATCGGCAGCGCACAACACGGATGGTATAGGTAATTGCCTTCAGCAGCCCGGACAGCTTAGTAATCAGCTCCATAAGTCTATGCGATCAGGGTTAACCCAACTTATTAAACTTTCGGTACGATAACTACTCCTGCTACCGAGACAACGTCAATAGGACTGCTGGCCAACGCGTCCGCCAACTAACCAAACCGCCGGGCCATTAGTTTTAACTGAAAATTCCTGCCACCTAGATAGTTACCTGAGAAGACTTCTCAAATATCATTAAACATCTCACCTCACTGACAACAGCTTCATGACAAATACCTTCATGTAAAATGAAACATTTTGTCCTATTAAGTATTAACTTTGTGATAAAATAAATTGAGATGGACATTCAGACTAGAAAGATAAATTTTGTTCAGGAATTTTTACGACTTAGAAATATCAAACTGATCGAAAAACTCGAGAAAATTCTCCTTGAGGATAAGGCCAAGGATTATGAGGCTAATCTCAAACCGATGAGTATAGACAACTTCAACAAGATGATCGATAAATCTATTGATGATGCAAAACAAGGGAATGTAGTTAATGCTCGAGAATTAAAAGAATCAGTTAAGAAATGGAAATAGTCTTCAAGATTCTTTGGACTGATTTTGCTATCAACCAACTTAAAGACATTTTTGATTATCATCTGGTAAAAGCAAGTCCAAATATTGCCCAAAGACTTGTTCAGAAAATCATAGATGCAACAATAATTCTTGAAAACAATCCAAAATCTGGTCGAAAGGAAGAATTTCTTAAAGATCGACATAAGGAATTCCGATTTATAATTGTGAAAAACTATAAGATAATTTACTGGATTGATTATGAATTCAGTATAATTAATATTTCGGTGGTTTTTGATACGAGACAGAATCCCAAAAAAATCAGTAAAATTGATTAGCTTCTGAATATTTGTATCGGGACGGGATGATCCTGCTACCGGGACTAGAAAAACCATACAAGCGAAAGCTAGTGCAGCCAAATACATCCATTTTTTTACAACGCTGGACCCTGTTATGAAGATTCTATAATCACTTGATTTTTATATCTATATTTATAACTGATTATAATATGCGCAGATGTTTAAAAGTTTGAATATAAAAGTACTCTTTGCAGGATTAATGTTACTTTCCATTATTCAATCAGTAGCCTCACAAACTGTTACAAAAAGTACTTTTTTGACAATTGACCAGTTAACCGAACAGTTGGAGAACAAATATAAGGTGGAATTCTTTTACAAAACTGAATGGTTTGAAATGAGGACCTTTAATTCAGCTATTCTAAAGTTATCACTCAATGAGACATTGGAGAAAATAAAGTCAGAAACGGATTTTTCCGTTTTTACCATTGACTCTGTGCTTTATATTTTTGTGCCGATTAAACCGGATATCACACCTGCTTTCGAAGTGAAATCTTCAGATGCAGTTATTATCGGCAATCCGGATGATTATGGGAAATACACAAAAGCAACTATTCAGGGAATAATTTTGGATGGAATGAATGGAAACCCATTACCCGGGGCATCTATCTTCATCGACAAATTAAAACTTGGTGTAATGGCTGATAATAAAGGAAATTATCATTTTCAGATACCTGTAGGTGAGTATACTGTCAGACTCTCTTTTATAGGCTATGACGAAAATACACAAAAAATAAAATTAGTAAGCAGTGGAACCTTAAATTTTGAATTGTTTGAAAAATCGATAAAACTCGATGAAGTGATAGTTTCTGCAGAAAGGCCTGAATTGAATGTGTCAGGAACTCAAATGAGTTATGTGAGATTCGATGCCAAAACAATCAGGGAACTTCCTGTTTCTATGGGAGTAACTGATATCATTAAAAGTATTACCCTGTTGCCTGGAGTTCAGACGATTGGTGAGTTTGGCACCGGGTTTAATGTACGCGGAGGAAGTGCGGACCAGAATCTGATCCTTCTTGAAGATGTACCTTTATTTAATTCATCACACTTGTTTGGCCTTACCTCTGTAATTAATTCAGACGGTATTTCTAATGTCACATTGATGAAAGCAGGTATTTCTGCAAAATATGGAGAACGTGCATCTTCAATAATGGACATAAGGTTTGGTGCTGAAGATTTGAATAGGACAACTGTTAAGGGGGGAATTGGTATAATTGACAGCAGGCTATATATTGAAACGCCATTAATCAATAAAAAAATAACATTCTTGCTAAGTGCCAGAGCCTCATATTCAAACTGGCTTCTGCATAAGATGCCCGACATCGATTTAATGAACAGTTCCGCTCACTTTTATGATGCTAATGCTTTTCTGGTATATAATATGAACGCCGCCAATAAAATCAATTTTTTCGCCTACCTGAGCAACGATCAATTCGGATTCAGTAAAAACACCAACTATCAATATAGCAATCTGCTAGCTTCTATAAAGTGGAAACATACATTTAACGATAATCTTTATTTCAATCTGGTTGCAGGTTTAAGTAATTATCAGTTTTCTATGACGGAATCAGATACCGCAAGATCCTGGGAATCTTATAAAATTAATTCCTCATTGCTTTATAAAAATGTTAAATGGAACTTCTCCTGGTTCCCTATCGAAAACCATGCAATTGATTTTGGTATAAACAGTGCGTTTTACACAATTAAACCAGGTGAACTGAACCCGATGAAAATTGCATCTGTAATTGAACCCAGTCAAATGCTTCAGGAAAAGGCAGTTGAATATGCAGTATATTTAACAGATAATATTTCGCTGTCACAAAATATAACAATGGACCTGGGTTTAAGGTATTCATTATATTCTTATCTAGGTCCGAATAAAATTTATATTTATAAGTCAGATTCTCCTAAAACCCCCGAATCGATAATCGATTCAGTACTCTATGACAATAACCAACCTATAATCACCTATTCCGGATTAGAGCCACGGCTTTCGCTGCGGTTTGGTATTTCAGATAACAGTTCGATAAAATTCAGTTATAACCGTATTCATCAATATATTAATCTGGTTTCAAATACAGCAGTGATGACCCCGTCGGATGTCTGGAAACTCAGTTCCCCAAATCTTAAACCTCTCAGATGCGACCAATTTGCTATCGGATACTTTAGAAACTTTAAGAGCAATACAATTGAAACTTCGATAGAGATATATTACAAAATCTTAGAAAATGCTATTGACTACAAGAATGGAGCAAAAATTATGCTTAATCCGTATCTTGAAACAGACTTATTAAATATCAACGGGAACAATTATGGCGTTGAACTTTTCGCCAGGAAGAATTCCGGAAAACTCACAGGCTGGATAAGTTATACCTATTCACGTTCATTACAAAAAACAAACGGAGTCTTTGAAGGGGAAAAAATAAATAATAATCTGTACTACCCGTCAAACTTTGACAGACCAAACAATCTAATCATAAATTTGAACTATCATATTTCGAAACGCTGGAGATTCGGAGCAACATTCATCTACAGTACAGGCCGCCCGGTTACGTTACCAGAATATAAATTCGGTTACCAGGATTACCAGCTCCTCTATTATTCAGATCGTAATAAATACAGGTTACCAGATTATCACAGGCTTGATGTTTCTATTACTTATGACAAATCATTAAAGATCAGGAAAGCATGGAAAGGTTCCTGGACATTGTCTATAGTCAACCTTTACGGCAGGCAAAATGCATATTCGGTTTTCTATAAAAAAGAAGCGCATACGGATTCTAATGGTTACAGTCTATATGATACCTATATGCTATATATAATAGGAATGCCATTCCCAACATTAACATATAATTTTTCGTTTTAGAATGAAACCTACCATAATTGAAGTTGTAATATTATATGGTTTGCTGATTTCCTGTTACAAACCATATAATACCAACATAATAGCAAATGAAAGAATACTTGTTGCAGAGGGGATGATAACAAATGAAGTGGCTACCTATCATGTCAATCTCAGCTATGCCTTGCCATTTTATTCTGGAGGCACTGGACAGCCGGAGAACTTAGCCCGTGTTTATGTAACTGATGATCTTGGCAATTATTATCCATTCAAGGGACTGGGTAATGGAAGTTATATATCAGATTCTTTGAAATTTACAGGACATCCAGGCACTTTTTACACTCTCAGCTTAGAGACTCCTGATGGTGAAACCTATATATCAGATCCCCAGCGGCTAGAACCTGAATTCTCACAAGACAGTATTTATGCAGAGGTCGATTATCAGGAAACTATCAGTAGATTTAACCAATCAGTAATTACAATCCGCGGAGCAAATATAATGATAGACATAAGAAGCCTTACAGATACACTGCCTCGTTTCAGGTTTACTTCAAATCTGGTAAAAAATTATTTTTATTCTATGCAAATCCCACCCGGAGATCGATCTCCTTTTTATTTTTTTTATTGCTGGCAGACAGATAATATCAATCCCGATATCAACCTGACCCACAAGGAATATTCTGTAAATTCTTCTTCTATAAGGAGGCATGCGGTTTATTTTATTGATGATCAAATATATGTTGATGGGCTGGTATATGGACTTGGATCACAGGAACCAGATTTATCTTATAAAGCCCTGATAACTCCGGACCACAAATCGTATATTATAACTAATCGTATTCTATACCTGAATAAATACACCCTAAATAACGAAACGTATTCATATTATAATAGCATGGATGAACAACTCAGATCAGATGGAAAATTATTTGATCCGATTGCAGTTCAGCTAAGTGGAAATATTAAATGTACTACGAATAATGGTAAAAAAGTTTTTGGGTTTTTTGAAGCATCATCTGTCAGTCGCACTGCATACATAATTGGGTTTAGGAGCTATCGTAATCAATATTCAATTACAAAGATACCATATATAGTACCATCCAGGTCCAATGGTTGCCTGATCAATAAAGTGCCTCCGTTCTGGATTAATTAATGAAAAGTAAATGAAAACCGTTTTACTTACCATCCTGATATTATTCAACACTCTTTGTTCAAATATAGCACAGGAGAATACTAAATCTTTGAAGCCTGAAAGCATCTATCTTCATACCGACAGAAACATATACATTGCCGGGGAGTACCTTTTCTATACCATGTATTTACAGGGAGAATCAGGTAAGATGAGTAGATATGCATACCTTCTTATACGTGACCAAAATAATTCAATAGTAACACATGCCCGGTTGGATATCAATAATCAAATATCTTATGGAACTGTTCTCCTGCCAGATACACTGAGTTCAGGTTTATACCAGATCGTTTGCTATACAAACCTTATGAGAAATTCAGAGGAGACTTTTTTCAGGAAAGAGATAGTAATTGCTAACCGTTTTGATGAAATGCTTAACCTGTTTACAGAGCCAGTCAGGAAAGCTGAGTCCGATAATTCTTCATATGAATCTTCCGGCTATTCAGCCACTAATGAAAACATTACAATTAATCTGGACAAACAGGTATTTAATCCACGGGAGAAAATATCATTTTCTATTGAAACGAATGATTTTCCGGGAAATACCATAGCCAGTCTTTCGGTTTCAGTGAGTGAGATCATCCCGGGGACTCCGGTTGAACCATCTATTTCAGATTATTTTGGTAATAAAACCAAAAACTCTTCAATTTATGAATCAAATCAATATCAGAGTAAATATAAACCTGAATTTACCCTGGCGGTTTTGCAGGGAAGAGTTTTAACTAATCCACAATCGGGGAATGTACCGGAATCTTCTATTAAAAATGAATCAAATGTCCGAAATAGTTATACCATATTTTTATCCACCGCTGACAGTATAGTTAATTTACAGTACACTACTACCGATTCCCTTGGGTCATTCGCTTTTCTTCTTAACCCTTATTATGAGGGAAAAGAATTAATTATAAGACTTAAAGAGAAGGCCTATGCAATTATCGGTCTTGATAATAAAACCAGCCTGATACAACCCTTCACTCCATCACAGCAATACAATCTGCCTGGCATAAAAGACTTCCTGATCCGAAGCGGAAAAATAGTTCAGGTTCAAAGGTATTACAACAAAAAGGTGGTAATAGACACACAAAAAGTTTTTCTGCCGTCAAAAATAATACCCAGAGTATATTATAAGCTCTATTCCCCCATTTTACCATCCGATTATATAGACCTTCCTGATTTTATCGAAATATCAAGGGAGATTTTGCCCGCATTTAAAGTCAGGAAAGTGCATGATGAATTTGTTTCAGATTTTTCAAATCTTCTATATCAATCCAACTCAAATGCAGAACCAACAATCTTTCTCGATGGAGTTCCTATTGACGATGTAAACCAGATCATCAAACTGGGCACTAAAGAAATTAAAAGCATAGAGTCGCTACCCGTAATAAGGTTTTATGGAGAAATGTCGTTTCAGGGTATTCTGGCGGTTTTCAGCAATAATCATGCACTCGCCTATATTCAGTTTAAAACCCCGAATGTCAGATACCAGGCATTATTAAGCCAATCCTATACAAAACCTGAACAATTCAAACCTGAAAATATAATTGTACATCACCCTGATCTCAGGCAGCTTTTGTTATGGGAACCGGCATTTATCCCTGATAATAATGAAAACCAACTAATAGAATGTTATGCATCTGACCTTAAGGGTAAATATAGAATTAATATACAGGGCATTAAATCAAACGGAGATCCTGTTAACGGATCTGCTATTATTACGATAAAGTAGAAATCGAAATGAATCAATGAAAGCCAGATTAATTTTTGTTCAGATAGTTCTTCTGTTAATCACCTCCGGGGCAGTTTTCTGTCAGATAGACCGCAACACTGCTGCCACGAATGAAACCATAACAGAACCATTCCTGTCCGGTGAACTTTTTTCACCGGATTTACCACCCGATATTACAACATATTTTAACAGAGATTGGCTCTCAGGAGATATCCGGTTAACAGATGGCAGGATTGTACGAAATAAAAGAATTAAATATAATGGATTGCTCGATGAACTATTCTGGCTTGAACCCAAATCGAATCTGACTATTAAACTTGATAAAGAGGGAATCCTTCAGTTTCATTTTCTTAATTATCAGGGTGACACATCGATTTATTTCAGGAAATTAAAAGTAAAACGGGATAATTTTAATGATTCCATTGAAATCTTCGGGCAGGAGTTATTTCATGGAAACTTATCTCTTTATGTTATACACTCCTTTTATTTTAAAGGAACAGAAATAGTTCCAAAGAATAAAAAATATATTCTGAAAGATATTTATATAGAAGAACCTGTTTACTATATAAAATTTTTAAATAATAAGGTGGTTGGATTTAAGAGATTTAGCCGGAAAAATGTATATGCATTTGTACCTGATAAAAAAGAGCAGATCAGGAAGTTCTTAAGGGAAAGCATTCCCGGTAAAATTAAAAATAATCAGGAGATTATAGGATTAGTTCAATTTTTAAGTTCTATTATTGATCAGTAAGCAGGTATGTATAACATATAAAGTTTGGCCCTTTGGCGACCAAAGCCGGCCGATCCTCTGCTGGTGTCGTTTTTGCAGTGCCTCCTTGACAACTTTATCATGACGTGATAGCTCCTACCCATCTACCCGGACTTTACTAAGTAAGTTTCGACAGCAACCAACTAAAACCAGATTTAACACCAACACTTTCCTCATATAAAAACCAGACTAAAGATTTAAATTTAAACGAAATTCGCTTATTGATAATATAAACAGCAGATATAAATGAGAAACTTAAGCATTTCCCTGACAGTACTCTTTTTAATACTGATTTCCTTCAGGTCAGATAGGTTAATGTATGTTAATGATGGTTTTGAAACCGACTCCTTAAGCAATATCTGGTCAAGTGACAAATTTCTGCCGGGAGCATTACGTTTTCAGACAAAATACGTAAGATCCGGCTATAAAGCAGCTATGCTGACTCTTCATCCCGGCGATCAGATTGAAGAGGAAAAAGGTACAATCCTTGAACGAGCGGAATTAAAAGAATCAAAAAAGCTTTACTCAGTTGAGAATTCAGTTTATGAGTATTCTTTTAGCATTTTATTACCTCCTGACTTTCCCGTTGTTCCAACAAGACTTGTCGTTGCCCAGTGGAAACATGATTGTAAATCAGGTGATTGTAATCCAAGCAACCCCGTAATCGCTTTACGGTATTCTTCCGGAGTGTTCTATATTACACTACAGACAGGACCAAAACAAATAACCTTGTTCACCCAGGAAGAAACCATCCTGAATCAGTGGCTGGATTTTAAATTCCGGATTAAGTTTTCCAGAATGCAGGATGGTTCGATTAAAGCCTGGTTAAATGGTAAACAAATCATTGATTACATGGGTTTAACTGCTTACTCCCAAACCTATGGATATCCGATTCCCGGTGTATTTTACTTCAAGATGGGTCTATATCGTGACCATTTGGATCAACCAATGACTATTTATTTTGATGATTATGCGAAAAAACAAATTCCAGCTATAGGGAACTGAAGAGAATGTACCCCCAATACATACAACCTGAGAATATGAAAAAATACTCTTTTAATTTATTACATTTATAACCGCCGTATATGTCTCATAAGGAGACACTGTAAAGCTGTTTTATAAATAATCCTTATAAGGATATTTCATGAACCGGATTGTTTTTGTTTGGATTTTTCTCTTGACCATATCTTCCGGAGATTGCCTCTTTTGCACTGGTAATCATGAATCTGTAACATTCATTCCTGATAGATCCGAACAGGATACCCTGAAGGAAAATCAGGATCTTTATTCCGGGAAAGTATGGGAAAACAAATATCGCAGGATGAACGGAGATCAGTTCCTTTTTTCAAACTATTTTTTGCCGGGCAATATATCAGCGAATGGTAAGACTTTCAGAGATTTATTGATCCGGTATGATATTCATTCGGACGAAATAATGATCCCTGTTAGTCTTGAGGATATTGTTCAGGTAAATAAGGAAGTGATTGATAGCTTTACTCTGACCTTTGAAAATAAAGTATATCAGTTTTCGAAAATCGATGAGGATTCCTTAAACAATATTGAAGGGTTTAAAGGTTATTTCCTTGTTTTATATAAAAATGCATCGGCGCTTTATATTAAATACAGTAAATATATTTCACCTGATATCAGAGAAAAGAGCGATGGAGACTTTATACAGACTCAAAAAATTTATCTGGTTAAAGATAAAATTATCCATCAGATTACAACCAGGAATGACCTGTTCAGAGCGCTGGAAATAATGGATAGTCTTCTGTCAACTGTAAAAAGCAACTGGA
>Ga0209744_1000489_pt1 | contig 13288 bp, 5 predicted proteins | sample BarGraNGADG00311_2_FD_184494 | JGI IMG/M metagenome (GOLD analysis project Ga0209744, IMG submission 184494) | Arctic peat soil microbial communities from Barrow, Alaska - Barrow Graham LP Ref core NGADG0004-311 (SPAdes) (version 2) | ecosystem: Environmental > Terrestrial > Soil > Wetlands >... | reverse complement strand
AGAATTTTAAACGGCTTATAATTCTTCCATTCCCCCTCCTTTGACACTATCACGGAGATTTCAATACTATCGCCTGAATTGTCTTTCAGCAATTTGGCCCATTTTTTTTGTGGAAAAATCACCTTGTTTCCCTTATACTTCAGATCAATGTTTTGTCCTTTCCCTTTCACTGAAACAAAAATCCGGTCGCCATCTTCTTTTACCTCAAAGTTCAGTGGTGCTATATTATAAGGTATGGTAATATTTTTATAATCAGGAAAGATTTCAGGGGTACGATCTATCTCCTTTGATATCCTGATACTATTATGCTGACATGCAAATGTGAGCACTGCTATAATTAATATATAAAACCGGATTATTTTCATTAGCCTATTTAAAATGAAGGTAATACCAGTAGGTATTGCCAAATTCCTTCTTAATTTTCATAGTATCCTGTTTTTCAGCGGAGAATAACTGGGCATACAATTTTATACTGTTTACAACATCATTGCTGATCCGGAACTTCTCCAACTGAGGAGGTACCTGCGACAATCGGGTAAGTATATAAGCCGAAGCCTGCTGCCAGACAAGAGGCAATCCGTTATAATTCAACTCATCAACCAGGTGAATATTTCCAATAAAACCATCAAAGTTTTTTTGCAGCAGATAATATGCCATTAAATATTCAAATGCGACCTTGTTCCTGGGATTGGAGATCAGAAGGTACCTCAAAGCATTGTCAATCTGCTTACTATTATAATAAAAATCATATTTGGATGAGAAAGTTCTTTTTGGGCCCCATACAGGGTGGGTATTAATCTTTTCTTCATTATATAAATATGACATGCAGTCTTTTGCCCATCGCCTGTAAAATAATGTATGACTTACAGGTGTAAGATATTTTAGTGCATTGTCGTACTGGCCATTTATTATGAATGTTTCAGCAACTCGTCTGAAAGCTCTGACCGGGTATTTTGCATCAGGGGTTGACTCGATGGTCTCCAGGGCAAACATTTGCGCAAAGTTTATCAGCCCAAGATGATAAAATATTTCATTCGCAATAAAAGGAGTCATCCCTCTTCTTTCATATTCCGGGAAGAGACTGTTTTTCTTCTGGTTGAAATCAAACATTTTTGAAGAAAGTTGTCCTGATTCCGTCAGGGCAAGGTTTACTGCCAGAATTGAAACAGGATCGGAGGGTTGCTCCTTTTCTGCTCTATCGATTATCTTTACCCATTCCTCACTATAAACCAGGTTTTCATAAGCCATAACCTTTTCTGCATTAAAATCACCATAATATACAACTCCCCATACAGACAATCCAATTAAAATAATAACGGAAATTAAATTAATTCTTAATAATAGTTTTCCAGAAAAGTGTTCCGGCAGAAATTGCCGAATAAGAATTAATAACGGGAATGATACAAAGATAAGTATAAGTTGCAGGGGAAAAAAGATTCTGATTTTATAATAAGCTTCCGAGAGATATGATTGCAGTATCGTATCTGTAATAATGAATTCCCTTGCAATTATAGGAACGAAAATGGTCAATAACAGATAGATCATCAGAACCAAGAGTGATTCAGGGACCCGGTTTTTTTCACCTCTTAACCTAAATATGGTTTCCGATACGATAATAATCAGGGCAAATACAAGATAAGCACCTCCTGTTAACCAGTAAACGGCAGGAATGAGAAATAATCCTGAAATCGCTCTTGATCGGGATTCTGTTAAATTTAAATAAACGCATGCCACAGTCAAAGAAATAAGCAATCCTGTCAAACCCGATAAGTCATAAAAATCATTCAGAAGCAGTATCCAGTATCCAATTACCGGAAGAAAAGAGAAAAGGATCAAGGTGGATTTTCCCGTAATTATAACCAGCAGTCTTGCAGTAGTTCTTTGAAGCAACAGGATCAAAATGGTTATAATTATTGCTCCCGCAAATGGAATACGAAAGAACTGGGTAAAGAATTCACCGAGATAAATCGCCAAACCGCCCTGATGGGAGATCATCTGAAAAAAGTAACTGAATGTGACTTCGAACAGTTGAAGCTGTTCCTTTTGATACAGATGATTGTTGTAAAAGAATCCTAAAAACACCAGCGATCCTGATCCGAAAAGCAACAGGAGAAGTTTTTCAATTGCAAATTCTCTGTTTGACCTCACTATTTTTTGCCATTACGATCTGAACCGATCATCCTTTTCAACTCTGCATCTTTTTCTGAATAATTTTTCCCGGCAATTTCCAGGATCCTGTTCTTTTCATCGACAGGCAGTGCATTGAAGTAGAGTTTAAACATTAACAATCCGATGCCATTATGAATATTTTCGTTTTGAAGACGAATGACATCGGACATAAAAATATCATTCAGTTTTTTCAAAGAGATATTAAGACTATCGGACGCCTTCTGGTTTAGAGTTCCGCTATTTATTCCTGAGTATAAAGCCCACTGAATAGAATCATAATTATGTTTTTTTTCTTTCCATTCCTGAAGAATATTATTCAGACGTGTACCCTTTCCATGACTGATGGCAGACATAACGACATTTATTTTCCCCGGTTCAGTAACAACAACGAGGTCCTCAATAAGATTGGGATATCTTACAGGCACCCTTAATATTTTAACACACATTGAGTCAGCTTCCGTTTCGAAACGGAAGCTACGATCAACAATAATTGTCGAATCTACATTTTTTGAAACCGGCCCATCAAGTGCAACGAGATATATTTTCGATCCCGTGAATGTCTCATCCGTTACCTTGCCTTCAATAGTAAAGTTTTCTTTGTGGTTACATGAGGTTGTTATCAGCAGGGCAATATATGCAATAAAAATTCTTTTCATGTGATAAATTTTTCTGTAAATCTATTCCAACTGATCTGAACCTCAAAACTCTCAGATCAGAAAAAAACAAAAAGAAAAAAAAGCCATCCGGAGATGGCTTTTTTTTTATTCAGTTATTTTGTTTTTGGTTTAAACATCCAGAACCAGGCGGTACCCCAATCTCCAGCCCCGGGTTCAGGTGTACTTAAAACTAGTTCATTGTTTGTGAGTTTCAAAACATAGAACAACTCAGCCCTGGCATTACCATTGTTAACCAAAATACCGTTAATTACAGTGGTATTTTTTGTAGTCAGAGTACCGATATCCCACCCTGGTTTATAAACCACCATCTTAAGGTCAAATGTACCTTTTATAACACCTGCTGAAGGAACTGAAGCAGCAGTAAGTGTAAGGTTTCGACCACCGTTAAGATCGAACGTCATCTCATCGGATCCGACTCCCCGGCCATTCAGGTCAGTCATGCTGACCGCCCACCAACATGGTGCTGTGCAGCCTTTAAAGCCACCATTGCCCCAGGGAGCAGGTTTTGAATTGTCCCAAACCCAGGTTTTACCGAGTGTCATGTTTGTCAGCATTGGCCATTCAGGCTCCTGAAAAGCAGTAGGGTTCGGCTTCGTAACTGTTATTGTTTTTGTATCAGTTACAAGACCACCGGCTGTAGTTGCCATGATTTTAATAGTATATGTCCCCGGAACCAGCATCGCTACAGTATCATGCTGTTTTCGGGTTATACCCCAGGCATAGTCCCATGAGAACATAACTCCGGGAGTTTTATTCTCAAGATAAAGTACGTAATCATTGGTGGCGTCATTGGTAATAGAATACTTGAAATCAGTCGCAGGGACAACAGGTCCTGCAACTTGTCTGTCTTCTATTGGAGTGCAGGCACCAATCAGAAAAACAACTCCTCCTACCAGATACAACATTCTCTTTTTCATAGTTTTTCTTTTTAAATTTTACTAACGTGATGTAAATGTATATAAAGGTGCAGTACCGGTTTCCCAACCCGGATTCTGGACCAGTATTCCTTGTGATAGTGCGACTTCCCTGTTGGGTATCTGAAGAAAGCCTCCTGTTTCTACCCTGAATTCGACACCTTTCTTCACTCCGGGCACACCATTATTTATAGTGGCTACTCCATTCTTGCCTTCAAGAATAGTTTTTACCGCAGCAAGATTGCTCTTTCCTGCCCAGCGAAGCAGATCGTAATAGCGTACTCCTTCGAATGCCAGTTCATAACGCCGTTCTGCTTTGAGGGCATCGAGAGAATAAGCAACAGGAGCTAAACCAACCCGGAGTCTAACCAGGTTCATTCCGGCAGCTGTTTGTGTTAATTCTGAATGCATTAACAGCACGTCGGCAAAGCGGATCAGAACTATGTCCTGCATATTGTCGAGTTGCATGTTTTTGGTTGCATTATAAAAAGTAACACTGTAGTTATGCCATTCTTTTACCGGTGGTGTAGCTGTACTATTTGCCCAGATGTTTACCGGTCTGTATTTTTTCTGCCAGTATCCGGTCTCATCCATCTGTTTATCATGCAAATCCACTCCGAGTCCGTAAGTTGCATCAATACCCTCGGCAGGGTCGTCAACTTTGCATATCGAGCCTCTTTTACGTATATCGGCATCGGGCCATGCATCCCACAGGGTTTTATTAACAGTTCCAAATCCCCAGCCTTCTCCCATGGCGCCTTTATAAGAATAGGCTCTCCAACCGAAGAAAAGGTCCATCTGGTTACTGTAATAGATACTTGTACTCCAGGCGGCAAATGTTGAAAATTTAAGAGCAAACATTGATTCATAATTATTACCTGTTTCGCCATACCAGCTTAAGCTATTATCGACAGCAAATTTATATGGCTTTCCTGAATTGGCAGCGTTAGCAACTGAATATGGCCAGAGATTCCTGAATTCAGGCATCAGGTGGTATCCGCTCTGGTCCCGGCATTCTTCCAGCCAGGTAATAACTTCAGCTTTGGTTACAGATCCTCCTCCGACAAGTGGAAGGTCGGCTGTTTCATAATATCCTGTATAAAAGAGGAATACACGTGCCATCAACGCTTCAGCATTCCACCTGTTTGCACGACCCATGTCGGCAAATAATGCCGGACCATAAGGCACATTCGGGAAGGCTTCAATTGCTGATTTTAAATCAGTTGCAATCTGGGCATATATCTCAGTAGCAGGAGCTTTTGGCAGGTTCTGAGGTTTTGTTTCCAGAATGAGAGGCACCTCACCAAACATACGGGCCATATCGAAATAGAAATATGCTCTGAGGAAACGTGCCTGACCCTCAACGGCGCCTTTTTGTGCATCGCTTGTCCAGACAGGTTTAGCAATATTCTCAATCAACATATTGCAGCGGAAAATACCCTGGTAATAACGTACCCAGGCACCGCCATACATATTCGGATCGTCGATTTTAAAATCGCAGATAGCACGGGGCATCCGGTCATTGTCGCCACCACCGCCGAAGCGATCATCAGACATCATTTCCGATATAGCAAAAGGATATGCATTCAGGATCGAGCCTTCGGGCACCGAAACCAAAGTCACATACGCAGCGGTAAGAGCCTGTGCCATATCACCAGGTGTCTTATAAAAGTCAACGTTTGTTTTCTGTGTAAGCGGAACAGTGTCGAGGAAACTTTCTTTGCATCCTGCAAACACAGCACCTATAAGAATAAATAAAAATATCTTTTTCATATTTTTCATTGTTTTAGAATTTTAAACTTGCACCTACCAAAAAGGTTCGCGGAGAAGGGTAGTATCCTATATCAATACCTTTTGCCCAACTGTCATTAGTAGAACTGGTTCCGATTTCCGGGTCCATTCCAGAATACTTTGTAAAGGTATAAAGATTCTGGAAAGTTACAAAGAATCTGGCTTGTGTAAGCGGGATAGCTTTTATAAGCCTTTTAAGATCATAACCTACGGTAATATTGCTTATCCTCAGATAATCTGCATTTTCAATAAATATATCAGAATTATACTGCCAGTCAATATTAGCGCCATAAGTCAGTCGGGGATACTTATTGGATGATCCTTCACCGTGCCAGCGGTTGAAGATATCTGTGGTATAGTTATTCAGAGGACTATCTGCCCACCTGCGCCAACTGCGTGCTATCTGCTGTCCAAAAGCGCCGTTCGACATCAATGATAAATCGAGGCCTTTGAAAGCAACCGAAAAATTTAAGCCGAGGATCACATCAGGGTTCGGATCGCCGATCATTACTTTATCGTTAAAATCAATCTGTCCGTCACCGTTGGTATCCACAAATTTCAGGTCGCCGGCAACTGAGGTTGGCTGAATTATTTTGCCTGCTGAGTTGGTGTAAGCAGCTACTTCTGCTTCGGTCTGGAATACCCCAGCCGTTTTATAGCCCCAGAAATAACCGATCGGGAATCCGACCTGTGCACGATAAAGTTCATCTGTTCCTTGTCCGAGAACATTACCCGGACCATGGAAGATCTTCTCATTATTATCAATACGTGTTACTTCATTCTTATTGTATGAAGCATTGACATTAAATGAATAAGCAACCATACCGGCATTATCATTCCAGGTCAGCGCCAGTTCAACACCTTTATTAGAGACATCGCCTCCGTTAATATAGGGAGATCCTGTTCCATAAGATGCGAGTTGTGATGGATTCACCAGCCAGTTGAAAGTTGTTCTGTTATACCAGTCGAATTCAGCGCTCAGCTTGCTTCTCAGGAATCGGGCATCAAAGCCTATGTTCAACATATCGCCTGTTTCCCAGGTAACATCGGGGTTTGGAAGAATATTAGGAAAACCACCTGTAAGAACAATTCCTTTGTCGCCTCCGAAGAAATAATTAACATTGTTGAATGATATAGTGGCAAGATACTGGAAAGGGCTTATAGCCTGGTTCCCGTTCTGTCCCCAGCTGGCACGTAATTTCAGAAAGTCGAGTTTACCTTTCAGGTTCTGGAGGAGAGGCTCTTCCGAGACAACCCATCCTGCTGAAAATGAGGGGAAATAGCCCCATCTTTTCCCTTTGGCAAAATTTGAAGAGGCGTCGGCGCGTAAAATTGCGGTAGCCATATATTTTTCCCTGAAGGTATAGGAAAGACGTCCGAAATAGGAAAGTAACCCTCCTATTCCAAATGGGCTGCTGCCAAGGGTTGTTTTGCCATCGGCATATACTATTTTAGTATTATTGAGGTACGCATGTTCGAAATCGGGGAACAGGTCGTTCTGATTTGAACCGCTGATACTCTCACCAAGACCCGATCTTTCAGCCGAAGTACCGACAAGGGCCGTGATAGCATGATCGCTGCCAAGCTTGAGATTATATGTCAAAGTGTTCTCAAATGTCCAGTTTAAACCAACATTCATATTGTGGTCGACTTGATCAAGCGTTCTGAATGCGGTTGCACTCAGATTATAAACCGGAGTGTAAGCCCTGTATGAACCGGCAGACATGTTGAAACCGAAAGAACTTCTGTATATCAGGTTTCTCACTGGTTGCAGTTCCAGATAAAGACTTCCGTTTAAATTATGGTTCTTGTTGACGTTCTGCCCACGATTATAGACCATTGAAGCAATAGGGTTGCTTTCCTGGGGGTTCAATGGAATTGCAAAATGATAAGGGTATGCCAGGTCTGTATTATCTACTGCATCCATTGGCAGGAATGGGCTGGTAACAATCGCACTGAAAACATCGTTCCAGTACTGGTTACCTGTACCGATCCCGTTCCTGTTCGAGAACATATACCTTAAAGTTTCCCCGATCTTCAATACATTCCAGGTGTTGGTTTTATCTTTAATAATAGTAAAGTCTGAGTTTAAACGGAAAGTATAGCGCTCATATTGTGATTGAACAGGTTTTCCTATGATACCTTCCTGGTTTGAATGAGACACACCCATTGAATAGGTAGCCAATTCAGATCCTCCGAAAATGTTAATAGCATTGCTTGAAATAGGAGCATTTTTTACGGTAAGCTGATCAAGCCAGTCGGTTCCCTTCCATGCGCCAGACTGGATACTTGCCCAATCGGGCACCAGGCTTGCAAAATCAAGAAGAGGCAGTCCGCTGTTCACTCTTGCTTCCTGAAGGATATTTGAATAGTCCAGAGCATTCATCATAGGCAGCTTTTTGTAAAGATTCTGCCATCCGAAAGAACCGTCGTATGTTATATTTGCTTTAGCTCCAGTCATCGGTTTAACGCCTTTCTTGGTTGTTACAAGTATTACGCCGTTACCACCACGCGAGCCATAAATTGCTGACGATGCGGCATCTTTGAGAACATCGATCGACTCAATATCAGCAGATGAGAGATAATCGATATTTCCGCCCGGTACTCCGTCAATAACATACAATGGCTGTGAGTTACCGATTGTTCCCATCCCGCGGATGTTTACTTTAAAACCTGCACCGGGTTCACCGGTAGTTTTGATAATTGAAAGACCCGGGGTCTGTCCCTGCAGAGCTGTCATCGGTGAAATTGTGCTCAGTTTCTGAATTGCATCCCCTTTAACCTGTACGGTAGCACCGGTTACCAGTTTCTTTTTTAACGAGCCGTAGCCAACAACCACAATTTCATCAATTTGGGTCATAGCTTCGGCAAGTGTAACATTAATGACTGATCTGCCATTAATTTCTACTTCCTGTGAAATAAAACCGATAAAGGAAAATAGCAGCGTTGTACTTCCAGCCGGAACTGGCAGAGTAAACTTTCCATCGACATTAGTCAGAGTTCCTGTAGAAGTACCCTTCACAATGACAGTTACTCCAGACATTGCCTGGCCACCCGGGTCGTTGATAACCCCAGTAACTTGGTTCTGGGCCATCAGACTCAGGTGAGCCAACAGTAACAAAATAAATAAAACACTTCGTTTAATCATAGGTTTAGGATTTAGGTAAAACATTTTCGTGCCAATTTGTTAATAAGTCAGGTTTCGCGCAGAATCAATTCTACGCTAGATCAGTTGTCCAAAATTAAAGTAAATAATTCCTTAAAAACGTATCAAATGTTTTTATTTAGGGGGTCAATTGATTAATTTTTATCCATATAAAGACAATGTACAACTGACTGAATGTATCACAGACTGCTCATTATCTTGTAAATACGAAACAAACAACAGGATTTTGGACTTTTTAGCCTTTACTTAACCTGAAAAACATTTTTACATCAGGTTTTTGATTGTTCAGAATAGACTGAAGGAAGTACACCAAACTCTTTCAAAAATTGTTTTCTGAAATATTTAGGATCTTTAAACCCTACCCTATATGTGATTTCAGAAACAGTTAACTGGCTTTTCCGTAAGAGTAATGCTGCACGTTTGAGCCTGAGGGATTTTATGAACTCCAGGGGAGGCTTTCCGGTAAGTGTCAGAATCCTTTTATAAATGAGGGTCCTGCTCATTCCCATATCCTGGCTAAGTTTCTGCACTGTAAAATCACTCACCGGCATGTTCTTTTCTACAATTGCTATTGCTTTCTGAAGGAATTGCTCATCAAGTGAAGTGATCTCAATTTCGTCAGGCACAATATTGAGCTTGCTCGTGAATAATGACCGGATGTTCTTTCTGCTCTTTATAAAGTTATCAATCTTTGATTCAAGTATCTGAACATTAAACGGTTTGGTGATATAATCATCTGCACCTGCTTCAATACCTTCAAGCTGATGCTGTTCTGAATATTTTGCCGTGAGAAGTATCAATGGAATATGAAAAACATTCCTGTCGCTTTTTACCCTCCTGCATAACTCAATCCCATCCATACCGGGCATCATAATGTCAGTGATAATAAGATCAGGAACGATTTTCAATATTTTCTTAAGCGCAATTGCTCCGTTTGCAGCTTCACATATATGATATTTATTCTGCAGGTTATTTTTGAGATACAAACGCAAATCATCATTATCCTCTGCAATAAGGATTATGGGTCTCCTGAGAGATGGTTGGCTACCTGAACTTTTCGCCGCATCATTATCTGTAACAGCACTGGTATCGACTTCAAAAACACTAAGTTCCTTCGTTCCTGTTGAATCTTCAATATCTCCTGATGGCTTCCCGACAGCGGGATCAGCTTTGGAAGAGTTTTTTTCAGAGAAAGGAGAATTTGCATTTTCTTTTATATTATTAGTATCCCTTACCGGAAGTGATATTGTAAAGATACTACCCTTGCCAATATCGCTCTTTACAGTTATTTCACCATTATGTAGTTTAACAAATTCATTGACCAGAGATAGGCCAATCCCATTTCCCTGTTCAGTCAGATTCGACGTTTCGTCCTGGTAAAACCGTGTAAACAGAAGAGCCAGTTTATCAGCAGGTATACCGATTCCGTTGTCTTCGACTTCAATAATCAGGTTATTGTTGTTATCGGTTTCAGGCATGTTTTCCAGGATACGGTGATTGAGACTGAGTTTTACCGAAACTTTCCCGTTTTCATGAACAAACTTGAACGCATTGGATAATAGATTGAACAATATTTTCTCAAGTTTATCCTTATCAAAATAAGTATCAAACTTCTCAATTTCAGAACTGAAATCCAGTTTAATATGTTTCTGCTCACTCAGGTCGTTAAATGAATTTACGACATCTCTTAAGAAAGAGACAATATCTCCGTAGGAGGGAGTATACCTGAATCCCTTCACTTCCAATTTTCTAAAATCCAGTAATTGGTTGACCATCAGCAGCAATCGTCTTGCATTCTGTCTGATCAATTTGAGGTGCGTTTCTTCGGGTTTGTCTTTCCATTTCTGCATTAATTGCTCAACCGGAGAAAGAATAAGAGTAAGGGGAGTCCTGAATTCATGTGAGATACTGGTAAAAAATTTGATTTTAAGAGTATCAATTTCGTGGGTATGCTGTGATTCTATCCTCTCCTGTTCAATGCGGGTCTTCATCCGTTCCCTGTAAAGAAAATAATAACGTATAAAAACAAAAAATGCAAAAACCGATAGTCCATAAATAATATAAGCATACCAGCTTTCCCAGTAGGGAGGAAGGATTTTTATTTTCAGGGAAATCTCATCATTATTCCATATCCCGTCTGAATTCGTACCTTTCAATCTGAATATATAGTTACCCTGATTTAAATTGGAGTAGTTTGCAAAATTTTTCTTTCCCTTTGTTTTAATCCAATTATTATTAAATCCCTCGAGCTTATACGCATATTCGGTTTTTTCGGGGAAAAAATAATTCAGCGCTGCAAAATCTATTGTGATCGAATTTTCCTTATGCATCAGAGTGATCTCTTTTGAATTGAAGATCGGTTTCTTTAGCAATATTCGATTATTAAATTCTTCCTCCGGTCTTATTATGTTATTGAAGATACGTAAATTAGTGAAAACCAGTCTTGCAGCAGTTGTGTCTTCCATTATTTCAAGCGGATTGAAGGCATTGAGACCATCAGGGCCGCCAAAATACATTTCTCCTTCCCTGGTTTTGGTTGCAGCTGTTTCATTGAATTCCTTACCCTGTAGTCCATCGCTCGTCCTGTAGTTTTTAAAAGCAAATTCCAGCGAATCACTTTTTATTACCTTACTGATAGTCAGTTTTGAGATACCGTTTTTGGTACTTATCCACAAATTGGAGTCTTTATCTTCCAGGATTCTGAGAACACGGTTTGAAGGCAGACCATTAGATTCATAGAAAGCACGGAAAGTATTGTTTTTTCTATCCATAAGATCCAATCCGTTGCTTGTGCAAACCCAAAACAATCCTCTGCTGTCCTCAAATACCGATGAAATATGGTTATGACTGATAGAGGTATTGCTGTTGGGATTATTTCTATAGCAAACCGAAAGATTCTGGCTGGGACTTAAAAAGATCAGTCCGTTTGAAGAACATATCCATAAATTATCACTTTTATCTACTGAAACTGAATTGAGATAATCAAAGCAGAGTGAACTGTTCCGTGAACCATATCGCCTGAACTTTCCGGTTTTGCGGTTGAATAGATTCAGTCCGTTTGTAAGAGTAGCAATCCATAGATTATGGCGGCTGTCTTCGCATATTCCCCACACTCTGTCATCAGATAGCGAGGCGGAATCTGAATCATTGTATTTGTAAACAGTAAATTTCCCTGTTTCAGGATCAAAACGGTTTAAGCCACCGTTATATGTACCAACCCATATTTTGTGTTCATAATCTTCTAAAACCGATACAATTACATTACTGCTAAGACTATTTGGATTTTCCGGATTTGCCATGTAACGTTTGAAGATGTTGGTTTTCCTGTCCAGATAATTTAAACCGCCTCCATTTGTACCAATCCATAAATTCCCTTTGATGTCTTCTGCAATACAGTTGACATCATTATTACTAAGACTATTATTCTCCGCGGGAAGATTTCTTATGAGCTGGAATTTCCTTGCATTTCTTTTATAGAAATCTACCCCTTTTTTTGTAGTTCCTATCCATGTGATATTCGATTTATCGAAATATATCGATATAAGCCCGTTGTCCGAAAGTCCTCCGGTTGTATAGGGCATATTAACTAAATTGGAGACACTGAAACTTTTTTTGTCAATTATGAACAGCCCTTTGCCGTCTGTAGTAATCCAGATATTACCATCAATATTCTGATATATACCTGATATCAGCACTCCTGAGAAACAGGAATCAATTTTTTTCTGCTGTTTTTGTTCCCATACTCTTTCTCCTATATTAAAAAGGTGCAGGCCATATGAGCCGGCAACCCAGAGAATATTATCATTGTCGATAAATAATTTCCTGATTGGGTTATTGTAGCTGGAGCCATTGTTTAATGACTCGAGTTTTTCAATCGAATTTGAACGCAGACTATATTTAAAAAGATACCCGTTGCTGGTTCCGATCCATACAGAGCCTTTCCTGTCAGGTGCAATAGCAGTTATACTATTGAATGGAGAAGAACATGACAGTTCATCCAATAGAATATGGGCAGTTGTTTTTCTACTCTTATTAAAATAGAATAATCCGTTGTGTGTTCCGATCCATATATTGCCTTCCGGATCGCTGGAAATAGTAGTAATATAGTTGATATCCGGACAATTGAGGGGAGCCGAAGGGATAAGACTTATTCTTCTGAATTTATATGTGTTAATATCCAGGACATTAACCCCATTGTATGTTCCAATCCAAAGGTTTCCGTCGTTGTCTTCAGTTATTTCAGTTATTGAATTATTTGAAAGGGAGGATGTGTCGTTTGAATTCTTTAAATAAACTTCAAACTCATAGCCGTCATACCGGTTAAGACCGGTACTTGTTCCGAACCAGATAAACCCGTTACGGTCCCTGATTATACAATTAATCCAGTTTTCAGATAAACCATCATTGACGTCCAGATGTGAAAAGACGATCTGTTTTTCCTGTGCTGATGAAGAATATGATATGAAAAAGAAAATTATACCGATGCACACCTGAATGATTCTACTCAGTATATTTTTAAAATTATATGAATTGAAAGATTGAGATGTCATAATTTCAGATACGATATATAA
>Ga0209744_1000486_pt1 | contig 13325 bp, 11 predicted proteins | sample BarGraNGADG00311_2_FD_184494 | JGI IMG/M metagenome (GOLD analysis project Ga0209744, IMG submission 184494) | Arctic peat soil microbial communities from Barrow, Alaska - Barrow Graham LP Ref core NGADG0004-311 (SPAdes) (version 2) | ecosystem: Environmental > Terrestrial > Soil > Wetlands >... | reverse complement strand
CTCCGCGCCGCGGTTCCAGAAGACGACGACGTTGTTCATGTCCTTCACCATGATGGTGTCGTGCGTGAGGTCCAGCAACTGGGCCTGCTCGGCGAGCTTGGCGCTGCGGCGCTCCAGCTCCTCGGCGGATTCCTTCTGCTCGTTGATGTCCCTGGCGGTGACCACGACGGCACCGACCCTGCCGTCGGGGCGGTGTATCGGGTTCATGAAGTACTCGTAATCACGCAACCCGTGAGTGGTCGGGAAACGGATCTCGCCTTTGTGCGCCTCGCCGCTGGTGAAGACGGCCTCCCGCTGTATGTCGAAAGGCTGCATCATCTCGGCCGAGAAGCCCAGGTCCCACCAGTACTTGCCCGATAGCTCTTCCTGTTCGACGCCGAACATCTCGGCCGCCGCCCGACTTCCGTATATGAACTTGCCGTTGACGTCGACCAGGTAGAACTGGTCGGGCGACGCGGAGAGGATCTCGTCGAGCATCTTCGCCTGGCCCTGCACCTGCTCCGTCAGGCTCTTCAGGACCTCCTCGGCGCGCTTCCGCTCGGCTATCTCCTTGCGAAGAGCCTCGTTGACCTCGACGAGTTCGGCGGTCCGCTCTTTCACACGCTCTTCGAGTTCGTCGCGCGCTCTGCGGAGCTCTTCCTCGGCGCGCCTCCGCTCGGTGATATCGAGGCCGAAGACGGCGACCCTGTCGACGCCTCCTTCAGCCCCGGCCACCGGGTAGACGGCGATCGCGAAGGTGATGCCCTGCCGCGCGTCCTCGAAGTTCACCGGCTCCCCGGTGCGAAACACCTTATCGATGCGCTCCCTTCGAGTGCTCGCGAGCTCTCCCGCCCAGTAATCGTAGATCACCTGGCCCATCATCTCATCGGGCTCGTGGCCGACCCGTTCGGCCGCCGTCCTGTTGATGGCAAGGACGGCGCCGTCCCGGTCGAGCAGGAAGAGAGATTCGGTGGTAGCGTTGAGGAGGGCGCTCTCTACCTCCTCGCTCCGTCTCAGCGCCTCCTGTGCCCGCCTGAGGGAGATCTCGGCCAGGGCTCCGCCAAGCACCTCCGGGAGCATGGTGCCGAGTCGCCGGTCCTTCACCAGGTATCCCGAGGCGTGCAGCCGGAACGCCTCCGCCGCGGTCTCCTCGTCCCCCTGCCCGGTGATCATCACGGCGGCCGGGGGGCTTTCTGACTTCGATATCTCCGCAAGGAGCTGGAGCCCGGTCCCGTCGGGGAGGTTGTAGTCGAGGACCACCGCGTCGAAGTCGTCGCCGGACAGCAGGCTGCGAGCGGTGGCGCAGTCTTCTGCGATCGCCACGCTGGCATCGAAGGACTTCTCGATCAGTTTTTTCGTCATCGCCGCGGCGTCCACGTCGTCTTCGACTACCAGGATGTGCCACGGGCTCGCTGGTTCAGGCGCCAATATCTACCGCCTTCCAGGGCCGAGGGTCAGAAGGGTGAACCTACTTTTCCGGCTTTATTCTTCACGGGGGGGTCCAAACCTGCGAGAGATGTCGATGTCGTTGCTGCCGCGGGAGGGGGCCGCGGCGCCCTGAGGTGACGTAGCCCGACGTCGGCGGAAGCAACACCGGACCATGGGCGATACCGGCGCCGGCCGCGACGGATGATACGGGGATACAATGGGGGTCACGCCAACGCCTGCCGCTCACTGTCCCGGATCGTGGTCTCTGAGAGTGAACTCGAAGCAGGCGCCGCCGTCGTTGTACACGGTTATCTCGCCACCGTACAACTTGACGATCCTCTTGACGGTCGCGAGCCCGACGCCCCACCTGCCGCCGCTGCCCTTTCGGTAGAACGGGATGAAGATGTCGTTCATGGCATCGGCCGGTATCCCGGGCCCGTTGTCCCTGATGAGGTAGCGGTGCGCCCCGTCGTCGTCGTCGCCCAGGAAGTCGAGCCCGAGCACCGGCTTGGCCGCGTCGTTGTGCTTGATGGCGTTGTCGATGAGGTTCGAGAAGAGCTGGTACATCTGTGTCGGGCTCGCCTTGACCACTCCCAGGTCTTCGGCCAGCTCGAGCCCGGTACCCCTCTCTACGATCTCCTTGAGGAATGCCTCTAGTATCGCCTGGACGATCCTCGAGATGCTGACCTCCTCGATGGTCTTCGGCCGCTGGCCGGCCTCGGCCAGGGCGAGCATCTCGTCGATCAGCGTGTAGGCCCTGCCCAGGTTCCTGTCTATTATTCGTGTGGTCTCCCGCACCTCGTCCTTCAGGCCCTGCGAGACGGGATCGCGCGCTCGTTCGCGCAGCATGGTGTTCGCGAGCGTTATCGCCGCCAGCGGGTTCCGCAGGTCGTGCGAGACAGTGTGCGCGTAGGCGTCCAGCTCCTCGTTTACGTTGAGCAACTCCTCTTCGGCCTTCTTTATGTCGCTGATGTCGGTCATCATGGAGAAACAACCCCGGTATGACCCGTCTTCATTGATGATCGGGTGGCTCGAGATGAGCACCCACACCTGGGCGCCGTCTTTCCTGCGGAACCTGAACTCGAGGCGCCCGCCCTTTTCTTCGCGGCGCTGCTCGAGGTTCCGCGCGGCCTCCTCGCTATCGCCGTCGAAGATGAAGTCGAGGAAATGCCTGCCGAGCATCTCGCCCTCCTCGTATCCGAGCATCTCCGCCGTTCTGCGGTTCACGTAAGTCGTGACCTCGTCCCCGTCGGCGAGCCATACGCCCTCCGCGGAAGTCTTGACCATCAACTGGTGCCTTTGTTCCGATTCTTCGAGCCTGCGGATCAAGCCTGCCTGCTCAGTAAGGTCGCGGTTCACGCGGATGTGCCCGGCCGCGCCGCCCGACCGGTCTACGAGTGGTACGGTCCTGGTCTCGACGCGGACCCGCGAGCCGTCCTTGTGGAACTGGATGACCTCGCCCTGGAAAACGCCTGCGTAAAGCGCCTTAAGCGCGTCGTCGGAGACCTCCGCGAGCTCTTCCCTGAGCAGCGCTCGGGAGTCCCGGCCGAGCGCCTCGTCGCAGGTCCATCCGTAGAGCCGCTCGCAGGCCGGGTTCCAGTAAACGATCTTCCACCGGCCGTCAACGGCGAAGACGGCGTCGCTGACCAGGTCGAGGACGTCGGCGGCCGTCCCTGTGTCGAGGCGTTCTGGAGGTCCGGCCTGGGAACTATTCTTATTCTCCATTACTGGCCTCCCGCGAAGCCGGACCCTTTTCAGTGTCTCCCTGGTTTCTGGCCGGGGGACCGCGGCGCCACGCTCCGGGACATATCCGGGTCCCGGAGCCGGTTCAGCCGATACGAGTCGAGGGTATTAGAGTGAGAGTTCTCTCCGTGAGCCGTCGCATTATGGAATCAGTCAGGGGACGCTTTGCCGCTCCAGGTCCCTTGATGCGGCGGGAATTCTATCACAGGTAAGGTGTTAAGCAATACCGGCATGAGAAGCGACAGAGAGGTCCGCGGCCACTGCGGATCATGCGCGCGGTGTCGGGGTCGTCCTCGATAACGAGGACGTGTATGTCGGTCTCGTGTGCCATGAAGACTCCTGTTGGACTTGTGACCGGCGTGAGTGACGGATGTCTGGAAGGTCCACGCGCCGACGCGCGGAAGTTCTAGCATCGAGGTTTGCGGCAATCAATTTTCGTAGTGTTTGTGCCGAAGTAGTGGCATGAGCAGTACCAGGTGGCGTTTGACGCGGGAAACGAGGCGCAGGGCTATCGGAGGAAGTACAGGTCGGGAAGGCCAAGTGTTAATATGACCACTTGCCCCGATGGCATTCTCGTGATGAGAGCGTGAGATCGCTCGCCCGGACCACCGGAGAACAAGCAGATGGATCGAAGGGAAGCGACCTGGTTCAACGAGGTCGCTGTAAGCCAGATAAAGACCCGGGTGCCGCCCGCGCTCACGGTCTTCGCGATCCTCTACGCGGTGACCATCGGGCTGATCAACCTGGCGCTCGTCGTCGGCGGCCCTTTCGACATGGTCGTCTCAGGCATCGACCGCCACGTCCACCTGGCGACCTGGCGCGGCCCCGAGGTGGCGCCTTTCATGCTGGGCCTGTTCATGCTGTTCCTGGCGACGCAACTCCGGCTCCGCAAGCGGGCTGCGCTCTTCGTTTTCTCCTCGTTCCTCATAGTACAGGCGTTAGTCGACCTCACGCGCGGCATGAGCCACTTCCCCGGCGTATCGAACGTGCTTGTCGGCGTCCTGCTGCTGCTGGCGATAAAGGAGATGCCGGCTCAACCGGACCCGGTCTCCTTCAGGCAACTCAAGGTCGTGTTCCCGGCGCTGGCGGTCGTCTTCTTCGCTTTCGGCATGACCGTGATCACCCTCTATCACAGGACCCTGGGGGTCTCCGATAAGGGCCTGTTTGCGATCGCGTACCGGACGGTGACCGTCGCGGTCGGTGAGAGCGGCCTCAACTTCCACGGCTGGGCACTCGTGTTCGAGGACTTGCTCGGCATCATCCTCGCGTTCGGCCTGGTCCTGGCCGGGTACCTCCTGTTCAGGCCCTACCGGGAGGCGGTCGGGCAGAGCGCGGCCGACCACCAGCGAGCCGTCGCCCTCATGAGGAGCTACGGGACCGACTCCCTCGCCTACTTCAACCTGCGGCGCGACAAAGAGCTGTTCTTCTACGGGGATGACATGTTCATCGCCTACAGGAGGGTCGGCAGCATCGCGGTGATCTCCGGCGACCCGGTAGGACCGCCGGAGCTGATCCCCGAGGCGCTGTCGATTTTCAGGGAGTTCTGCCTGGAGAGGGGCTGGCGCCAGATGAGCCTGGGCGCGCGGGACGACTACATGCGCTTCTACGAGGAGGCCGGGTTCAAGGGATTGCTGATAGGCGAGGAGGCGGTCCTCCACCTGGACGAGTTCTCCCTGGACGGCCGCCCCGTCCGAAAGCTCAGGCAGTCGGTGAACAAGATGCGGCGCGAGGGCTACTCGATGGAGTTCATGTACAACTCGGGGATTCCCTCTCACGTGAAGCACGAGCTCGCGACGATCTCCGCCGAGTGGAGGGGTGACAAGTCCGAGACGGGTTTCTCGATGGGCCTCGGAAGATTGATGGACGACGAGGACCCGGACTGCCTGCTCTGCCTGGCCTACGACGGCGAGATGCGCCCGGTCGGGTTCCTCTACATGGTTCCGATGTATCCGCGCCAGGGTTACTCGCTGGATATCACCAGGACCATGATAGACGCGCCGAACGCACTCTCGGAGTTCATGCTCGCCAGCAGCGCGCTGTTCCTCAAGGAGCATGGCTACCGCCAGATGTCGATGCACTTCCTGGCGCTGTCCCAGCACTACAGGGAGGACCGGGACGAGCCCGGCTCGCCGATGATGCGGGCGCTTGCCAGGGGATTGAGCCACGTGGTGCCGGTTGTGACCGCCTACAACTTCGACAAGAAGTTCTTCCCGCGCTGGAAGCCGAGGTGCCTGCTGTACCAGAGTGCACTGGACTTGCCGGCGGTCGCGCTCACCGCCTTCACGGTGGAATCGGCGCTCAAAGTCGCGCGGCCCGCCGATCGAAAGCACGCCACGGCAGGCAGGTAGCGGCAGGCCGCGCGCCACTGCCGTCGCGTCCGGCGATACGCGACGGCGCCGCAGAAACGGATCCCGATCCCGGACCCACCCCTGGTGTAGAATGTGCCCTGCGGCGGGACCGCCATCGGGCTTGGCCCCCCCGCGACGGGAAGAGGAAAGATTTGCTCGTAGACCTTCATGTACACACAAACATATCGTCGCGGTGCTCGTCGGTGATGCCCGACGAGCTGGTGGAAAGGTCCCGGGAGCTGGGCCTGGACGCTGTCTGCGTGACCGAGCACGCCACTTTCCGCGGCGCCCAGGTCAACTACGAGTACGCCCTGGAGCATGGCTTCAAGGTCTTCAGGGGCATGGAGGTCTACACCGAGCTGGGCGACATGCTCGCCTTCGGCTGGGAGGAGAACGTCCGTTACTACCTCTTTCCGTTCGCCGACCTCAAGCGCGAGGTCGAGTCCCGGGGCGGTATCGTGATACCGGCGCATCCCTGCCGGGGTGTGGCGGACGCGAGGCACAGGATACAGCACGGGATGCCGGACGAGCTGCTCGAATCGATAGTGGCGATCGAGACGCACAACGGCGCGATCTCCCGAAAGTGCAACGACCTGGCGGAGCGCCTGCGCAAGAAGTACAAACTGTTCGGAGTCGGCGGCAGCGACGCCCACCACGTGAGCCACATCGGTCGATGCGTCACCGTGTTCGAGGACGAGCCCGCCGACGAGTTGGAACTGATTGCGGCGCTCAAGTCCGGGAAGTACCGCGCCGCTTACGGGCAGGACCTCCATCTGGGAGAAGGCGCCGGCACCTGATCCGTTCCTCCGACCGCGGCTTCACAACCGCATCTCATGCGCTGAAGAAGCGGCTTTGACTACCACGCGAAAACCTATAGAATATGTGTCGCTTTGTGAGGAGCCGGAAAGCGGCGGTGATCGCGTGTTCGAGGTGCTGTCTGCATTTGCAGTGTTGCCCGATCCCCGGCCCACGCGCCAGTCGTGGGCTTCTCACTCCAATTAGAACCAGGAATCAACGGCTGGGCTTCCCATGCCTTCATGCCGCAAGCGTCGGGATTGGCGAAGAGAGGTGAGGCAGTTGTCTGATTGGAAGGCCGAGGTGGAGGAGATCGTCTACCCGGGCAAGATTTGCGTGCCCTACTCGTGGACGGTCGGGAGCACCCTGAGCAAGTGGTACGTCCAGCTCAGGGACGACGGCGAGATATGGGCAAACCGCTGTCCGACCTGCGAGAAAGTGTACGTGCCCCCGAAGGTCAAGTGCATCCAGTGCTACAAGGACATGAGCGAGTGGGTGAAGCTGCCGGGGACGGGCATCCTCGAGACGTACACTGTCGTGTACTACGAAGAGCCGGGTCTTCACCCCAAGAAACCACCGTTCATCTACGGAATCATCAAGATGGACGGCGCCGACACGGGGATCGTCCACCTGGTCGACAAGGTGGACCCGGACAAGGTGAAGGTCGGCATGAAGGTAGAGGCGGTCCTTGCCAAGCAGCGCGAAGGCAACATCATGGACATCAAGTACTTCCGTCCCGTCGCTTGAGCGGCGGCGTGAGACAGGAACGGTGGTGAAATAAATGGAACGAGTCGCTGTAATAGGCGTAGCACAGACGAAGTACGAAAAGGGAAAGCGGGAGACGTTTCACGAGCTTATCTTCGACGTGGCGACCAGGGCGCTGGCGGACGCCGGCATAACGGTGGCCGACGTCGACAACGTGGTCTCCGTCTCGAGCGACTTCTGGGACGGCAGGACCATCTCGAGCATGGCCATCATGGACGCCGCGGGCGCTTTCGGCAAGGACATCTCGACGGTGGAGGGCGACGGGACATTCGGCGCGCTCTACGCGATGATGAGGCTGCTCTCGGGCAGCTTCGGCGTCACGATGTTGTGCGCCCACCACAAGGGCAGCGAGAGCAACATGAACGGGATCACCAACACATCGTTCGACCCGCTGGTCGAGCGCAAGCTGGGGCTGGACGCGATCTCCTCGGGGGCGCTGCAGGCCCGGCGGTACATGTCGAGGTACAACATCCTCGAGCAACAGCTCGCGGCCGTCTCGGTCAAGAACCACGGGAACGCCATGCGCAACCCTTACGCGATGCTCCCGATGGAGATCACGGTCGATGACGTCATGAATTCGACGATGCTCGCGTCCCCGCTCAAGAAGCTCGACTGCTCGCCGGTTTGCGACGGCGCCGCGGCGATGATAATCGCGGCCGAGCGCAACGCGAAGAAGCTGACAACCAACAAGAAGAGGGTGTGGCTGAAAGGGGTAGGCCACTGCACCGACGCCTACAGGCTCGGCGACCGCGATCTCGCGGATACCCGCGCGCTCAAGCAGGCCGCGCGCAAGGCGTACGCGATGGCCGGGGTGGAGCCATGGGACATCGACGTGGCCGAGGTGTACGACGCGTTCACTTACATGGAGCCGATGTGGCTCGAGGGGCTGGGCTTCTGCGACGACGGCATGGGCCCGGAGTACATCGAGCGAGGGGTCTTCAACTCCGACGGCGACCTCCCGGTGAACGTTTCCGGCGGCCGCCTCTCGGCGAACCCGGTGCAGGTGGCCGGGCTGGCGGAGATGATCGAATGCGTCCTGCAGTTGAGGGGAGAGGCCCGCAAGCGGCAGGTCCCCGGCGCGGAGATTGCCCTGGCGCAAGGAATAAACGGCATGTGCGGCCAGTCCCACTGCGTATGGATACTGGGTAAGTAGGGGGAATGCGATATGGGAAAGCGAGTAGGTATAGTCGGGGTCGGACAGACCCACCATGCATCTCACCGGCTGGACGCGTCTGGCGTTGAGCTGATAGCCGAGTCCGTTACCCGCGCGCTGGACGACGCAGAGATGTCCATCGACGAGATCGATGCCGTCGTCATCGGCAACATGGACCACTTTGAGAACATCAACTACGTGGACATGTGGGCGACGGACGGCCTGGGCTCTTTCATGAAGCCCGTGTTCAAAGTCACGACCGGCGGGACGACAGGCACGACCGTGGCCTCGTGCGCTTACTACCACGCGGCCTCCGGCCTCTTTGACACCGTCCTGGCGGTCGGTTGGGAGAAGAACTCCGAGTCGGACACGCAGGCGGCCATCGCGACCTGCGCCAACCCGGTGCTGGAACGAGACCCGTTCGCCGGCGCCATAGGGCCGCTGGCGACCGAGTATTCGATGTACATGAAGGCGTACGGCGCGACCGAGGAGGACGCGGCGATAGTGGCCGCGCGCGACCGCAACAACGCGCTTAAGAACCCTTACGCGCACAACAGGATGGCCGTCACGGTGGAGGACGTGATGAACTCGCCGATGCTCTCGTATCCGGTGAAGTTCCTGGACATGTGTCCCCGCTCGGACGGCTCCTGTGCCGTGATCTTCGCGAGCGAGGAGAAGGCCAAGTCGCTCTGCGCGCGCCCGGCGTGGATACACGCGTCGGTGGTGCGGCACGACTACACGCACTTCGGTGACCTCGAGTGGCAGTGGATGCCCACACTGGAGCGCGCGACGGCGATCGCGTACAAGCTCGCGGGGATAACAAACCCGCTGAAGGAGTTCGACGTCGCCGAGCTGTACCTCCCATGCTCTACCACCGGCGTCAAGTGGATGGACTCCTTCTGGTTCTGCGACAAGGGTGGCGCGCCGAAGCTCATCCGCAGCGGAGTGACCCACATGGACGGCAAGATGCCGATAAACCCCTCCGGTGGGGTCATCTCCTGCAATCCGATCGGGGCGACCGCGCTGATCAGGGTCGGCGAGGCCGCGTGGCAGATAATGGGCAAGGCCGGCGACCGCCAGGTCCCCAAGGTAAAGAAGGCTCTCGCGACCGGGTTCGGAGGATGCAGCTGGTCCGACGTGCTGATTCTCGGCGCGGACCTGCCATAGAGTTCGAGGGAGGTACTTGAGAATGGGAATATACACTGATAGGCGCAAGGTCACCCATACTCCCGACGGGTATGAGCTGCTCACGCACGAATCCGGCCACGTCGAGTATGACTTCGGCTGGCACCTCGGGCCCTACTGGAGCAAGTTCCTTGCGGAGATGCGCGACAACAAGCGCTTCATGGGCACCAGGTGCCCCGATTGCGAGAACGTCTACGTCCCGCCGCGGGCCGTCTGCGGGCGGTGCTACAAGCCGATGAACGAGTGGGTCGAGGTCGGGCCGGAGGGCGAGCTGCAGGGCTTCACGATCGTCCGGTTCCCGTACATCGACCCGAACACCGGCTCGCTGATGAAGGTCCCCTTCACCGCTATCTGGATAACGCTCGACGGGTCCTTTACGAGGATGATGCACTTCTGCGACATCCTCGACGAGAAAGACCTCGAGGTCGGCATGAGGATGCGGGCCGTTTGGGCGCCGGCTCCGCGGCCGACTTCCATCCACGCGGTTGACCACTTCGAGCTGATACCGGGTGCGCCGGTGAGGGAGGTCGTCAAGCCCGCGGCCGCCAAGGCCCCGGCCAGGAAGAAGGCCCCGGCCAGGAAGAAGGCCGCGAAGAAGAAGGCCGCCAAGAAGGCGACGCCGGCAAAGAAGGCCGCGCCCAAGAAGAAGGCCGCACCGGCCAGGAAGAAAGCCGCGAAGAAGAAGGCGGCACCGGTAAAGAAGGCCGCCAAGAAGAAGGCGGCACCGGCCAGGAAGAAAGCCGCGAAGAAGAAGGCCGCGCCGGCGAAGAAGCGGTGACGAGGCTGATGCGGGGTCAGGCCCGGCGACACGTTGACCGATTCGCCGGTTTCTAATAACCTGCTGAGCTGACACAACTGAATAATGAGGCACACGCGTGGAGGCGGGTCTGTATCAGGCCCGCCTCCCCCATTGATGTGCGCTATTCGCCGGTGAGGACTTTCTTGATGTACTGGTAGCGTTTGGCCGTCTGCTCGATTATCTCTGGCGGTATCTCAGGCGGCGGCGGCTTCTTGTCCCAGTCGAGGGTCTCGAGCCAGTCGCGCAGGAACTGCTTATCGAGGTTGACCTGGTCGTGCCCCGGCTCGTATTGCTCGCGTGGCCAGAACCTGGAGGAATCGGGCGTGAAGATCTCGTCGATCAGTATCAGGCGCCCCTCCGACATCCCGAACTCGAATTTCGTGTCCGCCAGGAGGATGCCCCTGGAAGAGGCTATCTCGCTGCCTCTCGAGTATAGCGCCAGGCTGACGCGCCTGATCTGTTCGGCCAGCCCGCCACCGACCTGGTCCACGACCGAATCGAACGCGATGCTCTCGTCGTGGTCCCCAATGTCCGCCTTGGTGCTGGGGGTGAACAGTGGCTCTGGGAGCCTCGCGGCCTGGAGGAGACCGGGCGGCAGGTTTATCCCGCTCACGCACCCGCTCTCGCAGTACTCGCTCCACCCTCCGCCGGCGAGGTAACCTCTGACAACGCACTCGACCGCCAGCGGCTCGGCCCTGCGCACCAGCATGGAGCGGCCCTCGAGCTCGTCGCGGTAGGCCTGGAACTCGGAGGGAAAATCGGCGACGTCGGTCGATATCATGTGGTTCTCGACGATGTCCGCGGTCTTGCCGAACCAGAAGGCCGCGAGCCGGTTGAGGACGGCGCCCTTGCCCGGGATGCCCTCGTCCATTATCACGTCGAACGCGGAGATGCGGTCCGTGCTGATTATGAGCAGGTCATCTCCGGCCTCGTAGATGTCTCTGACCTTGCCCCTCTTGAACAGCGGCGCCGGGAGAAAACCCGTGTCGGTGATGGCTTCCATCATCCCTCCAGAAGAATTACCCGGGACCGTGTGGATCCCGGGTAAATGTCGAACGGCAGTTCAGCCTTCACGTGGCTTTTGTTCTTACTCCGCGCCCTTCTTCCGGTCGGCCAGCTTGAAGCCCGCCTTCAGCCAGATCGGGTACGTCGCGAACATGAGCGCCGCGATGATGTGGCCCTTCGCGCTCACGTTCTCGTGGTCAAAATTGAACACGCCGCTGTTTATCATCCAGTCGCGGCCTGACTCAGCCCCGCACATCTCCCATATCCAGCGAGACCACTCGAGGTTGAAGTAGAGAGAGATGCTGGTGATGTAGAACACGATAATCGTGGCAAATCCAAGAAGCCCCTTGAGCTTCTTATTGGAGTTCTCATCCTCGACGAACTTGTTCAAGATCTTGCCGAGGAGCCACCCGATAGACACCAGCCAGGGACCATCGATGAGGAAACTGTCGTAGGGCAGCAAGTGCACCACTCCTTCCAGGTAACGCGGGGCCTTCGAATACTACAGGGGGAATTATACCCGAAACGGCTCCCGGGTAGCCCTGACCGTCGATGACAACCGCGGTAAAGGCTATATGCCGTAGCCGAGCGTGTCGTGGCCTCCCGTCGCCCAGCCGTGGTAGTTGAAGTACATTGGCCTCTCGGCAACCACCCGGACCTTGCCCTTCACCAGTATCGACACGTCCTGCTCGGCCCCTACGTCCGCAAGGACGTCGCGGGTGTAGCGCTGATGGGCCTTCACCGTCGCGGAGACCTCCTTGGTCGTGCCGTCACCCAGCATGTAGTCGAACGTGACCTGGGTGTCGCTGGTGTCGGGGTTGAGGACCGCGATCCAGGTAGCGAACCCGGCGCGCGTCGTGCCTTCCGCGAAGTAGAACTCCTCGGCGGGAGAGTTGCAGCCCATGACGTCGTGGCCCCCGTCCCACGCGCCGTGGTAATTGAAGTACATGGGCCTCTCGGCGAGGATGGGGCCGCTCGATTCCAGCATCACCGAGGAGTCCACGTCCGGGCCCAGCTTGAGGCCCACGTCCACGGTGACCCTGGTGTCCGCCGGCACTTCGACCTTCTGCGTCCTGGAGTCGCCCGCGCTGGTGAAATAGGTGATGGTCACCTCGGAGTCGTCCTGTCCGGGGTTCTGAAGGCACAGCCACTCCTCGAAACTCCCGTCGCGCGCGTTGTTCCGGGTGGTGCCCTCGGCGAAGTAGAAGGTCACGTCCGTCCCGGGGGCGCCTACCACGTCGTGCCCGCCGGTCCACTTGTCATGGTAGTTGAAATACATGGGGCGCTCGGCCACTATCGGCGTGCCGCTGTGCACCACCGCCGAGACGTCCTGGTCCGGCCCCACCTCGGCGTTAACGCTGACCGTCCTGCGGCTGCCCGCGGGCACCGGGTAACTCCTCCGTATCACAGTACCGGTCCCCAACTGGTAGGCGACCTGGACCATGGCATCGTCATCGCCGGGGTTCATCAGCGACAGCCACTCCTCGAATGACCCGTCGACGGCGTTCGACCTCGTGGTGCCCTCCGCGAAGTAATAGTCGGAGCGGGGCGTCGGGACGCCGATGACGTCGTGGCCGCCGGTCCACTTGCCGTGGTAGTTGAAGTACATGGGGCGCTCGGCCAGGACCAACTGGTCGCTCTCGACGAGGGTCGAGACGTCCTTGTCGGGGCCGATGAAGCCGTTCACGCTCACCGTGGTGCGGCTGGTAGGCTTGACGGTGACCTTCTGAGTCCGGTTGCTGCCGTCCGCCAGCATGTATTTGAGAGATACCCTGGCGATGGCGTTGCCCGGGTTCTGTATGCATATCCATTCCTCGTACGTCCCGTCGACGGCGTTGTTCCTGGTGGTGCCTTCCGCGAAGTACCAGGTCTTAGAGAGCGTCAGGGAGAACACGACCGGGTTTGAGTCGCCGTTGGCGGTCGTCACCACCACCAGGCCGGTTGAGACGCCCGACGGGACGACCACCTTTATCGCGGTGTCGCTCCAGGAGACGATGTCCTTGAAGACCTGGCCGTTCAACGTCACGGAGCCCGAGCCCCGTGTCGTCCCGAAATCGTGACCCTCGATGGTGATGGTTGTGCCGGCAGGCCCGGAGTCGGGGACGACCTCATCGATGGAGGGCGC
>Ga0209744_1000483_pt1 | contig 13365 bp, 9 predicted proteins | sample BarGraNGADG00311_2_FD_184494 | JGI IMG/M metagenome (GOLD analysis project Ga0209744, IMG submission 184494) | Arctic peat soil microbial communities from Barrow, Alaska - Barrow Graham LP Ref core NGADG0004-311 (SPAdes) (version 2) | ecosystem: Environmental > Terrestrial > Soil > Wetlands >... | reverse complement strand
CTGGACGAAGAATCGGCTCGGCGACCCGCAGGACTGCCCGCTGTTGCCGAACTTGCCGCTCACCGCACCCGGGAAGACCTTGTCGAGGTCGGCGTCGTCGAAGACGATCACCGGGGCGTGGCCGCCCAGCTCGAGCATGACCGGCTTCACCTCCTGCGCGGCCAGGGTCGCGATGTGGCGGCCGACCGGGATTGATCCCGTGAACGAGACCTTCCGGATCAGGGGCGAACGGATCAGCGCGGTGGAGATGTCGGCCGGCACGCCGAAGAGGAGGTTGACCACACCCGCCGGCACACCGGCGTCGTGGAAGGCCCGCACGATCTCGACGCCGCTGGCGGGGGTCTCCTCGGCGCACTTGATCACGATTGTGCAGCCGGCCGCGAGGGCGGCGGCGATCTTGCGCGCCGGGACGATGCCCGGGTAGTTCCAGGGCGAGAAGGCGGCCACGGGCCCGTAGGGCTCGGGGATCACCAGGGTCCGCTCGCCAAGCGGCCCGGTGGGCACGACGGTCCCGTACAGCCGCTCGGCCTCTCCGGCCGAGAAGTCGGTGACCCGGGCCGAGAAGTCGACCTCGTTCCGCGACTCCTTCATCGGCTTGCCCTGTTCCAGGGTGACCAGCGGGGCGATCTCCTCCCGCCGTTCGCGCATCAGCGCTGCGGCCCGGTGGAGGATCTCCGCGCGCCGCTCTGGTGGTGTCGTCCGCCAGCCGGCGAAGGCGCGCCCGGCTGCCTCAGCAGCCCGCTGGACATCGTCCGGACCGGCCAGGGGAACCGCCCCGATCGAACGGTTCGTCGCCGGGTTGAGGACGTCCTGCGTCTCCCGGCCGTCGGCTCCGAGCCACTCACCATCGACCAACAGCGCCAACGACCCGTAGGAGATCATCGCTGTTGCCATGAAGCCTCGCTCTCCTTCGAGCCTCGACCGCTTGCACACCGCACGCTACGTCCGTCCAGGACCCCCTGGCAAGCGCTATCCAACAGGGTTTCGTAACGCTTCGATACCGAAGGTGCCATTCCCTAAGCGTGCATCTCCGGCCCCCCGGACACCGTTTCAGCGCCGGCTTGACAGCCGCCCGGCCCCCGGTGTGAAGGGATCGCCTCAGCTTGCGAGCCCCACATGGCGCGCGACCCGGACCCCGAATGGCGGCAGTGCGCACGCGGTGGTGAGGTCCTCCCCGGTCAGCACGTCCTCCAGACGCGACGCCCCGATGACGACGGGCTCGACCACCAGGGGCTCGGGGTTCGTGCTGATCAGCCAGGTGTAGCGGGTGCCGTCGTCGTGCCGCAGCTCGTCGACGGCGACGTGTGGGTCGTTGACGTGGACGTCAGCCACGATGCCCGCCTCTGTCGCGAGCGCCGCGTACAGGCGGTGGACCTGGTCGTCGTCGTGCGCGTTGCGGCGGACCGCCCCGTAGTACTCCACGGGGTACGCGCCGAGGTAGATGGCGCCTGTCCCGACCCGGCGACGGACGAGTGCGGGTCGCCCGCGCTGGTTGGCGTTCACGCCGGCGAACCAGGAGACGTACACGTGCGCGCCGGCCTCGGCCCTTGCCACCAGGGTCGAAATCGTCGTGCCGAGCAGCGCCTTGCTCGAGGGCACGATCACCAGGTCGACCTCGGGGATGCCCTCGGACTCGCGGGCGAGGGCCGGCCGAAGGTCCGCCGCCGGGTCCGAGGCACCGGTCCATGGACGCCCGGCGCGGCGCGCAGCACCGCGACGTCCGCCGGGCAGTCCCCGCCCAACGCGAGCGTTCACCGCCAGGTCCGTGATCGTCTTGGCCGGGTCGTGGACCGCCAACGGCTTGCGCCACCGGACCAGCGCGCCCGACATCTCCAGGCCACGATCCGTCGCAGCGATCGTCTCGGTGAGCATGATCCCGCCGGCCTGACCCACCGCCCCCGACGCGGGCGTGTCGACCTTCACCCGCGGATGGGGCCCGGTAGCTTCCATCACCTGGAAGGTGCTCCTCGAACTGGTCTGATCTGGTCCTCAACGAACCACATCATCCCAGGTCAGAGGCACTTCTCCATTGTCCGACACCTGCCCGCGCCACCCCGCCATGAAAGCGCGGGGCTAGCCCGGTCTAGGTCGCGCCCATCACCAGACCGAACAACCTCGGACCCGGTCCGGTCACCGACCTTGGTGACGCCGACGCGGATCGAGGCGGCGCTGCCCGTGCCCTTGCCCTCCGTGGTGGTGTGCCCGAACCGGCCACTCCGCCCGCCGAGCGCGAGAATCGCGACGTCGGCGTCCTGCGCTGCCGCGACCGCTGCGGGGATGTCGTGCTTCTCGGAGTCGACTACTCCGGTGCCGACGACGCCAGTGACCTCGCAGCCGTTGTGGCGCCCAGGGAAGGTGCCGCTGAACTGCCGGCACCCCCGGTGGGAGGCATCGGCACGCGAGTTCCTCCGCAATCGAATCGTGACCCGCTACCTCCTGCGTGGGCGGCGCATCGTGGCGCTGAGCAAACGATTACAGCGTCAGGGGCCAAGGAGCACTCGGCGAGGGTTCCCCACCCCGGCTGCGATCGCCAGCTCTTCGGCCAGGGCTCATCATCGCTCGACGCCACGGGTCAGTCCTCAGGACTTGCGCTGAACCGTTTCGGTCCCCTTGACAAGTCCTTCGCCACCGGGGAGATTGATCCATCGAGCGTCTCGGTAGTCGATCTCGTTCGGGTGGCGCGCGAGCGTGTGACCTGCTGTAGCTCACCAACGAAGGGAGCAACTGCGTCGATCCGGCTGCTGAGGAACGCGCTCGACGGTGCATGACGGCGCTTCCACGGACACCCGCCACGTCGAGCTCAGGATGAACCAGTTCAGTTCGCCCTCAGCAAGACTCTTGTGCATGTCTCTTCCAGTCCGACGGCTTGAGAAAGTAGGTGTTTCATGTCCCAACGCAAACGATTGGCGGGCTTCGGGAGCCTCGCGCTCGTGCTCGCGATGACCGGGTGCTCGTCAACCCCCTCCGGAGGGCAGACCCCAGTCCCGACGATCACCGGTGCGGCGGCGGAGACCGTCGCCCCGTGGGCGGCCTCCGGAACTGCGCCTGACACGACGATCACGATCTGCCTGTTCGCGGGACCCGAGTTCGACTCGATGAAGAACCTGTCTCCGCAGTTCACTGACTTCACCCAGGGGACGATCAAGGTCGAGTTCGTCCCCATCCCGACCAGCTCGTCGAACCAGGGCACGCTGAGCCAGCTGAAGTCCGGGGCCTCGACATGCGACCTCGTCGACCAGAGCAGCACGAATGCCGGTCTGATCAATCAGTACCTCGAGCCGCTCCAGCCCTTCATGGATCAGGCGTCGCTGTTCAACCCGGCCGCCTACAACCTCGAGGACTTCCCGGCGGCCCTGCTCGCGCTCTCGACGACGGCGGACGGGCTGGTGTCGCTGCCGTACGGGAGTGACACACCTCTCCTGATGTACCGCAAGGACCTCATGGACAAGTGGGGGATCACCGTCCCGGTGCCGCCGGCGGCATGGTCCTGGGACGAGCTGAACGCGGCGATCGCCGAGATCAAGCCGCAGCTCGCAGCGGAGAACATGGAGTTCCCGATCGCGATCGGCGGTGCGAGCAGCGTGTCGGGTGCGATCTTCGCCTTGCAGGCAATGTGGTCAGCCGGCGGTGACCCGCTGTCGGGCCCGACGTCGTTCGCGTTCACCGACCCCAAGGTCGCAGAGGGTCTGCAGAACTCGGTCAGCCTCGTCACCGACGGGAACGCGTCCCCTGGTAGTGCGACGTATGACTACGCCGAGCTCCAGCAGGCGCTGATCGAGGGAAGAGTCCCGATGGCCATCGAGTGGAACGCCGCCGCCGCCGACCTCGGCGACCCGGCGAAGTCACCACTGACGGCGGGCAACATGGCATACGCGATGGTGCCGTATGCCGGAGCCCCTGACCAGGCGCGGGCGTTCCTCAGCACGCACACGCTGGCGATGAACAGGAACAGTGTCAACAAGGACGCTGCGTTCGAGTTCATCGCGTGGTACACGAGCGCGGACGTTGCCCGCATCTACGTCGAATCGGGTGGCGGCAGCTCAGGCCGGACGTCGTTGCTGACCGACGCGAGTTTCGCCGAGAAGCAGCCTGTCCTGAGTGCGCTCGGGTACTCTCTGGCGGTCGCTCACGCGCTGCCCGACAGCCCGTACCTCCCCAGCATCCTGACGGATGTGATCGGTCCGAGCAGCAACGCCGCCTACGCGGGCACGAGCGACGTCAGCGCGGCAGTCGCTGCGATGCAGGTTGCTGGAGAGGCGTTGATCCAGAAGGCCGGAGGCTAGGACGATGGCGGCCACCCAACCAGTGCAAGCGCTGTTGGAGCGTGTTTCGAAGGCATCGTTTGTTGAGACGTGGCGACGGCCGCAGCGCCGGATGGTCATCCTTCTCTGCTTACCTGCCTTCCTGCTCCTCGGTGTACTGGTTGGGTGGCCGATCGTCTACGGCGTCCTCCTGAGTCTGCAACGGGTCACCCCGACAGCTGCGCCTGGCTGGGTGGGGTTCAGGAACTACCAGGCGGTGCTGGGCAGCGGCCCGTTCTGGCAGACGCTGTTCATCACGTTGGTGTTCACAGTGTTGTCGCTTGTCATCGAACTTGGTTTGGGCATGGCCCTCGCGCTCATGCTGGCGCGAGTGGTGCGCGGGGCCGGGCTGATACGGACCCTGATCCTCATCCCCGTCATGTTGACCCCGGCGGTTGCGGCGATCAACTTCCGGGTGATGCTCAACTACGACTACGGCGTCATCAACTACGTCCTGAACCAGGTGGGGATCGCATCGCAACCGTGGGTCTCCCAGGCTGGGGTCGGGCCCATGCTCGCCCTCATCCTGACCGATGTCTGGCGTAGCACACCGTTCTTCGTCCTGGTACTCAGTTCCGGCCTCCTGGCCCTCCCGCAGGACGTCATGGAGGCTGCGGACGTGGATGGAGCGCGAATCTGGCGCAAGTTGTTCCTCGTGAAGATCCCCATGCTTGCGCCACTGCTCCTGGTGACGGTCCTCTTCCGCGTGATCGACCTCTTCCGGACCTTCGACATCGTCTATGTCCTGACGCAGGGCGGGCCCGGCACCAGCACAACCGTCGCGAGCCTGCGCATCTACAACGACATGGCGGTCGGCAACTTCACGAGCTACGCCGCTACCGAGGCCACGATCTTCATGGTCCTCACGCTCTTGGTGAGTATCGGTCTGATACGCGCGATGAAGGCTTCGTAATGGAGAGCCAGATGCCCAGAGAATCAGGCGCTGAGCCCATGTCCAATAATGCCTCGCAGGTTGGCGCGGCGCCCGAATCCTCAACGAGCGAGTCGCCGTCAGACGTCGTCGGTGCGCGACTGCACCAAGATCTCGTTTCGTCCTCGGGTGGGATGAATCGGCGGAAGACCCGCTGGGGATTGTATTTCACGTACGCGGGCCTTATAACGTATGTGGTTGTCAGCCTGCTACCGGTCGTGTGGGCCGTCCTACAGTCATTCAAGATCCCGACCGACATCTTCGCGGTGCCGCCCAAATGGATCTTCCGGCCCACGATGGAGAACTTCCAGGCTCTCTTCTCGCGGACGGGCTCGTCGTTCTTCACCTATCTCATGATCAGCGTGGTTGTGACGACCGGAACCGTCCTGGTGACGCTCCTGGCGAGCCTGCCTGCAGCATTCGCACTCACGTTCCTTCCTGTTCGACGCAAGTTCTGGCCGATCGTTCTGCTCCTTGCCGCAATGCTTCCGCCGATCGTGCTCCTCGTCCCGCTGCTGCTGTTCTGGCAGAACCTCAGGATGATAGACAACCCCATCGCGCTGGTGCTGACCTACTCGGCCGTGAGCGTGCCGTTCACCGTGTGGCTGCTGCGTGGGTTCATGCTCCAGGTCCCGCACGAGCTGGTCGACGCGTCGCGGCTGGACGGAGCCGGCGACGTTCGACTCCTGGTGAGCGTGATCATGCCGGTGATCCGCGCAGGCATTGCGGCCGCGTCGGTCTTCCTCGTCATTTTCGCTTGGAATGAGCTGCTCTTCGCCAGCATGCTGACGACGAGAAATCGGACCGCAACGGCCGGAATCGTCGCCACGTTGATCACCGACAGGGCGATGGACTGGGGAACTCTTTATGGTGCAGCCACGCTCGTGGTCGTGCCGATCATCCTCATGACCTTCGCCGTCAGCGGTCACTTTGTGCGTGGTTTTACGATGGGGGCCGTGAAGGGTTGATGAGTCCAGCAGCGGTCGCGAGGCACGGCAGGTGTATGGGGAGAGCAACCGGATGAGCTGCCTCCTCGTTACACGAATAGCATGCGTATCCGTCAGCAGACGGCGCGGTGACGTTCAGTTCGTCCGGCGTTGCGGTCATCGAGGTCCGCTCGCGATCAGGGGAAGGCAGCGTCACCCTTTGGCTTCGCTGGATGACCAAGGCAGGCGGTCGCCTACCTTGACCGACTGCACGCTCGGGAGGATGGTCAGATGACATACGTCGCCGCTGAGAACCGGTACGAGGCAATGCCGTACCGCCGGAGCGGGCGCTCGGGCGTGCGGTTGCCGGCCCTCTCGCTGGGGCTGTGGCACAACTTCGGCGAGGACACGCCACTGGATCGTCAGCGGGACATCCTGCATCGGGCCTTCGACCTCGGGATCACGCACTTCGACCTTGCGAACAACTACGGCCCTCCGTACGGCAGCGCTGAGAGCAACCTCGGCCGGATTCTCCGGAGCGACTTCCGTCCGTATCGAGATGAGCTGCTGATCTCGACCAAGGCGGGGTGGGGCATGTGGTCGGGGCCATACGGAGACGGCGGGTCCATGAAGTACCTCACCGCCAGTCTCGACCAGAGCCTGACTCGGTTGGGCTTGGACTACGTGGACATCTTCTACTCGCACCGGGCTGACCCAGGGACGCCGGTCGAGGAGACGATGCTCGCCCTGGACCGGGCTGTTCGGCAGGGCAAGGCCCTCTACGCCGGAATCTCCTCCTACTCTCCGGAGCGAACCGCGCAGGCGGTGCGCATCTTGCGTGATCTCGGCACGCCCCTGCTCATCCACCAGCCGAACTACTCGATGCTCAACCGGTGGCTGGAGGGAGGCCTTCTCGACACCCTCGGCACTGAGGGTGTCGGGTGCATCGCGTTCTCCCCGCTGGCGCAGGGCCTACTGACTGACCGTTACCTCGAGGGCATCCCGCCAGGCTCTCGAGCGACCCAGAACTCGTCTCTCCCGCCTGAGCTGATCACGGACGACCTGCGTCGCCACGTCGGCGGGTTGAGCGCCATCGCACGCGATCGGGGTCAGTCGCTGGCGCAGATGGCCATTGCCTGGGCGCTCCGGGACGAGCGGGTGACGTCGGTTCTCGTCGGTGCGAGCAGTGTCGCCCAGCTGGAGCAGAACGTCGCCGCGCTGGGCCACCTGGAGTTCTCGGCCGACGAGCTCGCCCGTATCGACGAGCATGCTGTCGACTCCGGAGTCGACCTCTGGGCGGAGTCGACACGGCTGGGGGCGAGCGGCGATGCCTGAGCCGTGTCGGCCACCGGCCGGCGAGAGGGTCGCGCCACCGGCCACGCGAGCCCCTGGACGTCGAACCGGGCCGCCCGCCGGTGCGAGACGCCCCAGCTCCCGGGCGGGATGGGCGACCGACCGCCCTTGGGGGACACCACGTCAGGACACCCGGATCGCTACGGTTCAGCGGTGGGGCGCACAGACGTGTGATCAGTTCTTGCCTTGACCACGTCTGCGTGTGGTTGACCGACTTGCGCCGAGGGGAGGGCCCACCATCGCCAGGATCACCATCACGGACATCGCCCGCGAGGCCGGGCTGTCGAAGGGCGCTGTCTCCTACGCGCTCAACGGGCAGCCTGGGGTCTCGGAGGCGACGCGGCGCCGCGTGCGCGAGATCGCTGACCGACTCGGATGGCACCCCAGCCAGGCCGCGCGCTCGCTGTCCAGCTCTCGAGCCGAGGCGATCGGCCTTGTCCTCGGGCGTCCACCCCGGCTGCTCGCCCTCGAGCCCTTCTACATGGAGTTCATCTCCGGCATCGAGAGCGTGATCAGCCGATGCGGCACAGCCCTGTTGCTGCACGTCGCCGAGAAGGCGGACGGTGAGTGCGAGACGTATCGACGGTGGTGGGCCCAGCGTCGCGTGGACGGGGTGATCGTCGTGGACCTCACGGCGGGCGACGAGCGGGTGCCGCTGATCCGCGACCTGCAGATCCCGGCCGTGTTCGTCGGCGTTCCCACGTCCCACCCTGACGAGCCGCAACGGGTGGGTGGGAACGTGTGCGTCCGCACGGATGACGGCGTTGCGATGCGTGACGCGATCCTCTACCTGGCGCGGCTCGGACACCGGCGTATCGCCCGTGTCGCCGGCGCCCCGCGGTACCTGCACATCGCGGCTCGTGACGAGGCGTTCGTCACCACCGCGGCCGAGTGCGGCCTGGGCGATGTCAGGGTCGTGCAGACCGACTACTCGGGTGAGGCGGGCGCCAGGGCGACGCGGCAGCTGTTGTCGGCGCCCGAGCCGCCGACGGCCATCGTCTTCGACAACGACATCATGGCCGTGGCGAGCCTCGGGGTCGCCGCCGAGCTGGGCTTCGACGTGCCGGGGGACCTCTCGCTGCTGGCCTGGGACGACTCTCCCCTGTGCGAGATCACCCATCCCGCGCTCAGTGCGATGCACCGCGACGTCGCGGCGCTGGGCGCCGTGGCAGCGACGTCGCTGCTGCACCACATCGCCGGTGGCTCCGAAGAGGTTTCGGCAGTGGCGGCGACGTCGCTCATCGTGCGTGGCAGCACAGGTCGCGCACGGATGTAGTGAAGGTCTGAACACCCGAGGGCTGATGCAATCTTCTACGAACCGATCCGGTTCAGTAGAGTAGGCACCAGCATTGATGAGGAAGGGTCGTCTGTCATGAAACGGCACGCTGAGAAACTATTCCGGGGCGCCGATCCCGTCACGTGGATCGGGGTGAACTTTTGGTCCCGCGTGGGTGGTCCGCGAATGTGGCGCGACTATGACGGCGATGTCGTCGACGCCGAGCTGCGGACGATGCGCGACCACGGCATGACGGTCACGCGCAGCTTCTTCTACTGGCCCGACGTGATGCCAACTCCGGACACGCTCGACGAGGAGATCCTGGCGCGTTACGCCGACTTCCTTGACAGGCACCAGAGCCTGGGCATGAGCACGATCCCGACGTTCCTCGTGGGCCATATGTCGGGCCAGAACTGGGACCCCGCCTGGCGTGCCGGGCGCGACCTGTATTCCGACGTGTGGTTTGTGGCCCGGCAAGCGTGGTATTTGCGCGAAGTCACGTCCCGCTTCGCGTCCCACCCCGCTATCGCGGGATGGCTTTTGTCCAACGAGGTACCGATCTACGGCGACGAGAAGACCGGCGGGTTCGGCGTGAACGACCCGGACGTGATTCATGCCTGGAGCCAGATCCTCGTCGACGCCGTCCGACTCGGCGGCGGCACCCAGCCGCTGTCCCTCGGCGACGGGGTGTGGGGGCTCGAGGTGAGCGGGCGCGACAACGGCTTCCGGGTCCGTCAGCTGACGCCGCTCATCGATTTCCATGGCCCGCACGTGTACCGCATGGAGAGCGACACTGTGCGCCAGCACCTGGCCGCGGCGTTCATCTGCGAGATGCTCGGGATCGGCGGCATACCGGTGGTGGTCGAGGAGTTCGGCCTGACGAGCGACTACTGCAGCGAGGCGCATGCCGCTACGTACTACCGCCAGGTGCTGCACAACACCCTGCTGGCCGGGGCGACAGGATGGCTCGCCTGGAACAACACCGACTACGACCAGCTTGAGGACGTGGAGCCCTACCGACACCACCCGTTCGAGATGCACTTCGGACTCACCCACGCCGACGGGCGCCCCAAGGCGCAGGCGCGGGAGATGAAGGCGTTCGCCGAACTGGCTGAGCGCCTTGATCTGCCCCGGCTCGTGCGGCCTGACACCGACGCGGTCCTTGTGGTGTCGGCGTTCCTGGAAGGTCAGTTCCCGTTCACCCACGAGCAGGACGCCACCGGTCTGGTCGACGTTCTGCGTCAGGCCTACATCGCCGGGCGCGAGGCCGACATCCCGTTTGGCATCGCGCGGGAGATCGACGGACTGCCCGACGACGGATTGCTCTACGTCGTGCCAGCCACCAAGCAGCTGACCGGCCCGACCTGGCGCCGCCTGCGCGAGCTCGCCGAGGGCGGTGCGACCGTCTACGCCTCGTACTTCGTCGGTGACCACGGCGGCCAGCGTGGTCTGTGGTGGCCCGACCTCGACGAGACCTTCGGTGTGGTCAAGCAGACCCGGTACGGGCAAGTTGACCTGGTCCACGACGAGGAGGTGGTGCTGCGGTTCGTCACCGGATGGGGGTTCCTGCCAGAGGGCACGGAGCTCCGGTTCGCCGTGGCCGGGCCCGCCGGTGCTCGGTCCTACCTGCCCGTCGTGCCCGACGGCGCCGAGGTGATCGCCGTGGACGGGCACGGACGCCCAGCACTGCTGCGCAACCGGGTCGGGGCCGGCAGCCTCGTCCTCGCCACGTATCCGCTCGAGTACTTCGCGGCACAACAACCGGACGCCAACCCCGAAGAGACCTGGCGGCTGTACGACGCCCTCGCACAGGAGGCGGGGGTCGGGCGACCGGTCACGGTCGCCGACCCGCGCGTCATGGTCGGAATCATGGAGCACGAGGACGGTACGCGGTACGCGTGGTTCGTCAGCCAGAGCCCCGACCCGCTCGACGTCGTCCCGAGTACGGCCGGTCAGCTGCTCACCCTTGACGGGGCGCCCGTGGCCACCGTCGGACTCGAGCCGTACGGCGTCGTCGTCCTCCGCCTGGAGTAGACGCCATCGGGGCGGGCCCGTCAGCGACGCCCCGCACCTCTCACGAACACATCCCACGAAGGAGTGTGAAGTGAAGAAGATCATCAACAGCCCAGAGGCGTTCGTCGACGAGACGATCACCGGGATCCTCGCAGCGCATCCGTGGGCGCTGCGCCCGGTGACGGCTGACCGGCGCGCCCTGGTCCGCGCCGAGCCTCCGCGACCCGGCAAGGTCGGCATCGTCACCGGGGGCGGATCGGGGCACCTGCCGCTGTTCCTGGGCTACGTGGGCAGAGGCCTCCTCGACGGCGTGGCCGTCGGGAACGTCTTCTCCTCGCCGTCGGCGACGCAGATTGCCGCGGCGACCCGCGCCGTGGACGCGGGAGCCGGCGTGCTCTACCTGTACGGCAACTACGGCGGCGACATCTACAACTTCGACATCGCTGCCGACCTGGTTGCGGCGGACGGTATCCGGACCCGGACCGTCCTGGGGACCGACGACGTTTCCAGTGCGCCGCCGGGGGCGCGAGAGCAGCGCCGCGGTGTCGCGGGGCTTGTCTACGCCTTCAAGATCGCCGGTGCCGCGGCCGAGCGCGGAGACTCGTTGGCGGAGGTGGAAGCGGTCGCCCGCCGGGTCGGCGAGCGGGTCCGGACCACGGGTGTTGGGTTGTCGCCGACCATTCTGCCGACGGCCGGCGCCCCGACGTTCACCCTCGAGGAGGGCGAGATGGAGCTCGGCATCGGCATCCACGGCGAGCCGGGGGTGCACCGCGGACCGCTCGAGACCGCCGACGCGATCGCCGACCGGATGCTCGGCGCCGTGCTCGCCGACCTGCCCCCTGTGGCCGGCGCCTCGGTCTCCGTCCTGGTCAACGGACTTGGCGCGACGCCGCTCGAGGAGCTCTATGTGCTCTACGCACGCATCGCCGAGCGGCTCGGCGCTGCCGGCGCCACGATCACCATGCCGCTGGTCGGCAACTACGTCACGAGCCTGGAGATGGCCGGTGCGTCGCTGTCGCTCCTGGTCCTGGATGACGAACTGACCGAGCTGCTCGAGGCTCCGGCACTGTCTCCGTTCTTTCAGCAGGGCGCCGTGCAGCGGCCCAGGAGGCCCGCAGACCTGGCACCCGTCGATGAGCAGAGCACGAACGAGGTCGAGGTGCCGGTCGGCGAACCGACTGCGTTGGCGCTGGTGCTTCTGGACGTTCTGGGCAGGCTGCCGGCTCACGCCGACGAGTTGCGTGACCTGGACGCCGCCCTGGGCGACGGGGACCTCGGGGTGACGGTCGCCGCCGGTTCGGCGGCCGCGGCGGTCGAGATCGCCAGGGATCCGTCGGCGACGGACGCGGTGCTGCTGCAGCGGATCGGAGCTGCGTTCGCCGGCGCGAACCCCTCGACGTTCGCGGCCCTCGTCGGCGGCGGCGTCATCGCCGCGTCGACGGTCGTGACGGAAGGGGGTCTGGCGCGCCCGGGCGCGCCTGCCGAGTTCGGGGCCGCGGTCCAGCAGCGGATCGCCGAACGGGGTCACGCCCAGGTCGGTGACAAGACGGTGCTCGACGCGCTCGACGCGAGCCTGTCGGTGCTGCGGGGGTCCCGGGTCGGGGCCATCGAGACACTGGGCGCCATGGTCGCGGCCGTGGATGAGGCCGTGGAGCGGCTGACCCCCCAGCGCTCGGTTCGTGGGCGGGCTTCGTGGCTCCAGGAACGCAGCATCGGGTTGCGCGACCCCGGGATGATCGCCTACCGGACATTCCTGGTCGAGCTCCGATCGGCGCTCGCGGCTGCGAAGCACTGATCGCGGCGAACGGACCCGGCGGCGCGGGGCCGAGCTACCGACGACTGGCTGGCGACCCCGGGTGCCCGCCCGGCTCGAGCGTCGGGTCTTCGGCGGGGACGACGTGGTCGGGACGCTCGACCGCGTCACGCGTGATCACGTGCGCGAGGCCGCAGGGCTTGTGCGCGACGGCAGCGTGAGAAGCCACTCTGAGCGGTTGGATTGATCCAGGCGGTCGTTCGATGGTTGGCTCATGGACCACACGCACCCGGGACGTTCCGGTCTGCGCGTCTCGCGGTTCTGGGCCGACACGCTGCCGACCACGATCCAACGCCGAGCCGCGGCCATGGACGACGTCTCGCCCGTACCTGCAGAAGGAGCCACCCCATGACCGTCTGGTTGTACGCCGAGTTCACCGCGAAGCCAGGGCGCGAGGACGAGTTGAAGGACCTGGTCCGCGGTCTCGCCAAGGACGTGCGTGCCGAACCCGGGAACCAGGTCTTCGTCCCTCTCGTCCGGTCCGAGGACCGATGCCGGTACGTCGTCATCGAGCAGTACCGTGACGAGGCCGCGTTCCAGGCGCACCTGGATGCCCCGTACGGCGCCGTGTTCAACGGACGACTCGGCGATCTGATCGAGGAGGACGGCGCGGTCCTCAGCTTCCTCAGTCCCATCGAGGAGTAGCGTTCCGCAACCACATCATCCCAGGTCAGGGGCACTTCTCCGTTGTCCGACACCTGCCCGCGCCACCCCGCCATGAAAGCGCGGGGCTAGGCAGGCGTCGCCCGCCG
>Ga0209744_1000479_pt1 | contig 13396 bp, 17 predicted proteins | sample BarGraNGADG00311_2_FD_184494 | JGI IMG/M metagenome (GOLD analysis project Ga0209744, IMG submission 184494) | Arctic peat soil microbial communities from Barrow, Alaska - Barrow Graham LP Ref core NGADG0004-311 (SPAdes) (version 2) | ecosystem: Environmental > Terrestrial > Soil > Wetlands >... | reverse complement strand
TAACTATTTGTACCTATATTAGTAATCAATATATAGTACCAAAATTCAAATAGAAGTCGATACTCAGGACGACATAATTAGGCAGCATGTGAAAGATTTCACATAAATTAAAAGAAAAAATCTTTATATGGAGAAAAAATGAATAAAAACCCTGGAGTTCCAATTCAGATTTTACTTATACTTATTCTGAGTACCGGGTTAAATATTGTGGTACATGGTCAAGATAATAAACCAGACAAGGTACAGGCTAAAATTATCGAACTTGACAAAGGCTGCAAGTTGGTTTTAGACCCAAATATAGACATGGCCGATACTGTTTTAATTAAGATTGTTGACGGATTACGTAACATCCTGCCCCGGATTCAAAAGTTGATACCTGCAGATAGTGTAACGATCAAATTAGCAATAAGTATTGACCATGATAGTATATATCAATTTGAAACTTGTTGAATAATGAAGAATAAAAAGTTTCATACCAATGAGCAGTTTCAGAATTTATCAGATCAACCATTTTGACCCAAAGAGTGCCGGACAAAAAAAGAGAAGGTTAGTTGTCTGCATTGCTATTTTATCTTTACTATTTACTTTAGTGTTCATAGTGTGCCTGGATGCTTTTAAAATAAATATGTCCTTACTTATTGCAGTCTGGACCCCCCTTTATGCGGGCTTCTTTCTTTATCTTAACTATAGAATACGATCTGATTTAAAACACATCAAAGTCATTGGCGAAATTGAATTCACTAGGACTTGTATTAAGAAAAGAATCGGGGATTCTTTCACTGAATATGATTTCCAATCAATTAATAAACTTGAACTTCAGAAACATTTTCCCACGGTACATATAAATGATAGTAAAAGTGGCTATTTCACCTACATACTAAAGATTACTTTTACTAATTTTTCATCTGAATCTTTAGTAGTCTCTGATAAACCGACTGACAGTAAATTAGATATTTGTATAGTTGAGACAATGAAGACACTAAAGAGAATTATCAAACCTGAGATAACTATTGAAATTTAATATATAACGAAAAGTAAAAACACGAAGTCACATCTGCTTATAACAGCCTGTCAGATAGATGGAAACCAAAATAACCCAGCGGCCCCTGACTTATTTAAAGATTTTTTACCTCCTGAACAAATAAGTATTGTTTTTAGAAAATATTCTCATGTTTTTTGATATTTTAAGAATAACATTTGTGCTATCTTGCTTAAATAACAAAAAAATATATAAATAAAACGATTAATGTTTTTACAGAATTTAAGATGCGAGACAAAAGATTTATAGCGGAACATCGGGGCGGACTTTTAACCAAAGAAAATCATCATAAGCTGATCAGATGGGCTAGAGAGTGCTCAGAACATGTATTGTCACTCATTAATGAGAATATTGATATGAGACTCCTTTATGCTTTGCATATAGCTAAAGAATGGGAAAATGAAAATGTAAAAACAGGCGAAGCTATGAAAGCTTCCTCAACCGCACATAAAGTTGCAAGAGAATCCTCCGATCCGGTTTCAATAGCGGTTGCCCGGTCTGTTGGACATGCTGTTGCTACAGCTCATATGGCTGACCATTCACCTGGCGGAGCATTGTATGCCCTCAAAGCTGTCAACATTGCAGGCAAATCAATTGATGATGAACTAAGCTGGCAAACCAGACAATTACATCAATTACCATCAGAAATTGAGGAGCTGATGTTAACCACAATGATGAAGAAAGCAAAAACCTTAAAAATATCAAAGCCATGGAGATAACTAAGACACATGAAAACTTTCCTGCCTGGATTGTAATTCTATCCAACCTGGTCTCAATTTTAATCTACACTTCCGGTTTTATTATTACCCTGCGACTTGGATGGATTGCTGCAGTATTATATTTGGTTTTTATTCTGGCTTTTGAGTACAGGTTGATAAGTAAACATTGCGTAAACTGCTATTACTGGGGTAAGACCTGTGGATTTGGAAAAGGCAGACTGAGTGCCTTGTTTTTTAAAAGAGGTGATCCGGTAAATTTTTGTAGTAAAGAAATGTCCTGGAAAGAGATGATTCCTGATTTATTGGTTTCACTTGTACCATTCATAATTGGCATTGTACTAATGCTTATTAATTTTGACTTCATCCTTTTGTTTGCTATAATCTTATTAATAGGATTAACAACAGTTGGAAACGGATTTATTCGCAGCAATTTAACCTGCAGATATTGTAAACAAAGGGAATCAGGTTGTCCGGCGGATAAGTTATTCAATAAAGATGAATGACAATAAACCATAAAATGGAATATGATCCAATTACCTGACAACCTGGATTCTGATTAAATTCCTGTGAAAAAATAATATAACAGACAAACAATTATTGCTTTAAACAGATATTGTATACTCTTAATTACATGACTAATATGAAAACTATACTGACCTGGAAAAAGGGAATTTTCGCCAACACATATAATATTTATTCGGATGGAAAACTGATTGGAAAAATGAAGAATAATTGCTTTTCACAATCTGATGACGGAGAGTTAAATGGGATGAAATACACCTTTAAAACCAAAGGACTCCTTAAACACCACACTCAGATACATGATAATCAAACAAATAATATAATCGGAGAAATTATATATAATAATTGGATGACCAAAGCTACAATATCGATCCAAAATAAAAAGACATATTGGAAATATGAAAATATATGGAACACCAGATGGAGTATTTTCAATTCAGAGGGAATTCAAATAAATTATTCGGGTTCCTCAACAAGTGGTAAAATTGAATCGAATGCGGAGGATGATTTACTCCTGTTAAGCGGATTATTTGTAACCAACTATTATTGGCAGATGTCTATTGCAGTATTAATAGTTGCTTTTGTTCCAATTTGGACTATTATATTGAACTAAAAAGAAAAGAATTCAGCCTCATGAACGGGAAAATCAGAATATGAGAAAATTTTGGGAAAATAAATTTAAAACTGAAGGCACGATGTGGGATTTCATCCCGTCGGATTCTGCAATCAGGACTTCAGAAATCTTCAGATCAAACAGGCTTAACCGTATTCTGATACCCGGAATTGGATACGGTAGAAATGCAAAATTATTCATAGAAAATGGATTTAATGTAACCGGAATTGAAATATCTCGATCGGCAATTGACCTGGCTAAAGCCAATGGATTAAATTGTACGATTCATCATGGATCCGTAACCTCAATGCCTTTTGATAACATATTATATGACGGGATTTTTTGCTATGCGCTGATTCATTTATTAAACAAAACTGAAAGAAAGATTTTTCTAAAATCGTGTTTCAATCAACTAAAAAACAATGGACTAATGTTCTTTGTTGTAGCTTCGACTCAGATGAGTATGTATGGGACAGGAAAAAATCTTAGCAAAAACAGGTTTGAAATATCCCGGGGATTGAAAGTGTTTTTCTATGACTCAGAATCTGTTCTACGGGAGTTTTCACCCTTTGGTTTGATTGATTACCAAATGATTGATGAGCCTGTTAAATTTATGAAGGATCAGGACCCGATGGAAATGATATTTGTTCGTTGCAAAAAATAACTTTAAGTATATTCGCAAAAATTATGAGATTTTCAATACAATCCTTCGCACGAAAGGAGGTACGAATTATGTTAATAATACTTTCAAGTCTATTGGTATGTATACTTATTCTTGTGGGCGTGATGCTGGCTTACAGTCCCGGAAAACCTCTGCCGTTCCTAGATGATAACGGAAGGCCGATAGCGGGAAGTATTTCAGAAAAGATACATATCAATATCAATGGGGTGGAACAGGGTATGTTTATTAAAAGTAAAAATGCAGCAAATCCCGCTCAGTCATAAGCATTCTATGGGCTAAAATGCTAGCCACAGACTTATCCCGGCAGTTGACAGAACTTAAGATTCCTGTCTGTTTTTTTCATGAATTGTTTCTTCCATACCTGTCAAATCGGTGATTCACCCGAGAAATTCATCCATCCGCCGATAAAAATTTTTAATACACTTTGGAAGTTTTACTTTTGTATATGATTCATAAAAACTTTAAAAACTAACCTGATGAAAAAGATTTTGTTATCGTGTGTCGCAATCCTGTTTTGTATTTCGATCATGGCACAAAACAGTGTCAACCTTAAAATGAATCTGGAGAAAAATAAAGTCTATCGTTTTAGTTCTGTTTCGGAACAGACAATTATTCAAACGGTAAACGGGAATCAGCAAACCATTGAATCCAAAACCAATAATACTGTTTCTATAAAAATGATTGATGTTACCTCTGATTTTATGATTACTGAAGTACGTTTTGATACCATGATAACCAATACAAATACAATGGGAAAAACGGTCAGTATGAGTTCAGTCAGCGAAGGGAATATCAAATCAACGGAAACAGCTGATGTCATGTCGTGCATCATGAACCGGTTAAGCAAGAATACCCTGTATATTAAAATGGATTTTACAGGCAAGGTACTCGAAATTGTGAATTCGAAAATGTTTTCGGATGTGATTTTGAAGGATACCAGCTCTATTACTCTCACCGGTCCAATAGCTTCCGGAGTAAAAACGCAGATAATAAATATGGTCAGCGACAATACATTAAAAACAATGGTTGAAATGTTTACCCATTATTTACCGGGCAAACAGGTATCCTCAGGTGATAACTGGGATGTAACTATCAGGTCGAATTCCGGTGGAATGTCACTCGATATAATAACCAGCTATCATTTGGATGGAGTAAAAGGTGATGCTGCAAATATAACTTCCGATTCAAATATTAAAGCAGCGGAGAATGCAGATCCTATGCTAGCTGGTGGCGCTAAAATAACCTATGATGATATAAAAGGATTGAGCAAATCAAACATGGTAGTTGATATCCGTACCGGTTTACTGATTGAAGATAAGGCAAAAACGCATATCGCAGGGAATCTTGGAGTTAGTGGCCCGGGATTTAGCATGCAAATACCAATGGATATCAACGGGGAATCGAAAGTAATTGCAATTCAATAAGTTGAAATTTATTAAAAATGAAAAAAGCTTTATTTAGTCTGCTGCTGATTTTATCCCTTACTTCACAGGCTCAGAACATAAAGGGGAAGGTATGCTATGAGAAAGATAAATCTCCCGTTCAGTTTGCTTCAGTAGCGCTGGTTCAATTGCCTGATTCATCAATGATTACAGGTGTAATTACTTTAACCGACGGAAGTTATTTACTTGAAAATGTAAAACCCGGGAATTATTTCTTAAAAGCCAGCTTCCTGAGCTATAAGGCCAGTGGGAAAAATGTCATAGTTGATGCAACCAACAAAGAAATTTCAGTTGATACTATATATTTAGCCGAAATGACAACAAGCTTAAAAGAGGTCACAGTTTCGGCTGAGCGTATAAAGGGTAAGGAGATGGTCGACCGTACTGTTTATGCAATTCCTGAAGTCATTGCCAAAAGCTCGACTAACGGCTATGATATCTTAAAGAAAATACCACAGGTCAATGTCGATTTTCAGAATAATATAACACTTAATGGCAGCAGTAACTTCATTATCCAGGTGGATGGAAGGCAGCGCGACAGGGATTATCTTAACAAACTTCTCCCTTCTGACATACAAAGCATTGAAATTATTAGCAACCCTTCAGGTAAATACGAAGGCAATATTGACGGGGTAATAAATATTATCCTGAAAAAAGAAGCGAGGTATGGTATGAATGGTAATGCAGGACTAAATTTCAAGCCGATTAATAAACCCACAGTACAAGCAACCGGTAGTCTCGATTATTCTATGGGTAAAATAACCTTTTATGTGACTGGGTTCAGCTTTTTGCAAAAACTGAATATTAATACCACCAATACGAGCAATTTTGTAACGAACGATTCAACAAGTATCATGTCAGGAAAAGGTGCGTTAAAAGTGACCAGTTCGTCTGTTAATACCGGATTTGATTATTATATGAACGATAAAAACAACCTGAGTTTTAATATAAGCTATAAGCCTATAGATCAGGTTATTAGTGTACCTGGCGAAACCTTCCTGTATAAAAGCAATGTCCCTTTAAATACAATTTCATCCCTCTCTGGTAATAACATGCATAGTGGCGAAACAGCGGCATCACTGTTTTACAAAAAGACATTTAACAAACCAGTCCAGGAATTCACAGCCGAGACAAACTTATACTGGTTTAAATCAAATACCGGGAATGATTTTACAAATACCACGTACCTGTATAATACAGATACAGAAATCAATAGTTACAACAGGACGGAGGATGATATAAACAACAGGAATTATTTCTCCGTTAAATTGAATTATGTACAACCTCTCGGGATGTCTGCAAAAATTGAAACAGGTTATCAGTTATACAGCCAGCAGATGAGCTATCTTTTTAATATTAATAACCAGGAAACTAGCAACCTGTTTAAATACGACGAATTTCGCAATTCGGTGTATAGCGGAATTACCTGGAATTTGAAAAAGATAGGGTTCCAGGCTATGCTGAGGGTCGAAAACAGCCATATCAAGGCTGATTCGGTTACTGAACCAAACTATACCTGTTTCCTGCCATCTGCAAATCTTCAATATAAATTTTCGGCATCCCATAACCTGAAATTCACATACAATCGAAGAATTAACCGTCCCGGAATCTATAACATGGATCCGTATTATAAAATAGGACAGAATTATGATATATCTGTTGGTAATCCGAATCTTAAGCCCGATTATCGTGACCGCCTGCAGCTTACCTATACATGGAACTTCGGGAGCAATTATTTCTCACCATATGTTTATAAGGAGTTTTATACCGATAAAATCGGGAGTGAATACCAGGTAATAACCTCACCCATAAGTGGTACCCTGACCACATTTACCAAACCCTTTAACCTGCTTAGTGGCTATGAGACAGGTGGCGGTGTTAATACCATGTTGTGGTATGTAAATATAAACGCAAGGATTTATAAAGGACATATTAACGAGTACACCGGGCAAACAGTCACTATCCCCGGCCTTGATTATTTCTCCTATAGTATAACAAGCTATGCATTTGCTCAACTTGACAAAAAGAAGACAGCTACGGCATTTGTTTTTATGAGTTTTAACGGTGTAAATATGAGTGCCCAGAGTAAAACATACAGCATTGCTTTTTATGGTATTGGTGGCCAGAAGCAAATCAAGGATCATAGTATAGGCCTATTTTGGTTACTGCCCTTTTCACGGGAAATTAATTTCCAGAAAACCATTACTGAGACACCTTACTTTAACTCAACGAATATAATTGGATTTAATGTTGCAGGTTTTGTCCAGATCAGCTATTCGTATAAATTCAACAAGGGCAAGAATGTTAAAAAGCTCGACCGGAAGATAGACGTGGAGAGCGATAGCAAAAGCCAGTCTATAGGAAGATAAGGTGTGAGGCGTGAGTCGTAAAGTGTGAGGTGTAAGGATTTAAACTTTTGAGAATGAAATCGAAAGATCCGAATTCTGACCTGACCTATTCATATTTTGTCTTCTGGGCAGAGACAGTTGCCCTGATCGCTTTCGGGGTATCGTGGATTACCAAAGGCGGAACGCTTTATCCCGATAAATCTATTTAACAGCTCCAAACAATGTTTGAGACCAAAAAGAAAATTAAGGATAGACAGATTGAATCCTTTGGCAATATAAAGAATGATCCATTTTACTTTGAATTAACACGTTACACACTAATATACGGATATTATGATTCATTACTTCGTTGCCCAGATCAAGATTCATAATCACGATGAATACGAGAAATATCTTGATAAGTTTGATGACATATTTTCCAGATATAAAGGAGAGTATCTTGCAATTGACGAATCACCTGTTCTGTTAGAGGGTGAATGGAACTACACAAAGTCCGTATTGATAAAATTCAATAGTAAAAAGGATTTTGAGGAGTGGTATTATTCCGATGATTATCAAAAGATCCTTAAACACAGATTAAATGCATCCAAATGTGACACTATCCTTCTTGAGGGCTTGGAATAAGGATATTTTATGAATAAAAACAAGGTTATTATTTTCTATCTATTATTGATAGTTTATCATGTGGCGCATGTTTTTGAAGAAGTCTGGGGACGATTCTGGATACTGAATGAAGTCGGTCTTTGAATATATTTGACAATCAATTTGGTACTCTTCTGCATCCCTGTACTTTTATTTTATTTTAAACGATAAACGATGGAGTTATAAACTCAGTATTGTATATGTGGGATTTATGTGACCAAAGAAGAATCAGAAATTACAGAGAATGTAAACAGAGAAAAAGCTTTGCCCTCCTCCCTCTAGCGGAGAATTATTTTCCGAAAAACAGATTCCATCAGAACCGGTAAAATCCATACGACTGAAGTTCATTATTCCAGATTTAAAAACCTGAATATTAATGGAACAGTTTTTGTTGTTAATAAACCAATACTGGTAAAACAATAAAACAAATAAACTACAACATAAATATGGACTAAATCATAGACTTAAAGAAATGATTATCTTAAAAAAATATTGTACTATATGTTTCATTCTGCTCTCAGTATTGTTATTTGACTGTGACAGAGACAATAAAACAAATTGTGCTATTGCCCTTTGCACCCAGGAATACAGGTTTATCATTATTCAGATTAAACACAGTTCTGACAGTAGTGCTATTCAATTGACTGGTTATAATGTTCTTAGAGTTTCAGATAATAAGGATATTACAATTAATGATAACATTCTAAATGATAATTCGGGATATTATCCGCTTGTAAGTGACAGTGAAAGAGCTATGCTTAGAAATATCAACGTTGAAATTGAATTTCAGGGTTATATTCGGGACACATTAATAATTAAGAAACGCTTTGTAGTGACAGCAGACTGTTGCCACGTATCTCTTGTATCCGGTGACTTCCTGTTATATATTTAGTCAAAAACTTCAAGAATCTCACCAATTCTAAAACAACTTTTAGCAAGGTTAATGCTTCCCGATTAAGTCTCCACTTCATTTGAAAGAAACTCTGAAAAAAATGACCAAAACTATTACTATCCGGATAAAACATTCATTCCAAGACCACTAAGTCTGATTGGACTGAGCTATACATTTATTAAAAGATTATGCCCCAAAAATCAGTACCTTTATAATTCAAATAGTAACCAACTAATAATTTGATTATGAATACATCACTTTGGATTATTCAGGGAACACTCGCAGCAATGTTTACATTTGCTGGTCTGACGAAATTGACGCAATCAAAAGAAAAATTAGAGAAACAATTCCCCTGGGTGAATGACTTCTCATTGGGCACCGTCAGGTTCATCGGACTCTCTGAGTTACTTGGCGCAATTGGACTAATAGTCCCATGGTTAACTGGTATAGTTCCCATTCTTACACCTGTTTCTGCAACAGGATTTTGTGTAATAATGGTTTTAGCAACAAATATTGTTCATTTAAAAAAGAATGAATATAAGGGTATTGCAATTAATGTATTCATTTTTTTGCTTGCAGCGTTTGTTGCCTATGGAAGATTTTAGTCAATTAAGAGGTATGACTTAACCGAATAGCCCGGATAATTTTGTTTTCGACGAGACATTCGCATCAGAACAACCTTTAATAATCCGAGCATATCATTGACGGTACAGTAAACTAATCGTAATTTTGAATTGACATAATTGAATATGTAAAATAAATTATAGAAAAGACATGGCAACACTGACACCGGAAATGAAAGATATGATTGCGACACAACAATGTTTTGTAGGAACAGTCAATGCAGACGGAACGCCTAACGTGGCACCCAAACGGTCAACCCGCGTTTTATCTGACAATTCTCTTATTTTTACCGAAGGAACAGGCGGTGCAACTTACGCAAATATCAAGAGAGGATCAAAAGTTTCTATTTCTATCGTAAATCGCGACATTTTAGATGGATATAGATTTGTTGGAACTGCTTCATTGCAGGAAAGTGGAGAATTATATGAACAGGCAGCCGCAATGTCTGTAAAATTAGGGATGCGCAAGCCCCTTGCTGTTGTAATAATTCAAATATCGGAAATTCATTCCCTTAAACCAGGTCCAACTGCTGGTAAAAAAATAGCCTGAGCTTTTTAATGCGGAAAAATGATCTTTATCCGGCTATTGTTGGATAACATATAGTCAGGGTTGCATAACATCAAACTACTGCATTCACCAGGGTCCCGTGAACAATCCAATATTAAATAAGGAACCATTAAATATTCTCCTGATTAATAAAAAATCGACAACTCAATTCACAGATTATGTTAAAAAACTTTCTTAAATCGGCTATCAGGTTTATAAAGCATAATAAAATATTTGCCGGAATTAATTTAATGGGTCTTTCAATAGCTCTTGCAGCTTCATTTATAATGCTCCTTTTTGTAATTAATGAACTCAGCTACGACCGGTACCACAAAAACAGCAAAAGGGTTTACAGAGTACTTAACTACTACGTCGATTTCAAAAAGACAATGTCCGGGACTCCTTACGTTTTGGCTACGGCATTAAAAAATGAATTTCCGCAGATTGAGAAAGCCGTCAGAGTAAGATATATGCGTGGATTCAGACTGAAGTATAAGGAAGAAGTCTTTACTGTTAATGATGCTATTGCAACTGATTCCGATATATTTGACATTTTTACACTTCCATTGATCAGTGGCTCTTCTGATAAGGATCAGCTTGATGATCAGAATTCCATAGTTCTCTCACGTTCCCTGGCAGAAAAGGTTTTCCACGGACAGAATCCTCTTGGTCAAACAATTGTCGGAGTGGTAAATAACTCCCGACAGGCCATTCCGGTTCACAACAATAGAAGAGATAATCAGGAATATCTATTCTTCCGAAAGAAATCTAAGTACAATTGTTTCAATATTTGCTCTCTTTACCCTTCTTATTGCTGCATTTGGATTATTTGGACTTACCCTGTTCGTTGCACGTTCGAGAATAAAGGAAATAGGTATTAAGAAAGCATTCGGGAGTTCAGAACAATCAATTGTTTATTCATTCCTGAAAAACAATATGTACCTCGTAATTGCGGCTGCCCTGCTTTCCATTCCAGTAACATTCTATTTTATGACAAAGTGGTTAAATAATTTTGCTTTCAAGACTGCTATTAACTGGTGGGTATTTGTCATCTCATTTGCAGTAGCAGCAGCCGTGGTCCTTTGTACGGTATATGTTCATTCTTACAAAGCATCACGTATTAATCCGATGGACGCTCTGAGGTATGAGTGATTTACGTTGCCTCACGAGACCGAAGAAAATATTAAATTGAAGATAAATGAAGAAGGTAAAAATCTCCAGACGTAAATTTATTGGCTCAGCAGCAGCTGTAGCAATTGGATCTACAGCTTTTGGAATGAAAATTATTGATGATAGTAGCCAAAATGTAAAATCACGAAAAGATATCGTAAGTATTGTGCGTGTAAAAGATGGAAATACTGCTAAAGCAGTTGAAGAGGCAATTGACCTTTTAGGTGGTGTAAAAACTGTGACCAGTGGACAGAATCGCATTTTACTCAAACCTAATCTTGTTGCACCGGATAAAAAATATACAACCAATCTTGAAGTCGTGAAGGCAATGGCCAGGATATTTCAAAAATCCGGAAAAGAAGTAATGATCGGAGAAGGTTCTGCTGCTGCTGAATCGTTTAACTCATTTGGAGATGAGTCATTTATAACAAAAAAGAAGGAAATTCTTGATGGAATGCAGCAATCTGTTTTTGATACCCTTGGATATACTGAAATGGCGAGATCATTAAACATACCTCTGATAAATCTTCATTCAGGGTATATTGTGGAAGTTCCTTTACCTGCCGGATTTGCTGCAAAATCTTTAAAAATCCATAAAATTCTTACTGAGGTCGACCTGGTATGTTCAATACCAATGATGAAAACTCATGTTCTGGCAACTGTCACACTTGCCATGAAGAACCTGATTGGACTTTATCCTGGTACAGAGTATTTTGCTATGAGGTCATGGTTGCACGACAGAGCTCTTGAGAAAGGTTCTAAAGGAGTAGCATTTGAAATTATCGATATTAACCGGGCAGTTAAAACCGGACTTTCTGTTATTGATGCAACAACAGCCATGGAAGGAAATGGCCCGACAGCAGGTACATTATTGGAAATGGGATTAATAATTGCCGGTACATGTCCGCTTGCAACTGATATGGTTGGAGCGACATTAATGGGTTTTGAGATAAATGAAATACCTGCTTTCACCCTGGCCCATCAGATAAAAATGGAACCCGGGAATATCGACGATATAGAAATCAGAGGATTGACAATTGAACAAACTAAGCGTCAGTTTGTAAAGCCCCAGATCGTGCAGTGGTCCAATTTTGGACTTAAAGAATTATAAAGTTTAATTCATATTATATTGAAACTTAAAAGGATAGTTTGTTGCATTCATGGTTTCTATGTTTAGATAGAGTAACTGAAAAACAGAATTTCCGTCTTTTTGGAAGTATTCTGCGCGAACAGGATAAAAACCCTTTTTCAAAGAAAGAACAAATGATTTCACACTTTCAGTAGCATGAACATCATCATTATCAATAATCAATTTATTCCCAAGGAATAGTTTTGCACCATCATTTGAAACAATCGCGAAATAATAATAACCATCCTCGACAATTTCAAAATAACCTTCAAACAGACACGCATAATTAGTTTTAGAAGGCAGTTTGTTGATATTGAAAACACTATCCGCCACACCGGTCTTAACAGGTATTAGTTTTTTGAAATCAGGCAGTTTATCCCAGTTACCTTCATAATATGAATACTTTAACCCACCTTGCTTGATCTTTTTTGGTTTTGGAACTGAATGCAATGCTTGCCCTAATTCAAAATAACCTCTGGTTATCTTATCATATTTTCCACTGGTAGAAAATGATTTCAGTACTAATTGAGCCGGACCAGTTATTGTGACTTTTGAATCCACCACCTTATTGGATGTCAAATCCTGTTCGCTCCCGTCAATGGTATACCTGAGGTCAGAACTGCTTTCCACCCATATCGTAATTGCTTTATCCTTTAGTAAAATACCGTTCATCGGATGGAAATTGAGGGAAGTATTTGAATACCCTGAATAGGAAAACTTAATTCCGTCGTACATCGCTTTTAATCTTACGCTATTATGAGTCTCATTTGGAAATGTAGCCATTTTCCAATGCAAAGCTGCCGGTGCTTTAAGTCGCAGAACCGAATCCAAACGATTTATTCCCTGGCCTTTGTAAGTTGATTCGATACCGGCAATCCATAATATTTTGTTTGGTGGTAGATTTTCCAGCTTTTGGGCTGCCATTTTAATCAGATAATCATCATTAAAACTGAAAGGAGGATCAGTTGCATAGTACGATCCGAATGATTGAGGTTCAGTTAGTAAAGCATATACCACAAACAAACCAC
>Ga0209744_1000478_pt1 | contig 13435 bp, 5 predicted proteins | sample BarGraNGADG00311_2_FD_184494 | JGI IMG/M metagenome (GOLD analysis project Ga0209744, IMG submission 184494) | Arctic peat soil microbial communities from Barrow, Alaska - Barrow Graham LP Ref core NGADG0004-311 (SPAdes) (version 2) | ecosystem: Environmental > Terrestrial > Soil > Wetlands >... | reverse complement strand
CGAGGGGCACACGATGGTCACCCTCTCGAGCGTCGATGACGACGGCCTGGGGGATGAGCTTCGCGTTTTATGGGAGCTGGAAGCCGGCCGCAGGGTTCTCGAGTCAGCCACGTTGCCCGATCTGTCGCAGGGCCGGTATGACGACCCCGCCACGCTCGGCGCGTTCCTCGATGCCCTTCGCTGGGGTGCAGTGACGAACGCCGAGACCACCGTCCTACAGGCTCCATTCCGAGCGGGCATTGCGATCGAGGACTACCAACTCGAGCCCGTCATCCGTGCCCTGACCATGCCCCGGGTCAACCTCCTCGTGGCTGACGACGTCGGGCTGGGCAAGACCATCGAAGCGGGCCTGGTGATCCAGGAGCTTCTCCTGCGCCACCGTGCTCGCCGCGTCATGGTCGTCTGTCCCGCGTCGCTGACGGTGAAGTGGCAGGAGGAGATGGCCAATCGGTTTGGTCTGGACTTCCACGTGGTCGACACCGAAGAGGTACGGCGGGTCCGACGCGAGCGTGGGCTGCAAGCCAACCCCTTCCGCGTTCACCCGTTCACCATCGTCAGCCTTCAGTGGCTCCGGGGTCCTCGATGCCAGCGACTGCTGGAGGAGATCCTCGGCGACGCCGGGCATGGCATGACGCGCGCGCTCGACCTGCTGATCGTGGATGAGGCGCACCACTGCGCACCGCCCGGCCAGGGGAGTTACGCGGTCGACAGTCAGCAGACCCGAGCCGTCTCGCGTGTATCTGCCAACAGCGAGCACCGCCTGTTCCTGACCGCAACACCGCACAACGGCTACCTGGAGTCCTGGACCGCATTACTTGCCATGCTCGACCCACAACGCTTCGCCCGGGGCGTTCCGCCGGACCCGGTGGCGCTGCAGCAGATCCTGATCCGTCGCCTGAAGTCAGAGATCCGGAAGCCTGACGGCACGCCGCGATATCCCGACCGAGTGGTTGAAGAGATTACCGTCGACTACCCCAAACACGAGTTGCAGGTTCACCAGCTCCTGGGTGACTACACTCAGGCTCGCCGAAAGCGGCTGGCTCGGGAGACTGTCAAGGGCGTCGGGCAGGCTGCAGATCTGGTGACTCTGATCCTGAAGAAGCGGCTCTTCTCCAGCCCGGCCGCTTTCAGCCGCACCATGGGCCTGCACCTGGACTCCGTGGGGAGAGCCGAGTCAACCCTGGATGTGGACCGGGTCTGGGTTGAAGAGCAGCAGATTGAGCTCATCTATGGCGACTGGTCGCATGACGATGCTCTGAATGATGCTGAGGCTGCTGCTGAGGATGCGGCAACGAGCGCTGCGGGGCGGCCCAGTACCTATGAGCAGGAGCTGCTGGACAAGATCTCAAGCTGGGTCGACGAGTATGGCCAGGACAGTGATGCAAAGGCCAAAGCCCTCATCAAGTACCTCAACGACGTATGCAAGACCGACGGCAAATGGAACGACGAGCGCGTCGTCATCTTCACCGAGTACCGCGACACCCAGCGCTGGCTGGCCGACCTGCTCGAGCGCTACGACCTCGCCGACGGCGGTCGTCTCCAGCTCCTCTACGGCGGCATGGACACCGAGGACCGCGAGCTCGTCAAGGGTGACTTCCAGAAGCCCCCACACATGCACCCGGTTCGTATCCTTCTTGCCACCGACACGGCCAGCGAGGGCATCGACCTGCAGGACCACTGTCACCGCCTGGTGAACTACGACATCCCGTTCAACCCCAACCGGCTCGAGCAGCGGGCCGGCCGGATCGATCGATACGGCCAGAAATACCCACCGCAGATCCACCACTTCGTCGGATCGGAGTGGCGGAACGCGGCTCCAGGGAGCGCCGAAGCCGACCTGGACTTCCTCACCCGGATCGCGGTCAAGGTCGCGACGATGCGCGAGGACCTCGGAAGCGTCAACCCCGTGCTGGCTGCTGCGGTCGAGCGGCGGATGCTGGGACGCCCCGACACAGGGTTCCGTATTGATGACGTCAAGCCGAAGGCTGTTGTCCGTGAGGCGCTCAAGGTCGAGCGTCAGCTCCGGGCTGAAGCGGACCGGCTGCGGGCCACCCTTGCTGAGTCCGCCACTGAGCTGCACAGCACGCCGGCCGACGTTCAGCGAGTTGTCGAGGTCGGACTCCACCTCGGCCGCCAGTCCGAGCTGCGACGCGAGACCGATGAGCGCACCGGCCAGACTGTCTGGGCCGTTCCGCCGCTGACCGGGTCATGGGCGCGCACGACTGCCGATCTCGTGGACCGCGACTACGGGACTCGCGCGATCAGCTTCGATGCGAGTCTTGCGGCCACCCGCAACGACATCGTTCTGGCGCACCTCAACCACCCGCTGGTCGCTATGGCTACCCGCCTGTTGCGCGCAGAGGTATGGGGCGTCGGTCGCCTCGCGCGGGCAGCCAGCCTCGTGGTGAGCGACCCCAAGGTCAAAGATCCTGTGCTGGCTGCCTACTCCCGGCTGGTCCTGGTCGGCGCTGATGGCAAACGACTCCACGAAGAGCTGTTTGCCGCCGGTGGCTGGCTGCGCGGCAAGTCGTTCAGCCGTCTCGGCGTCACCGAGCTCGCCGACATTCTCGACGCTGCGCTCGGGCCCACCGCCACTCTCAAGGAGAGCCCGAAGTCTGTCCGCGACGAGCTGACGCACATCTGGCCTTCGGTGGTCGGCAATATTGGCGCCGCCATCGACGCCCGTGCCAAGGACCGCGAGGCGAGCCTTCAGAAATCCCTCGCAAAGCGTCAATCCGACGAAGAACGCCGCACCAGATCGCTGCTCGAGGGCTTCGAACGCTCTTTGCGTGACGCCGTCGCGAATCAAGCGCAGGACCGACAGCTTTCCTTCGCCGACCTCGACACCGACGAACGCTCGCAGCTTGCGGCCGACCAAGACGCCTGGCGCGCGCGGCTCGAAACCCTGCCCACTGAGCGTGAGGTCGAGATCGCGGCGATCGCTCGCCGCTATGCCTCCGTTCAAGTGCTGTGGTTCCCGGCCGCGATCGTGCACCTCGTCCCGGCAAGGAGGGTCCGATGAGTCCCACCAAGCGCCGTTTCAACCGTCACGGCCGCCGCCCGAGCACCACCGAATGGCTCGAGCTCCTGGCCACGGAAGGCCCCTTCCTGGCTGCCCCGGTCGTGAAGGAGATCTGGCCCGGCGGGCTCCCCGCGCTCGACAAGGACCTGGTCGGCCGTCTGCGTGACGCCAACGCTCTGCTCGACGCCAGCCCCGGCACCCGCGACGCTTTCGTCACGCATGTCCTGACCGACTTCGTCGGCTGGGGCCAGAACCTCCTCGGCGCCGGACACGTCCCTCCTGTCCTGACGACCCCGGTCCCGGAGTACCACACCGAGGTCCGGCCCGACTTCGCCCTCATGCCTGTGGTCGATGACTCGAACGCTGTCCCACTGCTGTTGGGCATGGTCCTCGACCCCGGTACCCGGGCCACGGCACGGCCCCGGCCCGGCTCGAGCACCTGGGCGGCGACGCCTTCCGACCGTCTGGCACATGCGCTCCGCGCCCACAAGGTCCCCTTGGGGATCGTGACCGACGGCACCGAATGGACGCTGGTCTGCGCCCCTGCCGGCGGTGCCACCACCACCGCGACCTGGACCCGCCATGTCTGGGCCGACGAGCCCGAAACGCTCAAGGCGTTCGCTGCCCTGCTCGGACGTCTCCGGTTCTTCGGCGTCCCCGATGACCAGACCCTTCCCGCGCTCCTTGCCGTGAGTCTGGACAGGCAGGAAGAGATCACCACCCGCCTGTCCGAGCAGTCGCAGTCCGTCGTGGAGATGCTCGTCGGATGCATCGGAAGACTCGACGCCGAGCATCGCGCAGAGCACGGGGAGCCTCTCCTGCCCGCTGATGTGGAACCCGCCCACGTCTACCAGGGCGCGGTCACCGTGCTCATGCGGCTGATCTTCCTGTTGTATGCCGAGGAGCGAGGACTCCTCCCACTGGATGACGACACCTATGCCGAGGCCTATGCCGCCAGCACGCTCGCGGGGAAACTGCGCGAGCAGGCAAGCGACGCTGGCGAGGACACCCTCGAGAGGTCGAGCGTCGGCTGGCACCGACTCCTTGCCACCTTCCGCGCCGTTCATCGAGGCGCCCGCCACGACCAGCTCAGTCTGCCCGGCTATGGTGGCAGCCTCTTCGACCCAGACCGCTTCCCATGGCTCGAGGGTCGCGATACCGCGGAGGCGAGTATTGAGGGTTCCGAGCCGCTCCGGATCGACGACCGGACTCTGCTGCGCGCGCTCGAGGCGCTCCAGTGGTTGAAGTTTGCCAAGGAACGGCGCCGGGTCTCCTTTCGCGTTTTGGACGTCGAGCAGATCGGTTACGTCTACGAGGGGCTCCTTGATCAGGACGCCCGCCGTGCGGATGACTGGGTCCTCGGGATTGCCGGCGATAACAAGGGCGAGAAAGACGGGCCCGAAATTGCCCTGAACGACATGAAATTCCGTCGCGCCGAGGGTGTGGACGAGTTCGCTGCTTGGCTTTCCGATCGCACCAAACAAGGCAGCCGGAAGCGCACCCCGGCAGCTATCAAGAAGGCCCTGACGCGACCGAATGATGCGGCCTTGGACTCCGAGTGGACGGGGGTGCTCGAAGCCTGCGGCGGCAACGAGGACATTGCCCATCAGGTCCTGCCGTTCGCGGGGTTGCTCCGCAAGGATCCTCGGGATCTCCCCGTCATCTACCCTCCCGGCAGCCTCTATCTCACCGACAGTGAACGCCGCGCGAGCACCGGAGCGGTCTACACGCCCCGACGCCTGGCCGAAGAGGTCGTGGAGCGAGCCCTCGAGCCACTTGTCAAGTCTCCGGGGCCTCTTGACACCGAAGAAGAGTCGGCTTGGAAGATCCGCAAACCCGAGGAGATTCTCGCCCTCAAGGTGATCGACATCGCGGCCGGAAGCGGAGCCTTCCTCGTCGGTGCAACCCGTTATCTCGCTGACCGCCTCATCGACGCGCAGCGTGAATACGGTGCCGTCCAGGAGGGCGTCGAGGTTGACGACGAGCAGGTTATCCTCGAAGCCCGTCGGAAGATCCTCGACCACTGTATCTACGGCGTCGACATCAACCCCATGGCTGTCGAGATGGCGAAACTCTCGCTCTGGCTCGTCACGCTCGACAAGAGTCGTCCGTTCGGGTTCCTCGATGATCGGATCGCTGTAGGTGACTCCGTTCTCGGCGTCACCCAACCCGAGCAACTTCTCAACCTGCACCTTGACGCCGCCGCAGGGCTAAAGGTCCACGACTTCAAACAGTCGACCGCCTGGACAGCCGATGTACCCGGCCTGCTCAAACGGGCCGCGGCACTGCGGGAGCAGATCGCAGAGATCGAGCTCATAGACAGTCACACTGCTGACCACAAGAAACGCTTGTTCGATGAGTCGCGTGAGGTCACAAGGCGACTCTCGGTCCTCGCCGACGCTCTCTCTGGCGCAAGCCTCAGCGGAGGAAGTGATGCTCAGTACCGAGCAGTTGCCGCACGATTCGGGATATCCACTAGCGATGGCGGCAACCAAGACTCTTGGGCCGAGTTCGAGGAGAGTACCGCGTTTGCTCTGACTGATGACTGGGGTGCAGTTCAGCACCCAGCACACTTTCCTGTTTTGTTTCCTGAGGTGTTTGCAGAACCGCGGAGTGGATTTGATGCTGTGGTAGGCAATCCGCCTTTCCTCGGCGGCCAGAAACTGACTGGAGTCTTCGGCGTCCCATACCGGGAGCATCTCGTGCACGCTATCGGCCAAGGGGCACGCGGAAGCGCCGACCTCATTGCATACATGTACCTCACCGCGGCCAGTCTGTGCGACAGAGTGAACGGCATCCTTGGGCTCATCGCCACGAACACGGTCGCGCAAGGCGATACCCGCGAGGTCGGCCTCGACCAGATTGCCGAGAGTGGTACCGATATCTACGCGGCCGTGAAGAGTGAAAACTGGCCCACCAAAGGGGCCAACCTCGAGTACAGCATCGTCTGGGGCTCGCGACGACAACGCGCAGTCGGCGTCCGAGCAATAGCGGATGGCGTCCGCGTTGGGTCAATAACACCCTCTTTGGATCCCGCAGGCAGAGCTGAAGGGAAGCCCCAACGGCTCGTCGCCAATGAGGGACTCGCCTTCCAAGGCCTGAACACTCTCGGAATGGGTTTTACCATGGTGGAGAGCGAGGCGAGGTCGTTGATTGCCAAGGATGCGCGTAACGCGGATGTCCTCTTCCCGTTTATCAACGGAGAGGATCTGAATTCGCGACCTGACAGCAGTGGCAGCCGATGGGTCATCGACTTTGCTGACTGGCCGGAGACCCGCGCTAAGAAATACCCGGACTGTTATGAAATTGTTCGATCTAATGTGAAACCCGCTCGCGACCTAAATAAGAGAGAAGCTCGGCGTAAGTATTGGTGGCGCTATGAACCGGCGCCAGCCCTTCGAGCGTCCCTTGCCGGGCTGTCGCACGTGATTGCCATTGCTCAGACCAGCAATGTCCTGCTGCCGGTGATATCGCAACGGGGTCGGTGATGTCGCACACCGTTGTCGTGTTTCCCACTGCGGACTACTCGGACTTTGCGCTGCTCTCGAGCTCGCCTCACTATGTCTGGGCCGTTGCCCATGCCGCCACGATGCGGACTGACCTGCGCTACACGCCTTCAGATATTTCCAAGACATTCGCACGGCCTGCTGGTACCGACCCTATGCGTCTGGCTGGGGAGGCCCTTGACGTGAGACGCCGTGAAGTAATGCTCGACCGCCAGTTAGGCCTCACCAAGACGTATCACCTCGTCCATGACCCCAAGACGGTCGATGTAGATGTGGTGCTACTTCGGGACCTTCATGTTCAGATCGACAGTGCCGTCTGCGCTGCTTATGGCTGGGACGACTTGGTTCTGGACCACGGGCACTACGAAACTCGACAGGGGGTGCGCTGGACCGTTTCGCCCGCTGTGCAGATCGAGTTGCTCGACCGGCTGCTCGAACTCAACCACGCGCGATACGCCGAGGAGCAAGAAGGATTGTTTGGCGGCAAACGTGGGACGGATCGATCAACTGTCGGGGGTCGGACTCAATACTCTGCTAATACGCTGTTCGACTCTGGTAACACGCTGTTCGACACTCGTGAGGACTCATGACACTGCCAACGGAGCCTCCTGACTCCAACGTCGACGACACATCGCCCAGCCCCGATACAACTAGCTCCACTGGATGGTCCTCACGGCAGGTTCGTTCAGAACTTGAGAGGTTCTTGGTTCGGGACCTGTTGGGTCCGTGGGCCGGTGATGACGAGATCTTGCCCGCCGGCACGGTGCCGTCGGAGCGTTACATCCTTGGCGTCTTGTCCCCGAAGGGCGCGATTCTCGACCCTGAGACCACCGACACGACGGCCAGCGACGACGGATCCGGTGAAGGCGCCGCTGAAGTCACGGCTGCTGCTGCGGCCGGTTCAATGGCGCCTGGGTCATTGGGGCTGTCGTTCAGCCTTCCCCTGGATGTCGCCACCGTGAGCGTGACAGCATCCTGGGCGCGATACGAGCAGGGCACTTCGGAGGCTGAGCTGACTGAAGCCGGTACACCGCGGCTGGTCTGGAAACGGCTCGCGTCCGGCGGCGTTGTCCCACTCGACGTCACACATCCTGAGCTGACTGCCGCTCCTGATGATTCGCAGTCTGAGGTCGTGGTCCGTGCCCGCTGCCGGAAGCAGCAGACCTGTCGGACCGTCGACGTCGCGTTGGTCAACACGCAAAATGAGCCTGCCGATCGCAAGGACACAGCCAAGCTGTTTCAGGTCCGCCTCGAAGTCACTGCTCCCGACGGGACGTCGGCCATCTTCCTGCCTCACAACGACCCGTCGAATGTGACGGGAGATGCCACAGCATCAGAGCAAGACGAGGAAGTCACCGGTTTGTCGATGCTCTACCGCCACGCACAGCAGTTCGCGGTGGGCCGCAACGCCGGTGTCGACTTTGACCGTCGTGCTGGAGAACCGCACGCTTGGCGGGTCGCGACAACCAACCTTCCTTCATACGAGGTGGAGCAGACTGTCGCGCCAGTACCGGCCCAGGTGAAGCAGCTGACCGGGCTCGAGGTCGACATGCGTGCGTTGGCGACCGGTCCGCGCGCAGAGGTGGTGCGCGCGCTTCGGCCCCTTGCTGATGGGTATCTTGCCTGGCTTGATGAGCAGGAGAAGCTTCTGCTCGCTGACCCGACTTTGGCCGGACATCAGAAGGCGGCGAAGACCCATCTCAAGACAGCCCGCAGGGCGGCCGCCCGAATCAACGCAGGTATCGACCTCCTCGGAGAGAACGACGATGCCTGGAAGGCCTGGCAGTTCGCAAACCTGACCATGGCGATGCAACGCGAGCACACCGAGATCGCCGTTGAGCGCGCCAAGGATAGTGAGCTGACACTTGCGACGGCCAGCACTCTGGTCGACGAATCCAGTCGGCGTTCCTGGCGTCCGTTTCAGCTCGCGTTCGTGCTGCTCAACCTGCCGTCGCTCACTGACCCTTTGCACGCCGATCGCGCGCTTGCCGGTGCCGCCAATGGGCCTGGCCTCGCGGACCTGCTCTTCTTTCCCACCGGTGGTGGCAAGACGGAGGCCTACCTGGGGCTCACGGCATACACGCTCGCCATCCGTCGCCTGCAGAAGGTAGTTGGCGAAGGAGGCGAAGCACGGGACGGTCGGGCCGGTGTGGCCGTGCTGATGCGATACACGTTGCGACTGCTCACCGCTCAGCAGTTCCAGCGCGCCGCCACGCTCATTTGTGCTGCCGAGCAGCTTCGCCGAGAAGCGGTCTTGGGGCAGCGGGCGGGTGGGGTCATCAACCCGTGGGGTGAAGAACCGTTCCGCATCGGCCTGTGGGTTGGGTCGAAGGTGACCCCGAACTGGTACGACCAGGCCAAGGAGGCCCTGGACGCAATGCGCAACAGGTATGCGGGCGCGGGCGCGTCGAACCCGATTCAGGTGCTGGCGTGCCCGTGGTGCGGACGGGAGATCGAACCGGGCCAGGACGCAGAATGTGACAGCACCCGGCGCCGGGTGATCGTGTGGTGCGGCGATCCTGATGGGCTATGCCCCTTCTCGCGCAAGCAGTCCACGCAATGGGATGAGGGCCTCCCGGTTGTCACTGTGGATGAGGAGGTCTTCCGCCTCGTGCCGAGTCTGGTAATTGGCACCGTCGACAAGTTCGCCCAGCTGCCACTGCGCGGACAGACCGGCCTGCTTTTCGGGATGACCCGGTCCTGGTGTGAACGCCATGGCTACCGGCACCCCGACCTGATGGCGAAGACCGAGTGCAAGGACGGCGGTCATCCCAAGAAGGGGAGTCTGGCCGGGACCAAACCGCAGTCCTGCGGGATGCTGCGCCCACCTGACCTCATCATCCAGGACGAGTTGCACCTAATCTCTGGGGCGTTGGGCACCATGGTCGGCCTCTATGAGACTGCGGTTGACCGGATGACCTCATGGACGGTGGACGGCATCCCCGTGCGGCCCAAGATCGTGGCTTCCACTGCGACCGTGCGCCGGGCCAAGGGACAGGTCCACAGTCTCTTTAACCGGGACCTTTCCATATTCCCGGCGCCGGTTCTCGACGCCGGTGAGACCTTCTTCTCCACTCAGATTCCGGTTGATGACGAGCATCCGGGGCGACGTTACCTGGGTGTGTGCGCCCATGGTCAGCGGATGAAGCAGGTTCAGATTCGCGTCGCCCAGGTGCTGCTCGCGGCGGGCCAGCTGCTCTTCGATGAACACGGAGACGCGGCCGACCCGTACATGACTCTCGTCGACTACTTCAACTCCACCACCGAGCTCGCGGGTATGCGTCGACTCGTGGACGACGACATCACGACACGTCTTCAGCAGCAGTCCCGACGAGGCCTGCGGGATCGCCGCGGTATGGAGGTTCGCGAGCTGACGGCGCGCATCAACAGCCAGGACATCGGGCGAGCTCTCTCTTCTCTCGCCAATCCCTTCGACCCTGACATCGACAGCACCGCCGCCAAGGCGACGGTGAGGGAACTGCTCACTCAGGCAAGGGAGGGCAATGGCAAGTCCGCAGAGGCAAAGGCTGCCCAGGTCAAGCTCGAGGCGCTGCCTCGCCATACCTACGCCAACAAGCCGGTCGACGTCTTGCTTGCCACGAGCATGCTTCAGGTCGGCGTCGACGTCGCACGCCTCGGTCTGATGATGGTGACTGGTCAGCCGAAGAACAGCGCCGAGTACATCCAGGCGTCCTCGCGTGTGGGACGAACCGCCGACAAGCCGGGATTGGTGGTGACGCTGTTCAACTGGGCGCGCCCGCGGGACCTGACGCACCTCGAGACCTTCACCCATTTCCACGAGACGTTCTACGCCCGCGTCGAGCCGCTCTCGGTGACGCCCTTTGCCGACCGAGCGCTTGACCGGGGCCTGGCGGCCGTGCTGGTAGCCGTCATCAGGCACTCGCGGGACGAATGGGAACGCGAACCTGGTGCCCACCGTGTACCGATCAGCAATCACGAAGTCGACGCCGCGGTGGAGTGGATCGCTGAACGTGCAGGCTCTGTCCTGGGCGACGCCACCAAAGTTGAGGATGTTGAGGCCAAGTGCCGGGTGCTGATGGACGAGTGGGACCGTCGCCGTAAGGGGATTGAGGTCGGCAGCCTGTCGTACACCAGCGAGAAGGAAAGCATGGACCCCCTCCTTCAGTCAAGAGGAGACAGATGGGGCATCTGGTCAGCCGGGTGGTCCCTTCGCGAGGTCGAGCCGGAAACGAACCTCGTCGTCAACTTGGCAGCGCCTGAGGTGGCCGACCGTCCCGAATGGCACTTTGGAGTTTTGCCCTCGGTGCCCAAGGCGGCGGTCGAAGCTGACCCTGAAGATGATGCCCAGCCGGCTGACGAGGTTGGTCTATTGACGGCGCCACCAGTGCTCGCAGCGGAAGGCGAACCAAAGCGATGACACCCGCGCCTCAGAGCAAAGAGAAGTACCTGCGCCGCGTAGGGGGGCAGCGGCCGAATGCTCTGCTGTACTCCGGTGGGATCGGCGCAGTGGTTGACCTGCCCCATGTGAGCGTCGTTGTTCAGGGCCTGGACTACTGGGACTATCGATACGCCACCGACTATGAGCTCACTGAACCGCGATTGCTCCAACGGGTGCGCCAGGTGTTGCCAACCGTGAGGCAGCTCCGCGGCACACCGCACAGCGATAGTGACGACGATGATGCCAACCGGGTCGGCGTCCCTGTGACGCCGTTTCCCCGGTGGATGCGTTGCACGGGGTGTCGCCTTCTCGCCGGGATCAACGCCGAAGGCACTGGGCCGTTCAAGTTCGAGAACAGCAACAAGTACCGGCCCGACGAGGCGCGGTTCGCTCACGACTGCCGTCACGCCGCTCCAGGTCAAAAGAAGGCCCGTCAGCCCACGGTCGTGCCCGCCAGGTTTGTCCTCGCATGCACTGCAGGCCACTTGGACGAGTTCCCCTTCGTCGAATATGTGCACAACGGGTTGGAGTGCACCAAAGGCCGCGAAGGCCGGCTTCAGATGCTTGACCCTGGTGGCAACTACGGCTCGCAGATCAGCATCCGCTGCTCGTGCGGTGAAAAGCGCAACATGAGGGACGCGCTGCGTCATCACCGCGTACCAGGGAGTGTGGCGCTGCCGGGATGCCGAGCACGGCACCCGCACCTCGGTTGGTTCGACCCTGACGGCTGCACCGCGCCCGTCCGCGCCATGATTCTGGGAGCCAGCAACCAGTGGTTCAGCTTGTTAACCAAGGCGCTCTACATCCCGGAAATTGGCAATCAACTGGCCATCCTGATCGAGAAGCACTGGGGGCATTTGTCCACCGTGGATTCCAAGGCCACCCTTGGGTGGGCCCTCAAGGCGATGCCAGAGTTAGCGGCTCTGAGGGATTATGACGTTGCGGCGGTGTGGAAGGAAGTCGAAACAAGGCAGGCCGCAGAAGAGGTCATCCCCGAGGCTGAGATCGACCTGACCGCCCGTGAATACGAGGCGCTGGTCGACCCAAGCAAGGCGAGACGCGACGACCGGGACTTCACAGCAGACATTGTCGCGACACCACCTGCTTGGACGGGATTGATCGCCAAGGTCGTTCGGCTGTCCCGGTTGCGCGAGACCAAGGCGCTGGTGGGCTTCACCCGTGTCGACGCTCCGGAGTGGGGCGACCCCGACAGTAGTAAGCGTGCGCCGCTCAGCAAGGGCGACCCGACCTGGGTTCCGGCGGCCACGACTCACGGCGAGGGCATCTTCCTGGTGCTTAGGACGGATGTCATCGCCGAGTGGGAGAAGATCGCCGAGAACAGCGCGCATCTGTCGAAGTTGCGTGCGGCACATGGCCGTTGGCGAGCTAACCGCGACATGGCCGGGCCGCACGAGGACTTCTGGCCCGGAGACCGCTACCTCATGCTGCACACGCTGTCGCATCTCCTGGTCCGGGAGATTGCCTTGGAGTGTGGCTACTCTTCGGCGAGCATCAGCGAGCGGATCTACGCCAACGAGGACCGCAACGAGGCTGGGATCCTCCTCTACACGGCGGCCAGTGACAGTGAGGGCACATTAGGGGGCATCGTTCGCCTGTCGGAGGCGTCGCAACTGGATCGCCTGTTGCGGGCTGCATTCGCGAATGCCCGAGGATGCTCTTCAGACCCGCTGTGCGCTGAGCATGCACCCCTCCAGAGTGAGGACACTCTGCATGGCGCTGCTTGCCATGCTTGCCTGTTCGCCTCCGAGACGACTTGTGAGCGAGGCAACCGGTTCCTGGACCGACGTCTCATCGTCCCCGTAGATTTGGACGAGCCGAAGTTGGCGATCAGCGAATACTTCACGGTCGGGACTGGGTGACACGATGGGCGCCCAGATGCCTGCTCGATCTCTGTTGATCGTTGCCGCCGACGTTGGCCGGGCTCTGATGCCGGCACAAGCCGAGCACCTGGCTACCGGCCTCGCAGAGGTCGGGGATGCTGCGGATGCCACACATCTCCTTGGGATGGTGCCGGCGCCGGCATTCCAGGCCTCCGTGGGGCGACTCCTCGAGGCATGGAAGGCGAATCCGGGACCGACTGGGTTGACCGTCGGCGCAGCCGTCGCCGCAGCTTCCCACGCGCACGACGAAGCCCGGCGCAACCCACACATCGAGCTGGTCGTGAGTGGCCCCGACAGCAAGTCCATCCAAGCGCGCCGGACCGAGCAGGTTCTGCTCGAATGGATCGGGAAAGCGACACGGGAGATTCTCCTGGTCACCTACGCCCTGTATATGTACGACGACCTCCGCAAGGCGCTGGTCGCCGCCACAGCTCGCGGCGTCGAGGTCACGGTTCTCACAGAAGACCCGCAGGACAACCCCAGTTTCACCGGAAACCCAGCGAAGGAGCTGTCTGGGCTGATCGCGCAACGGCTCCGGTGGCCGGCGGAGGAACGACCAGCGAACGGTGCCGCGTTGCATGCGAAG
>Ga0209744_1000477_pt1 | contig 13441 bp, 11 predicted proteins | sample BarGraNGADG00311_2_FD_184494 | JGI IMG/M metagenome (GOLD analysis project Ga0209744, IMG submission 184494) | Arctic peat soil microbial communities from Barrow, Alaska - Barrow Graham LP Ref core NGADG0004-311 (SPAdes) (version 2) | ecosystem: Environmental > Terrestrial > Soil > Wetlands >... | reverse complement strand
GCATCGACCTGTGGCTGCGCACGCATTTCCCCGAGGAGATGGAGTGCAAGCCGATGCCGATGGCGCTCGACGAGCAGGCGGCGAAGGCGGTGGAGAAGCCGGCAAAGAAAGCGGTCGCAAAGAAACCGGCAAAGAAGGCCGCGCGGAAGCCGGGAAAGAAAGCGGCCGCGAAAAAACCGGCGAAGAAGTCGGCCGCCAGGAAGAAAGCCGTGGCAAAAGCCTCCTAGATCCTCGCGAACCCGGGCAGCATCTTGAAGACGCGCGTCTTCATCAGCGGAGCCAGCCAGGGATAGTTCTTGATGCCGAACCAGGTGACATTCTGCAGCAGCCAGAGCGGCATCTTCTGGTAGGCAAGCGCGATCAGGTATCCCTGCAGGTAGTACTTGTTGATTCTCTTGAACTCCTCGAGCCCGGCCTGGTGGTCGGCCACCGCCAGCGCCGCGATCTTTCCCGAGACGATGGCCCCGTGCACCCCGAAGAGGAGGAACGGGTCCATGCTGCCGGAGAGCGTACCGGCGAGGATGTAGTTCCTGGCGAACAGGCGCGGGTTCCGCCAGGTCGCGACAGGGAGGGCGCCGATGCTGACGGCGTCCCAGTGGTCGAACTCGATCCCCTCGTTGTCGGCGAGCTGGTTGCGGAACCGGTCCTTCACCTCGACCCCAAGCGGCCTGCCCCTCGAGAACAGGCAGGCGCCGCGGCACCCGTTGACCTGGGAGTAGAAGGCGTAGTCGCGCGTGTACTCATCGAAGTAGATGACGACCTTCGCCTGCGGCTCGTCTATCTCACCCATCGCCAGGTAGCCGTAAACCGGCAGGTGCGGCACGTCCAGCTCGGACCAGGACTCGCCGAACAGGCCGGTGGCGATGACCGTGTCGGGGGGAAGCGACTCGAAGTCGCTGACGGTGTCGCCGAACGAGAACTCGACTCCTTCGGCCACCGCGAGGTCGTGGAGGTAGACGTCGATGGAGGTGGGGCGCGGCCCTCTCTCCACCAGGTACGTCGGCACGCCCTCGTAGAAGTCGATGTCGAACGTTTTGCCGTACACGTGGTTGCGGCAGCTCTTGAGTGGCGCGGCCACCGGCGCGAAGTCGATGCCTGTGTAGGCCTTCATGCGCTCGAGGTCGATTGGCGAGCCGTCGCCGATGTTGATTATCCTGCCCTCGAGCCCCGGCAGGTCGGTGAGCCCGCCGATCGTCTCGCGCCGCTCGCGCACAGTCACCTTGTAGCCCTCGCGGGCGAGGTTGATCGCCGCGACCATCCCCGAAAGACCAGCTCCGATTATCTGCTGCTCTCGCATGAGTCCTCCTGAGGCCGTACCTGCGGCGATTCTACAACAAATCCCGCCGGCGCCGCTTCCTCATGACAGCGCCGAGTCGCTTCTGCCATAATGTCTGTGTCGCCGAAGGCAAAGGATGCGGTGAAGATGCAGAAGTACGAGTGCGGGATCTGCGGCTACGTCTACGACCCCGCCAAGGGTGACCCCGAGGGAGGGGTCGAGCCCGGCACGCCGTTCGACCAGCTCCTGTCATCGTGGGAATGCCCGGTTTGCGGCGCCTCGAAAGACAACTTCAAGCCGGTTGTGGAATAGCGGCCAGGCCGGCGGTCCGGGGGTTTGATGGAGGAAAGAGCGCCCAGGGTGCTCGGGCTTTCCTGCAGCCCTAGAAAAAATGGCAATACCGACCTCATGTGCGACAGCGCTCTCGAGGGTGCGGCGGCAGCCGGAGCCACTGTCGAGAAAGTGCACGTCGCGTCCCTCACCATCAATCCATGCAGAGAGTGCAACGCCTGTTTCAAGGAAGGCGTCTGTGTCCAGAAGGACGACATGGCAGAGCTGATCGCGAAGATGCTGGACTGCGAGGGGATCGTCCTGGCGGCGCCGATATTTAGCATGAACCTGGCGGCGCAGGCCAAGGCGATGATCGACAGGCTGCAGTGCTGCTGGGCCAGGCACTACGTGCTGGAGCAGCAGCTCCTGCCGGACGAGGTCCAGGCGAGGCGGCGGGGGCTGTGGGTGTCGGCGGCCGGGTTCGACAACGAGACCGTGTTCGAGCCCGCAACCGCCACTGTGAAGTATTTCTTCCACATCCTCGAGGTCCCGCGCTGGGAGCGGGTCGCATACGGAGGTATCGAGGACAAGGGCGCGATACGGGAAAGGGCCGGGGCGCTGCAGGAGTGTCGCGGCGCGGGCGCACGGCTCCTCGAGGCCTAGGACGGGGGGACGGGTGGCCGAGCAGCTGATAATCGGGGCGGGGCTCTCGGGCCTGGTGGCGTCGATAATACTGGCGCGCAAGGGCTACAGCGTCCGGCTGCTGGAGAAGTACAAGACGGTGGGGGCGCAGCCCGAGCGCTGGCCGATGGTCGACGTGACCCCGTTCATCCCCGAGGCGATGAGCGCCTACCTCGGCATCGAGGTGGGCGAGCCTCAGATCAAGCCCTGCAGGCAGCTCAACGGCTACTTCTGGGGCAACGCGTTCAGCGCGCCGATCGGCAGGTCCAACCTCTGTGTGGTGGAGCGCGGGCCTCGCAAGACCGGGCTGGACGGGTACCTGCTCCAGATCGCCGAGGCCGAAGGTGTCAAGGTCGAGTTCGAGCAGGCTGTGCTGGGTCAGGGCGCCATAGCGAAGCTCCCCCCGGACACCATCATCGCGACCGGTCTGTACGCGGACGTGTTCGACGCGCTCAACATCCCGTACGTGATGGGGTGGTGCTACGGCGCGAAAGGCCCCGGCGACCGCCAGGGCGAGGCGGCGATCTACTTCGGGGACTACACCAACGACTACGCCTACTGGGCCAATACCAACGGCATCGAGTCCGTCCTCTTCTTCACCCGGAACCCGATCAAGGATGAGGACTTGGCGGCGTTCACCCGCCAGCTCGCCGACACCGAGGGCATCGAGGTAAAGGACTGGCTGTACGGCTACGGGCCCACGCCGACCGCGAAGTTCTCAAACCCCAGGCTGTTCGCCTCCGACAAGATCCTGGCCGGGACGCTTGCCGGCATGATGGAGCCGTTCGCGCTGTTCGGTGTCCACGGCGCGCTGGTGTCCGGCAAGATCGCGGCGATGGCCGTGGAGGACCGCGACGCGGCTTGGCGCGAGTTCAAGAAGCAGCTGACCACCTGGAAGAGGATGCTGCTGAACCGCAAGGTCTACAACCGGATGACCCCGGCGATGCGCCGGACCGCGGTGGTGGGTCTGAACACCGTCCTGTCGCGGACTGGAGATCTCGGCGCCCGCATGCTCTCGGGAGCCCTCCACGCGGTCCCCGGCTACGTGCACCAACGCCTGTGACGGACGTGGCTCGCCGAAGGTGGGCAACGGGAGGAACAAAAACTACCAGCGACCCGTTCCCAAGGCCACACAACAAATCGAGGTCACGGCTGCAGTAAGTCAATAGCAGAAAAAATGCCCGAAAAGTGCCTGACCCCTCTTTTTCAGTCTTGGGTGGGTTCTTCGAAGTAACGGTGGAGCTCCGGCGGCAGGACGTGGTAGTCCAGGTCCTTGACCTCGCCTGAGAGATCCGCGGAGTTGTAGGTGTTCCAGAACAGCGCCGGCCGGTGCTCCAGGCCGTGTCCGCGCAGGAAAGCGAGCGCCCCGGCGAAGGTCTTGCCGGTGTAGGTCCCTTCCAGCTTGATGCCGTCGCAAGTGTCCGCGAGCTCCACCGCCGCCATGCCCTCGGGGGTGAACTGCGCGTAGGTCGGGCCGCCGAAATCGTCCATCAGGAAGAGGTCGCGCGGGTGCACTTCCCTTGCGGTCTGCCCCGCCCCGTGGTGGTTGATGAACCCTGCGGCCGCGTTCACGTGCCTGGCAAGCAGGTATCTGTTGCAGGCTATCTTGTCCACCACGCGCACCGATACGACCTGCGTGCGCAGCCCGGCGATCACCGTGCCCAGAATGAGCCCGGCGGCCGTGCTGCCGCTTCCGTAGGTCACGAAAAGGAAGTCGGGCTCGGGCAGCAATCCGGCGTCGACCTGCTTCTTGAGCTCCAGGGCGGCGTCGACATAGCCCAGGGTCCCCAGCACGTTCGACCCTCCTGGCGGGATGACGTAGGGAAGCTTCCCGGTCCGGCGGTCGAAGCCCCGGGCCATCGCCCGGAGGAGCCCGATCGGTTGCGCCAGCGGCGAGCCCGTCAACACGAAGCTCGCCCCGTGTGCGTGGTCGAGCAGCAGGTTCTTGCGAACGTATGCCGCGTTCGGCTGCGGCATCAGGACCGCGATCGTGTGCAGCCCCAACCGTGCTCCGTGCACGACCGTCGCCAGCACGTGGTTCGATCCCACGGCCCCGAACGTCACCAGCTCATGGTGCCCGCCGGCCAGCGCCCCCGCCAGCAGGAACTCCAGCTTGCGCACCTTGTTGCCGCCGTAGAACGGGGAGCTCAGGTCGTCGCGCTTGATGTAGAGCGCGTCCAGGCCCTCCGACTCGCACACCCCGCCCATGCGCTCGACGGGGGTGGGATACTCGCCCAGCTCGGTCCAGTGCACCCTGCCGCGCAGCCCCGGGAACATCTCGAACAACTCCGGCCTCATCCTCCGACCTCGCCTCCCTCTTCCAGCCCGCGTTCGCCGAGCCGTCCCACTCGAAAAACACCAATGCAGATTCGCGGCTCCTTCTATATAGTAAATGACATGGGACCGTTCGGAGACTTCCTCATAAGTGTGATGCGCCAGGTAGGCTTCGGGATCTGCCACCAGATGCCGGACAGGAGCCTCTATTTCGGCGGCCGCGCGCTGCCTCTGTGCGCCCGCTGCACGGGGATATTCCTGGGGTTCGCAGTGTGCCTGGGGGTCCTGCTCATCGCCTACCAGGGAGAAGCCCCGCGCTTCCCAAGCTGGCCCAAGCTCGCTTTCCTGGTGCTGCTGTTTGTGCCCGCCGCGGTGGACGCCGTCACCTCTTACGCCGGCATGCGCGAGTCGGGCAACGCGGCGCGGATGGTCACCGGCGCCCTCGCCGGGACCGCGATCGCCGCGATCCTGTTTCCGCTGGTGGCCGGGGCGCTGCTCAGCATACGGCGCATCGAGCCCGGGCAGGACCGTGTCCGCATGCTCGAGCCGGCCTGGTCGCCCGTAGCCCTGCTGGCGATTCCCGCCTTGCTAACGCTTGCCATCTGGCCGCAGTGGCCGGGGGCCTTCTGGTTCTGGGCCATCCTGGTCACCGCGTCCATCCTCTTCACCCTGCTGGCGTTGAACTTCACGGTGGTGGTGCTGGTGCTGGAGGGCCTCAAGGTCTCCGAAGCATCCGCCGCGCCAGTGTGGTTCGCCGGCATCGCCGTGGTGGCCGTGGCCGCCGAGCTCGTCGTCTCGAACCGCCTGCACTGGATGGTCCAGCGGATGCTTTGATGCCTCCGGCCGGCAGAGGTGAACAAGGAGAGTGACTGGCGCGCCGGCAGGCGCTAGAATAAACGCAGGGTACCGGGACGTCGAGGAAGAGGAGGCTTCACCAGATGCATGTTCCCAAGGAGAAGATCAGGGTCACGATCCTCGTGGAGAGATTCCGCATCGTCGGTGACATGTACCGCTACCCGGGCGCCCGCCTTCTCGACCTGGTCAACATCAAGGACACGGCCTTCATCCCCGTGACCGACGCACAGATCTTCAGCCTGAGCGATGGGAAGCTCCTGCACTCTAGTGATTTCGTGGGCGTGAACCGCAACGCAATCTCGTTCTTCTACCCGCTGGACCAGGCCATCGCCGACGAGGCCAAGTAGGGAAAGCATTACGTTTACTTGGTGGCGTTGAGCCCCGACTCGTGCGTCGAGGATATCTTCGATAACTTCTTGAGGAAGCCTATCTTCTGCAACAGCCACGAGTTCGCGTATTCCACCACCGTGACCCGGACGCTCAGCTTGGTGGGGGAGTCAGCGGGTAGGAAGTAGATCTGGCACTGGCTTATCTCCTCGTCGGTCAACCCCGACAGCTTGAGCTTGGTGGTCGCGTCCACGATGGCCTGGTGCGCGTCGTGGCTCGCGTAGTACGAGTTCGCCGCGGCGCTCGCGACCTCGTCAGACGTCTGGGAGACCGAGAACCTGTCCCAGGCCAGTGGCCCCAACTCGACGATCAGCGCGATGACAATGGCGAAGATGACCCCGTAGATGACCACCCGGCTCAGTATCTGGCCGCTTTCGTCATCGAGTAGCCTTTTCAAACGCAATTTCGACCTCCTTGGCCTAATCGCTCTCTATAATCGTATCCTCTTCGACCGGCTCGGTACCATGCGGCTCGAGCTCGCTCTGGCTCCGCCTGGGGAACCTCCCGATCAGGCGTCTCAGCGCGCGCATCTCCTCGGATTTGAGGAGTACCGCCATTCCCAGGAAAACCGCCGCCGCTACAATAAGAGACGCACAGACCTGCAGGAGTTGTTCCCCGAACGTCGCCGTCCCCACGTACTTCCCACAGGCCCAGGCCGTAACCCATGTCGCGCCGCCCATTACGGCGGACGCCACGACTATCTTGGCCAGCGAACCCGCGACCCGCTTGCCGTCCAGGCCTCCCAGGCGCTTGCTCAACACGATCCAGACGAGGACCGTTCCCACGAAGTAGGCCGTGGTGTTCCCGAGCGCCAGGCCCGATACTTTCATCACGCTACTCTCAAAAGAGTAGAAGTAAATGAAGTCAACCGCAATGTTCAATCCTATGATGATTCCCGCTACTATCATCGGCGTCTTGGTGTCCTGCATTGAATAAAAGACCTTGAGCGCGAGCATGAAGAACGAGAAGAAGAAAAGGCCTATGACGAAGTACAGCACCACGCTCGCGAGCATCTCGGTGTCGGCCGCCCCGAAGTTGAGCCTCTGCAGCAGCAGGCGGACGATGGGAGTGGCCAGGATCGCGTAGGCGACGGACGCCGGGATCACCACGAAAGCCGTGGTCCTTATGCCCAGGGAGGTCGAATCCACGATCTGCTTCTGGTTCTTCCTTACCGAGCTCTCCGAGAGGCTGGGGAACAGCGCCGTGATGATCGAGACCGCCACGATGCCGTAGGGAAGCTGGAAGAAGATGTAGGCGTACTGGAACGCCGAGATGCCGCCGGGAACCTGGGCCGCGAGGATGTTCACCACCCATAGCCCGATCTGGTTGATGAGCACGTAGACGATGACCGGGATCGCCAGCCTGCCGATCTTCCGGACGGCCGGGTGCTTGAGGTCGATCAGCGGCTTGTAGCGGAACCCGGTCCTGCGCACCCAGGGGAGCTGTATCATGGCCATCCCCACGACCCCCAGCGTCGCCCCGATGGCCAGCACGTACTTGTTGGGGTAGAAAGCGTAGATCGCCACGGTCGCGATCACGATGATGTTGTTGGTTATCGGGGCGAAGGCCGGGATCGTGAAGTGCTTGTAGGAGTTGAGGATGCCGGTGTAGATGGCGCAGAAACCGTAGAAGACCACCTCGAAGATGAAGAACCGCAGCAGGAAGATCGCGTCATTTATCATCTGCTCGCGGCCGTGAGCCAGGAACGTCTGGGCCCTGATCACCCAGGGGGCCGCGATGCAGAGGGCGACGCTGACGAAGACGAGCATCAGCAGCGTGAGATTGAGGACCGAGTTGGCCACGTGCCAGGCCTCTTGCTCGTCTTTCGTCTTGAGGTACTCCACGAAGACGGGGATGAAAAGAGACGCCAGCACGCCGCCGATTATCAGGTCGTAGACGATGTTGGGGGTTATGTTGGCCAGGTTGAAGGAGTCGGCCATCGCCTTGCCGGTCAGCCCCAGAACGGAGGCGAGCGCGGCCGTCCGCACGAACCCGGTGATCCGGCTTATGCCGGTACCAAGCGTCATGACCGAGGCGCCGCGCGCGAACGAGGCGGGCTTCAGCCCGGTCTTAGACTTCTTCTCCCCGGCTTTCTTCGACCGGCCGGACGCTTCCTGGCCTATGCTTGCCTGCCTTTCGCCGTGCCGCTTCCTTCCGCAACCAGAGGATCCCGATCAGCAGGAGGATCCCGCCTACCACCATTATGGCGAAGGTGTTGAACCGGCTGGTCAGGACGCTGGAGTCGACCTCCCCCAGGATGAAGTCTTTGGTCTGAAGCCGCGCCAGGAAACGCACCCGGCCCTGCTTCTTGACCGTTACCGGTATCTCAAGGACGTTCTCCTTCGGCTCGAGCCTGACCTTCTGGACGTTGCCCTTGGGGAACGTCAGACCGTTGCTCACCAGCGTCAGGGTCGCGCGCACCTGGTAGGCAGTCCCATTGACGATCGAGAGCGAGATGGTCTTATCCGAGGACGTTATCGAGAGCGAGCCGGTCTGGGGGACCTCTACCTTGGCGACCTCGCCGTCCACCGTCCCGATGACCCAGGTGGCGTAGGAGGCGCCCTTGATCTGGCGGTCCCACTGGCGCCATACGTCGCTCTCGCTGTAGGCCACGCTGCGGGCCATCGGGGCGAGAAGTGGATTGCTTGCAGAGACCATTGTTCTGAAACCCTCGTACTGGGAGCGGGCGTGGGCGACCCGGGAGAAGTAGTCGCTCGACGGCGGCCCCGCCTCAGGTATATCGAGCGGGTCGTTCTCCAGCGAAGGGACGTTTATGATGCTCTGCGCGAACGTGGAGGTCTTCAGCCAGGGCGCGCTCGAGATGGCTTTCATCACCTCGTTGAGTACCTGTCGCGACGGACGCCAGGTGCCGGGCCACTCCACCGCGCAGGCGCGCAGCTTCTCGGGCCTCTCGAGGTAGAGGTTGGTGAGCTCGGAAAGGATGCACTGGGCGACGCCTCCCGGGTCGGCGCTATGTGAGACGCGCTCGAAGACGGCGCGCAGCCGGGCGTCCTCGAAAAGGGCCTGGACCTTGCCGCCCTTCTGGGCCCCGGACAGCACCACCGGCTGGCCCAGGGTCGAGCCGCGCAGCATCCTCTTGCCCCGCGCGCTCCTGTCCAGAAGGGACGAGGAGAGCAGCACGAACTGCCCCGCCTCCGGCCCCAGGGTGCGTATGACGTGAGAGTTCGAAAGCAGGCCGGGAGGGGCGGCGAACTTGTCGCTCAAGGCCGAGTCGAGGTCCTTCTCGAGCATGTTCTTGCCGGCGGTCAGCTGGTCGCGCGCGTCGGCGGTCCACTTGAGTGACACCATGCTCTCGAGGTCGGGCGAGGCGTAGGGAGCCGGCATCATCAGGTAGTGGGGCGACTGCGCCAGCCTCCTCAGGCCGCTCAGGGTGGCCGACGCGTCGACCGCCTGCCTCGCTTCCGGCCCGATTCGCTTCACCCCGGCGTCCGACTTGACCAGGTAGCCGCCAGCCATGTTGCTGAGGTCCTCCGTCAGCATCGGCGACATCGAGAATGACAGGTTGAGCTCGGGGTATTTCTCGGCAAGCCACAGCAGGTTGGTGTACCAGCCCGGGTTCCTGGCGGACGTCGAGCACTCTGCGGCCAGCTCCTCGCCGTCGAAATTCCCGTCGGGCGCCCGGTGTGGGGGCTCCAGCGTGTCGAAGACGATCGAGAGGGCCAGCGGCGTCACGGCGGTCTTGTCCTTCATCGACATGATATTGAGCTCGCTTATGAGGCTCGCTATGGCGTTGCCGTCCCGGAGAGCCTCGATGGTCACAGGGTAGACGCCGTCCTCGAAGTTGCTCGGCTCGAGCGGCACGTCGTATTTGAAAGTGTTGTTGCCGGGGTTGAGGGTGAGGTCGCGGCCGAGCCACGTGGTCTGCCGGTAGACCTTGCCGGGTTTTCCGTCGAAGGTCGCGTCGAGGTCGGCCCTGGAAGTGTTCCGCGCGTGGATGCGGAGCCGCAGGTCCACCCCTCTCACCTGCTGGCGCGCGGTGTCGTCGAGGGTCACGACCATGTGCACGACAGCGTCGGGCTCGTACCAGTATGAGTCTTTGGCCAGCGCTATGCGGACGTCCGCCGTCCTGTCCGGTGCCGCGCGGGCCGCGGCGGGAAGGACGAACAGGGGCTGGGCGATGATAACCGCGATCAGGACCGCGCAGGCCAGGCCTGCTCTTCTGGAGCGGCGGGCTCCGGGGAGGCCCGTCGAGCGCTGCTTAGTTGGATGCATCAATAATTCTTCCCTGAAACCGCCCGTCGCACGGCGGGACCTTGAGTCTCGTGGGATTTTCTTCCGGCATATTCTTTGACGTCGCGGGTGGCCGGGCCTGTTCGGCTCACTTGCCGCCCGTGATGCTGATTATCTCATTAACGATGAATAATACCCCAAACACGCCCAGCATCGCGCCGAAGAGGATGTAGAGCACGCGCTCGGCGGTGCGCAGGTTGAGGCGCGCTCCCAGGTAGGCGCCTGGGATGGCGCCCAGCACCATGTAGAGCACCAGCGACCACGATATGTGGTGCAGGAAAGAGTGGACGATGGTCCCCGGGATCGCTATCACCACGATCACCGCCAGCGACGTCGCGATCGACCTGCGCAGCGGCATGTGAAGCAGGTAGAGGAAGCCCGGGATCATCAGCACGCCGCCGCCGACGCCCAGCAGACCCGAGAACGCGCCGGCGACGAATCCGATGGCAAGTGCCACGGGGACGCTCACCACGTAGCACCCGGCGGACTCGTCAGCCGCGTCTTTCGACGCCGGGGTGGCTTCGCACTCCACGGGGTCTTCCACCGCGTCGTCCACCAGCGGCGAAGCCTCCTCCGGGCCGCTGGGGACCCCGCGACCGCTGGTCCCCCTGCGGATGGTCATTGCCGAGACGTAGAGGACCATTACTCCCGTCGCGATCATCAGGTAGTGCAGGTCCAGCCAGCGGGTCGCGATCGCGCCTCCGGTGGCGCCCACCACGCCTGTCGCGCAACAGAGCGCGGCCACCTTGCTGTCCACCAGGCCGCGGCGCCAGTAGGTGTACGCGCCGGCGGCCGCGGTGGGTATCGTCACGGGCAGGGTGGTGCCCAGCGCGATGCCGGGGGGTGTCTTGAGGATCAGCCGCAGCGAAGGCGTGGACACCGCCGCCCCGCCGATCCCGAACATCCCGGAAAGGAGCGCGCTGGCGAAGCCTATTAGGATGGCGCCGAAGACGTACATGCCTGGCCTTTCACCGACCCGTTTCTCCGCCGCGGCACGACGTCCCACGGCGGGCATTCTATAATCATACAGGCTCGTTACCAAATACTCTGGAATCTGTGCAGGAGGGGGTTGGACCCGTGGGCGGCGATAGGGCAAGGGCTGTTGCTTACCGGATACTGACGTCGCGGCCGCTCAGGTCCCTGACGCTGGCCGGGCTCGTCGCGGCCTGGGACTCCTACGGCGACATGCTCCCAAGGGAATGGACCGACGGCATCGACAGGTTCTTCGCCCGCGAGTTCATCGGCAATGTCCGGGCGGAAGGCTCGGGGGCGCCGGACTCCTTCCGCCTGGCGTTCGTCAACGCGTGGTTCGACCAGAGGATCACCGGCGCACGCCTGGCCATCGACGGCAGGAAGGTCTCGCCGCGGGACCTTCTGCTGCGGTCCGCCGCCGGGCGGTGCCGCGCCGACGAGATCACCGCGCTGGAGTTCCCGCCGGGCGAGGTGGTGGAGCTGATCGCCCTCGGCACGGTCCTGGGCGACGGCCTGCACCTGCTGGAGCTGGACATCGACATGGAGCTGGCGCCCATGATCATCCCCATCGTCCCGATCGAGATGAGAGGCGGCGTGGGCGACTTTCCGATAGTGGTGGAAGGGTTCGCCGCGCCGGAGCTGTGGCCGCCCGCCGGACTGCCCGCCGGGATCGTGCACGTGGTGCCGCACATACACTACGACGTCGAGTGGCTGCAGACCCGCGAGGTCTTCGAGCGCGTTGGTGAGTCGAACCTGCACGAGGCGCTTCGGCTGATGGAGGCGGACCCTGAGATGACGTTCGCGACCGACCAGGTCCCCCAGCTGGAATCTTTCAAGCGCCGGGACCCCGCCGCCTTCAAGCGGCTCGCCGCCATGGTCCGCGAGGGCCGCATCGAGCCGGTGAACGGCCTTTACAGCGAGCCGGACACCAACCTGGTCTCGGGCGAATCGCTCGTGAGGCAGTCGCTCGCCTGGCAGGAGTTCTGCCGGCAGAACTTCGGCGTCCGCTCGAGCAGCGGCTGGCTCATCGACTCCTTCGGGATGAGCGCCCAGCTGCCGCAGATACTGAAGTCGACCGGCACGTCCTCGCTATTCTTCTCGCGAGCGAGGCCGCCCGGCGACGGGCCCAGCGAGTTCATCTGGGAAGGCCTGGACGGCACCCGCATCTTCGCCCACTGGATGCCGGTGATGTACAACGTGGGGCATCCGGTGAGGACCGAGAAGCCGGCGGCGATGGCCAAGATGCTGAAGGACTACCGGCTCCTGCGCGCCCTGAGCGCCACGGAGCACGTCTTCTATCCATCGGGCGTGGACCACGGGAGGCCGCAGAAAGAGTACGGGGAGATGGCGCGCGCCTGGAACCGCGAGGTCGACGGCGTGACGTTCTCGTTCTCGCTGCCCGCGCGCTTCGCCGAGGCCGTGGGGGACAGGGAGCTGCCGGTCCTGCGGGGCGAGTTCCAGCGGGACCTGTGGGGGACTTACGGGGCGCGGATCCACCTCAAGCAGCTCAACCGCGCCTGCGAGTTCGCGCTCACCGGCGCGGGCAAGATCGCAGCGGTGGCCGCGGCCAGAGGCGCGCGTGGGCGGCAGGCCGACCTCGGTCGGGCATGGCGCGAGGTGATGGACTGCCAGTTCCACGACCAGATATGCGGGTGCCACGCCGACGCGGTCTCGGAGGGCATGACCTCTCGGTTCCGGTCGGCGCTGGACGGCGCGCGCGAGATCCGCGAGACGGCAGCCGCACACCTCTGCCCGACAGGCGCCGGGGAGGGCTTCACCGTGCTGGCGTTCAACCCGCTCCTCCAGCCGGTCGCTTCCCCCGCGGAGTTCGAGGTGAGCCCACCGCCGGGATGGAAGGGCGTTGCGGTCACCTCGGCCGACGGGGACCGGATGCCATGCCAGTTGCTGGACGCCAGCCTCTACGGCGACGGTACCCTCAAGTGGGCGCGGGTGCTCTTCCGCCCGGAGCTGCCCGGCCTCGGATACAGGCTCTTCGAGGTCGGCGCGTCCGGCGGCGAGGAAGAGCCCTCAGGTGGCGCACGGGTCGAAGGCACGCGCCTGGACAACGGCATCATCACCGTAGAGGTGGACGGCCGGACCGGGCTCCTCGGTGAGGCCAGGCTCGCCGACGGCACTACCTTCGACCTGGGCGGCTGCAACAGGCTCACGATCGAGCCGGACCCCGGGGACCTCTACATCTCCGCCGCGTTCGGAGCCACCTGGTTGCGACGCCGCAGGATTGAGAATGTCAGGGTCCTGGAGAGGGGACCCTTGAGGGCTGCCGTCGAGGTCACCGGCGCGATCGGGCGCTCGCGATTCGTCCAGTTGGTCTCTCTGGCCGAAGGCTCCGGCCGCATCGACTGCACTACCACCGTGGACTTCCGCGACAGGCGGCACCGCATGCGCTGCAGGTTCCCCACCGGCATCGCCGGCGGGCGCTGGGTCCACGAGGTCCCTTTCGGCTGGCTCCAGAGG
>Ga0209744_1000469_pt1 | contig 13486 bp, 13 predicted proteins | sample BarGraNGADG00311_2_FD_184494 | JGI IMG/M metagenome (GOLD analysis project Ga0209744, IMG submission 184494) | Arctic peat soil microbial communities from Barrow, Alaska - Barrow Graham LP Ref core NGADG0004-311 (SPAdes) (version 2) | ecosystem: Environmental > Terrestrial > Soil > Wetlands >... | reverse complement strand
CCTCGCCGCTGCCGGCGGCGAGGGCCGCGTCGGGCTCGAGGAAGCGGGAGACCGAGGCGATGAGGCGCGCAAGCGCGGCGCGGCTCACGGCGTCCTCGCGGCCGAAGTTGTAGATCACCTCGGCCCGCGAGCGCTTGGCCAGCGGATCCCACGTGTTGTGGGCGAGCTGCAGGTAGCGGACTACCGAGCCGTCCTTGTTCTTCCTCGGGGTGGTTCGCAGGTACATAGACTAGACATTCGCACATACTTCCCGGAATAACAAGTCTTATATGGCCAAACGTGTATCTATGACAATCCGGGATTCTGACCAGGCCTCAAGCCTCTGAGCAAGGGTTCTTGGTCGGGACGTGGGCCAGAAGGCCGATTAGCTGCGGAACACCGGTAAGGGTGGCTTCAAGAATCAGGGGAGCAGGATAGTGTCATCGTAGCGCGTGATGGTGGCGGCGAAAACGCCGGCGCGCAACATGGCGGGCAGCGTGCGCAGCACAGACAGCGGCATGTTGCTCGCGTCGAGCTATTGCTTCACGCGCTAGAGGTCGCGGCAGGCGTCACCGAAAGTGAGGCGCCCGCAGCTTCACGTGCGGCTTTCTCACGGCGGAGCGCGTCTCCCTACGGCTAAGGTGCGAGGCGGTGAGGGTTTACCGCCCGCCGCCGCCCCGCTCCCTCCTACCCCAATGCTCACGTTCGGGCTCAGCGGCTTGTATGACACGCCATCCTCCAGCCCTGCGCGAGCTGTTCTGCCGACACTTGCGCAGCCCAGCCTCGGGTCGGCGCGCTAAACTCGTCCTTAGACCTTGGCGTTTGACAACATACTCTCAACCGAAGCTGAGGCAGGCACCGCCAAGTTTCCAGGCGCCGCCTGCCTCAGCAACGAACTCTGCACTGCCCCTACGTCCGTCTAGGTACAACTCTGGTCTGTTCAGTAGTCAGGCAACCCCGCCACTCTCACGAGATAGACCTTCTACGACAGGTCTCTTAAGATCCAGCTGTAATCTGGTCCCACTGCGTTGTCCACGTAGGAAGTTGTTCATAAGATGTTTTCCAGTCAACCTGCTTTAGCTTGCTCACCATATCTACGGTCAAGGTGTACTTCGAAGCCGCAGGATCCGCGACAACCTTGCTGTTAAACGATCCTTTGCCGTATGTATCAGTCTGGTTCTTCAAGAAACCTTCGCTGATTAGGAAATTCATCAGCACCTGTGCGCCCTCAGGGTTAGGTGCATTCTCTATGATCGCACCAGCCGCAGTATCCGCATATGAACCTTCTTTCGGAATAACCAACGCGACCGGCAGACCCTTCCGTACCATCGTATTACCGTCAGTCCAGCTAAGGGCCGCAATCACAGTCTCCCCTGAGTGGAAACCCTGCTCGAAGGGAGTCTGGTTATCCGGCCAGGTGCTCACCTGCGAAGCAAGTTGCTTCATCTTCGGCCACGCAGGCGCAATGTTGTTGATATCCCCACCACCCAGATTAGCCATCTCAAGGAACGTGAATAGGCCCGTGGTGACACCGATAGCGGAAACCATTACTTTGCCCTTGAAACGTGGATTAAGCAAGTCAGCCCAACTGTTCGGTGCAGCCAAGCCATTCTTCTGGAAATAATCAGGATTGTACAGCAACGCCGCACAATCAGCGTAGACATCGACATAGTTTCCATGGCTAGCGCCAGGCACCAAATCGGCCATATTTGGAATGGCACTTTCGTCCAAAGTAGCAAATAGCCCTTGGTCAGCAGCAAGCGAAAGCGGCCCCTCCGAACACACGATCACATCATATTGAGGATCACCCTTTTGAGCAGTAACTTGAGCGACCATCTGAGCTGACGTGTCTTTGGACGTCAATATCAGCTTATATCCAGTCTCCTGTTCAAACTTGTCAGTCCAGCCCTGTTCCTTAAAGGTCTGCTGCATGGTTCCACCCCACGTCAGCAGGTTAACCTCTTTGTTGCCTGAGGTCCCCGGACTGCTGCTGCTCGTACTGCTACTGCTCGTAGAACCGCCACACCCAGCAGCAACGATTACAGCAAGAAGCGTACCTAGTGCCAGTGCAGCGAGATATTTCTTCTTCATTTGCATTCACCCCGGATTGCCGTGTTTGCACAACTTCTGGGAAAACCCCACTCAGTCCTTAGTCGTCAGTCTCACCCCGTTGCGCCCCCCTCCTTTTCGCTTGTCACAGTTCTGAGACGTTCACAGGTTCGACTACTCGTCCCTGTTTCGCCTCAGACTATCCTAGGACCGTTCATGCCAAGAGTGAGAGCCTCAAGAAGTCTCTGCCAGCATGTCAACGGTCACTCAGCGGGCTCATCGTTCAGAATTCAAGGTCGACTCCACTACGCCCCCCTCCTAGCTCTCGCTCTTCTACCTCTCGCACGATTGCCAGCAACTCGGCTTCGTCTTCTTCAGCAAGCGGCGACGGCACATGCGTCGCCAATATATCCTTTACGGCTTCTCTCGCATAAGCCCAAAGGTCTTTAGAGCCGCTTTCTTGCCAATCTTCAAAGCTCTGCCGATTCGCAAGCCGCGGTACGAATTGTTCACTCTCTAGGTAGTCCAGGCTATGTCGCTGAGCGAGAAAATGTCCTCCCGGACCAACCTTCTCAATCACCTCGAACGCTAGTGTGTCGTCGCTGACGCTCACACCCTTCAAAGCACGAAAAGCCATCCCACAAATCTCGTTGTCAATAAACAGGCTCTCCAGGCTGACTGTCTTTGCATGATCCATAGCCCCAGGGTAGAAGAGCATGTTGCTCCCCGCCATCACCGGCATAAGCATACTGATTGCCTTTTCATAGCCAGCCTGAATGTCCAAGCACTTTGCTTCAGTGTTGCAGCCAGTCCCACGAGAAGGTATCCGATAAAACTGCGCTATTTGCGCATGCGCCACATTGATAATTCCAGCTTCGACGCCCCCCAAAGCGATGCTGCCGTTTCGCATGTCCATCGCCGCCCCAACCGTACCCATAAGAACCGGCGTTCCGGGATTGACCTGCTGAGCGAGGACAACGCCCGCAAGAATTTCAGCAGTCTGCTGAGCCAAGGTGCCCGCAATAGTCATCGGTGAAGTGGCCCCCATTTGCGGCTCTGAGGCAATGTCCACAGGAAGGCCACATTTCGCATATTCGATCAGGCCTTCCGTCATCTTGTTGTCAAATTCCAAAGGCGAAATCACGTTCGCCGTCGTGAACATGTTTGGTCTATTCGCGAGCCTGTCTTCACCACCAGCCAGCACGGTTGCCATCTTGATACAATCCCGCGCAACCTGCTTCCCCCGACAACTCCCCTTGATGACTTTACGCGAGTTCTTGACACTTGTCAGGTACCCATACACATGCGCCACTCCGTCAGCGACGCCTTCAATATGCGGCATAATCGCACCGCTATGCAAAACCGAATAGCTCTCCAGAGCATCCGTGAGCCGAACAAGGTTTCCCACGTCCGCCAACGTCGTGTGTCTCCGCTCACCAGTATCTGCGTCAAGTACATTTAGTCGGCCTATCATGGGTTCGACATAGACCCGTTTCCCCTCCATGACCGCCTTGAACTCGGGATCGCGCCCAAAAATCGTAAAGGTACTCGGCGCCCGCATAATCGCTTCCTCGACCAGATGAGAAGGAAAGCGTACTCGGTCACCGGCGAAGCCACACCCCGCTTTACGTAGAATCTCCACGGCCTGAGGCTCGCGTATCTTCATACCGATTTCGCGCAAGACCCTTAATGCCGTCAAATGAATCGCATAAATTTCGTCATCCGTCAACACTTTCAAGGATGCGTTCATGAAACCACGCCTCTAAATGCCGGCTTCCCATCCCAAAGTGCCAATGTAACTCCCAAGCCCTTGGCTTTAGCGGCTCCGTAGACTCGGTGTGCTAAAGCTATGTCTTCACTACCCATCCCTATGGGCGAGAAAAAGATATTCTCGCCAGCGCTCTCACGACCCATCTTCTGACCAATAATAATTTCGCCAATATCGGCATAAATCCGGTCTCGCTTCAAGCTTCCTTTCAAATACATTTGAGCAAGCGATGGCGTGACACGATGCAGAACCGAGTCCCAGTCGTCTACCACAATCTTGTGCGCATTCAGAATCACTTGTTCTTCTTCCTCCTGGTTCGACCCCACATGCGCAAAGTAATACCCTTCTTTAAGCCAAGCATCTTCAACGATAGGTTCATCTGCAACCGTGACCGTCACCACAACATCTGCTCCAACCACAGCATCCTTTGCGGACTCCATCGCTCTTGCTTGCAAATGCAGCTCGCCAATAGCGAAGTCTGCAAACAGCTGCGATACATCGCGGGATATGTCGTATGCGCGCACTTCTTGCAGGTGTGGTAAGACTGCGCAAAGCGCCTGAAGTTGCGTATAGGCCTGTGGGCCATTACCAATCATTGCCACAACTGAAGAGTCTTGCCGCGCCAGGTATTTTGCACCTACACCCGTCACAGCGCCCGTTCGCATAGCACTGATATACGTGCCATCCATGACGGCCAATGGCATGCCGGTCCATGAATCGTTCAGAATGATAAGAGCATTGGCTCTTGGAATGCCATATTGCGTAGGGTTTCCCGGAAACCCAGCAACCCACTTCACACCGCAGGCATCATAATCACCGCCGACATGAGCAGGCAAAGCATTGATTCTCCCGCGTTCCATCTCGCCAAGGTCAAGAACCACCTTGGCCGGCAAATTCACTGCGCCTCTAGCATGCAACTCAAGAACCTTCTCTGTTTCCTCGAGAGCTTCCACCATCCCCACTCCAGTCGCAAGGATGTCTGCTTGGTTAAGGAACACAAACTCCGGCTTCAAATGCCGCTCCACGTCAGAGCCTCCTACGCTCATTCCTACCCTAGCCAACGGCTACGAGAGACTCAATAAGTTGAACCGCTTTGCTCGCATCCGCAGCATATCCGTCAGTCCCCATATCTCTCGCCCACTGTGCCGATAATGCCCCACCGCCGCACACAACCCTATACTTGTCGCGCAAATGATTTGTGTTTAGATATTCTATTAGCGTACTGATCTGATTCATGGTGAATGTCATCAACGCGGAAACTGCTATGATGTCTGCGTGCTCGCTCTCCGCCCGTGCTACAAAGTCAGCGACACTAACGTCTACTCCTACATCAATAACAGTAAATCCAGAGGCTTTAAGCATCATGCCAACAATGTTTTTCCCAATGTTGTGCACGTCACCTTCAACTGTGCCCAAAAGGATTGTGGCTTTGCTGAAATGCGCCTTCTGTGTCGCTGTCAATTTGGTCTCAAGAATTGTCACTGCTTCTTCCATAGCTGTAGCAGCCATCATCAAATGAGGAAGGAATATCTCTCCTGTCTCAAACTTTGCGCCGACCTCCTTCAAGGCCGGTGCTAAGCCCTGCTCGATCACTTCAAACGCATCGACATCGCTGGCCACTAGGCGTTGTGCTATGCTCTTAGCCGCAACAGCATCGTAGCTAAGTACGGCCTGCCGAATGTCATTGAATGACGCAGTTTCCAAAATATATCCTCCAGAATGAACAGTTCGCTTACCTCGAGGCTCTTAGCCCGTGAGAGTATGTGCCTATATACCGATATGACTGCCCAATAATACGGACATGCGAGGCCAAAGCTGTGTGGTCTAGAACAACAAGCCATGCTCCTGCAAATCTGTCTTCACCTTTTCATACAGCTCAAGATATCTTGATGTTGGCACAATGGTATTGATGTCATACAGATCATTGAATGAGTAGCCGTCTGGACTAGAACGATCGGCTACGCTAGATTCGTACTTGGAAAGCACATAGTTCATGAGCCGATTGACTTCGTCTCTTGGCAATCCGGCCACCGCGCGGGCGACCTCGGCTTCCCATCTCGGTTCAAGCCCACTCCCTTGCATGGGCTTCTTGAGTACTGCCTTGCGGATCCCTTGGATGACGTGTGCTCCACCGGACGAAATGGTCATTGCCATGGCGGCAATCTCCCATAACTGCTGGTCCGTACCCGGACCCGCGTCAGTCAGGCCTCCCCCACCGCAAATCATGTTCATGTTGCTACTAATGGCCTGATATGCTGCGTTTCTGGCCCATAGACACTTGCGTGCGGTTGCTACAGGGGGGTTTTGCAGAATAGTCGCGACTACGCAGTACCCAGCTCCACCAACCCTGTAGACGAGAACTGCGTTCAACGCATGTGCCACGGACAGAACCGCAGCACCCTCAGGCCCGCCGGCGAAGCCACCAATCATGGTGGTCCAATATGGATTTCGCAAACACCCGAACTGCTGAGTAAGCGCCACCTTGCCCAACATCTCATAATTGACCTTAAGCTCACTAATCGTCGCAATCGCCACTGCATCCGTCGTACGCAGACCCTGGTGATCTTCGCCTGCCATCATGACCGAGGCGGCACCGATAGCCGTAGGACTCGCGTCGATGAGATGCAGTCCCGGCCTTCCCACACTCCTCAGAGCTTCCCTTGCCCACGTCACAGCGTTTCTCGCCGCATGCACTTCCCAAGCGGATCCCAGTTGCCACTGCCTTGACTCGCAGGTATGAGGGGCTGGCCCATAGTAGGCTCCCCACAGGATTTCCTCTTGAAAAATGCTCTTATATAGCTGAACGAAGTCGCTACCCTCATTCGGATTACTCTCTACCACGCCTCCAATAGCAGTAGGCTTAGTCAGGTCGAAAGGCCTTCTGTGTCGCAAGACCGTCTGATCTTTACCACTACCTATACCAAGGTCTTCAGCACAGTACCCCAAGTCTTCCAGCGCAGCCGCAATCTCCTCATGGCTGAATCGAATTACCCTTCCCGTATCTATACAATACGTCCCCAGCTCTTCATATGCCTGGATGCCAGCCTGAAACACACGCTGTGCCGTGTCGTCACTACAGATCGGATTCTCCGCATCATATTCAATGCCATATTGCGCCACCAGGCGTGACGATACCTCGAATACCTTCATGTCAAAAGCATCCATGGCCATGAGGGCCCCACTATTACTTGCACGATTCATTACTTCCCAAAACGACACCATACAACCGCACCTCCTAAACCATCGTTACCTATCCTCGCGCATCTCACGCTTCACACCATCGCCATCCCACCTAAGTTAACCGATAATCGTCCTCAACCCGAACAGCCTATCAAGAACCACCATCAGCACAATTGAAAATACAATCAACAGCGTTGACATAGCCGCAATCACCGGCGTATTCACCTGCAACATATAGTTGAACATGTCTACCGGCAGCGTTGTATACTTCGATCCAATAATGAAAATCGTCATCGCTACTTCACCGAACGAAATCAAAAACGCGAAAATATACCCCGATATCAGCCCTGACTTGATCAACGGCATTGTTACATGGACGAACGACTGCCGGCTAGTAGCGCCCAAGTCCATCGCTGCCAACTCCATCTCACGGCTAACAGCCGACAACGACACAGCCGCCGTCCTAATAATATAGGGCACCGTTATCACTACGTGGGCTAGTAGCAGTGCGAAAAACGTATTATACAGCCCTACGTTGACATAGAACTGCAATAACCCCACACCAAGAGCAACAGCCGGCACGATAATCGGCGCCATGAACAAGGCATCGGCCATGACCTTACCTTTAAAGACATATCTCGTCATGACGAAAGCCGCCAAAAACCCTAAAATTAAAGACACCAACGCCGCCAGTAGCGCCAGACCCATACTTACAACAAAACCATTCAGAAATCCCACATCAATAATCGCTCTATACCATTGTAGCGACCATTGCGTAGTAGGTATTTCGTAGAACATACCCGGCGTAAACGACGTTAATATCACTAGTACCATCGGAGCCAGCATGAACACCGTGACAAGTACGTTGAAACTCGTTAGGAAGACGCTCTTGCCCTTTCCGCTACTCATCGAAAGATCACCTTTCGCTTCCCAGAGGCCATTGCTCGCATATACACTTGTACGACAACTATAGTAAAGATGACAAGGATTACACTAACAGCACTACCGAACGGAAAGTTAAGCGTTGACGTGTTCTGCTGATACGCTATGTACGACATTACTCTGACCTTCACGCCGCCCAGAAGAGCAGGCGTTGTATAGGCAGCCATACTCATCGTAAATACAAACACAGAACCTGCCACTATCCCAGGTAGGGAAAGTGGCAAAGTAATGCGCATAAACGTCTTCACTCTGCTCGCTCCCAAGTCTGCGGCGGCAGACCGTAACTCCGGATCCATGCTTACTAGGGAAGCAAGAATAGGCATAACTGCGAACACCATCTCCCCCTGGGTAAGTCCTACAATCATTGAAAAGTCGTTGTACATCAAGTGCAAGGGCGTTTGAATGATACCTAGGTTCAAGAGTATTGTGTTAATGTATCCAGCAGGTGAGAGTATGAGCGTCCACCCGAAAGCTTTTACTACGACATTGATGAGCCAAGGCGCTAGATAGCAGAACATGTAGATTTGCTGCTTCCGACCCGAGAGCTGCATCATATAGTAAGATACTGGGTAGCCTATAGCCACACAGAGTATGGTCACAATGAGACTCATCATGAAAGTGCGCCGCAAAATCCCCAAATAGAAAGGACTCGACAGGAAGTCCTTATAGTTTTGTATGGTGAGCTGACTGCTATCGAAAGTTCCCGGTCCACTGAAGTGGAAGAAGCTGATGACTACGGACCGGGACAGAGGCACAACAAAGAAAATAACCATGATTACCAACAAGGGCGTCAGGAGCAGCAGAGGAAACCAGTTCACACGCCGTTTACCATAAGCCTTGCGCCTCATGGGCCGCTTCGCAGTAGCGGCGGGTACCGGGGGAGCATTAGTCGGAGGTATGGGAGTACCAAGAACAGTCATCATCACCCCATTCGACGAAGACACGATCGCCTTGAGAGAAATGCAAGGGGTTCTTATGGTTCTGTCTTTCTATGATGAAAGTGTAACCGTCGATGTCTACTTCATAGTGAACTTCACTACCAAGATAGACCGCCAGCTTTACCACACCTAGAAACGAATTGACATTGGGTGTTGATGATTTTACTAGGCTGATCCGCTCAGGTCGGACCATCAGCCGAACTTTTAGCTGCTCCTTGATGCGTCCGTCATTATCATGTCTGAAACAAATCCGCATACTGTTAGTGACACGGGCCCAAGCTACGCCATCACCGACGGAATCAACTACTCCAAGAACCTGATTAGATTTGCCTACAAACGACGCTACGAATTCGGTGTGTGGTGATTCGTAAATAGTTACAGGACTGCCGACCTGCTCAATAAGCCCGGAGTTCAACACAGCAATACGATCGGACATGGCAAACGCCTCAGAAATATCATGCGTAACGAAGATTGACGTAATGCCGACCTTCTTTTGAATCTGGCGAATCTCTATTCTTAGATTTTCCCGTAACTTTGCATCTAGGTTACTCAGCGGCTCGTCAAGAAGCAGAATTTGGGGGCGAATTACCAAGGCACGAGCCAGTGCCACTCTCTGCTGTTGTCCACCGGAAAGCTGTGAAGGATACTTCTCCTCGCTCTCGGGTAGGCGAATGAGATCGAGAGCTTCCTTAACCAATGGCTTTATGTCCCGTCGCGGCACCGTGTGCATCCGCAGGCCAAAAGCAATGTTGTCAAATACACTGAGATGTGGAAATAGTGCATAGTTCTGAAACACTAGGGCAGTTGGCCGCTTGTTGATGGGGGCAAAGGTAATATCCTGACCATCAAGAATGATTTGGCCCTCGTCCGGCGTCAGAAACCCGGAGATCAGCCGTAAGATGGTGGTCTTTCCGCATCCTGAGGGACCGACCATCGAAAAGAGCTCTCCCTTTTCGATGCCAAAAGAGATCGCCGTCACTGCTTGAAAGCCGGCGAAAGACTTGGATATGCCTCGCAGCTCTAACTCCATTGTCTCTCCTATGGTTGGGTAGCCACCAATAGCGTCAGGGAAGTCTCGATCCGCCTACATGGGTGACTCTGAGGAACAAAGTTGTCTACCCAAAGGGCCGCGAGAACAGCGAGGATTCTGACACATGACCGGAGTCACGTCGCGATTTAGCATCTCGACTAACGTGAGCGGGATCTCGGGTGGCACGCCGGAGTGCCCGTGGGCGTGCACGTTGATGCGGCCGGCAATCACCGCGCGCACCGTTTCCAGAGGTGCTGGCTCGCCGATGCCGGCGGAGTGGTTGTAGACAACGAACTTTTGAAACTTCTCGACCTGGTCGTCGTCCAGCACTATCTCGGCGAACTCGCCGATGCCGGTGTTGGTACCATACATGACCGCGCGCGCCGCGAGCTTCTCTTCGAGCATCGCGTGGCAGACCTTGATTCGCTCAAGAGCCGCAGGATCAAGCTCGACCGCCTCACCGGCACGGGCAATATGGACGACCTTCTCGACCGTCAACGAATCGTCGTTCAGAACGATTGACACAGCATCTCCTTTTACAATGAGCACAACGAGTCAGTCTCACTGACGGTGACGGCAAGAACCCTAAATGACGCCCCGCCGGAGTCAAGAGGGGAGCACCCGTAGTCCCCGTCCGTGGACAGAATGTGAATCGCCGAGTTTCTTGGAGGCTCCAGCCCTTGAGAGGATGGAGCCATGAGCAGAGCAACGAGGTATCCAACAGAAGTGCGGGAACGGGCCGTGCGCATGGTCTTCGAGCACGAGCGCGAGTACGACTCGCAGTGAGCGCCGATCAGCTCGATCTCCGGCAAGCTCGGCATGACAGCGGAGACCCTGCGTACGTGGGTGCGCCAGGCCGAGACCGATCAAGGCCTGCGGCCCGGGCTCTCGGGCACCGAGCGCGAGCGCGTCAAAGAGCTTGAGCGTGAGGTGCGCGAGCTGCGGCGGGCCAACGCGATCCTCACTCAAGGCAGCGCCTTTCTTCGGGGCGGAGCTCGACCGCCGCGGCAAGCGATGAGCGCCTTCATCGAGGAGCACGCGAAGAGCTTCGGGGTCGAGCCGATCTGCGCCGTACTGCCGATCGCCCCGTCGACCTACTACGCGGCGCGGGCGCGGCCCGCGAGCGCGCGGGCCCTGCGCGATGAGCAGCTGGCCTGCGAGATCCGCCGCGTCTATGAGCAGAACTACCGCGTCTACGGCGCCCGCAAGGTGTGGCGGCAGCTGCGCCGCCAAGGCGCGGTGCGCGGCAAGAGGTGGCGCACGACGATCACCGACCCGCAGGCGCCCAGGCCGGCCGACCTCGTCCGCCGCGACTTCTCCGCGGAGGCCGCGAACCGCCTGTGGCTTGCCGACCTGACCTCCGTGCGCACCTCGTCGGGCTTCGTCTCTGCGGCCTTCGTGATCGATGCCTTCAGCCGCTTCATCGTCGGTTGGCAGACCGCCAGCCACCTGCGCACGGGCCTCGCCCTGGACGCCCTGGAGATGGCCCTCTGGCGGCGCCAGGGAGAGCTTGACTGCCTCGTCCACCATTCAGATCGCGGTGTGCAGTACCTCTCGACACCCGCTACACCGAACGCCTCCCCGAGGCCGGCGCCGTCACCTCCGCCGGCTCACGCGGCGATTCCTACGAGAGCACCTTGGCCGAGTCGGTCATCGGCCTTTACAAGACCGGGCTGATCCGCGGGCAAGGTCCCTGGAAGTACCTCGAGGGCGTCGAGTATGCCACGCTGGAGTGGGTCGACTGGTTCAACCGGCGCCGCCTGCTCGAGCCTATCGGCAACATCCCCCCGGCGGAGCTCGAGCAGGAGTACTATCGTCAGGCTGCCCAGCGGGAGCAGGAAGCACTCGAACACATGAGTCTCCACTGAACCCGGGGCGGTGCCTCTGTGTTTGTCAAGCGATTGCCGCGGGGCTTTCGGCCGACTTGTCGTGCAGCCGCTCGTCCACCAGCATCAGTCGCCAGACGTGGTCCGCAAGGCGTCGTTTCAGGCAACGCATCGCCTCGTTGCGGGTCTTGCCTTCAGCGATCTTGCGGTCGTAGTAAGAGCGCCCGATACTGTGCGGCATCCGCACCTGGGTGACCGCCACCAGATGCAGTGCGGAGTTGAGCTGCCGGTCGCCGCTGCGAGAGAGCCGGTGTCGGGCCCGATCACCGCTGGCCACCTCGATGGGAGCGACCCCGGCGTAGTTGGCAAACGCCGCGGCGCTGGGGAACCGTGACGCCCGCCCCGTGCGACCGAGTAGCCGAGCGGCGAGCACCGGGCCAACACCCTGCACCTGCTGGAGCCGGGTGCCGCGGGCACGGAGTGCCTCGGCCATCCGCCTGGCGATCTGGGCCAGCCTAGCGTCAGTGGCGCGGATCTCTAAGACCAACTCGCGGGCGAGCCGCTTGCGTGTGCGCCCAGCAGCCGACAAGGGCCGAAGGCGCCGTAGCAGTGCCGTCGCCGATGCGGCGGTGAGCGCCGGCCTGGCCCCTCCGGGAACGAGATCCCGCAACAGGGCGTGGAGCTGGTTTGCGAGCCTGACTCTGTGGGCGGCGACGTTGGCGCGGCGTTCCTCGAGCAGGGCGAACACGGTGATCTCGTCCTCAGCTGCAACCAACGAAACGTCACCCTGCACGGCGGCTACGCTTGCCGCCGCCGAAGCGTCCAACATATCGTTCTTGCGTCGGCCGCCGCGGGAAAGCTCACGTACCCGTGCGGTCGCAGTGGTGCGGACGTCAACCACGGTCTCGCCGCGAGCGATAAGCCACTGCGCCAGGTGCCGGCCGAGGCCATGCGCGTTCTCGATGGCCCACTGGCGTTCAGGAAAGGCCTTGCCCCAGCGAAGCAGCTGCCGGTACCCTGCCAGGGTGGCGTCGACTCGAAGCGACGACGCCGGGGCGTTTGTTATCGGGCTAACCGCCGTGGCGGTGTGGGAGCCCTTGTGCGGATCAACTCCAATGATCACGACCGTTCCTCCTTCCGCTCTGGACGGGAGACCGCGGTCGACAGGCCGACTTCTGGAGTCCACAAGATCACGCCTCTGTTGAGTCAGACCGCAGCCGGTCATCGGCCGGATGACACACCCCGGGAGAGCCAGCCCTAAGCCCGAATCCACCGATCAACCCCGCGTGAATCAGGTAGCAAAGAGAAGACAAGTGCCCTCTTTCCTGAGAAAATGTGAGTTGCGAAACGCCACAGAACCCCATCGAGAAAGGCACTTGTCCGAGGCGATCTTCTCACAGCCTCGAGCGCTTGTCAGTAGCCTTCTCTGATCGTCACGCGGTGGCCGACGCCGGCCTGCTGCTGCCCGCCACCCTGGCCGCGAAGCTGGGCCTCAAGGAGCTCATCGACGAACACGTGCAACTCGGCGCTGCTCCCGGCGCCGCGAGCCCCGGCCTCAAGGCACTCACCCTCATCTACTCCTCGCTCGCCGGCGGCGACTGCATCGACGACGCGGCGCGCCTGCGCGCCGGGGCCACCGCGGCCGTGCTCGGCGGAGAGCTGCGCGCGCCCTCCACGCTCGGCACCTTGCTGCGCTCCTTGAGCTTCGGTCACGCGCGCCAGCTCGACGCCGTCAGCCGCCGCCTCCTCGCCCGCGCCTGGGGCAGCGGCGCCG
>Ga0209744_1000462_pt1 | contig 13556 bp, 15 predicted proteins | sample BarGraNGADG00311_2_FD_184494 | JGI IMG/M metagenome (GOLD analysis project Ga0209744, IMG submission 184494) | Arctic peat soil microbial communities from Barrow, Alaska - Barrow Graham LP Ref core NGADG0004-311 (SPAdes) (version 2) | ecosystem: Environmental > Terrestrial > Soil > Wetlands >... | reverse complement strand
ATAGCTAGCATCGGCGGTCATCTCGCCGATCGCCGGGTCGCGTAGGTCCGGCCGCCGCCGGCCGACGCGCTCGACGACTGCGACTGCTCAGCGGCCAATTGATGCACCTGCGCTCGCAACGCTTGGTCCACCCACACGAGATGCCCCTGGCGGTCGTACTGCATCACGTCCTGGGCCGAGATCGGCCCATGCTCCTCAAGGATGCAGGCCTCATCCTCGCGAGTGATTGTCTTCCCAGCCCACCCCGTGCTCGGTCCGAACGTTGCGACGAGCATGCTCTTCCTTGATCGTCCCAGGGCCATCATGCGACATCAATGGCATCACCGACGGTCTTGGACTACCCACGCCGCCCATTTTGCGGCAGGAAGAGACGCGCGAGACGTCCTGGACACGCAGCCGAGACGATCGCGACCCTGGACGAACTGCTCGATCTGCTCACCGTGGCGATGACGGCCATCTCCGGGCGACTGTTCGCTGAACCCCCCGCCGTTGGGCCGCACGGCTGCGCGATCCCCATCATCAGGCCAGCCCGATGAGGCGCGGGCCGGGAAGGTAGCCCCCCGAATCGTCGACCGTCGCGAAGTCTTCCCGCACCATCGTCTGCAGAATACGGTTGACGGTCGACTTGGCCAGTCCAGTCGACGCCGCGACGCCGCCGAGGCGACGGTGCGTGACGAGAGCCTCGAGCACCGTGAGAACCTTCTCGCTTGCATTTCCGGACTGCGAGGTTTCCGCGTGACCTCCTTCCGGATCACTCTAGAGCCTTGCTGGATGCGGCTCAGTACATCAGGTGCTTGCCGGCGTCGACGATCACGTCGACGCCCGTTACGCCCTTGGCTCCGAGCAGTCCGATCACCGCGTCGGCGACATCCTCCGGGCCGAGGGTTCGCGCGAGAGGCGCAACGGCGCGCTCCCGCGCGGTCATTTCGGCGAAACCGTCCTCTCCATGCCGGTCGATCTGCCAGCGGGTTGCCACGGTGCCGGGCGAGACCGAATTGACTCTGACCTCCGGACCGAGCGTCACGGCGAGAGAGCGGGTGAGCTGCACGAGCGCGGCCTTGCTGACGCCGTAGGGAATAGACGACCCGATTCCCCGGTATGCCGAGATGGAAGCTATGTTGACGATTGCGCCCTCGCTCGCGCGCAGCATCGGCGCGAACGCTCTCGCACAGCGGAACGTGCCGAGGAGGTTCACTCCCAAGACGTCGTTCCAGACCTCGTCGGTGAGTGCGTCGAGGTCGGCGAACGGGATCCAGCTGGTCGTTCCGGCGCAATTGATGAGTGCATCGCATCGGCCAAACCTTTCCTCACAGCGCGCCGCGAACTCCCGCACCTGCTCATCGTCGCGGACGTCGACGTGCACTGCCTCGGCCTGCGCCCCCTGATCCTCGAGTTGCCGCACGGTGTTGTCCGCGTCCTCTGGAGACCCGATGTAGCTGACGATCACGCTGCGCGTGCCCTTGCCGACGAGTCGGGACGCGATTGCAGCGCCGATCCCGGTCCCCCCGCCCGTGATGACCGCTACGGAATCCTGTTGCCCCATGTCGTTCCTCCCATCATCGTCGTTTCACTCATTCTGCGACCGCTTCTCTGAACACGGGGAGAGCGCTGCGCGACGGCGCGCACTCCCCGCGCGGATCGGGTCGCCCCGTTGGCACGCGCTGTGCACAGCCAGGTGTGGCCGCGCGCGAATGCGCCAGCACCCAGGTTGCACGACAGCGGGGGGACCCGGTGCTCGTGCTGCCTGCGGTCAGCCCGTCGCGTCCTGCCTGGTCGGCCCGAGATCCTCGATATTGATGTCCTTGCCCTCCTTCGCCAGCAAGAACGCGACCAGGGAAATGGCGCACACGGCGATCATCAGCACGGCGATCAGCCATGGTTCACCACCGAGCTGATTCTGCAGCCAAGCCGCCAGCAGTGGAGAGAAGCCTGCGATTGACGCGCCGACCTCACGTGAGGTGGCGAACCCCGAGTAGCGCACTCGCGCGCCGAACAATTCGGCATAGAACGCGGGCTGCACAGCGATCATCGGAGCCCAGCCGAGTGAGGTGGCGAGGATCAGGGCCAGCCAGATGAGCGCCGGCGTTCCAGTATCAACCAGTAGCCAGAACGGAAAGGCGAAGGCTGCCGTGAACACCACGCTGAACACGTTGAGTGGCTTCCGGCCGATCCGATCGGACAGTGCGCCGTAGATCGGCTGCAGCACAATGACGATGATCGAGAAGACCACGATGCCGGTCAGTGCGATGCTGCGGGAGAGCCCGAGCGTTTTCGTGATGTAGTTGACGGTGAAGGTCGCGTACAGGTAGATCACCGCCGTGTCGGCAACATGTGCACCGATGCCGATCACCATGTTGCGCGGATAACGCCGGATGGCGTCGAGGACCGGAAGCTTCAGGATCGTTTGAGTGGCCCGCATTTCCTTGAAGATCGGCGATTCCTCGACCCGAAGACGCACATAGAGAGCCACCCCGATCATCAAGAAGCTCACGAGGAACGGCACCCGCCAGCCCCAGGAGAAGAGCGCCTCATCAGACAGCTGAGAGACGAAGAGGAAGACGATCGTTCCCGTGAGCAGACCGATCTGCACGCCCGTCTGCGCGAAGGATGTGAAGAAGCCGCGGCGGTGGTGCGGCGCGTGCTCGGCCAACAGGGTGGAGGCGCCACCGAACTCCGCACCCGCGCCGAGACCCTGGCACACGCGCAGGAGGACCAGGAGTATCGGCGCCGCCACTCCGATGGTCTTGTAGGTGGGCAGCAGGCCGATCACGCCGGTCGACACGCCCATCACGAGCGTCGTCACGATGAGCGTCATCTTTCGTCCAATCCGGTCGCCGAGGTGGCCGAAGAGAATGCCGCCGAGGGGACGGAAGAGGAAGCCGACTCCGAAGGTCGCGAATGCCAATAGCACGCCGGTTCTGGCCTCGGCCTTCGGGAAGAACACGGTTCCGAAGACGAGGGCGGCGGCGGTGCCGTAAATGAAGAAGTCGTACCATTCCAGCGCGGTCCCGACGACGGAACCGAACACGACCCGTCGCAGTTCGCGCGGGCCGGTCTTCGGCAGCGCAGCTGCGGCGTCATTGCCGCTCGTGGGCGTTCTCATTGCTGGTTCTCCCGTCTGGTTCGGTTGAGGGGCGGAGGGTCGTGGACTGCGGCGAAACCGTCGATTCACATTGCTAGTTCTCCCGTCTGGTTCGGTTGAGGGGCGGAAGGTCGTGGACTGCGGCGAGACCGTCGAGTTCATCGGCGGTGCCTGCAGCGAGCGGAATGCCGCCGGCCAGGCGGTCACGGCGCGTGAGCCACTCCGGCTCGCCGGGAAAGAGCACGCCGGATGAGCCCTCGGAAGGCGACGAGTCGTGAACGCGTTCGCGAAGCTGCTCGACCTCGGATGTGAACTCGCTCAGGTCGACAAAGGCGCCGACCTCGAAGGCGACGAAGATGGTGCCAAATGTTCCGTCATAGCCACGTGAACTTGCCGATCCCGTGCCGGTCATGAGCCCGGCGAGCACATCCGCCATGAGACCTAGGCCATAGCCCTTGTGCCCCCCAAACGGCAGCAGCGCTCCTCCTGCGTAGAAGTCGTCGGGATTGGTGCTCGGCTTCCCCTCGGCGTCGAGGATGAGCCCCTCGGGAATGCTCTGCCCACGGCCGCGAGAGACCGCGAGTTTCCCCTCGGCGGTCGCTGAGGTGGCGAAGTCCACGACGAGCGGCGCCGTACCGGCAGCGACGGGCGCGGCCCACGCCAGTGGATTCGTGCCAAGGAGGCGGTCCCGTCCACCCCATGGCGCTACAGTGGAATCCGCATTGGCGAAGGCATAGCCGGCGAGCCCCCTCTCGGCGATGCGTTCGACGTACTCGCCGAGGCGACCGATGTGCTGGCAGCGGCGCAACACCGCGACGGCGGCGCCCGTCTTGGCCGCCCGGTCAGCGACCGCATCGGCTGCGAGTCGCGCGGTGAGCTGACCGAATGCGTTTGCGCCGTCCACAACGACGGCGGAGGGTCGACTCTCCTCGATCACCAAGGGAACGGCGGCCGGATCAAGCCTTCCGGTCTTGATCAACTGTGCGTACGGAACCAACCGACGAACGCCGTGCGAGTCGTGCCCACGGAGGTCGGATTCGACGAGCGATCCCGCAACGACGGCAGCGCCATCTTGCGGCGTTCCCAGGATGCACAGGAGTGCCTCCGCCCACGACCGTAGTTCTTCGGGTGACACCACGACACTATGGCTCACATGGACCCTCCTCACATGGACCAATTCTGTCTAGTGGAACGCCGTTCCATCTGGTTCCCAGTTTGGACCACATTTCGCGCGTGGTCAAGTGCCGCGTTCGCCCGCGCCGACAACGGGGCGGATCCAACTTGCCCACACCCAGGCGGACGACGCCGAGGACGGTTCGCGCCGCACGGCGAAAGCCGAAGCTTCGTCGTCCATGAGTCGGTCTCGCAGCAGGCGTATTGCGCCGGCGGACCGTGACGGCGGCGGGCTTCGGGCGCGAGCTGGCCGAGGCGTTGGCCCCGTAGCGTAGGGCGACGGCAGTCGATGAGGTGGCCTCTGATCGGACGGTCTCGCGGACCATCGCAGCTGGCTGCGGACGCGACCGCTGCGTTGACGGGGATCAACACCGCCCGCGCGCCGGTACGCAGACGGGCGTGGCCGCTGGCCGGAGACCATGCTCGCGATCACGGCGCAGACGCGGGCAACCCACTGATCGTGGACCTGGACGCCACGCTGGTGAGGTCCCACTCGGACAAGAAGCTCGCGGCCCAACGTTCAGCAGTGAACCGCTCGTGATGCCGCTGGCCCTGGCGTACCAAGGTACAACCCCGAGCGCTCCCCCCCGCAATCGTGTACTGTGCACTTGACGAAGTACGCGACACCTCCATGACAACAAGCGGTATCGGTACGACAGAATCACGGTTCAGGAAACGCAGTGCTGATCAGATGCAGAAGAGTCTCGTGAAATCCTCGCAATCTGGAAATGCAAGCGGGAAGGTTCTCGCGGTGCTCGATGCTCTTGTCATGCACCGTCGCCTCAGCGACATCGCGACCTCGAGTGGGCTAGCCAAATCGACCGTCCACCGTATTCTGCAGACGATGGTGCGGGAAGTCTTCGCCACGGTCGACGGTTCGGGGTACTACGTGCCCGGCCCGCGGCTCATCGCGCTCGCCGGCCGCGTTGTCGGACGACTCGACGCGTTCGTCGGTGCGGACGCGACCCTCGGTAGGCTCCAGCAATCAACGGGTGCGACAGTGCATCTGGCTGTGTTGTCCGGAGACGAGGCGATCTACGTGCGCAAACTAGAGCCGAGCAAGCCTTACCGCATGGCCTCGAGAGTCGGTACGGCCATCCCGCTTCATTGCACGTCGATCGGAAAGGCCTATCTTTCACTTATGCCCCGGGACTATGTCGAAGCTCTCGCCGAACGTACGGGATTGCCCCGCTGCACGCCCAACACCCTGACATCGATCGAGGCGCTTCTGGCAAATCTAGACGAAGTGCGAGAGAGGGGCTGGGCGATCGATGACGAGGAGAACGAGAAGGGCGTCTTCTGCGTCGGTGCGGCAGTGCGAGACCACACAGGCCACGTGACTGCAGCAGTGAGCGTGACCCAGTTGCGTAGTGATCCAGCAGCGGCTTCGGTCGACGTGATTGGACCGCTCGTGGCGAAAGCGGGTGCCGAAGTTTCCGCGGGGCTGGGGGCTCCCTGAGGGACGTCAGCCAATCTTTGAGAAGGTGCACAGCGCATTCGTCGGTGGCATCCGCGCTGTGCCGCGAGCAACAGCGCGGCACCAAGGGCCCGTCGTGCGAACTGGTGGTCGAGAAGCCGTGGCGTCATGTCCGGCGCATCGACGGGATGCGACGCCCTCGGCTCCAGGGCGAAGGCGACGTTTCGGGCGCCGAGCCCGATACGGCGTCTTCCCACCACAAAGTGGCTCTCCACTACGGAGTGGTGAGGTCGGGGCTGGACGCGGGCGATCCGAACGGGAGACGGCCCTGGCCTGGCACTGCTAGCAGCGGCTGTACTTGCGGCGGCTGTACTTTGATCGATCAGGCGCCCGCACCGGCGGCCGGACGGGCGATCGCGAGCAGGTCATCGCCACGTTTCACACCTACCCGGTCCCGAGATCGAGCCTGGGACACATCTTGTGCGCCTGGCGCCCCCAGCCCCTGGCCTACTTCGCACTCGCGGCGTGAGCAACGGCGGAGCGGAGGCCATCAACTTGATCATCGAGAAGACCCGACGACGGTATGACACCGCCGTCACGTACACGCCGCGCGCTGTTCGGTGGCCGCTCGCGCTCGCGGCGATGACGCTCCCGCTCCGCGCTGAGTCACCGGCTGGACCGCCGTGCGGCGACCTCCGGGGTCTGGGCGGACCGCGGGCACTTCTAACACCGCCGGGCTCGCAGCCCTATGCGTGCGCCTCATCGCCAATGACCGCCGGCGAAGTCGACCACGCAGCGGACCGCGGTATCGAACTCGTCGAGCTCCAGTCCTTGCCGGGATGAACCCGGCGACCTACATGGACAACGTCGCCTGCGGCGGGCTGGTCAGTGGTGCGGGGCCGACGGCGGGACCCACCGGGATCAGCGGTCGACGCGCGCGCTGCCGCCGCCGGCGAGCTTGAGTACCTCGGCTGTGGTGACCATCGTGGTGTCCCCGGGCGTCGTCATCGCCAGCGCGCCGTGCGCGGCGCCGTACTCGACCGCCGTCTGCAGCGGCCGCCCGTCGAGGAGCCCGTAGATGAGCCCTGAGGCGAACGAGTCACCGCCGCCGACCCGGTCCATGATCTCCAGGCGCTCGCGGTGCGTGGCCTGCACTACGCCGGTCTCACGGGACCAGGCGATGGCGCCCCAGTCGTTCACGGTGGCGCTGTGGACGGTGCGCATCGTGGTACCGATGACCGCGAAGTTTGGGTACGCGGCGGCGGCCTTCTCGATCATGGCGGCGAAATTGTCCACCTCGAGGGTGGACAGGCTCTCGTCCACACCCTCGACCTCGAAACCGAGGCTCGCGGTGAAGTCCTCCTCATTGCCGATCATCACGTCGATGTGCTTCGCGATCTCGCGGTTGACCTGCTGGGCCTTCGCCTGGCCGCCGATGGCCTTCCAGAGGCTCGGCCGGTAGTTGAGGTCGTACGAGACGACAGTGCCGTGCTTCTTGGCAGCCGTGACCGCCTCGATCACCGTCTCCGCAGCCGTCTCGCTGAGTGCGGCGAAGATGCCACCCGTGTGCAACCAGCGCACCCCGAGGTCGCCGAACAGGCGGTCCCAGTCGATGTCGCCTGGCTTGAGCTGCGAGGCGGCGGTGTGGCCTCGGTCGGAGACACCGACTGCGCCGCGCACTCCGAAACCCCGCTCGGTGAAGTTGAGCCCGTTGCGCACGCCGCGGCCGATGCCGTCGTAGGGCACCCAGCGGATGAACTGGGTGTCCAACCCGCCGGTGAGGATGAAGTCCTCGACGAGCCGGCCGACCTCGTTGTCTGCCAGGGCGGTCACGATCGCGCCGCGCAGGCCGAAGGCCCGGCGCAGGCCGCGGGTCACGTTGTACTCACCGCCGCCCTCCCAGGCGCGGAAGGAGCGGGCGGTGCGAATGCGCCCCTCCCCTGGGTCCAGTCGCAGCATGACCTCGCCCAAGGAGACCGCGTCGTAGCGGCACTCGGCGGCGGGGCGAATCGTCAGGTCGGCCATGGTCAGGCTCCTTCGTCCGGTCTGGTCGGGAGGATCGTGGTGGGCGCCAGCTTGGTCAACCCCGAACTACGAGGGCGACCGCCTCGGCCGTGAGCGCTGTGATGCCAGCGAAGTCGCCGGCCTTGACGCGCTCACGCGGGACCATCCACGAACCGCCCACGGCGACGACCGACGGGATGCTCAGGTACTCGTGCAGGTTCTTCGGACCGATCCCACCAGTGGGCACGAAGGTCACGCCGTCGAACGGCGCCGTGAGCGCGGCGATCGCAGCGGCACCACCCGAGGTTCCCGCGGGGAAGAACTTCACCGTGGTCAGGCCCAGTTCGAGGGCCGCCTGGATCTCGGTCGCGGTGACCGCGCCGGGCAGGGCGAGGACGCCGTGCTCGCGGCAGCGCTCGACCACGGCGCGGCTCAGACCCGGCGAGACGACGTAGCTGGCACCTGCGGCGACGGCCTGGTCCACCTGCTCGACGGTCAGCACGGTGCCGGCGCCGACCAGGATGTCGCCGCGCGCCGACATCGCCCGGATCGAGTCCTGAGCTGCGGCCGTACGGAAGGTCACCTCGGCGACCGGCAGGCCGCCGGCGACCAGGGCGGCCGCGAGCGCATCCGCGTCAGCGGCGTCGTCCAGCACTACTACGGGGACGAGGTAGGCCATGCTCAGGGCTGACAGGGTGTTCATCCCGGCTCCATTCCGCTAGACGAAATCTGGTATCACTGTACGGAACAAGAATGTCACGCCTCGGCACTGACCGCAAGCCTGCTCGTGGCCGCGGGGAGCGTGTTCTGCATCACGAGGTTGTTGACGCAGTGAGCCTGCCGAGCGGTGTGTCACCGTCCAAGCCGCCATGCGGTCGGTAGCCATTGTAGTAGCTGAAGAAGCCGGGCAGAGCGTCGATCCGTTCGGCGCTTGAGCCGTAGGGCCGCGTGTAGGCCCAGCCGTTCTACAGGATCTTCACGAAGGCCTCGGCCTTGCCGTTGGTCTGCGGCCGGTAGGGCTGCGTTCGCCAGTGGCGTAGGCCCTGCTCGGCGACCGCCTCTGCGAAGACCTGCGAGCGGTAGCAGTTGCCGTTGTCACTGAGGAGGCGCCGCGTCTCGATGCCGTGGCCAGCGAAGAAGGCGAGGGCGCGCGTAAGGAAGCCGGCCGCCATCTCTGCGCGCTCGCCGCGAGCTCCTCGGCGTAGGCGAGCCGCGTGCAGTCGTCGACGGCCACGTGGGCGTAGTTCCAGCCGATGCCGCGGTGGGTGGTCTGTGCCTTGTAGCCGGCGAGCCGCCGCCCACCACCGCTACCGATGCGCGCCAGTCGTTTGGTGTCGAGGTGCACGAGGTCGCCGGCGGCCGGCCAGCGGTAGCGCACCACGGGCTCACGCGGCTGAAGCAGGCGCAGACGGTGCAGGCGGTGGCGCCGCAGGGCGCGGTAGACGGTCGCCGGGGCGAGGCCGGCGTGCCGGGCGATCCAGGCCGGTCCGCGGCGTTTGGTGAGGCGCAGGAGCACGACGCGGCGCAGGAGCTTGCCGACCACGCGCAAGGCGATGCGCTGCGGGCGCGAGGAACGGTCGACAAGTCCGCAAGGACCTGCGCTGCGCCAGCGCCCGAGCCACTTGCTGGCCGTCTGGCGGCTGATCCCGGCCGCGGCGGCGGCTTCACGCAGGCGCCAACCTTCGCGCTCGATGCGCCGACAGAGCAAGAGCCGGCTGTGCAGAGTGAGTCTCGCGTCAGGATGCGACATTGAGAGCCTTCCTTTCGGTCTTGGCTTGGACGCCAACAACCGATAAGGACAGGCCCTCACCTGTCAACAACGTTATGAATCAGAACATCTAGGTGGAAACCCCCTTACGCATAATCCACCCATAAGGCGAAGCCAAACCCCCCGCCCCGTGATCTCATTTCCCGGCGGTCAGGTTCTGGACCGTCGTGAACTGTGACACGATGGCATCTCGGAACGCAGCAGAGTCGCGCAGTTGGGGTGGAAACACCTCTCCCATGGCCAACACACGCGCCACGAGTCCGGCGGGGTCAACGCTCACCGCATCCGCTGAGGCGACCACGGTCTGCAAGAGTTCTGCCAGCGGATCGTCGAGGACGGGACCGCCCTGAGCGAGCGTCGACGCGATGAATGTGATCCAGGCGGCGACGACGAGTGCAAGGCCCAATGGGGTGTGCCCGGCTTCAAGACGATCGACCACCGTGCCGAGAACTCGGTTCGGAAGCTTCTGGGAACCATCCATCGCTATCTGGAGGGTCGTGTGGGCGATGTTGGGGTTGGCGAAGCGCTCCAGAACGCTGTCGCGATACTGCGCCAGATCGAGCTCGGCCGGCGCCTCGAGTGTTGGCAGGATATCGTCATCGATCACCCGCCGGACGAGCTCGTACAGGGCAGTGTCGCCGAGGGCCTCCGCGATCGTCCGGTATCCCTCGAGCGCACCTGTGTACGCTAGCAGGGAATGAGTTGCGTTAAGAACTCGAAGCTTGACGCGCTCGTATGGCGTCACGTCATCGGTCAGGATCGCGCCCGCCTTCTCCCACGCCGGTCGCGGCCCGGCGAATCGATCCTCGATCACCCACTGCGTGAACGGCTCAGCGACCACGAGGGCTTCGTCCCACGCGCCGAGCAGCGCGAACGCCTCCTCTCGGTCCGCCTTCGTGGTCGCCGGGGTGATCCGGTCGACCATGGTCGACGGGAAGGTGACGGATGCACCAAGCCAGACGAGCATGTCGTCGCGCGCCTTTCGGGCATCCGCCCCGCCCGCACGCCCGATCGCCGCGATGAGCGAGGTCACCAGCGTCTGCGTGATGGCCCCATTGCCGACGAGATTGTCGCAGGGCAGGACCGTGAACGGCGCACCGCCCCGCCGAAACCGGCGAGCGAGCCCGCGCACGAGCAGCCCGATCGGGGTCTGCGACATGGGCAGGTCGCCCTCGCCCGCCAGCTCGCGTTCGATGACGGCGAGGTCGTGTTGCACGGCGGGCAGGTCAAGGTCGATGGCGCCGCCGGGAGCCCGAAGGTACCCCTTCTCGGTGATGGTCAGCGTCGCGATGTGCGTGGTTGGGCTTGCCAGCGTCTCGGCAACCCGCTCCGAGTCCCGACCCGGCCAGGCGACATCCCGAACCGAGGCGATCAAGCGCAGAGTGGTCGCCGTCGCCCCGCGATCCAGCACCCCGTACAGGCAGTCTTGTGGGCGCAGCTGCTGCACGACGGCGTCGGTCCGCCCCGTCACGCCAAGGATGCCCCAGCCCGTTTCGCCGGTGGCCGCCGCGGCGTCCTCCGTGAAAACGGCCTGATGGCTGCGGTGAAACGCCCCGATGCCGAAGTGCACAATGCCGATTGATGTGGCCCCTGGGTCGACCCGGGGGGCTGTCACCCTGCCGCCAGGGAATCCTGGTGCCCGGAGGGTCTCGATCGACAGTCGTTGCAGTGACACGTATGTACTCCGGGGTGAGTCAGCCGGGACAGCGTTGTAAGGCCGGCCCGGTACCATGGGTGACCGGGTGGGTGGCCTCTCTAGTCGTCGCGCGATTCTTTCACTTGAGCGACCAGTTGGGTGGGATTGATGAAACGCAGTGCAATGATCAGGATGATGAGCATGATCGCCGTATAGACCACGCCCATTGCCGAAATGAGCTGGCGCGACTCACCGCCGCCCGCGGCCGTCATGGCGCGGTAGATCGCCATCCGGATGCGAGGAAAGTGAACGGTCGTGAGGTTTGGCCAGACGAGCCTCGACACGCGGACGTTGTCGAATCCGCTCACGCTGATGTCGTCCGGCACGCTGAGGCCGCGCTGCCGCAACCGGTAGATGAGCCCGACCGCCATCAAATCGTCGAATGCGACGATGGCCGTCGCGCCACTGGCGATTGCCAGGTCGCCCGCCTGAATACCGCCAGAGAAGAACGGTGGGAAGTTGCCCGACTCGATGAGATCCAGCTCGGGCGATTCCGCGCGGACATTCCGCAACGTCTCAGCTCGCGCCCGGTTCGACCACGAGGCGACGGGCCCGCCCGCGTAGGCGATTCGGCGGTACCCGAGTGCGGCAAGGTGCTGCATGACCGCGCGCAGGCCTCCGCCGTTGTCGAACGTAATCGATGGGATATTCTGGCCAAGCGGCGGTTGACGAGAACGAGCGGCACCTCGAGCGCAAGCTGATCAATCTCTGCGTCCGTTCCCCGCGCGGAGCAGAGGATGGCGCCGTCGACCTGCTTGGCGAGGCTGCGCACAATCTCGGCCTCGACCATGGGATCTTCGTCCGTGTCCGCGATGAACAGCCAGTATCCGGACGCGCACGCCCTCGACTGTGCGCCCCTGCAAATGGAACCGAAGAACGGGTTCTCGAGGTCTGGCACAACGAGCCCGATACTGCCGGTACGCCCGGTGATGAGGCCCCTTGCGGCACGGTTGGGCCGGCAGCCCATCGCGCGGGCGGTGTCCTGGACGTGAATGCTGGTTCGTTCTGCGACCATCTCGGGCGACGCGAGAGCCCTGGAGACCGTCGAAATGGACACGCCGGCAGCGCGGGCAACGTCGCGGATCGTCACGACCATTTCCGACACCACCTTGTGCGACCCCATTGCCGATGCAGCATGCATCGCGTGCCGACCATTCTGCAAACCTTTTCAGTGTTTCGTCAAGGCCTCGCGTTGACTCATCAAAGATGCCCGCGAAACCGTTTCGTTGCCTCATGAAGAAATGCCCGCGTATGCCCATCCCCGTCGCTCAGGTAGCCGTGAGCAACGAAGAGGGCGCCGGGTCGGTGGAGAGAACGCAGCGCTTGAGGACGCGTCGGAAGAGATCCGCGCACTGTTCGCGGCGGTTGAGCCGGTAGCAGTACTCGCCCAGGTAGGCCCGTAAGTGGCCGGGGCTGACGCCGTGGAAGCTATCCAGTGTCCAGCGCTTGAAGTTGGAGAGCACGATCTGCGACCTGGGCAGCCACCGATCGATGGCGGCGGCGCTGGGCAACGTGCGCGGGTGCTGGCGGTAGCCGACGCGCCCAAGGTCAGCGTAGCCGTTCCAGCCCTCGGTCTGCACGACGCTGCCGGCGGCGACCATCGTCTTGCCGGGCTGGCGGCGTCCGCGACTGGCCGGTCGGCAGCGCTTGCCGCCGATGAAGCCCTCATCCAGCTCGACGATCCCGCGCCGCAGGAGCTCACCTTCGCGACGAGCCATCGCGTGGGCGTGTCTTGCGCCGCATCAGCCAGGCGGTCTTAACGGTGACGCCGAGCTGGCGAGCCGGTTCGGCCGCCGAGGGCGCCTTCTTGGAGGAGGCCAACAGCCAGATCTCCAGCAACCACTTGCGCAGATCGGTGCTTGTGCAGGAGAGGATCGACCAGGCGCTCAGCGAGCCCTGATAGGGGCAGCTCGCGCACTCGAACAAGACCGCGGCCGCGCACGTACCAGGCACGCTCGTGCTCAGGGCGGCGACACCTGAACCCGTGCGCCCAGCGATGCTCGAAGATCGCCTGCGGAACACTCATCCTCGGTCGGGTAGAGCTGCATGAACTCGATCGGCGTTCTGGGGTGCCCCATCTCTTCTGCCTCCTGCAGGGAGCTGCCCAAGCGGCTACGCGCGGTACCGGACGGAAGGGGATGGGCACGTACGGGTATAGAGTTACGACAACGACCGCGATCAGCGGACCGGAGAACGGGTTGCGCACCGCAACTTTGATGAGTCTGTTTCAAAGAGGAGGCGGAGTTTGGCCACTGGAGCGTGGACACTCCACCCGGACCGGGCGCTGCCCGCGGCGCTCGGACAGCGCGCGATTGCCCGAGAGCTCTATCGGGCGATCGCCGACCTGCCCCTCGTCTCGATGCACGGGCACATCGACGTCGAGGCGATTCGGGACAATAGATCGTTCGGCGACCCG
>Ga0209744_1000457_pt1 | contig 13607 bp, 12 predicted proteins | sample BarGraNGADG00311_2_FD_184494 | JGI IMG/M metagenome (GOLD analysis project Ga0209744, IMG submission 184494) | Arctic peat soil microbial communities from Barrow, Alaska - Barrow Graham LP Ref core NGADG0004-311 (SPAdes) (version 2) | ecosystem: Environmental > Terrestrial > Soil > Wetlands >... | reverse complement strand
GTTCGACGAGTTGTCCGAGATGCGCTCCAGGTTGGCGGGTGAATGATGCAGCGAATCGTTGGTCGGCGGCGCGAGACATGGGTCAGTTCGAGGTGCTCTGGAAGATGCTGATGCGATTCGGAGCGCCGAAGTGACCACGCGTACGATTGCGGTTCTCACCGCCACCCGCGCCGAATACGGCCCCCTCCGTTGCCTGATGTTGGACATCCGTGCCGACGAGCGCATGACATTGCGCACGATCGTGACGGGGACTCACCTCTCGCCGTCGCACGGGATGACGTACAAGGAGATCGAGAAGGATGGCTTGGAAATCGACGCAAGTGTGGACATGGGCGTGGTGAAGGACACACCCGGCGCCATCGCTGAAGCGATAGGCAGGTGTTCCGCGGGCGTAGGGCAGGCGCTGGCCGACCTGACGCCGGACATCCTAGTGCTTCTCGGCGACCGATACGAGCTTCTTGCCGCCGCCGCGGCAGCGACGGTCGCCGGCATTCCCATTGCTCACATCTCCGGCGGCGATGTCACCGTGGGCTCGATGGACAACCAGTTCCGGCACGCGCTGACCAAGCTCTCGCATCTCCACTTTCCTTCTACAGAGGAGTCGGCGGCGAGGATCGTCCAGATGGGGGAAGAGCCGTCGACCGTGCATGTGGTGGGAGAGCCCGGTCTCGAGAACCTCCGCCGTCTGCCCCGAATTCCGCGGGGAGAGCTGGCCGACATGTACGACCTTGATCCAGAGCGCTCCTGGGCCATATTCGCTTACCATCCCGAGACCGCAGTGTCCTCTGATGCGAACGAGGAGCGGGCCGAGTCGGCGCTCCAGGTGCTCGCCGAAACGGACTCGCTCCAGACTGTGCTCACCTTCCCGAATTCCGATCCCGGTTGGAGTGGGATCGTCCGCATCCTCCAGGAACATGTGGGCCGCAATCGCGTCCGCTTCAGACTCGTGCAGAACCTCGGCCAGCAGGCGTTCCTGTCGCTGATGCGCGAAAGCAAGTGCATCGTAGGGAACTCCTCGGCGGCCATCATGGAGGCGCCTTCAGTAGAACTGCCGGCGGTGAATATCGGGCAGCGCCAAGTCGGCCGGATCATGGCTGCAAACGTGATTGCCTCTGACGGCTTGCTGGGATCGCTTCGTACGGCCATCACCCGGGCGGTCGACCCTCAGTTCCGCAGGTCCATTTCTGGGCTCGAAAACCCCTACGGCGATGGCTTCACCTCTGAGCGTATCAGGTCGGTACTGGCGACAGTCGAGCTCGATGGCCTTGTCAGGAAGGGTTTCCGTGTCTTGGGGAGGTCGGATGCCCGCCCGTTCGATCTCTAGTTCCTGGAACGAGGTTCTTGCAACATTCCCTGAGGACCTCTCCGACGTGTATTTCGCGGAGCAGTACGTCAAGCTCTACGAGGGGCCGGGTGCGGAGGCCGAGGCTTTCGTCTACCGCGACGCTGGCGAGACATACCTCATACCGTACCTGAGGCACCGTATCGACGCGCTCGGCGGCCGCTTCTACGACTTCGAGACTGCATACGGATACGGCGGGCCGATCACTACTTGCGCCGATCCCGTCTTCATCTGCCAGGCATGCGACGCGTTTCTCGAGATGGCCAAGGAGCGGTCCATCGTGGCGGGTCTCATCCGCTTCCACCCGCTTCTCCAGAACGATCGGTGGGTGGCTCCCGATTGGCCGGTGATTGTCAATCGCAGGACGGTGGCAATGGATCTGACCTTGGACGAATCGCGCATTCTGGACGAGCAGGTCCACGCCAAGCACCGCGCTTCCATCCGCAAGGCTCTGGCATCAGGTCTGAGCTTCCAGCCCGATTCTTCCTTTGCCTGCTTGGAGCGTTTCGTGTCGCTCTATACCGACGCGATGCGGCGCAAGGGAGCAACGGAGGAGTACCATTTCTCGCCGTCCTACTTCAAAGGGATACGCGATGCACTTGACGGCTCGGCGCTACTCGGAACCGTGGTCCTCGGCGATCTGGTAGTGGCCGCAGCGATCTTCCTACGTCAGGGCCCGCGCGGGCACTATCACTTGTCCGCCGACGATCCGGAATTCCGGCGGCTTAGTCCCACCACGCTACTGGTCTTCGAGGCAGCCATGCACCTCAAGCGTCTAGGAGCGCGGCTGCTGCATCTTGGGGGCGGGACGGATGCGTCGCCTGACAATTCGCTATATCGATTCAAGAGGCGGTTCGGATCGTTGGATCGAGAGTTCAGCATCGGGAAGCTGATCGTAGACGCGGATGCGTACGCCGAGGCCTGCAGGGTCTGGGAGGGCTCCGTTGAGGGTGATAGGCGCGAGCGATACCGCGGCTACTTTCTTCGCTACAGATACTAGGGAGAGACGATGAGCTGGGATCCAATCTGGCAGGATGTCTACGAGAACAGCGAGTGGGGGCGTCACCCGTCGGAGCACCTCGTACGGTTCATGGCCCGCAGCTTCAGGGACCGCGACCAGCAGGCGATCCGAGTGCTGGAGTTGGGTTGTGGCCCAGGGGCGAACGTCTTGTGGCTGTCCCGGGAGGGATTCGAGACCTCGGGGATCGACGGAAGCAGCGTCGCGATTGAGCGCTGCCGTCATCGTCTCGAGAAAGAGTCGCTCTCGGCGCATCTGGTCGTGGGTGACATCGTTGAGCTGCCGTTCCCGGATGAGCACTTCGATGCTGTTGTGGACGTGGAGTGCCTGTATGCGAATGCGAGGGCAGACACAGCCAAAGCGCTCGCCCAGGTGTTCCGGGTCCTTCGTCCAGGCGGCCTGCTGTTTAGCCAGTCGTTCTCGGATCGGATGGCTCTCGGGACGGGGTACCGGGTGATCGAGAGAGGCGGGTACTCAGACGTGGTCGAGGGCCCGTTTGCGGGGAAAGGATTCGTCCGCCTAGTCTCCCGGTCCGATGTCGATGAGCTGTATGGCGAGTATCTGGAGCTTGTGAGCGTCGATCACGCCGAGTACTCCTTCGGGGGCGGGTCGGGCTGCATTGCTGAGTGGCTGATCGTGGCAGGAAAGCGTGGCCGCGATGCCTAGGTGCCTAGTCATAGCCGAGGCTGGAGTCAATCACAACGGAGATCTTCGTCTCGCGCTCGAATTGTGCGATGCCGCGAGAGCGGCCAGCGCGGACGTCGTGAAGTTTCAGACGTTCAAGACGGAGCTACTCGTCACGGAGCAGGCGGGAACGGCCAACTACCAGCGGCAGGCCATCGGCTCCGACATGGGCCAGATGGAGATGTTGAAGGGGCTCGAGCTGTCCGAGGACGAATTCCGGGAACTCAAGCGGCACTGCGACTCGACTGGAATCCGCTTCATGTCAACCCCGGACGAGCCGGAGAGCCTGCGATTCCTGCTTTCCCTCGGCGTGGACACGATCAAGGTCGGATCCGGCGAGGTCGACGACCTGCCGTTCCTTCGGCTGATCGGTCAGGCTGGCCTTCCAGTGATCCTCTCGACCGGGATGTCGTATCTCTTCGAGGTGCAGCGAGCGTGCGAGACGCTCAAGGAAGCGGGGGCTGATCAGGTGATGGTCCTGCACTGCACCTCGGAGTACCCATGCCCCCCAAACGAGGCAAACCTGCGCGCAATGCTCACGATGAAGGATGCGCTCGGCCTGCCCGTGGGCTACTCGGACCACACCGTCGGCATCACTGTGCCGGTCGCAGCCGTCGCGCTCGGGGCCGTAGTAATCGAGAAGCACCTGACCTTGGACAAGGCGCTCTCCGGGCCAGACCACTGCGCGAGCATGGAGCCCCGGGAGTTCGCTGAGATGGTCGCCGCGATTCGCTCCGTTGAGACTTCGCTCGGCAGCGGCGACAAAGCCCCGACTCCGTCGGAGTGTGAGACGCGTCTGCTGGTGCGCAAATCCGTCGTCGCCGCACGGGACATCCGCAAGGGCGAAATCATGCACGCGAACGACCTCGCCCTGATGCGCCCCGGCATCGGCCTTCCGCCGTGCGAGCTGGAGGCGCCAGTGGGCAAGGCGGCTGATCGGGACTTCGTCCGCGGTGAAGCCATAGAGATCTCAGCAGAGGACGGGGTTGCCGAAGCGATGCGCGAGCGGAGACGGTGCTAATGTACGAATCCGAGAGTTTCTTCGCCCTCGCTCGGGAAGGTTCGAAGGGTGTGCCCGGCAAGGACGTCGCTCTCGTTGGGGGCAGGTTGCTCGTCGGCTGGTCCACAGAGGGAGCGAACCGCGGTGGCCACGGGGACCGCGTTATTGTTCGTACGGACGGCTTGGAGTTCGCGGAGGTTGCCAGCCGTTGTGGGACAGTTGTCCCGTACGTGCGACTGGCCGATCTGCCGACGGATGCGTCGCCCACCTCTGCTGCTGTCAGACACACGATCGGATGGCTCGAAGGAGCGGGAGAAGGCTTTGACGTCCTCGTGGTCCTGCGCTCGGCCGAGGACACGACGCTGCCGTGGAGACCTGTTTGAGAAGGCGCGCGGACTCCGTGGTATCGGTGTGCGAGCGCGAGAACATGGTTAGACAGGCGCGGCTGCTGTACAGGAGCCGCGACGGGGGGTTCAGGATTGGGACAAACATGAGGCCGACGAGTCGGGGAGCAGAGGAACACCGATGAGCGAACAGCGCCACGAGACCTACTACGGCCTGCCGAAGCCGAAGGCCCACCGAGGCAGACGATGATCGGTCCAGCATCGGTTCTCGCCGTGGTCGCCGCTCGTGGCGGTTCGAAAGGCGTGCCTCGCAAGAACGTCCTACCTCTTGGTGGAAAGCCGCTGATCGCGTGGACAGTCGAGGCGGCGCTCGCGTCCAAGACCCTTGATCGCGTGATCGTCTCGTCAGATGATCGCGAGATCATCGACGCTGCGGTAGCTGCTGGTGCGGAAGCTCCATTCGTTCGTCCGAGCAAACTCGCACGTGACGATACGCCGGGGACCGCACCCGTGCTGCATGCGCTCGACGCTGTGGGCGAACCGTACGAGTTCGTCGTGCTCTTGCAGCCGACCTCGCCGTTCAGGGCAGCCGAGGATATCGATGCCGCCGTGGAGCTATGCGCGAGATCCGGCGCTCCCTCTGTCGTCTCCGTCGCGCCGGTGCGCACGAGCCCGTACTGGACGGTCGTGATAGGCGACGATGGCACCATGAGCCCAGTGATTCCAGGAGGCACGCTCATCGGTCGCCGTCAGGAGCTGCCGCCCACGTACGAGCTGAATGGGGCTGTGTACGTGGCACGCACCGACTGGCTCCGACAGAGCGAGTCGTTCATCGGCGAGGGGACTCTGGCGCACGTGATGCCGCAGGAGCGCTCTCGCGAGATAGATACGCCGCTGGACTTCATCGTGGCGCGCGCAGTTCTCGATGTCGGCGAGGTCTAGCAGGCTGCTGAAATAGTCGCCGGCGCACTCGTCCGGCGCTGGTCCGGACTGCACGACCACAAGCTGGACAGCTTGGCCGTCAGTGACATGAGGGACTTCATCGAGTTCGCCGGCTACACTGCAAGCGAATTCTGGAACATTGTCGACCGCCACTACAATCGGGATATCTTCGACAAGGACGAATTCGGGGAGAGGCAGTTGAGGGATCCCATCTGGAAGCAGGGATAGGGGTCGGACGCCCCGTCGTGCGAATGAAACCGAGCGGCGCTTTCCGCACGAGCAGAGTTGCGAGTTCACTGAACCCCGGCCGCGCTTAGGTCTCTCGCATCTCTCTCCTTAGAAGCCACCAGATGAACGCGTAGCACGTTGCCATATACACCGCCTGGCCGATGAGCATGGCCTGAGGGAATGCTGCGAGGGTCACGCTATCGTGGACCAACCACAGGAGACTCACGCCGTAGGTTACGATGCCTACGAGGATCGCTACGAGATACAGTCTTTGTCGGCGAACGACGTTGAAGACGTTGTTGGCGGGACCGAAACTGGAGACAATGGCGATAGGCAAGGTCCACTGAATGGCCGGCACTGCATCAACGTAGGCTGGCATTATCAACCGCACCGCCGGACCCGCCAACAGCCACGCGGCAGCAATAACCGGAACAAGAGCTACCGCAGTCACGATCATCGGCCTCAAGGCGATGCGAAACAGATCTGCCGCATTCCCCATTCTCCCGTAGTGTTCAGCCATCCTCGGATACACGATCTGAGAAACGGCCGTAGGAAGAAGCGCCATCGCCGTGCCGGCAAGGACCGCCATTGAGTAGAGACCGATTCCTTCGGTTCCCGCTAGCTTCAGAACCAGCGTACGGTTAGCCACAGCCCACAACGTATTCGCTTGGCCGACGACGAAGATGGGCACCCCGATCCTGAGGAGATGCTTGAGCGGTTCAGCGCCCCACCTTGGGCCGATACGGACGGGTCGCCACCAGAAGAGAATCAGCGCGCCGGCTGTCGCCGCCAGTAGCGCGCGCAAACACAACCCATAGAAGTTCAACACGGCCACTGAGGCGATGAGAGCCAACCCGACCGAACTCTGCAGAACACCCGCCAAAGCCAGTCTGGCAAAATCCTGAGACGTGCGGTAGGTCGTCTGCAGGTACCCGTTGTAGAAGAGCAACACCGCGAGGATGGCGTTTGTGAACCAACCAGCCGCTTTCCACAGCTCCCCATGAGCCAACTGCCAGCCGGCCACGCCGAGCAAGGCCGCACACACGATCCCTCCCACAAGAAGCGCCCACGCCTGCGCAGCCGCGGCCAACTGCGTAACCCGCTGGCGGTCACCCTTACCCACGAAGTAGGGCAGTTCGCGATTGAGCCCGTTGAGAACGCCCAATTGCAGGAGCGGAACGTACCCGAGCACCAACCCGATTCCAGCAAAAAGACCTAGAGTAGCCGGTGCAACCAAGCGACCGATTAGGACCCCGCCGATCATCTGAAACGCCATCGAGACTGCGCTGCCGCCAACCACAGACCCGGCGAGAAAGCCAAAGGAGCGGCGCTTCCTCCTCCTGCTGTCGGCGCTATTCATCGAGGACAGGCCCTTGCCGGATGGGTTGAGCACATGCGTGGAGACCACAATGGTGCTGACAACGTCGGCGTCCGGCGGTCAGGCATAGGACTCGTGCTCGCGCTCAAAGGTGAACGGTCGAGAGCAAGCGTCTGAGCTCAAGTTCCGCGGTTGCCGGCGCCGCGAAGGCTACTGGGGTGGCTCGCCAGTCGACTGACGCGGTGTGGAGCGCGGCCGTGATCTCATCCAGTGCACAATCTCTTTCCGACGCCAGCCTCATGCTGCCCGAGGTGATGTAGTCAGAAAACGCCGCTTCCGCAGCCTTGTCCAGCAGCACGGTCGGGACGCCGAACGCTGTGGCCTCCATTGCGCACGTTGAGGTCCATGTCACGTGGACGTCGGAATGTCGCAGCAGAGCGTACAGAGGCAGGTCCGTAGCTTGGACGGAGACGACCCGACCAAGCCCTCGCTCTTGCGCCCCGCGCTCCACAGCCGTGCTCGCCTCGCGCCATCCGCGGTGCACGCGCAGCAGCCAGAGCCAGTCAGTCGGACCCCGGCTGGCCAAGTCAAGCGCCTCGTCGATATGCCGGCGGTGCTGCAATGTGACCAGAATGACCTTGGCTGAATCCCGCCTAAGCTGGGCCGCTGCGGCGTCGCTCGCCAGCAGAGCTTCATCAGAAGGGGCCAGCCACTCGGTCAGCCAGGGGTAGCCGGCAGCGAACACGCAGTGCCGGTCAAGCACACCTGCGTTGTGCTTCTCGAGAGCTTCAGCGTCACGCGGCCCCCAGACCCAGAAGCCATTGGGAAAGGGGCACATCCGTGTTGTGTAGTCGCTGGCGTGCCAACCTGAGTAGGCGATATGCTTAGAACCTTGGACTCCATGCTGAAGATCGAGTGCAGGGATGCCAACACTTCGCGCTCCAAGTATCGCTGCCATGCCCAGAACGCCGTACCAACAGTCTAGCAACACCAGACGGGTTCCGGCCCGCTTGAACCATGAGGCATAGGTCTGTCGCAGGGCTTCGGTCGAGCCCAGTACCCGACTGACAGCAGGCCAGGGGAGGGGCGAGCCGAATACTTCGCGATGCCAGTCGGCGATGTCGGCGAACCAAGGCGGTTCCTCCCAGATGTGCTGAGCCCTGCCAAAGAGCTGGCGCGCAGCCGCGCTTGCATACAGGGGGGCTCCACAGAAGAAGGCATCGTGCCACTGGGGCCACGCTGGACGGCCGCGCTCCCAGACGGCGGCGGTTACCCCAGCACCCGCCAACATGCGTGCAACGGGGTCGGCCATATACCGGTAGTACTTGCCGCCGAGCAGTTGTGTACGATTGGCGTGGGTGATGATGGCAACCTGCTGCGTGGGCACTCCCATGAAGCCTGCACCGCGAGTCCGAATCGCCCAGCCGGGAGCCTTCGGAATGACGCGCATGCCCAGTGGGGCAGCCGACATGATTGCTGGTCGCTTGTATGAGCGCGCCCCTTCCCCAATATCCTCCGCGAGGGCGAGCCAACAGCGAAGCAGAGGCCAGGCGTCCCAATCGTAAACAACGCAGGTGGGCTTGACCGCGAGCTCAAAGGAAGAAACGGCTGCAGTGATTTCCGATGCGCGCATGAGTTGTGTCATGCTACCCTAATTGAACCGCCCCGGGTTCAGTCGGGGCTTGCGGCGGGGTCCTGTCGCGTCGCCACCGCCGATTCTCTCGCTCGTCGTGCGCTGGGCGACAGTGGACGGCGGCGGGTGATCGAGAACCGTGACCGGCGAGTCGTCGCATCGAGGACGACCAACGGATATGAGCTGAACGCAGGTTGCTGCGTAGGCGTAGGGGAGGCAAGCCGTGGAGGCTAGAAGCAGGTCGGCGAGAACAAAGCGGCCTGGATTGGTTCGGGCCAGGATCTTCTTGCGCACACTGGCAGAGCGGGAACCCATCCTGGGAGTTCACGCGCTGCGCGAATGGCGTCGAGTCAAGGCCCGGTGGCGCAGGCGCTCGCTTCGCCGACATGGGCGTGTCCTACTGTGGGGGCAGATGCCCGATCTCGAGGACGTCATGTATGTGGCTCCTACTTCGATCGTCCACTCCGCGCTCAGTGAGTTTCGCCTGTGTGACTTCCGCGGAGCGATTGTGACCGGTGGCTGGGACAAGTCCGAGAAGACGTTCACTGAACTGGACATCTACCAGGCAATGAAGAGCGTATTGAAGGACAGATCCTGCACTTGGAGCGCTACCGAGTGGTACGCACGAGCGTTGAGGCGGCTCGAGGACGGCGAGATGCCGAAGGGATGCCGCAGCAAGGCGGAGCTGGATGAGCATCTCGCAAACCTTGAACGCCTCTACGCGACCATTGCGGAGGCGGGGTATCGCTCTCAGGGTCATCTTATCGAATTGCACCCTGACGACGCCAGGGGCGATGAGGTGGCTGTGGCAATCGGTCGAAGTGGTGAGCTTCTCTTCTGCGACGGGGCACATCGACTCACCACCGCGCTTCTCATCGGCGTCGAGGCGATTCCTGTTCAGGTGGCCGTGCGTCATCCCATCTGGGCCCAACTCCGCTGCGAGCTATTCGACTATGCTCGCAGCGAAGGTGGACGGCTCTACCAAGCCGCTCTCCACCCCGATCTCGCTGCAGTGCCCAGCGCCCACGGCTGCGAAGACCGGTGGGCGTTGATCTCCTCTCGTCTCGACGGAAGTGGAGGGCGGGTGCTGGACATAGGAGCCAATCTGGGGTTCTTCGACAACAAGCTTGAGGATCTTGGCTACTCGTGCACCGCCGTGGAGAACGACCCCATACTGACGCGTTTCATGAAGGTGATTCGCGATGCGAACGGTCATCGCTTTGAAGTGGAGACGGATTCCATACTCGTGGGCGGCTCGGTGCGCGGTCGACAGTACCGCGTGGTCCTGGCCCTGAACATTCTTCATCATTTCCTGAAGAGCAAGGCGGAATCCGTTCTGCTCGAACGTCTGCTGGTCGACTTGGAGGCCGAGGAGATGTTCTTCGAGCCCCATCGCGCTCAGGAGCCGCAGATGGAAGGTGCATACTCATCATTGACACCAGAGGAGTTCACCGAGTTCGTCGCGGAGAAGAGCGGCTGCACCCTCGTAGATGCTCTCGGTCACGCGGGCGATGGACGGATGGTCTATCATCTACGGCGAGCGCAGTAGCGCGAGCCACCGCATTCGCGGCGGCAAAGGTTGATCTCTGGTGGGCTTGGAGAGGAACTCACACCTCTCACCCGGCTCAAAGCTGTGTCCAGCTCGCCGAGAACGTGCGCCAGAGCCATTGATGATACGAGGTCGCGCAACTTCTGGGTCAGACCGGTCGACAGAGCTCAATCCTGTAGAGTACTGGACATGCGGACTTCTTCAGCGGTGATTCCCTACAGTTCCCCAAGGCGACGTGGCGCACCAGGTCGCATCCATGGTCTGGGATTTGCGACCATCCTCGTGCTTGCTGCCGGACTAGGCGCCGCTGTGGGCACCGGCAACAACCTGATCCTTGGTGGATTGGCGGCGGTGGTGTGTTTTGTCGGCTTCGTCCTGTACCCCGCAGCTGCCCTGTTCTGCCTTGGCTTGGCGATCTTGTTTCTCAATCGCTGGGTGAGCCTCGGCTACTTGCCTCATGCGATCATCTGGGTGCCGGATCTGGTGCTTGCGGCTTTGGCGATGCGATTGCTGGCTATGCGTGCTTTGCGGCGTACCACTTTCACAGCGAGACGTTCAGTGCTATTGGCTCTTGCCCTTCTCGGCATGCTCTGCATGGTGTCAGTGGTTCTGAATCATTCGAGCATCGTCGAGGACTTCATTGGGTTGCGAAGCTACTTTCGCTGGCCGTTGATATTCGTGCTCACAGTGATGGTCGGCGTCAGCTCTCGGACCATGAAGCGCCTGCTCGTCCTGATCGTGGGCATGGCGCTCATACAGGTGCCAGTGACGGCGTTCCAGTTTCTGCAAAACGGAGGGATCCACAATTTCAACTCGGGCACGCTCATCGCATCCGGCACGGCGGAAGTGTTCATGATGACGATGTTCTCCATGGCGCTCTTGGTGGCGTTCGCCATTCACGGGAACAGACCGATCATCTGGGGAGCACTCGCCATGACCATGTTTCTGCCGCCGCTCTTCGGCTCCGTGCGCGCGGCAGTGTTCATCGCTCCTGCGTTCTTCGCACTTCTTCTCGTGTGCGGGTTGGCATCCAGGCGACATTCGAGGGCGGCGTCCGCGGTGAAGGTGGGAGCCTTCGTTGTCGTGTGCGCGGTCGCCTTCTTCGTGTGGGCGGGGCCACAGAGCACGGTTGTCGGCGACAATCTCAGGTCGATTACCGAGAATGGCGGCGTGATCGCGGCCGAGTCTATCGGGGGTACCGCCAGGTCTGGTCGCATCACCGCAGTCCGAGAAGCGAGTGCACTGATCTCCCAATCCACCACGACGCGTCTTGTTGGCTTCGGCCCGGGCTCCACCAGCGTCTCAGCACTCGTGTCGGGTCAACTGAACTACACCGGGGGCTTCGACCCTCGACGGTCCCAGGTATCTGCGACTCTTGTCGAGTTGGGCTACGCGGGCCCATTGGTCCTACTCGCGGTGTTCGCGGCGCTCTGGTTCACGTTGCCCAGATTGAGCGATGATGCCGAATGGTTCTGGTCCGCTGTTGGGTGGGCCGCGCCGATGGTCGTCCTCTTCGCCGCCTTGATGCTTCCGTACACCTCCGAATGGACGAACGCCAGTGCTGCTCCCTTCCTATTGTGGATGATCGTGGCAGCCCCGTTTGTTCGGCAGCGTGAGACCCAGTTGGTCGACCGAAAAGGATTGAACCATGGTGAGACACACGATGCGCCGGCTCATGCCCAAAGCAGTGAGAGATAGGCTTAAGTCGTCACGACAGTATGAGGCAGTTCTGGCGAGGAGATTGGCTTCAACTTCAAAGCGCCTGGATATCTGTTCCGCACAGTTCGCTCAAGACTTTCATCTCTCCAGATGTCCATCACTTTCCGGAAAAGTGTGTCCAGAGATCGGCAGCGGTTGGGTTCTGAGTCATGCACTTCTTTGTCACTTGCTGGGCGCAAAGACGGTACTTGCCACCGACATTGTCTCCCATGCGCATCCCGAAGTTCTCCATACAGCCATTCAAGAATCTGTTGCCAGCATCATTCGCGATGCCTTGGCACCATTTGAGGACCATTCTCTGCTTCGAAGCCGGTTAGATGACCTATTGCGCATACGGCATTTCGACCTTGACGTATTGGAGCGTCTGGGCATTCAGTATCTTGCTCCGTTTGACTTCGCCAGAGACAGGCTGGGCGTGCCGGTGGACTTTGTGTTTTCGCATTCCGTCTTGGAGCACGTGCCGTGTGAAGACGTGCGTGCGCTGCTAGACAACGTAAGTGCGGATCTGAGTCCGGGTGGTTTCATGATCAGCGATATGCATCTCGAAGATCATCAGGATATCTCCGGCGATCCATTTGGCTTCCTTTCACTTCCAGGAAAGGAATACAGTCGCTCGCTTCAAGCGGCCAGGGGAAACAGAATCAGGAAGAGCGTCTGGCAGGGATACTTCAACGGAATGACAGGCACAAGAAGCCGCTTCATCTACGAATGGTCTCGTGGCGACAAGGAGCTTCCCGCTCATATCGACCAGTCAGTCCGTCATGAAGGAACAGCGGATTTGCGCATCAGTCACATTGGCGTCTATACCGAAAGGCCTCAATGTGCCGGCCCGGCAGATCGCTGTACCTGACCGGCACTCCGCCGCGCTCCATGGCGGCAAGAGCGTCATCGCGGCGCTGTATCCGCCAGGAGTCGTCGGCTACAGTAGCCGTATGTCGACGTTGATGTCTGCCCAATCGCCCGACGCCGGCTCTCAGCGCGGACCACGAGTGGTTCATCTCAGCTACGATGGTATCCAGAGCGCCTTTCATGCGCAGACCGTGGGCCTCGTCCAAGCCCTGCGCACGTCTGGCGTCTCAGCCGGGATCGTGGTCTTCTCGCAGCCTGGATGGGAAGCAGCGTTTGGTCCTGTCGCGCACCGCGAAGGCGGCTCCGAATATCCCTGTCACGTGTTTTGGCGCCCCCCACTGCTCGGATCCGCGAATCTCGGGCTAGCCGCTTCCCGTATGGCGCCCCTCATCGCGAGTCTTTCACGCGAGAGGCGACCCATCGTGCTGCACTGCAGGGGGCCACTTGGGACATCCATCGGGATTCGCCTGCGCAATGCTCTTGGCCGTGGCCGCGTCCGAGTCGTCTTCGATGCGCGGGGGCTTGTCGTGGACGAGATCGCGGTGCTTGCCGGTCGACATCCGACCGCAGGCAGACTGCGCAATCGTCTGGCAATCATGATGAGCCGGCGACGCGCGACTCTCGTTCGAGGGCTGGAGTCGGAGGCGTGCCTGCGAGCCGACGCTCTCACGTCCGTGTCGCAGTCGCTTGGACGCGAACTGGCATCCAGGCATGGCCTGCTGGAGGATCGGTTCACAGTCGTGCCCACCAGCACCGCTTTCGCCATGGCCACAGGCGGACAGTTGCGGATGCGCCGCGAGAACGCGAGAGGTCGTCTCGGACTGCACGGCAAGACCGTGGTCGCCTATGACGGATCCATGCACCCATGGCAGGAGCCGGACGATCTTGTCCGCGCCTTCGAATCGTGCCGCAGGGCACGAGCGAACAGCCATTTCCTCGTTCTGACGATGTGGCCAGAGGTTGCGCAGAGAGTCTTGACCG
>Ga0209744_1000456_pt1 | contig 13608 bp, 11 predicted proteins | sample BarGraNGADG00311_2_FD_184494 | JGI IMG/M metagenome (GOLD analysis project Ga0209744, IMG submission 184494) | Arctic peat soil microbial communities from Barrow, Alaska - Barrow Graham LP Ref core NGADG0004-311 (SPAdes) (version 2) | ecosystem: Environmental > Terrestrial > Soil > Wetlands >... | reverse complement strand
GGGGGCCGCGCGACGCCGTAGACTGGGGGCGGTCGCGACTGGCGAAGGTGGAGTACCACCGGGGAGCGGCCGGACCATCGGATCGGACATCGCACGCCTGGGTGCCCGTGCCACCTCACGAGGAGCATCCCGATGACTTCCACGCCCATCCGCCGCGCGCTCGTCTCCGTCTATGACAAGACGGGCCTCGAGGCCCTTGCCCGCGGGCTGCACGCCGCCGGCGTCACCATTGTCTCCACCGGGTCCACCGCCGCCACGATCGCGGCCGCGGGGGTGCCCGTCACGGAGGTGGCGACCCTCACGGGCTTCCCGGAGTGCCTCGACGGCCGCGTGAAGACCCTCCATCCCCGAATCCACGCCGGCATCCTCGCGGACCGCACCAACCCGGGGCACGTGGCCGAGCTGGAGGCCCTCGGCGTCGAGGCGTTCGACCTCGTCGTGGTGAACCTCTACCCCTTCGTGGACACCGTCGCGTCGGGGGCGAGCGTGGCCGAGTGCATCGAGAAGATCGACATCGGCGGGCCCTCGATGGTGCGCGCCGCCGCCAAGAACCACGGTTCGGTCGCCGTCGTCGTCGACCCGGCCGCGTACCCCCACGTCCTCGAGGCCACGACGGCGGGCGGTTTCACCGCGGACGAGCGGCGGCTGCTCGCGATGGCGGCGTTCCGCCACACCGCGTCCTACGACGTCGCGGTCGCCACCTGGTTCGCCGAGCAGTTCGACGACGCCGAGACTCCGGCCTGGCGTGGCGAGACCTGGACGCTCGCCCACACGCTGCGGTACGGGGAGAACCCCCACCAGCGGGCCGCCGTCTACCTCACCCCGGGCGCGCAGGGCCTCGCGCAGGCGGAGCAGCTCGGCGGCAAGGAGATGAGCTACAACAACTACCAGGACACCGACGCCGCGATCCGGGCCGCCTACGACCACGCCCGCCCCGCCGTCGCGATCATCAAGCACACGAACCCGTGCGGCATCGCGGTGGGGGAGTCGATCGCGCAGGCGCACCGGCTGGCGCACGCCTGCGACCCGGTCTCCGCGTACGGCGGCGTGATCGCCACCAACGGCGCCGTGGACGCCGCGATGGCGGCCCAGGTGAAGCCGGTGTTCACCGAGGTGATCGCGGCCCCGGAGTACACCCCGGAAGCCCTCGAGATCCTGCGCACCAAGAAGAACCTGCGCATCCTGCGCACGCCGGCGCCGCAGCGCGGCCGGCTCGAGACCCGGCCCATCACGGGCGGCCTGCTGGTGCAGGACGTGGACGCCATCGACGCCGCCGGTACCCGCGAGGACGGCACGCCGTTCGGCGACGAGCCGTCACGCTGGACCCTCGTCGCCGGCGCCGCCGCCGATGACGCCACCCTGGCCGACCTCGAGTTCGCGTGGCGGGCCGTGCGCGCCGTCAAGTCGAACGCGATCCTGCTTGCCGACGGCGGCGGCTCGGTGGGCGTGGGGATGGGCCAGGTGAACCGGGTGGACTCCGCCCGCCTCGCCGTCGAGCGCGCCAACACGCTCGGTGACGGCCGCGAGCGGGCCCGTGGGGCGGTGGCGGCCTCGGACGCGTTCTTCCCGTTCGCGGACGGGCTGCAGCTCCTGCTCGACGCCGGCGTGCGCGCGGTGGTGGCGCCGGGCGGGTCGATCCGGGACGACGAGGTGGTCGCCGCGGCGCAGGCCGCGGGCGTCACCATGTATTTCACCGGATGCCGCCACTTCTTCCACTGATCGCAATAGGCTTTCCGTACGTTCCAGTGTTGGAGGTCGAAGTGTCAGAACCGGTCAGGATCGGCGTACTCACATCCGGCGGGGATGCCCCCGGCATGAACGCGGCGGTGCGCGCCGTGGTGCGGTCGGCGCTCGCGCACGGCGCGGAGCCCTACGCGATCCGCGAGGGCTGGCAGGGCGCCGTCGACGGCGGGGACTCGATCAGGAAGATGGAATGGTCGGACGTCTCGTCGATCCTGGACCGCGGTGGAACAGTGATCGGCACGGCCCGGTCCAAGGACTTCCGTGAGCGGTACGGGCTCCTCGCCGCCGCGAAGAACCTCGTCCAGCGCGGCATCGACCACCTCGTGGTGATCGGCGGTGACGGCTCGCTCTCCGGTACCGAGGAGTTCCGCAGCGAGTGGGCCGGGCTGCTGGCCGAGCTCGTGGAGAAGGGCGAGGTCGACCAGGCGACGGTGGACGCGCACGGCAACCTCTCGATCGTCGGGCTGGTCGGCTCCATCGACAACGACCTGGTCGGCACCGACACCACGATCGGGGCGGACACGGCACTTCACCGCATCATCGACGCGATCGACCAGATCTCCTCGACGGCGGCGTCCCACCAGCGCACCTTCATCATCGAGGTCATGGGCCGCCACTGTGGGTACCTGCCGCTCATGGCGGCGATAGCCGGAGGCTGCGACTACGTGCTCATCCCGGAACTGCCACCGGCACCGGGCTGGGAGGACGACCTCCTCGAGAAGCTGCGCCTCGGCCGCGAGGCCGGTCGCCGCGAGTCCCTCATCCTCGTGGCGGAGGGGGCCGCGGACCAGGCGGGCAACGCGATCGACGCACAGTGGATCGCGCAGTTCCTGCGGGATCGTCGCGGTGAGGACGCCCGCGTCACGATCCTCGGCCACGTCCAGCGCGGTGGTACCCCCTCCGCCTACGACCGCTGGATGTCCACCGTCCTCGGGTTCGCCGCGGTCCAGGAGGTGCTGAAGGCCAAGCCGGAGGACGAGGACTACATCATCGGGATCCGGCACAACAGGGTGGCCCGCATCCCGCTGGTGGAGGCGGTCAGGAAGACGCGCGCCGTCGGGGTGGCCATCAGCGAGGGCCGCTACGACCAGGCGGTCGCCGCCCGTGGCGCCGGGTTCGCCCAGACACTCCGGATCAACGAGATCATGTCCTCACCACCCTCCACCGACGCCAAGCCGGAGGGACACTCCGTCGGCAAGCGCATCGCGATCGTCCATGCGGGCGGCCTCGCCCCCGGGATGAACACCGCGGCGCGCGCGGCCGTCCGGCTCGGCATCGCGCGCGGTTACACGATGCTCGGCATCCAGGGCGGGTTCCCGGGACTCATTCGCGCCGACGTCCGGGAGCTCTCCTGGTCGGAGGTGGACGCGTGGGCGTTCGAGGGTGGCGCACAACTCGGGACACGGCGGACGATCCCCACGGTGGAGCAGCTCTACTCGGTGGGACGGTCCATCGAGACCTGCAACATCGACGCCCTGCTCGTGATCGGCGGGTTCAACGCGTACCTCGCCGCACACCTGCTGGTGACGGAGCGGAACCGGTACCCCGCGTTCCACATCCCCATCGTGTGCGTGCCCGCGTCCATCGACAACAACCTGCCCGGGACCGAGCTGTCCATCGGCGCGGACACCGCGGTGAACAACGCCGTGTGGGCGCTGGACCGGATCAAGGAGTCGGCGGCGGCATCCCGCCGGTGCTTCGTCGCCGAGATCATGGGTCGCTACTGTGGCTACCTCACGATGATCTCCGGCATCGCCGCGGGTGCCGAGTTGGTCTACCTCCATGAGCGCCAGCCGAACCTCAAGCAGATCGCGCGGGACGCCGTCCTGATGACGGAGAGCTTCGAGAGGGGCCGAAAGCTGTTCCTGGTGTTGAAGAACGAGGAGGCCTCCCCGGAGTACAACCTGGAGTTCCTGTCCCGCGCCTTCGAGCAGGAGGGCGGTGGCCTGTTCGACGTCCGCCAGGACAACATCGGCCACCTGCAGCAGGGCGGGAAGCCGAGCCCCTTCGACCGGCTGCTGGCAACGCGCCTCGTGTACTACGCCCTGAAGGAGCTCGACGAACAACTGGAGGCGGGCACCCACGCCGCCACCTACGTGGGGTTCTCCTCCGCCTACATCGCCCCCCAACCGCTGGAGCGGATGCTGGACGACGTCGAGGAGGAGTTCCGCCGGCCCCGCAACCAGTGGTGGCTGGAGTTCGAGGCGGTCTCGCAGGCGGTCTCGTTCAAGGGCACGGAGATCAAGCGGGCGCTGCCGATCCGGGACGCCTGACGGGGTTCCCGGGAGGTTTCAGGCCGGCGCAACGGTGAGGGGCCGCACCGCGTTGGCGGCGAGCCCCGGATCGATCCGTGGGCGGTCCCGCGCGAGGATCCGGCGCAGCGCCGCGACGTCCCGCGGCCGGTCCACGGCCATGCCGGCGACGAGGGCGCCGTCCCGCGTGAGGAGCGCGGTCCATCCGCCGGCCGTGTCCTCGCGCCAGATGACATCCGCGTGGGGGTCCGCGCGCCCCACCATGTCGACACTGTGGCCGTACATCGTCGAGAAGACCACGGAGGGTCGCGGCGGCGGCGGCACGTGCCCGAGGATGGCCGCCGCGCAGCGCTCCGCCGCCGCGACCGCTGCGTTCCAGTGCTGGTCGGCGCGGCCGTCGACGGCCGTGCAGTCCCCGATGGCGAAGGCTCCCGCGGCGCCACGGACGGCGCCGACGCCGTCCACGAGGACGTGTCCCGTCCCGGTGAGCCACCCCGCCGGCAGCCACGCCGTCGCCGGCCGGGCACCCAGGGCGGCGACGACGACGGCGGCGTCCAGCACCCGCCCGTCCGCGAGGGTGACGGTGGCGGCGCCGGCCGCCGTCGCGCCCCCCGGCACGAACGCGACGCCCGCCGCCGCGAGCCACCCCGCGATGCGGGCACCCACGCCGGGAGGCGTGACCGTGCCCAGGGGGCGGTCGAGGGCATCGACCACCGTGACGCGCACTCCGGCCGCGGCGGCGGCGCTTGCGAGTTCCAGCCCCACCCAGCCCGCTCCCACGATCGCCAGCGTGGTGCCCGGCGCCAGCGCGGCGCGTAGCGCGCGCGCATCCTCCCACGTGGAGAGCGTGCGCACCCCGGACCACTCCACCGGGACCACGGGGCGCACTCCCGTGGCGACCACCACCACAGGGGCGTCGAGGGAGTGGACGTCCCCGACGGCGTCGGTGGCGGAGACCCGGAACCCACCGGCGGCGGGTGTGATGGCGGTGGCGCGCCGGCCGGTCAGCCAGGCGGCGTCCCCGGGGGAGAGGCTGAACTGCTCGGCGAGACCGGCGGGCTCGTCGCGGTCGAACAACTCCTTGGACAGGGGCGGGCGGTCGTACGGCATGCGGTCCTCGCCGCAGACCACGGTGACCGAGCCGGTGAACCCGCCCCCGCGCAGCGCGGCGACGAGCGCGGTGGCGCCCAGGCCCCCGCCGAGGACGAGGACGTCGGGGTGGTTCGCCGGGGAGCCACCCGGGGTGCTCGCGCCGCTGTTCATGGAGCCCACGGTAGTGTGGGTGCCAGCATGGTGACGACGAGGACCCTCCGCCGCCCGCTGGCCGCGGCCACCGGGTTGCTGGTACTCGGCGTGTGCGCCCTCGCCTGGTACGCGGACGTGCGGGTCGCCGCCTATGCCCTCGCGGGCGGCCTCGCGTCGGCCGCCGTGGTGCGGCTCACCCTGCCCGAGCGGGCGGTCCTGACGGCGCGGGGACGGCGGTTCGACGTCGTCGTCCTCCTGGTGCTGGCGGTGGCGCTCGCCCTGCTGGCCCCCTGGGGGCTGACGGTGTCGCTCACGTGACCCCGGGAAATCCCGAGACAGATATCTTGACGTCGAGTAATCTGGCACTCAGCGCTGAAAGGACAACATGAGCAAGATCAAGGTTGCAGGGCCGGTCGTCGAGATCGACGGCGACGAGATGACCAGGATCATCTGGCAGTTCATCAAGGACCGCCTGATCCACCCCTACCTCGACGTGGACCTGCGCTACTACGACCTGTCCATCCAGAACCGCGACGCCACCGACGACCAGGTGACCATCGACGCGGCGTACGCCATCAAGGAGCACGGGGTCGGCGTCAAGTGCGCCACCATCACGCCCGACGAGGCGCGGGTGGAGGAGTTCGGGCTGAAGAAGATGTGGGCCTCGCCCAACGGCACCATCCGCAACATCCTCGGCGGCGTCGTCTTCCGCGAGCCGATCATCATCTCGAACATCCCCCGGCTGGTCCCCGGCTGGACCAAGCCGATCGTCATCGGCCGCCACGCCCACGGCGACCAGTACAAGGCCACCAACTTCAAGGTGCCGGGTGCGGGCCAGCTCACCATCACCTTCACCCCAGCGGACGGCTCGGAGCCGATCGAGCACGTGGTCGCCAACTACGGCGCCGACGGCGGCGTGGCGATGGGCATGTACAACTTCAACGACTCGATCCGCGACTTCGCCCGCGCCAGCTTCGCCTACGGCCTGCAGCGGAACTACCCGGTGTACCTCTCCACCAAGAACACGATCCTCAAGGCCTACGACGGCGCGTTCAAGGACCTGTTCCAGGAGGTGTTCGACACCGAGTACCAGGACCAGTACGCCGCTGCCGGACTGACCTACGAGCACCGGCTCATCGACGACATGGTGGCCGCCGCCATGAAGTGGGAGGGTGGCTACGTCTGGGCGTGCAAGAACTACGACGGCGACGTCCAGTCCGACGTCGTGGCGCAGGGCTTCGGCTCACTCGGCCTCATGACGTCCGTGCTGATGACCCCCGACGGGAAGACAGTGGAGGCTGAGGCCGCCCATGGCACCGTGACCCGCCACTACCGCCAGCACCAGGAGGGGAAGCCCACCTCCACCAACCCGATCGCCTCGATCTACGCGTGGACCGGCGGGCTGAAGCACCGTGGCAAGCTGGACGGGACCCCCGAGGTCACGGCCTTCGCCGAGACCCTCGAGGACGTCGTCATCAAGACCGTCGAGTCCGGCAGGATGACCAAGGACCTCGCCACGCTCATCTCGAACGACCAGCCGTTCCTCACCACCGAGGACTTCCTCGCGGCGCTCGACGAGAACCTGGCGGCACGCCTGGCCTGAACACGCGGCGGCGCCCGTGGAGGACCCTCTGGCGCCGCCGTCGTCGTCCGTGGGCGCCGCCGGGCTCAGGCGAAGACGACCGTCTTGGTCCCGTTGAGGAGGATGCGGTGCTCCGCGTGCCACCGCACCGCGCGGGCGAGCACCCGCCGCTCCACATCCTGGCCCTGGGCCAGGAACTCGGCGATGGAGTCGGAGTGGGTCACGCGAGCGACGTCCTGCTCGATGATCGGGCCTTCGTCGAGGTCCGGCGTCACGTAGTGCGCCGTGGCGCCGATCAGCTTCACCCCGCGGGTGTGGGCCTGCGCGTACGGCCGGGCACCCTTGAACGAGGGCAGGAACGAGTGGTGGATGTTGATGACCCGGCCGGGAAGTTCGCGGCAGACGGCATCGGACAGGATCTGCATGTACCGGGCGAGGACCACGAGTTCGACGTCGTGCTGCCGGACCAGGGCGAGCAGGCTCGCTTCTGCCTGCGCCTTGGTCTCGCGCGTCACCGGCACGTGGTGGAACGGCACCCGGTAGAACTCGGCCAGCGGCGCGAGGTCCGCGTGGTTGGCGACCACGCCGACCACCTCGATCGGGAGGATGCCCTCGCGGGCCCGGAACAGCAGGTCGGAGAGGCAGTGCGCCTCCCTGGAGGCCATGATGAGCGTCCGTACGGGCCGCCCCACCTCGTCGAGGGACCACCGCATCCGCATCTGGGCGGCGAGCACGGTGAGGGCCGCATCGAGCGCGTCCCGGTCCTCGATCGAATCGGCCTGCACCCGCATGAGGAACTGTCCCGAGTCGACGTCGCCGAACTGTTGTGACTCGGTGATGTTGCCGCCGACCCGGGCGATGGCACCCGTGACGGCGTGGACGATGCCACGTTGGTCGGGGCAGGAGAGCGTGAGGACCAGTTCCGGTGTTGCAGTCACGTGATGAAGAGTACCGGGTGGTCACGGGCTCGGGGTCGGACGATCCAGTTGCCGCCCACAGCGGGGCGCTGCCACGTTAGGCTTGGTCGCAATCGTCTATGTCAGAGGAGATTCGATGCCATACAGCCCCGTCACCGTAACCATCACCGGCGCCGCCGGACAGATCGGCTACTCGCTGCTCTTCAGGACAGCCGCAGGCGACCTGCTGGGCGCCAACACGCCCGTGCGGCTGAAGCTCCTCGAGATCCCCGCAGCCCTGAAGGCCGCCGAGGGATCAGCCATGGAACTCGACGACTGTGCCTTCGACCTCCTCGAGTCGATCGACGTCTACGACGACCCCAACAAGGCCTTCGACGGCTGCAATGTGGCACTCCTCGTGGGCGCCCGCCCTCGCACCAAGGGCATGGAGCGCGCCGACCTCATCGAGGCCAACGGCGGGATCTTCGGACCGCAGGGCAAGGCCATCAACGACCACGCCGCGCAGGACATCAAGGTGCTCGTGGTCGGCAACCCGGCCAATACGAACGCCCTCATCGCGTCCTATGCCGCCCCGGATGTCCCCGGCGAGCGCTTCACCGCGATGATGCGACTGGACCACAACCGCGCCATCCGCCAGCTGTCGATCAAGACGGGTGTTCATGCCACCGAGATCCGGAAGCTCACCGTATGGGGCAACCACTCCGCGTCGCAGTACCCGGACCTCGCCTACTGCGTGATCGATCACAAGCCCGCGATGGACTACGTGGACCAGGAGTGGGTCGAGAACGTCTTCATCCCGACCGTCGCGAACCGCGGCGCCGACATCATCGACGTGCGTGGCGGGTCCTCGGTGGCCTCCGCTGCGAACGCCGCCCTCGACCACATGCACGACTGGGTCAGGGGCACGCCCTTCAACGACTGGACCTCGGTGGGCCTCATCTCCGACGGGTCCTACGGGATCCCCGAAGGCCTCATCTCCGGCTTCCCCTGCAAGTCCCGCTGGGGCGAGTGGCACATCGTCGAGGAACTCGAACTCTCGGAGTTCGCCCGCAGCCGGATCGACAAGTCGGTCGCGGAACTCATCCACGAGCGCGAGGTCGTCCAGGGCCTCGGCCTGCTGAAGTAGGGATTCCCGAGGTGCCCCGTCGCGGTGCGGCGGGGCACCTCGCCGTCGTGGTCCTGCCGCGCCACGGAGAACGGCCTCACCAGGCGGCGGTCCCCACTAGGGTGGGGCGTACCCGGCAAAGGAGTGGACACATGGGCGAGACCCATTTCGATCTCATCGGCGTGGAGTACGCCGGCGAACTGCTCACCATCCGCCGAGCGGCCTTCGTGACGGAGGCGCAACTCTACGGTGACCCGCACCTCCCGGCGCTCACACAGACGCTGGAGGAGCTGACGGCGGACTTGCAGCGCCCCGACGTCGTCACGATCGGCGCCTGGGTGGGTCCGCGCCTCGTGGGATCGATCCGCGTGGAGCTGGAGGGCGAGCGGGCGAACCTCGGCCGGCTGGCCGTGGTTCCGGACCTGCATGGCAAGGGCATCGGCTCCCAGCTCCTCATGGAGGTGCTCAAGTATCTGCCGGAGCAGACCAAGGAGGTCTGGGTCTTCACCGGTCTGGACGCGAAGTCGACGATGCCGTTGTACGAAGGCGGCGCCGGGGACGAGGACGCGGGCACGCTGACGGAGTCATACCTCCGCCGGCTGCTCGGCGAGGACTCGGCAGATGTGCCGCAACCCGACGACACCGCCGGGCTGGGCGAGCTCGGGGCGACGCCCCGCTGATCGAGCGGCGCGTACCGTCTCGTATCCCGGAACCGGGGCCGGCGGGGGCACCCTCGTGGGGTCCGTCCAGCCGCATCGGGTAGGCTCGTGATGTCGTGACTGGCGCCGCAGGTGGATCACCACAGGGGAGCGACAAGGTCTCACACTGGTCGGACGCCTGGGCCGCGTGAGTTCAACCCATGGAGGAACGCATGAGCCAGAACGCTCTCAACCAACCCCTCGCCGAGGTGGATCCCGAGATCGCCGCCGTCCTGGAGGGTGAGCTGCAACGCCAGCGCGAGACCCTCGAGATGATCGCCTCGGAGAACTTCGTGCCGCGCGCGGTCCTGCAGGCCACCGGGTCCGTGCTCACCAACAAGTACGCGGAGGGCTACCCGGGCAGGCGCTACTACGGCGGCTGCGAGCAGGTGGACATCGCCGAGAACCTTGCCATCTCCCGCGCCAAGGAGCTGTTCGGCGCGGCGTATGCCAACGTGCAGCCGCACTCCGGGGCCACCGCGAATGCCGCCGTGCTGCATGCGATGGCCGTCCCCGGCGACGCCATCATGGGGCTGTCCCTCGCTCACGGCGGCCACCTGACCCACGGGATGAAGATCAACTTCTCCGGCAAGCTGTACGACGTGCACGCCTACGGCGTGGACGAGCACACCCACCGCATCGAGATGGACCAGGTGCGCGAGCAGGCCTTCGCCGCCCGCCCGAAGGTCCTGATCGCGGGCTGGTCGGCCTACCCGCGTCACCTCGACTTCGCCGCGTTCCGCGAGATCGCCGACGAGGTGGGCGCCCACCTCTGGGTGGACATGGCCCACTTCGCCGGCCTCGTCGCGGCGGGCCTCCACCCGAGCCCGGTGCCGCACGCCGACGTCGTGTCCACCACCATCCACAAGACCCTCGGCGGTCCTCGCTCCGGCATGCTCCTCGCGCGGGACGCGGAGGCGTGGGGCAAGAAGCTCAACTCCGCCGTCTTCCCGGGTCAGCAGGGCGGGCCGCTGATGCACGCGATCGCCGCCAAGGCAGTGTCACTGAGGCTCGCCTCCACGCCGGAGTTCCGCGACCGCCAGGCGCGTACCCTCGAGGGTGCGCGGATCCTCGCGGAGCGCCTCACCGCCGCCGACGTGACGGCGGCCGGCGTCGCCGTCGTGACCGGGGGCACGGACGTCCACCTGGTGCTGGTGGACCTGCGAAACTCGCCGCTCGACGGCCGCCGGGCGGAGGACCTGCTGCACGACGCCGGCATCACCGTGAACCGCAACGCCGTGCCCTTCGACCCGCGCCCCCCGATGGTCACGTCCGGCCTGCGGATCGGCACCCCGGCGCTCGCCACCCGCGGCTTCGCCTCGGCGGAGTTCACCGAGGTGGCGGACATCATCGCCACCGCCCTGCGCGACGGCGCTGCCGCCGACGTGGCCGCCCTGCGCGCACGCGTGGCCGTGCTCACCGAGGAGTTCCCGCTGTACCCCGGCCTCGTGCAGTAATGGCCGCCGTCATCCTCGACGGCGCCGCGACGGCCGCCGTCATCAAGGCGGAGCTGGCCACCCGCGTCTCCGCCCTGCGGGAGCGCGGCGTCACGCCCGGGTTGGGAACCCTCCTTGTGGGGGACGACTTCGGTTCGCAGAAGTACGTGGCGGGCAAGCACCGCGACTGCGCGGAGGTGGGGATCGCCTCGATCCGGGAGGACCTCCCGGCGGACGCCACCCAGGCGGATATCGAGGCGGCCGTGGATCGTCTCAACGCCAACCCGGCGTGTACCGGGTACATCGTCCAACTCCCGCTGCCGAAGGGCATCGACACCAACGCGATCCTTGAGCGGATGGATCCCGCCAAGGACGCCGACGGCCTGCACCCCACCAACCTGGGCCGCCTCGTGCTGCGGGTCGCGGGGGAAGTGGACTCGCCACTGCCGTGCACTCCCCGCGGGATCATCGAGTTGGGCCGGCGCCACGGCGTCGAGTTCGACCACGCCGAGGTGTGCGTGGTGGGGCGCGGGGTCACCGTGGGCCGCTCGATCGGCCTCCTGCTGACCCGGAAGGCAGTCAACGCCACCGTGACCCTCACCCACACCGGGACCCGGGACCTTGGCGCGCTCACCCGCCGCGCGGACATCATCGTGGCGGCCGCGGGGGTGCCCGGCATCGTCACCCCGGACATGGTGAAGCCCGGCGCCACGGTGTTCGACGTCGGCGTCAGCCGCGTCCCGGACGCCGAGGGCCGGCTGCGCCTGCGGGGGGACGTGGCCGACGGCGTCGCCGAGGTGGCGGGCGCACTCTCGCCGAACCCGGGCGGGGTCGGTCCGATGACGCGCGCAATGCTGCTGGCCAACGTGGTGGAGATGGCGGAGCGGTACCCGGGGCGCGATGCATGAGGGTCGCCACCGTCAACGTCAACGGCCTGCGCGCCGCCATGACGAAGGGAATGCACGCGTGGCTTGACGCGCGCCGGCCCGACTTCCTGCTCCTGCAGGAGGTGCGGGCGGACACGCCGACCATCGAGAAGGTGCTGGGAGCGGACTGGGCCGTGGCCAGCGAGGTGGGCCGCATCAGGGGCCGCGCGGGCGTAGCGATCGCCAGCCGCATCGAGCCGGTCGCGGTGCGGGCGGGCGTCCCGGGCGAGCAGTCCGACGTCGACTCCGGACGCTGGGTGGAGGCGGACTACGTACTCCCGGGGCGCGACGCGCCGCTTACGCTGGTCTCCACCTACCTCCACGCGGGCACGGCCAACACCCCCACGATGGACCTCAAGTACGCACACCTCGACCTCGTCACCGCCCGCCTCGCGGAGCTCGCCCACGACGCCGCGGCGGGCGTCCGGGAGGTGCTCGTGGCGGGCGACTTCAACATCGTCCGCGCGCCGATCGACATCCGGAACTTCCGCTCGAACCACAACCGCACGGCCGGCGTGCTCGACGCCGAGATCGCGTACCTCGAGCGGTGGTTCGGCGACCTCGGGTGGGTGGACGTCCACCGCACGCTCGAGGGCGAGTGCCAAGGCCCCTACACGTGGTGGTCGCAGCGCGGCAAGGCCTTCGACAACGACGTCGGGTGGCGCCTCGACTACCAGATCACCACACCAGGCCTCGGTGCTGTGGCGGCGGACGCCGTCGTCGACCGGGCCGCCGCGTGGGACAAGCGGTTCTCGGACCACGCCCCCCTGACGATCGACTACATGGTCTGACGGTCCACCGTTCGCCGGGGGGCAGAAGCTCCAATACCCTCGAGGACATGACCATCCGGACCGACCAGAACATCTCGGACACCACGATCCGGGCGGTGGAGGGACCGCCGCTGCGGGAGGAGTTGGCCGCCGCATCCGGCCTCGTGGGCAAGGGCAAGCTCCTGTTCCAGTGGTGGAAGTCAACGCGGGCCGGCCGGGCCATGGCGCGAGTGGGGACCTCCAACGGCAACCTGCTCGCCGGTGGGATCTCGTACGCCGCCCTGTTCTCCGTCTTCGCGGCGATCACGATCGGGTGGACGGCGTTCATGTTGGTCCTCGGCCGCAACGTGGGGCTCCGCGACCAGCTCATCACCACCATCAATGACGCGCTGCCCGGCATCATCGACGACGGGACCGGCGGCCTGGTGTCGCCCGAGGACCTCGTGCTGGACACCGCCTTCACGCCGGCGTCCATCGTGGCCGCCCTGGTGCTGTTGTGGTCGGCACTGTCGATGATGACCGCCCTCAAGTCCTCCATCCGCGCGATGTTCGGTCTGGTGGCGGTGCCCGAGGACTTCGTGCTCACCAGACTGCGGGACGCGGCGGGCTTCGCGATCCTGGCGTTGGCGGTGCTCGTGACCTCCGTGCTCTCGATCGCCGCGAACACGCTCGGCAACCTGGTGTTCGACTGGATCGGGGCCGATGGCCCGTTCGTGCGACTGCTCCTCCAGTTGGGGACGCTCCTCGTCGCCGCCGCAGTGGACTTCGGGGTGTACGTCTTCCTGTTCCGCGTCCTCGCCGGCATGCGCATCCCCCGGCGCGACCTGCTCCTCGGCGCGGGGCTGGGCGCGGTCGCGTCCGGTGCCATCCGGTACCTCGGCACCTCGCTGATCGGTGTCTCGGCCGACCCCCTCCTCGCCTCGGCCACGGCCCT
>Ga0209744_1000455_pt1 | contig 13608 bp, 9 predicted proteins | sample BarGraNGADG00311_2_FD_184494 | JGI IMG/M metagenome (GOLD analysis project Ga0209744, IMG submission 184494) | Arctic peat soil microbial communities from Barrow, Alaska - Barrow Graham LP Ref core NGADG0004-311 (SPAdes) (version 2) | ecosystem: Environmental > Terrestrial > Soil > Wetlands >... | reverse complement strand
CCTCCTGGTGTCACAGCCTGCCCCGATCTATCGGGTGTTTTTGCCAACGCGAGAATAAACTAATAACCGAATAATCCTGCACCGCACCACGAGTGAAAAAACGCCCCGACCTTCACTGCGTTCGGTCCGGGGCATGCTGGAATACAGCGAGACAACTCCTGCCCATGAACCGGGTCTTTTTCAACTACCGCATCTAAATAATACCAGATGGACATTTATAGTGATACTCCTCACCTTTTTTAAAACTTTCTTTAAATGGTTATTCTTTGGCGTAAATTTCCTATTTTTATAAGATATTACGGTTGATTTGTAATCTGATAGTTTGATATTTCTTTAATTGACTTAGGATCTATAAACTGACTTGATAAATATATATCATGATAAATTAGCTTGATGCATTATTAAGTATTGATAAAGATTATAAACTGCAACATTATTAACTAATTCCATTTATAAATGGATTAAATATATGCTCTCTGCCTTTACCTGTCTGGCTGTATTTTTCCTGTAATTGTTGAACTATTAAGGCATTCTAAACAAGGAATAATTGGATTTAAAAGCAGAATTTGGCCTAGTCATGACACTTTTCAACTATCACTATTCCCTGATTGACTTATTTTTGAGGAAACTCCAGTAATAATGATAATTACAATTTAAAATCAAATGAAAACGAAATTATTCACATTATTATTTTTGGCCGCATGTACGGTCTCTAATTTGCATTTCACTCAACTGGCGGCACAGTCAATCACACCTCGCTTGAATCAGGGCGCTATTCTTGAACCGCAGGGAAAAATCATCAATGGTGCCGGACAGGACCAAGCTTCATATATGAATTACTGGAATGTAATGCACACACAGGACAAGCCTTTGATTTACATGACTTATATCAACTTACGCGATGTAACTTCTGACTGGACAGACGGACTCAAAGCCAACCTGATGCTGAATGGCAAGTTTCAGATTCCTCAAATAGGTCTTGCATTAACCGTGGATGGAACACCATCGGCGCATTTCGAGCAAGACGTTGCTTCAGGTTTATATGACGATAAAATCACGATGTTTATTGATGGCTTGGAATCACTTGCGATTCCAGCCTATGTTCGCATCGGGTATGAGTTTAATGGTACTGCATGGAACGGGTACGAGCCCGCACCATACAAAAATGCATTTATTCGAATTACCAACATGATTCGCGCCCGAAAACTGGAAATCGCCACCGTTTGGAATTTCTCCCTGGATGTGGGGGCTAATATGAACTATATGGAGTACTATCCGGGAGATGCATATGTCGATTGGTGGGCAATTAACTTATTCTCGGCAACCCACATGTCCGATCCCATCGGCCAGAGTTTCCTGGATGATGCCAGTCTTCACCATAAACCTGTGATGTTGGGTGAGACAACTCCACGGTTTTTGTATGTTCAGAATGGTCAACAGACCTGGAACCAGTGGTTCTCTCCGTTTTTCACATTTATCCACACGTATCCGGAAATAAAAGCGTTTTGCTATATTGATTGGGACTGGTCGCAATATGAGCAATTTAAAGATTGGGGAGATTCTCGCCTGGAAATGAACTCGTTGATTGGCGGATATTTTGCTAATGAGATGGATTCACTCCAATACTTGCATGCATCCACGGAGGGTGCATTCCGGAAAACGCTTGGCTCATCCGATAACACAGCACCGGCGACTCCCGGAACCATTTCTGTATCTCAACTTGAATATCCGCTTAAATTGAATTGGAATGCCGTTACTGACCCATCCGGACTTTCACATTACATAGTATATAAGCACGGCGTCATGTCAGATTATACGCTCACGCTTCCATATACTGATAAAAACGTTGCGGCAGGAGACACAATTACATATGCTGTGTCAGCAATGGATCGTGCAGGCAACGAAAGTCAGAAGACTGCTGGACTTCGTATCACGATGCCATCATCTCTAAGTAAGGTATTTAATGGTGAGTTTGACAACGATTTAAAGGGATGGAATCTCTCGCTATTCTCGACGGAGGCATCCGCAACAATGAAAATTGATGCAACCTCAGTCATTTCGGGACTCAGTTCATGTGCAGTTGAAATATCTAAGGTCTCCGGAACGGACTGGCATATTGAACTTTGGCAGTGGCTTTCAATTCATCAGGGGTGCAAATATACGATTACCTTTAAAGCAAAAGCATCTTCTTCAAAGGTCATCACTCTTGGGGTGCAACAAGCTTCATCTCCATACACAGGCTATCTTTACAAACAGCACACACTAACAACCCAGGTTCAGACATTCACTGACACAGTGACGATTAATACTATGGATCTGGCCAAGCTAGAATTTTTCCTCGGGAGCTCAACGATATCGGTATGGATTGATGCCGTTTCTGTAATCGAATCATCTCCTGTTGCAACTGGGGTGGTCGAACAAAGAGACGAAAAGTATGAAGCGATGCCATTGGTAAATAACCATCCAAATCCTTTCAATGCTTCGACCATTATAGGGTTTAAGGTCAATGAGCCTGGATTTGTTTCGTTGAAGATATTTGATATGATGGGGAGGGAAGTAGAAACCCTGGTGAATGAGCAAAAGCCTATTGGAGAATATTCAATTAATTGGAATGCGTTGGAAGTACCTGGTGGTATATACTTTTGTAAGTTGCAATATGGGAGCTATAAAGAGGTGAATAAAATGCTCATTCTGAAATGAAAAAGATGATTTTGATAAAATAACACAAAGCGCCTAACAACGGCTCTATACCATCCGGGGTTCAGAAGGCTGCTATTGTCCGTGCTATCTATCATTTGTTATCGGGGATAGTGACGCAGTACTAAATCCCGGCCGGTACATAGCCGCGAACGTTAGGTAAGGATTTAAGAAACACGAAATATACGAACAAGCATACGAAAGAATTGATGACCGTATAAAGTGGGATGGTGTAAAAGCCGGACAACCAGACCGCATATGGTCGGTAAGATCACAATTGGCATCCATGACTTTTCATCCTTATGGGAGGCTCTACACCTGGTATGTGGTTGTGGATATTCGTGACATTAGTCCTGAAGGATGGCATGTTCCAAGTGATACTGGATGGAATGAATTACAACTCTATCTAGGGATGGATCCAATTGATGAAAATTTAATGGGTGTATCAGATAATGGTATAAGTGCATTACTAAAAGAAACAGGAACAAACCATTGGGAATCACCAAATGCTGGGGCTACAAATGAATCAGGTTTTACAGCATTACCTGGAGGCTATCGTCGAAGTTTAAATAAAGATTTCAACTATATAGGTGAATGGGTCTTTTTTTGGACATCTTCAGAGTATGATTTTGAAAATGCATATTTTAGATCATTTTCATACGATACACGAAATATATCAAGATCTTGTAACTTGAAAAATTATGGATATTCAATTAGATGTATAAAAGATTAAAAGGCACGAAAACCTAACAGCGTGTATAAGCCATTGCTGGTAGAGGGTTTGCGGAGGTAAGTGATTTTGATTACCTTATGCTAACTCGACCACAAAGCACACTGGCAACGCAACGGCTCATACCGCCGAACGTTAGGCACAACAACATGCTCGTTAATTAGCATCTATTATTGCAATTATAATAGGGTAAATGTTATTCAAAGTGTCATATATTAAATTTTATCAATGAAAAGGATAAATCTTTGTCTTTTCTTAATATTTCTGGCTCAAATATTACTGACTTCCAACCCTTGTCTTTCTCAAAATAAAACTCATGCTTATTCGATAAATATTGAAACCGGTGTTGCTGGACCTCTGTCGAAAATCACATTTTATAAATATTGGTCCTCGCCAATAAATGTCAGCTTATCAGGATTAAAACAGGTTCATAATCATCTATATGCCGGACTGGAACTTGATTATTGCCAATTTCGTACCGATAAATGGCTCTGGCTCGATTCCAGATTAAATATATTCAATCCCAACATATCAGCGGATTATAATATTTTGCTTTTAAAAAAGCTTATACTTATTTCTGAGTTCTCTCTTGGCTATTCATGGATAATTTATCAAACTCAGTTACTCCCGTTCAATACCTGAAACCTTATAATGAGTCAGGATTCAGCATTAAACCCGGTTTGACAATCGGATATCTGTTTATCGCTAAATCTGGATTACATGAAAAGTCCATAAGAGGTTATTAGACAGACTCCCGTTAGCAAACATTTCCTATCATAGATGCAAAATACCCTTATGAAAAATCTTCTCTGTTTGATGATTTCTTCATTATTCCTGCTGAACCTTTGCCTTTCTTCATATGCACAGGAACATTCTCCTAATGCCAAAGCTGGTTATTGGAATGAATTATATAAATCTGTTGTCAACGAGTATGGATTTGACCAGGTATTAGTAAACGGCATCCACTATGAGGATGGTTACTGGGAAAAAGTGGGTCATCCTTTCTTGTTTGAAGATCAATTCTATAAAGGTACATTGATATTTAGGGAAAGGGAATACCAAGGGGTGGATATAAAGTACGACATTTATAAACAGCAGGTAATACTTTATATCATGCAAAACAATTCAATTGCCTGGATCATTCCTCCAAATGATTTTATTTCGGCTTTTAGTCTCGGTGATAAATTGTTTGTGAAACATGCTTTCCAGGGAGTACCAAGATTTTACCAGGTGGTCTTTGATACTGAAGAACTGAAATGCCTTTATTACTGGTCCAAATTAAGATATGATTCTGATGATAAAAGGGGCTACAATTCCTCTAGATTTACGAATAGCGAGAGAAAGACCTACCTCATCGTGGATGATGTTTTAAAGAAATACAGTGACAACAGGTCCTTTGTTGGTTTGTTCCCGCAAGAGATTCAGGCCCGGATAAAACAGTATATAAAACATAACAAAATAAAAGTTGCCAAAAGTAGTGATGGCGAGATCCAGGAGCTATTAACATATTGTAAATCTTTATCATAATATGAACTTCAATCATTCTAATGGTTTTGAATTATAATGATTAAAAAATTACTTATTGCCTGTATAGGCCTCTGTCTCTATTCAGCGATTGCAGGTCAGCAATCTGGCTCTGCAGTCGTATCCGGCAATTTCATGAATACTCCGTTTGAAGACTTTGTTGAGAAAATCGAAAAGAATACAGCATTGAAATTCTTTTATTTGCAGGATTGGGTAAAAAATGCAACCATCACCTTTTCCGGGACAAACACTCCACTCGCCCATGTGCTGAATGATCAGTTAAAGAAATCAGGCCTTTCCTTTTTCATAGAGGGCAACAACGTACATATTTTTCCGGGGGCACAGATTTTAACAGAACTGCCCGATTACATAGTATCCCAGGTTACTGCTGAGGAAAAGGATACCTTAAACGGCATTACGGAAACTGAAAGAAAATATCTTGAGGGCAACAAGATAGCATTGATTGAAGTTCTGGAAATTGGTGACAAGCAGAAAGCCACCAAAGGTACAAAGTGCATCATTAACGGGAAAATTATTGATGAATCAAATGAGGAACCTCTTATCGGCGCTACTGTTTATATTGAGGACCTCAAGACTGGTGCTACGACTGATATAGACGGGAGATTTAATATTATACTTACTCCGGGGAAATATAAAGCTGCTTTCAATTATATGTCGATGAAACAGCAGGTGTATTATCTCCAGGTATATTCAAGCGGCCAAATTACCATTCAAATGAGAAAGGAGCTCATTGAAATAGATGAAGTAAAGATAATAGGTTATCGTAACGACAATATCAGAGGGATACAAATGGGTTATGAAAAGATTTCAGCTAAAACAATGAAAGAAATACCGCTGGTCTTCGGGGAAAAAGATGTTTTGAAAGTAGCGCAAATGTTACCTGGTGTGCTTAATGTGGGTGAAGGATCATCCGGATTTAATGTCAGAGGCAGTTCATCAGATCAGAATATGTTCTATTTCAATAAAGTGCCTGTTTATAATACATCCCACCTGTTTGGTTTCTTTACCTCATTCAATCCGGATGTCATTAATGATTTCACACTTTATAAAAGCAATATTCCTGCAAGTTACGGAGGAAGGCTGGCTTCCGTATTCAACATTACCACCAGGCAGGGAAGTAAGAAAAGGTTTTTCGGGCAGGGAGGAATAAGTCCCATTACTGGCCATTTCTCACTTGAAGTACCTGCAATCAGAGATAAGGTTTCAATTGTAATCAGTGGTCGAAGTTCTTATTCAGACTGGATCCTGAAAAAAATAAAAGACCCGGATATCAGGAAAAGCAGCGCGTTCTTTTACGATGGCACTTTCTCTGTCAATGCAGAGTTCAATGATAAAAACATGCTCAAGGCTTTCGGATATATCAGCAGGGACAGATTTTCATTGTCATCGATCAACGATTATGACTATTCAAACACAGGGTCATCATTGGTTTGGAAACATTTATTTTCTTCCTCTGTGACGACTGATGTTGCAGTAATTTACAGCAGCTATTCATTTGAAAATATCAATAAAACCAACCTGTCGACAGCCTATAGTCAAAAGTATGTACTGGATCACTATGAATTTCGGACTGATTTTTCCCTGATAAACAAAGCAGATCACAAAATTGAATTCGGGGCCAGTGGAATCCTTTATAACCTGGACCGGGGCTATATTTCACCATTCGGTGAGGTATCAACCAGGACGCCTGTGGATCTTGGAGAAGAAACAGCCCTGGAATGTGCGGTTTACCTGTCGGATGAGTTCACCCTGTTTAAAAACCTGACTGTTTTAAGCGGTCTCAGATACAGTTTATTCAACCAGTATGGTCCTGCTGTAATCAACAAATACTACCCGGAAAAGCTGAGAACAACAGGGAATATCAGAGGGACTCAGTCCTATAAAAAAGGTGAATTGATCAAATCCTATTCAGGACCTGAATACAGGGTTGCCCTCAACTATGTTCTGGATAATAATAATTCTTTGAAGGCCTCCTATAACAGGATGTACCAGTATGTTTTCATGCTCAGCAATACTATTGCAGTTTCTCCCGATGACAAATGGAAAATTTGTGATTACCATATTTCCCCGCCTGTTGCAGATCAGATTTCCGTAGGGTATTACCGGAATTTTGTGAATGGAGGTATTAAGGCTAATTTGGAAATATACCATAAATGGATCAACAATCAGGTTGAGTATAAAGATGGTACGGATTTTACTTCCCCTGATCCCATAGAAACCCAGATATTGCAGGGAAAACAACGGGTAAATGGGATTGAAATGATGATCAGCAAGAATGTCGGTAAAACCACAGGATGGCTATCCTATTGTTATTCCCGCTCTTTTATTCAGGTTGATGGCGGAGATAAGGCACTTCAGATAAATTACGGCATTGAATATCCGTCCAATTATGACCGGCCGCATAGTTTAAACCTTGTTTTAAATTACATGGTAAACAGACGGTTAAGCCTGTCTACGGATTTTGTATATACAACCGGTCGTCCGATTACTTATCCGGAATCTGTATATTATTCCGAAGGCCAGGAGATGCTGCATTTTTCAAAAAGAAATGAGTACCGGATACCTGATTATATACGACTGGACTTATCTATAAAACTGGAGGGCAACCTTTACAAAAAGAAAATCATTCACAGTTACTGGACTATGGATTTGTACAATGCCCTGGGGCGCAAAAATGCTTATTCAGTATATTATAGTGCTCAAAATGGCAAAGTGCAAGGGCAAAAAATGTCAATATTTGGAGTACCGCTGTTTACAGTTTCCTGGAATTATAAATTTGGCAACTATCTTAACGATTAATTGTGAATTTCAAAAATAAGCAAGTGATCTGTGTGAAAATCATCACTGCCACAAAATATAGGTACCGTATAATTATGGCAATAATCAGCCTTATGTTGTTTTTAACGCACTGTATCAGCCCATATGAACCCGATATTCAGGGAAAAAGTGGGCTATTGGTGGTAGACGGAAGCATCATAAAAGGCCGTGAAACTCAGGTTATCAAGATTTCAAAGACCTCTCCGATATCGCAACCCGAATATCTGCCCGTGGAAAACTGCAATGTGAGGGTTATGGATAATACGGGAAATGAGTTTGTATTTGATGAAGAATCACCCGGGAAATATGTTGCAAACATTGATGATGCATGGCTGAACTACGATAAGCAATATAAACTGATTTTTACTACTTTGTCAGGAGATGGTTATGAATCGGACTATCAGTGGTTGTTGGAAACCGCTCCGGTCGATAGTCTCTATTGTATTCCTGAATACAATTATTCTTCCGTCACAGGTGAGGAATCTACCGAGGGAATGCAGTTTTATGTTGATTTGGATGCCCCGGTAGATGCCTCCAGGTACTATCGCTGGGTGCTGGAGGAAACATGGGAGAGCCACGCCGATAAGGAGATATGGGGTGTATATGACGGACAGACCATCAAACGGTTCTACCCGTCCGATAGTCTATACCGTTGCTGGAAAACCAAAGATGTTACCGGCTTATATTGTGCATCAACGATTAATTTATCCGAGAACCGTATAAAAAAAGTTCCGCTGCATTTCGTTGAAAGTCATTCCCCCAAGGTGAGTATTAAATATTGTGCAACTATTAGACAATACGCTTTAAATGCTGATGCCTATGAATACTGGTATGAAAAAGAAAGGGAATTAAATGAATCCGGTAATATCTATACTATCCAACCCAGCCAGCCAAAATCGAATATCCATAATACCAAAAACCCGGATGAACTGGTGATGGGATTTTTCTGGGTCGCTTCCTGTACTGTAAAACGCATGTTTATAAAAAGTCTTACTTCCCCCGAGGGTTTTTCATGTAGTTCTATAGGGATCTATTGTGAATCAACCAATTTCGACGATATTGCTGCGTGTATATATTCCCAATTGATAGGATTTGCTGATGTTCTTACTGAAGCGCCCTATTACATTAGTGTACAATATGGTACTCAATATTCGATTTACATAACACCATGGTGTGTAGATTGCAGGTGGCTTGGCGGGGTTGCCCGGAAACCTGATTTCTGGGAATAGGATGAATAAAAGATGGTTTATGATTTGCTTAACTGCTTGGACATAGAAATACAAAGAAAGGACAATGAAAAAAGCGCTCCTTTTCTATGCTGTAATCCTTCTGACCGGTTTTGACATAAACTGTCAGGCGGGGCTATCGGGAATACCAGATTCCACAACCATTGCCGGACCGGGAGAGAGGATCCGGCTTTTCACGGACCGTAACATTTATTGTGTGAATGAAAGTATTTTCTTTACTGCCGACTATTCCTGCATAAGTGGGGCGGATTCTATCATGTGGAGCAAGGTGTTATATGTTGAACTGATAAAATGGAATGGGGTCAAACTTGCCAATCTGAAACTTAAACTGGATAAATCAGGTTCATCAGCCAGCCTGCGAATCCCGGGAGATCTTCTTTCAGGCAATTATTATTTGCGGGCTTATACAAAATGGATGCGAAATTTTTCAGCAAATGATTATGCATACCGGCTGATTAAAATAGTCAACCCATTTAACACGGGGGTAGATGCCGGCCCGTCAGAAATCCCTGATTCACGGGAATCCATATTAAGCCTGAGGCCATCAAAAGAATTCATTCAGGGCATTCATTGTTCCATGAATAAAAGTCAGTATCAGCCAAGAGAGAAAGCCGAAGTCGAACTATATATCAACAATGACAAATCTGTTGTCAGTCATGATTTTTGTGTATCCGTAGCTAAAGCCGGATCAATCGATACATCTTTCCTTTTTCTTAAACCTGAATTGGAGCAATCCGGAATAAAATGGGGGGATATCGAATATCTGCCCGAAATATCGGGAATTACCATTTCAGGTAAAATTATAGATAAAACATCGAATGTCCCGAAGAAAAACCTATTAGTTAATCTTTCTGAACCTGCAAATGGAGAATTCTTTTCTGTTTACCAAACAAGGGATAAAGGCCGGTTTATCTTTTCTCTTCCGGACTTGTATGGAAAATATGATTTTTTCATTCAGTCTGAAGCATCGGATACCGGACTTTCAGAGTTTTTAGTTGATAACAGCTTTTGCAACCGTCCTGTAATATTGCCTTACATTGCATTCATCCTCAATGAAGATGAAAAGCACCTTATCCGGGATATGATGGTTAATATGCAACTAAATGAAAAATTTTTATTACACTCTGATTCAGTAAAAAAATTGCAGACCCATCATCACCAACCGGTTGCTTTTTATGGGAGCGGGAGGCATACTTACTATACTAAAAAATATATTGAATTGCCGAATATTGAAGAGTTTTTTACTGAAATTGTCCTTGAAGCATACGTGGTTTATAACAAAGGGAAAACTGAGCTAAAAATATCAGGTAGTACAGGCTTTTCAAATTATCCTCCCCTGATCTTTCTGGATAATATCCTGGTTAATAATGATAATCGGCTGTTAAAATTACCGCTGGACAGAATTGAAAGAGTTGAGGCGATTGAAAGTGGATATATGGTAGGCAATATGAAATACAGTGGATTGTTAAGCATTTATTCAAAGAATAAAGATTTTGCCGGAATAGATTTGAATAAAAACAGCATGTTCTTTGCTTTAGATTTATTTTCGGATGAAAACTCCGACTTCACTTTTGGCGAAAATTCTTACGATTCAAGGATTCCTGATCGGAGAAATCTTTTATATTGGAATCCGGATATTCAGCTTTCTGCCGGTCAAAAAACCACCATCTCTTTTTATACATCAGACAATAAAGGGGACTATGTAGTATACATTTTCGGAAAAAATAACGGGGATGATAGGGAAGTATATGGCAAATGCTTTTTTTCGGTAAACTGATCATGCATTTCGGAAGATGAAAAAGGACCATGATACCCTGGGGCCTGCCCCGGCTCACGTCGGGGGACTTCCTCCTTGTGTCACAGCCTGCCCCGACTTGTCGGCGGTTTTTGCCAACGGAATATAAGCTGCTCACCGTATAACCCTTAAACGCACCACGAGTGCAAAAACACCCCGACCTTCACTACGTTCGGTGCGGGGCACGGCGTGCCACCGTCCGCCAGCTAGCATATAGTAAAAGTATCAAAATGAGATCAAAAAATAGAGCAAGTCTCACCATAGTTCAAATGAACGACACCCATGCTTATTTTGATGTCCATCAGGAGATGTTTTGGCAGGGTGACCATGCTGTATACCACCAGGCTGGAAATACGGCCGCAATCGTGAAAACAGGTCAGAACGAATCATAGATGCGCTTCGGGCTTATCTTACAAACCATCACCCTCTTCACGCAGAACTTAGAGGCACTTTTGTGGTAGTATAAGAGGAATTTCAACATTTTTATGATTATCACCAGTAAGCCGGGTCACCGGAGCTTCTCTATCATGGGATCTGGTCCAAACGTTCCTTAGAGCCCATTTCAAACGAGTCGAAAGGTTGCGGCGGCGTCTAGCGAAAGTGTCAGCGATGATCAAATGGCGCGTTCTTAAAACAATAGCAAGGAAACCCGTCAATAAATGAATATTATATAATTATCGATATGGAAAAGAAGAAACAAAAAAATCTATTGCACGAACTTTACATAGAGTTGGTTAAGTTGCAAAAGGAGATTATCTCTTCCGATCTCAAATTGCTTGTAATACTTGAAGGAAGAGATGCAGCCGGTAAGGACGGAACAATAAAAAGAATTATCAAGCACCTCAGTCCACGTGAAACAAGAGTAGTGGCACTAGGCAAACCTTCTGACCGGCAAGAGCATGAATGGTATTTCCAGCGTTATGCCGTTAACTTGCCAGTATCAGGCGAATTTGTTCTCCTTAACCGAAGCTGGTACAACCGCGCCGGTGTTGAAAAAGTTATGGGTTTCTGTAGTGACAAAGAATACAAATCATTTTTTACAGAAGTAGAATTATTTGAAAAGATGCTTGTGGATTCATCCTTCATCATTCTTAAATATTATCTCGATATCAGCAAAGAGGAGCAAGAAAGGAGGCTAAAAGACCGAGAAACAGACCCACTGAAGCAATGGAAAACTAGCCCCATAGATAAGGAAGCACAAAAACACTGGAAAGATTATTCCGAAGCCCGAAATGTAATGCTATTAAGAACCAATTTCAAGCATGCTCCCTGGTTTGTGGTTAATGCAGTAAATAAGAAAATGGCTCATATTGCTATAATTACTCATATTCTAAGGAGGTTGGAATACCATAATAAGAATAAAAAAGTACTGTCGCATAAGTATGGATTGGTTTATCCCATTATGGGCGAAAACATGAAGGAAAAGATTTTCGGATAAATGGAGCCACTGTTTTCTATCTTACAACAGCTGGTGAGGTTACGACAAAAACAAATGCCGGTTACTATCGTACAGTCTGCATGGATAAAACTAGTTTCGGGTTTGAAGGAAACATATCAGACTATTATATTTCCGGTCAAAAGGCATATGAACTATCTGGGGATGAAGTAAAAGGCTATTATGAAAATGGTCGGCCAAAATTCATTGGATATACCAAAAACTCACAACGAGACAGCATTTGGACCTACTTCTATGATAATGGTAAGATCGAAAGAGTCGTGGAATTCAAAAGCAATACTCCTTATTTAAAAGAATTCTATAAAGGAAATGGTAAAGCTAATTTCAATGATGGCAAAGGGAAATATTCCGGCTTAATCTTACTTGATATTATAACCTGAATGACATCATCACAAGAAAAATCGTACTTTTAATGCTAAGTTATGCGTCATGCGAGAGGACACTTTAATAATTTGATAAATTAACCAATAAATCAAATGGTAGAAAATGCTGATACTGGTGACAAAACTTTGGAGAATTCAACAAATCACGAATCAGAGAAACCAACTGATGTAAAAATTCCTATTGTTGAGTCCAACAATATTATTAAAAAACAAAAAACTGAAAATATGGATATCCACGCTAATCATCTGCATCATGCACCCGGAAAAAGAATCTGGCATTATTTTTTTGAATTCTTAATGCTTTTTCTCGCAGTATTCTGTGGGTTCATAGCCGAGAACTGGCGCGAACAATTGAGGGAGCATAGTCGCGAAAAGGAATTTATATACTCAATAGTGGAAGATATTAAATCAGATACACTCCAGTCAAACAAAACATTAGTACAATTGAAAAGTTTAAGTACGGGAATTGATAGTGTTTTAATCTTACTATCATCTCCTGGCATAATTGAGCACTCAAACGATGTATACAGTTTATGGATCAAAAATCTGGGTTTGGAAATTTTTGTTTCAAACGACCGAACCATTCAACAATTAAAAAACAGTGGAGAGCTAAGAATAATAAGAAATAAAGCAGTTTCTGATAGAATTATGAAATACGATCAAACCTTGAAAAAATATTACATGCAATCTAATTTAATGTATAGTTCCATACGCGATATGACTATGCCCAGCCAACTTTTTGATTTTATCGACCTTAATAAGAATTTGAAAATTCCAGTACCTTTTACAGAACAAGGAAAGAAATCGTTGAACCAGGCTTACGGTAACCTGCTATTATGGAATAGGGGTCTTAAAGGTTTGATAAGTTGGCTGGAAGACGTTAATGAAGAAGGTACATTACTAGTGACATTTATACAGAAAGAATATCACTAGTAATG
>Ga0209744_1000454_pt1 | contig 13610 bp, 15 predicted proteins | sample BarGraNGADG00311_2_FD_184494 | JGI IMG/M metagenome (GOLD analysis project Ga0209744, IMG submission 184494) | Arctic peat soil microbial communities from Barrow, Alaska - Barrow Graham LP Ref core NGADG0004-311 (SPAdes) (version 2) | ecosystem: Environmental > Terrestrial > Soil > Wetlands >... | reverse complement strand
CTCGATCATCGGGTCGCCTGAGCCATCCGGGCAGCCTTGCGCAGCGCGTTGGCAACCTTGAGAGCCTCCTCAGGGCTCATGGTCTGGCCGTCGTCGGTCACGTCGAGGAAGATCCTCGACGGGCCGTCGTCGGTGGCCTCGAGCGCCACGCAGGCGAACCGGTCGCCCGTGGCGCCGCCGAGCACCACACGATCGTGGATGTTGTGGTCGTAATGGACTGCATCGCACCACGTCGGGCACTGCAGTGTGGTCGTGGTCATGTCGCTCCTCTGTCGGCGGAGCGACTTTGCACGTACGTTGCACGAGCTACGAGAAAGCCGCCCCGACTGGTGTGTACCCCCTAGTCAGAGCGGCTTTCAATGGGTGGGCCTAACTGGACTTGAATGAGTAAACAGGTTCAGGCGGCAATGGTGGACAACGGGTGACTATCCGCGCTAATCGGGCATCCACTAGGGCATATGGCCAGAATCGTGTTTGCGTCAGCGGTGTGACCTACCGAGCAGAAGGCGACGATTCGAGCGGTGAAGTTACCCCAAAGTTACCCCGCTCACGTGTTGCGGTGGGTGATCCGGGAGCCGGCCAGTGGGCGGCGTGGCCCCAAGTAGGGGCGTCTTACCGGAACTTCGGCACTGTTTCGCCTACCCGCGGGAGGTGGAATCATTCTACGTTGGGGCCCCATCGACAGCGTCATCCCGCTGGTCTGACGTTCAGTAACCAGGTCCGGGCTCAGGGTTGGCTCACCAACGAGCTCGGTCTGATTGAGCGAGGCGAACGGACCCCGCCGACCGAGCGGCGACGCGAGGGGGCCGCCCTCACGTTCGACGAGTTCGCCCGGGACTGGATCGAGAGGCGCCTGGTGCGTGGCAGGCCGCTCAAAGACCGATCACCGGGGCCGATATCGAGCGCAGCTACCACGGGCTGCCCGACGCTCCGACGATGCGGTCCCATGCGTATTCGCTGCTGAAGTCGATCTTCCGCACCGCGGTCGCACACCGACTCGTCACCGAATCCCCGGTCGCCGTTGAGGGCGCCACCGCCCGCAGCACCCCGAAAGACATCACTCTGCTCACCATCGCCCAGGTGCAGGCCCTGGCCGATGCCATGCCGGCGCGGCACCGGCTGCTGGTGCTGCTGGCCGCTTGGTGCGGGCTCCGGTTCGGGGAACTCACCGGCCTGCGCAGCCGCGACATCAACCTCGACCAGGAAACGATCACGATCGAGCAGGCAGCCGTCACCTTCGTCCATACGGTCGATGACGAAGTCGGGCACCGCATGCTCGAGCGAGTGAGCCTCCGCATGAACCTCGTCCCAGCCGAGCCCCAAGCGCTCCACCCGGTAAGTCTTCAGGACGCGATGCCTCCGCACGACCATGATCGCAGCTTTCCCAGCCGGCAGCCGTGAGACCGATCCTCTTGAACGGCTCGTAGTCGATCAACCCGTCGCGCGCCAACTTCTTCAGATTGGCCGACACCGGAGAGGGCGTCACACCAAGAGTCGCGGCAATCTCGTTCGTGGACACAGAACCATCCCGCCACTCCTGCGCCTCCAGATGGTCTTTGGTAGTCCTCCACCATCTTCGAAAGATGTCGGCCCTCCATGCCCGGATCCTCGAGCGCCCTCCGGCTGGACTCGCGCGCCAGTCGCAGCAGCCGCGGTGAAAGCCGCCCACGGTACACACCGCCTCCTGCGCGGGCTGATCGTCTAGGAGTCACCCGTACTCGCCCACGCGTGGACCATGGGCGCACTAGCCTCGAGGGGGGCCGCGACGAGCTGTGGCCACAACACCACGAACGGAGGCGGCTGTGGCTGAGCCGCTCGTGCACATCACGAACTTTCGGATGGACTTCGGCGACAAGACGGTCGTGTGCGACCTCTCCTTCGACGTCAACGCGGGTGAGACCTTCGGATTCCTCGGAAGCAATGGCTCGGGGAAGACGACGACCCTGCGGGCCTTGCTGGGGATCTACCGGCCGACCGGGGGTGTCCTCCACATCGACGGGAAGGTCTTCGAGCCTCGCGACGGGGCTCGTCTCGGGTACCTCCCGGAGGAACGCGGCCTCTACAAGAAGGAGCCGGTGCTCGAGGTCATGGAGTACTTCGGCCGACTCAAGGGCCTGAGCCGGGCCGATGCCGTGTCCTGGTCGCGCACGTACTTGGACCGCGTCGGCCTGGCAGACAAGGCCGCGACGCGGCTGGACAAGCTCTCGGGTGGACAGCAGCAGAAGATCCAGCTCGGCGTCACGATCATGAACACGCCGGAGCTACTCATCCTCGACGAGCCGACGCAGGGGTTCGACCCGGTCAACCGCCGGCTGTTGATGGACCTCATCGACGAGCAGAAGCGCGACGGGGCGACCGTCATCATGGTGACCCACCAGATGGACGAGGTCGAGCGCCTCTGCGACCGCGTGATCCTCCTCAAAGACGGCGTCGCTGCGGCGTACGGCACGGTCGAAGAGGTGCAGGACACATTCGGCGCGACCACGATCCGGGTGGACTGTTCGCGGGAGGTTCCCGCCTCCGAGCTGTACGACGTCGTCTCGCCGGACTCCAACTCGGTGATCCTGGCGCCGCGTCCCGGGGCGGACGCTGCGGAGATCCTGCGCGGGCTCGTGACGTCGGGTGTGGGAGTACGCAGCTTCACAACGGAACGGACCTCGCTCGAGGAGATCTTCATCCGCGTGTACGGCGAACAGCACGAACTGGCGGGGGTCTGACATGGCGCAGCACAACCTCCGTACGGTCATCGACTTCGAGTTCCGTCGGGTCGTGACGAAGCGGCGCTTCTGGGTTGCGGCGCTGGCCGCCCCACTAGCGATCGCCCTCCTGTTCGCGGTCATCTTCCTGAGCAACCAGACCACCGACCAGACCAGCCAAGCACAGAAGAACGCGCAATTATCGTTCACCTATACCGACGCGTCAGGCCTCGTCACCGACGCGGTCGCCGCCGAGTTCGGCGGAACGAAGGCGTCCAACGCCGCCCAGGCGATCCTCGACGTCAAGGCCGGCGCCGTGCAGGCCTACTTCGCCTTCCCGCAAAACCCCACCACGCAGCCCGTGCACGTCTACGGTGCCGACTCCGGGGTGTTCGGCAACGGCAAATACAGCGCCGTCGCGCGCCAGATCCTCGTCACGGGCGCCCAACAGAAGATCGGCTCCCCCACGCTGAGCGCTGTGGCCCAGGGCAACATTGCCATCACGGAGGAGATCTACAAGGACGGTCGGCTCTCGAGCGGTCTGAACGGCGTCATCCCGCCTCTGCTATTCCTGGTCATTTTCTACTTGAGCATCATCATGCTCGGTAACCAGATGCTGAACAGCACGCTCGAAGAGAAGGAGAACCGGGTCACCGAGATGATCCTCACGACCATGAACCCGACGACGCTGATCGTCGGGAAGGTCGTCTCGCTGTTCCTGGTCGGCCTCGTGCAGATGTCCGCCTTCGCGGTGCCGGTCGTCGTGGGCTACGTGTTCGTCCGGCAGAACCTCAACCTTCCGAACCTCGATCTGTCGCACCTGAGCCTGGACCCGCAGGCCATGATCGTCGGGTTCCTGCTCCTGGTCGGGGGGTTCCTCCTTTTTACGGGCACCCTTGTCGCGATCGGAGCGGTGGTCCCGACGGTCAAGGAAGCTGGCGCGTTCTTCGCCCCGATGGTGATCATGATCTTCATCCCGTTCTACGTCGTGAGCCTGATCGTCAGCGACCCGCACGCGGTGATCGTCGAGGTGATGACGTACTTCCCCTACACCGCGCCGGTGACGGCGATGCTCCGAAACGGCCTGGGAACCCTCTCGCTGCTCGAGTCGAGCATCGTCCTCGTGGAACTGTTCGGGCTCGGGTTCCTCGCGCTCCGGGTCGCCGTGCGACTGTTCCGGTACGGGTCGATCTCCTACTCATCGAAGCTGTCCCTCCGAACCGCCCTACACCGTACAGGCTCGGATCGAGGCTAGTCAGTCCCTCTCCAGGTCGGGCCCCTGCAGTGCGCACGAACGCGTCAGTCCGCCAGATGGACCACCGGGGGCGACGCCAAGCAGCTTCCGCCCTCCACGGGTGTGCTCGCTCATGCCGCCGACCGCGCGAGCGCTGGCGTGGCGGTGCCTCTTGCCGAGCACGGTCGGGGCAGTTCTGCCAATGCTTGTGGATCGCCGCTCGCAGCAGGTCGTCGTAAACCTGGCGCACCACGGCGTCGAAGCCGTCGAGGTCGAACCCGTCGGACAACAGGGCTCCTGCGTCCGCGTTCGCGAGTGCCTGGGCGACGGTGCGCGCGCCCGGGATGACGGACGTGATCCCCGGCCTCGAAGCGATCCAGGCCGGGACGCGGCGGGTAGGGAGACGTCGGGTGGCAGGGCCGCCACGAGCCGGGACGCAGCCTGCAGACCGACCTCCAAATCGACCCCGGAGAAGGTCTCGCCACGGTCGAAGGCTTCCCCGGCCCGGTTGTAGGTGCGGTGATCGCCGGCGGCGAAGGTAGTGGTGGCCGTGTACTTGCCCGACAACAGGCCCGAGGCGAGCGGAACCCGCGCGAAGGGCGAAACTCCGGCCGCCTGCGCCGCCGGCAGCACCTGATCGAGCGGCTTCGGCCGGAACGGATTCACGATGATCTGCACGTTGGTGACGTTCGGCCGCGCGATCGCCGCCAGCGCCTGGGCGCAGGTCTCAACAGAGACGCCGTAGGCAGCGATCGAGTTGTCCGCGACGAGCGCGTCCAGGGCCGATTACCGAGATGTCCCTGCCGGTGTGCCCCAGCGGTCGTGCTGCATGGAAGTCCTTCCTTCAATGGCTCTCGGGGTCGAATGGTGGCCCCGACACCATCACACCATGGGGACCGGCTCGGAGTGGGTCGTCACCCAGTAGCGGGCGGTCACCACCACGCCGAGGGCCAGGAGCGCCGAGGTCAGGATGAACGGCCAGGTGCGATCGATGCCCGACAGCCAGCCGGAGATCCAGCCGAAGGGGGCGGTGACCAGCATCACGCAGGTGCGCTGGATCGCCATCACCCGGGAGCGCTCATCCCGGTCGACATGGAGGGCGACCAGCGACTCGGCGAGCATGAACAGGATGCCGGCGCCGAAGGCGTCCAGAACGAGGCAGAGCCCGAGCAGGGCGTAGGTGGACCAGCCGATGGATCCCTCAGGAGCGGGAATGACGACCAGGAGCATCTGCCCGGCTAGGTAGACCAGGAAGCCCCACATGGTGGGGTGCTTGAGATGCTTGTCGTGGGTCAGCCAGGGGATGAGGGTGAAGAAGAACAGCACCGACAGCAGCGACCGGATCATCGGGAAGAACGGCAGCAGCGGGTCGGGTACGAGCAGGCGCTGGCTGATCACCACCTGCCAGAAGGTGCCGTTGACCAGCGCGACGGCGCCGACGATGGCGGCGATCGTGAGCGAGAAGATGGTCCCCTTCGAAGCGACGATGATTCCGAGGACGCCGCGGTACTCGGCCAGCAGTCGCCAGGCGCTCACCCCGCGGGTCTGATCGCGCCGGAGGCATCCGATCTCGGTTTCGGTCGACCAGCGGTACAGGATGACGATCTTCGCGGTCATGATGATGAACGCGTTGACGTAGAGGATCCGCACCGCCGGCACCAGGCCGAACTGGGAGACCAGAACGGCGGCGATCGGGGCGAACAGTGCCGAGAATTCGGCCGCCACCTTGATCAGCGAATACACCTTGGTGAGTTCGCTGCGGTCGACGTCCTCCACCAGCAGGCAATCCCAGGAGTTCTGGGTGACCTGCCAGGCGCCGTTGATCACCGAAGCAACCAGGAAATACCAGAAATTCTGCGCAAAGGCCCAGATGAGACAGGGGATCGACCACGCGATCACATCGAAGACGGCGGTCGTGAGGCGGCGTCCAAGCTTGTCGGTGATCACCCCGCTGAGGAGGCCGAAGACCACTTGGGAAAGCATCGAAATGGTGGCCAGGAGACCGATCTGCTGGTCGTGCACCCCCAGCGCCAGCATGAAGACGGACGCGTAGGGCAGGACGAGCATCATCGAGAGCCCCCACATGGGCTCGGTGTAGACGCAGGCCCGTCCGTTCCCGCGCAGCCCGAGCAGACTGGCAACCAGGGGACTGCGGGAGCGCGGCACCGGAATAGTAAATCACCAGCAGGCGGTTCAGATGGGGGCTCGGAAGAGCTGGGAGTTGACCATGGACCGGTAGAAGTCGATACTCGGTGCAACAGACAGTGCACGTTGCAACCGGATGTCGTCCTCGAGCGCGAAGATGACTCCGCGAACTGCTTGGGTGGTCTCCGCGACATCGCCCTTGATGTACCCCCATGTACCGCTGAATCTGGCCGACGACAGCGTCGCTGGCGCGTCCACGTTCGAGTTCTACCACGAGCAGTTCAGCCACGTCCTTGCTGATCGCTAGAATGTCGATGGGCCCGGTGTCTGTGGGGTACTAACCTCCGATCGACGTTGCGGTCTCATGAGGAGACGGATTGGGCACGTATTGGGCCCGGAATGCCGACGGGTCTGAATGAGAAAACCCCCTGCCCTTGTGGGAGGGGGTTTGCAGTGGTGGGCCTAACTGGACTTGAACCAGTCAAATGGCCTCGTCCAATGTGCCTCTGACAAGGTCAAACACAGAGTGAGACCTAACTGGTTCCGCCTTCGTGCAATAGCCGGGCAATATCGCCTGGTGAGATTCGCGTCTCGTCATTGCACGGGTCGTCAGGCGACGGGATCGAGCTTGCGCACCGTCGGCAGTCCTGCGGCCCTTTCGGCGGCGAGGTCGTGGGCCGACTGCATCGCCAGCCAGGCGCGTGCCGTGCCGACGCCGGCCTCCTCGAGACGCACGGCCAGGTTCGGGCTTACTCGAGCATGCCCATGCAGCACCCGACTCAGCGTCACCCTCGAGATGCCCAGTCGGGACGCCGCCTCTCCGACGCTCAAACCGAGGTCGGCGAGAACGTCCTCGCGCAGGATCTCGCCGGGATGAACCGGAGTCTTCATCACCATGTCCTCACCCTCCTCAGTGGTAGTCCTGGTAGTCGACGAGCTCGACGTCGCCGTCCACGAATCTGAACGTGACCCGCAAGTTCCCGTTCACCCAGATCGACCAGTGGCGGGCAAGATCGCCTTTCAGCTGATGGCTACGGAACGACGGGATCGCGAGGTCGTCGGCAGTCTGGGCTACGTCGAGCAGTGACAGGATGCGCAGCAGCTTCGGGACGTGCTCGGCCTGGACACCCCGCTTCGAGCCGTCGCGATACAGCTGCTCCAACCCTTTGTGTCGGAAGCTGACGATCACACGTCGAGCGTAGCGCGTAGCGATACGCGATACAAGGTTCTGGGCCGAGTCATGCCTGAGCAGTGGCCATGATGGCCGCTGCGATCGACGGCCATTGGCCGGGCTCGTATCTGAACAGGGAGGGTGCTTGGGGGTTCGACACGGGCTTCGACACAGCTACATTCAAAGAATCGTCCGGGCACGGAGGCGGTAACCAAGCGCGGGCGACCTACTCGGACGACGATAGCTGGGCCACAAGATCATGACCCCTTCGGACTGTAGTCGGTTCCCAGCCATTGGTAGTCCATGTAGGTCGTTTGTCCCATCGCGCAGCTCGGGTCGCAAGAATGCTCGTACTGCCGAATCTCATAGTAGCCTTCCCGCGAAGGCCCACGAAGCGAGGCATTATAGAATCGACCATCGGGTGATTCACCTTGCCGTACTCCTGCAAGGTCAGCGAAACCGGTGGTAGTGGGTCGGAATACAGCGATGCCGTCGTATCTTCCCGGGTTGTATACAACGAAGACATTCTCCGAGGCGTCCTGGACTGGTTGTGCGGGCCGCAGTTCGATCACTCCCCCAGGATAGTCTTGCCTCCACAGGGCTTCACCCGTCGGCGTGATGGCGGCCACTCCACTGCGACCATCTGCCTCAACCCAGGTAATGAGGTACATCGGGCCCCATGACGGATGCTCGAAACGTGCGCTCTTGAGCGTCACGCACTTGGCTTCGCAAAAGCCAAGCTTGCCCGCTAGCGCCTCAATAGATCCCGGCCACGACTGATTCTTAGCTCTGGGGTACACGCCATGTGGGAGGCCAGCGGTTCCACTTTCGCTGGAGAATGGCGAACCGGATGCGCACGCCGACAGCAGTAGAAGAATCCCGGCCATGAGCAAGGGTACAGCCCTACGGACGCGCATTGTCGCCCGGTTCGATGGGCACATCTATTAGTGTGTCTCTCACATCGTGTGCCGCCGCTTCCGCGTCCGCGAAATCGTCATATCGCTTGCTCTTGAAGAGCATCCCTCGAGGCCCCTTGAGGGTGTAACTCCACCTCTTCCCCGCGCCTTCGATGACTATGCGGGAGCCGTGAACCACCCTCTTCCGCTTCGCTGTCTTCATGCCGATAGCGACCACGAACGGGGCTATTGACGCGACAACTCCCACGTCCCCACCAATGAGGGCAAAATGCCAGTTTCTGACAGAATCGCGTTGCGCTAGGTCAGTATAGCGACCACCGAGCCACCGCAAGTCGACTGCAGAGCTGTCTCTCCAAATATCGGCTTGGCCGCCGTAGGGTTGAGGTGTATTTTCTAAGACAGTGAACCCTGCAGTTTCTCCCACCATCTCGATGAATCCAACAGACGAGCGGGGGGACAGAGGATCGGGAGTCATGAGTGATACTGTCGGAGGGTGAATTGCCCGCAGGCCATCTGATTTGACGAGGTCTCCCGTACCGCCCCTGGCCCGACGCACCAAGGTACTCAAGACGCCATCGCCCGATGGGTTGATGCTGCCCTCATCTCTCGAAGTGTCAATGAAATAGGAAATGGCGTAGGTATAGACATCACGACCACTCAGGCGTCGTTCCAATTGTGAGCAAAAGTCGCTCGGCCCGGCAATCCTTTCTCCGAGCGCTCCAGTCCAATCTCCGGGTGTCTCGAGCGGTCCCGAAAGCAGCCCATTGTCGCTAATGGCTCCGTTCGCAAGACTGGTTGCCTCAACATGGACCCATCCCCCGCCTTTGATGTCGGCTCCGATAACCAAGGGGTATCCTATCGAGTCGCCATCTTTCCACAGATCACTAAAATCGATGACGGCACATATCCGGTCGGTTGGGGCGAGATTTGTAACGTCAACTCGGACGGAGAATTCTGCCTCCGGATAGTCAGGCGAGCCAGTCCTGCTAGTTGCCAGGGCCGCTACCGCGACCGCGACGAACACAAAGACGAGCGTGACTGCCGCTACCGTATCGATACGCGCGCTGCGGGGCACTCGCTGCCAAGTTCGCCGCATCCAGTCCCAGGACCGCTTGATAGAGGACGCTTCGGTCTCCTCTCTGTGCTGCCGAACTTGGGCCCATTGGGGCCGCGGACTCTCGGCGATCCAATGCCCCCTCGATTGGATCGTAGCGGAGTCACCCCTCAGGCCCATGCCTGCTTAATCAACGGACGCAAGGTCTGCAGGCGTCGGCTCATTCTGACAGCGACGTTGGTACACCTAGGACAGCGGCAGGTGCAAGGCAGCCCTCGCGGATGGCGATCGTGTCGCCGTCGAACTCCCGTCGGGCTTTCACGGGTATGTCTTGCGCGAGACCGCGGCAGGAGCGAGTCCCCAGAGAGGGCGTCACCGCGCTTGTGGATGTTGCGGTCCGACCCCGAGATGAGGCGGATGACGTATGAGAGCGCCTGGGTCTCAGTTACGAACCTAGCCGATTGGACTTGGTCTGACCGGCGGCCCAGAGAGAAGGGGAGGCCAGGATGCAGCGTGAGGGCCGCCACAACCCGTACCCAGTTGGCAGCTGGGGGACGCCTGGCCTCCCTCAATTGCACGCAAGTTGGTCACTCACTACGAGCTCGTGGAGCCAGGCGAACAAGGCTAGATGGATTGACTCTGGGGGTGGACTGCGAGGGCTGCCGCCTCGACCTCTGCGGGGAAGTGTGGGCCACACGCTTGGTAAGCCACGCCAAGAACAGCCTCAAAGAGTTCGTCGCCCCTAATACCCCCAGCCACGCTACTGAAGTAGACGCCCTTGAAGCGGGCCGCGAGGCGCGAAGAGAAGCCGATGTTGATGTTGTCCATGGCGACAAGACACCGGTTCGCCGGGGAGCGAGCGGTGTGTCCACTCTGCGTGAATCGCGGCGATGAGCTCGTTACCGTCGATGTCCTGGGTGCGGGCGAGGACGACTAGATCGACCATGTCGCGTACACGGCTCGATCGTTTGGCCCCGGCCTCGCCGTACGTGGCCTGGGTCGCGCACAGCTTGTCGGCGATGTGGTCGACGACGGGATAGAGGCGCATGAGAGCAGCTGGCACGCCGCGAACCTCGAGCACGGTGTCGACCTTGACCTCGGGGACTGTCGTCATCATCGAGCCGGTGACGAGATCGACTCCGAAGGAGTCCTTCTTCTGGGTTCCGCAGTACGCGTCGACGCTGAGGCGACATCCGTCGACGGCCGGTTGGCCGCCTCCGAGACTGGGCTCGACTTTGGTGATCACGAACCTGAAGTGATCATCGATGCGCACCTCGGTGAGTGCCGCGCGGAGGTCTTCGAGGGCTGCGTCGAGACTGCTCGTCTCGTGGAAGAGGTCCACATCCTTCGTCGACCTCGCGTCGTGCGCGCGGGCGAGGACGGCTGTGCCGCCCTTGAGCACCCAGGGGCTGTTCGGCTCGTGGAACACGCGAGCTAGGAACCGGTCGAAGACGAAGCGCCGAAGCAGCGAGTGACTCGACACTCCCGTTTCCTTGGCCGTGACGTTGGCGCGGGACGCAGCTGCGGACCAGAGGGCTACGCCATCGGTACTCGCCCGGTTCCGTCATGGCATCACACCGGACGGACTCGTTGATGCCTGTGTCGCCATGGCCACAGAAAGGAGGTCAGCAGTCTGGACGGCGTCCAACGGACCTGGGGGAGCGCTGATCGTGTAGTCGCGCTGAGGCTTCCCAGCGAGGACCTCCTGAAGGAGCCGTCTACGTTCAGTGGCAAGCAGTTCCTGGCCGGCACTGGTCTTGGCGAGGTCGCGTGCCAGTGCGGATTGGCTGAGGCCGGCAACATCCAGGAGGTGGGTGACGAGGGACCGACCGTCCACGTGCCCGTACCGGCGCGCCAGCGGCCCGAGCCGACTAGCAGGGTTGGGCAGGTCGATGACGCCGCGTCGAACTCCCTGTCCGACCATCTGCGCCACATGCTCCTCGTCATGGCCATCCCTCATCAGGTCGGCCAGGGTTCGTTCCACTGTCGTCGTGGGTAGTCCATCGACAAGGGTGACGTCAGTCTTCGTCAGGTCGCCACGGTGCACGCGGATGCCCCGCCGAGTCTGTTTGCGGTGGGGGTATGTGATCTCGGGCTCCTCGTCGAGGAGGTCACCAAGGTCATGCAGGCTCGCGGCAGATGTGTGCGAGATGACGCCCGAAAGGAGAGGTTCCGCGAGGCGCTCCTCAGCAGTCCTCGTCGGGTCGAGAGCGAGCCATGCTGCCTTGAGCATGCGATCCTCCTCCGTCGAGGACGTCACCTCGTAGACGCCGCGGCCAACCCGCTCGAGGACGCCCGCCTCCGTGAGCCGAGTCAGCTTCCAACAATCGTCCTCCACCCCAACGGCGCCTCCTGCCCCTCGTGCCACCCTGTCTTGGACTCGATCGCGAATCGCCGAGTGACGGCCGCCCGGATCGTGGTGGCGCTCGGGCCCGCAAGATCCACGAAGTGGTTGACCATCACCTGCCCGTCCGGCCGCCCGTTCGACGTCGTCGCCCAGACCCCTTCGACAAGCGTGATCTCGGCGCGCGTCAGGTCTGTGCGATGCACGCGGACGCCTCGCCGAGTCTGCTTCCGGGCGCTGGCGGCTGAAGGGCATCACGGACACTGGTTGCTTCGTCTCGCCGGCACGCCTCACAGGGCAAACTGCGAGTTCCAGGGGCCGCCCCAGGCACGTAGCGGTGGGGAGCATTCCGTTTCCGCAGGTACTGAGGTTCACCAGCGTTGCGATAGTTGACTGTTGCAGGAGGCGAGTGTGGTGATGCATCGCTGCCGGGAGGGACGGCTTGGGTGTAAGTTCCCTCCCAGGAACTACCATTCGCGCCATCCGGAGGCAGTTAGTGAAACCTCTCCTCTTCATAGTTGTTGTGGGATTGACGGGGTGGCCAATATCGGTAGCCTGCTTCACCATGATCATGCTGTTCAGCGGCCAGACTGACCTCACCCCTGGAATGATGTTAGTGGGGTCGGTCCTTGGTTTCGGAATTTCCATTCTAGGGGCTTGGTGGTTCCTTTACGGCAGGCCAGCAAAGGCGCAGGCAGCTCGTGAGCAAGCGACACTTCTCGCGCAACGCGGCGCTAGAGCCGAGCCCTCCACCGGGTCCTGGCTTGAGCGAGTCCCACAAGGTGAGGGTCTCAGGCGTTCTGCCATCCACGAAGCCGAACGGGTTCGCGCTCTTGAGGAGGCGCAGGCACGTGCACGACAAGCGGAGCTTGCTCAGGAGATGGCTGCACGCCTTCTTGCGGACCTGCCATCAGCGTGCATCCGGTACGGGAAACCCTTGAAGAATTTGGGGAAGCAGGGCAGCCGAATCGTGCGCGGATGGGCGCTTCGCGATGGACTCGGCTTCTGTTGGGTGGAGTCGGACGGAGTTTTCCGCACCGGCCGGAGTGTGGTCGTGTCTGCCCTCGACACGATCGAGAATCGCCAAATAGCGGATATGCGTACCGTGACTCCGCTGCAGGTTTGTCAGTCATATTTCCGCGATCGCCTTACGCTCGCAGACGGTTGCGTCTACATTAGGCAGGAGAAATTCTCGTTTGGCGAGCCTTCGATGGTTCGTACCAGATTCGAAGACTACTTGCTTGAACTCGTCAAGACGAACTGGGCGTGATGCTCACGTATCGCTGAAGAAGTGGGTCGTCCCAGCCCGAGATCGCGATCCACTCGCCGTCCTCAACGAGGAGAGATCGCTGAGGAGGGCGAGGACATGGTGATGAAGAAGACTCTGGTGCATTCCAGGCGAGATCCTGCGCGAAGCCGTTCAGGCGGACCTCCGACTAAGCGTCGGAGCGGGAGCGCCCCGTCTCAGCATCCCCCTCGGTGACCATGAGCCGCGTGCTCCACGGCCACGCAGATGTGAGCCCGAACCTGGCCGTAAGTCTGGAGGATCCTGGCGTCGGCACGTTACGGGCTTGGCTGGCGATGCAGTCAGCTCATGGCCTGGCCCTCGCACGAGCAACTGGGATGCCTTCAGGTGAGGAGACTCGACGCGCGCGACTGATGGCACGCGCGGCAGCGAGACGCGAATCTCACGACTCGATATTGCACGGATGTTGCACGCGGCCGAAACCAGTTAGGTTTCGCGCTACGTTCGCCCTTGTCAGACGCACATTCGGCGAGCCCATGTGCCTGGTTCAAGTCCAGATAGAACCACGAATCCAGTTAGGCCCACCACCAAAACCCCGTCCCACTAGGGACGGAGGTCCTCAGGTTCCGGACGGGGTAACTTGGGGGTAACTATGTGGCACGGAATGCGCCTCGGTTTGGCCTGGCAAGACCCCGTTTCCCCTGGTGGGAGGGCATTTGCGGGTGGTGGGCCTAACTGGACTTGAACCAGTGACCTCTGCCTTATCAGGGCAGCGCTCTAACCGTCTGAGCTATAGGCCCGCG
>Ga0209744_1000444_pt1 | contig 13736 bp, 12 predicted proteins | sample BarGraNGADG00311_2_FD_184494 | JGI IMG/M metagenome (GOLD analysis project Ga0209744, IMG submission 184494) | Arctic peat soil microbial communities from Barrow, Alaska - Barrow Graham LP Ref core NGADG0004-311 (SPAdes) (version 2) | ecosystem: Environmental > Terrestrial > Soil > Wetlands >... | reverse complement strand
GAGCGACTGTGCGGCAAACCGAACAGGAACCATTACATGACCGAGAACGATGGTCGGCGCGACCCGGTGGTCCGCGTCGATCCACACCGTGCGCCCGTCGACCCGCGCGTTCGCGTTTCCGACCGTCAGTTCTACAACGTGCGACTCCAGCGACAGGTGCACCACCCTGGTGGCAGGCATCCACGTCACATCGCCCCCAGTCACTTCCACGACGCTGCGAATCGGCACGAGAGCTCTGTCCCAGACTGCTTCGACAACAGGGACCACCTTTGCGTTTGCAGGATCGATTGGGAAGCGGAAACCGTTCACGCTCATCGTGGGGCTCCCCACAGTGAGAACAACGGATGAAACCGGCCGATAAGCCGTCTGTGCAGTCGCTGGTGGGAAGCCGGCGACAAGCATGGCGATGATGGTCAAGACAAGGCAGATACAACGATAAACTCTGGTGTGCATAGCGCAATCCTCCAAAGCAGGTGGCAGATGAGGGCGACAACACGCCCCGTCTTACCGGAGGCACAGCGCACGTCAGCGCAGAACCTGAAGCCACACGCACGACGGCGCACGGCCACAGCAACAGTCCACGACGGAACTGAAGCCGGTTTGTTCCTGAACATCGACAGTATAGTTCCTGGAGACCAGGTGTCAAAACCCCATGATACATGAGCACAAACTGCTCTTGCCTGTGGGCCTCCGCCTCCGTGGGGAACGACAAAGTTTCACAACACACAGAGCGGCCACGAGTTCGTGGCCGCTCTCTTCATTCCTGATGTGCTGGACTGTGGTCTTCAGTGGCTCCTGAAGGCTACCCCATGTAAGCGTTCTTCCAGTCGACAATTCCCAGCGCCGACTGGTAAAAGTTCTTGATGTGCTTGCTCAGGAGCACCGGGCTCGTGCAGTAGTAGATTGGAAGAATGGGGAAGTCTGTCATGAGGATCTTCTCTGCGGCATGCAGTGTTGCCATGCGCGCCTTCGGGTCGACAGTCGCCTTGGCCTTTGCGATGAGAGCATCGTAAGACTTGTTGCTCCAGCCAGTGTGGCTGGATCCGCCACCCGTTACAAACATGTACAGGAACGTGCTGGGATCCATATAGTCACCAGTCCATTGCACCAACGCAAGATTGAAGTTCATGTGTATCAGGTCATCCACGAAGACGCCGAGCTCCTCGTTCCTGAGGGTGCAGGTGATACCAAGGTTCTTCTTCCACATCCCCTGAATCGCCTCGCAAATGGTTTTGGTCAGGTTGGAGGTGTTAAAGAGCAGCGCGAAGGCAGGGAACCCCTTGCCATTAGGATAGCCGGCCTGAGCAAGCAGTGCCTTTGCAGTCGCGATATCGTTGTCCTTGAAAAAGCCCACCTGGGAAGCCTTGCGGAAATCGCTGCCAGGAAGCGCATCTGGCATACCGTAGGGAACAATAGCCAGCGCAGGGATCTGCCCGCCCTTGGTGATGTACTGAGTGATGCTCTTGCGGTCGATCGCCAGATTCAAAGCTTTGCGAACGCGGACATCGTTGAACGGCTTCTTGGTGACATTGACCCGATAGAACAAGGTCGCAAGGGACGGGAGGACCCGTGCATCGCCTGAAGCGACCAGCTTGGGCAACTCCGAGAGGGGTACGGTGGAGGAGGCGTCCAGCTGACCGCTCTGATACATCGAAAGCGCAGTCGACTCATCCTCGACCATCAGGTAGGTAATCTTCGTGAGATTGACTTTGTCCTTGTCCCAGTACGTCGGGTTCTTCTCAAAGACCATCTTCTCGTTGTGTGACCACTGCGTAAGCTTGAACGGTCCATTGGTCACATAGGTCTTGACATCGGAAGCCCACTTGTTATTTGTGCTGACAACAGCCTTGCAGACGGGCATATACGTAGGGAACGCCGTCAAGCCGAGAAAGTAGGCGGTGGGCGACTGGAGGTAGACCTTGAGCGTCTTGGCATTCAGTGCCCTGACGCCGACGTTCTTGCTGGGGTCGATCTCTTTCGTGCTCGGAACGGGGACGGCCTTGCCCCCAACGGTCTTCGTAAGAGGATTGCCTTTAGCGTCGACAGCCTGGACATAGTACTTGCTGCCGACCTTGATGGACGTGTTGAACGCTTCACCACCATACACGTAGTAGACCTGCCAGGCGTATGCGGAAGCCAACTCCGGGCTGAGCGCGCGCTTCCAAGCATACTCAAAATCGTATGCAGTGACGGGCATTCCGTTCGTCCAGAACGCATCGCGAAGCGTAAACATATACGTCTTACCGTCCTTGGAGATCGTCCAGCTTTTCGCAATCGCCGGCTGCGGCACGTTCTTGCTGTCGATACGCGTCAACCCGTCAAAGACCTGCAGGTCGATGTTGACATCTGCAAGGGTAGCTGTAATACCTGGATCGAGCGTAGCAGGCTCGGTCCCCAGGTTGTACGTTACCTCCTGAGCAACCGCCTTTGCTGACGGTGCAACAGACAACCCACCAAAGAACGAGACCAGGAATACCGTTATCAAGACAAGTGACAATGCTTTCCTCATATAATAGCCTCCCCTTCCCAACAGGATTTGTCGCATCTTGCGGCTACCGAAAGAATAACAATACGCCAGGAAAACGCAATACGGCCCAATCTACTCGGCGACCCAGGGTTTCCTGATTCTGTAGCGGATATGGCGTCCTGCAAACATGCAGAGCGGCCACGAGTTCGTGGCCGCTCTCTTCACTCCTGATGTGCTGGGCTGTGGTCTTCAGAGACTCCTGAAGGCTACCCCATATAAACGTTCTTCCAGTCGACAATTCCCAGCGCCGACTCGTAGAAGTTCTTGATGTGCTTGCTCAAGAGTACCGGGTTCGTGTAGAAGTAGACTGGAGCAATGGGCATATCGGTCATGAGGACCTTCTCTGCGGCATGCAGTACTGTCATGCGCGCCTTCGGGTCGACAGTGGCTTTTTCCTTTGCAATGAGAGCATCATAAGCCTTGTTGCTATACCCAGTCATGTTCCTTCCATTGCCTGTCACCCACAGCTCCAGGAACGTATTGGGGTCCATGTAGTCAGCAGTTGGGGCCCTACGCACGACATCGTAGTTGAGGCTCGCCTCGTCAGCCAGGTAGACACCCCACTCCTCGTTCCTGAGGGTACAGCTGATACCAAGGTTTTTCTTCCACATCTGCTGAACTGCCTCGGCGATGGATTTGTGCGCGGGCGAGGTGTTGAAGAGCAATGTAAAGGCAGGGAACCCCTTGCCATTAGGATAGCCAGCTTGAGCAAGCAGTGCCTTTGCAGTCGCGATATCGTTGTCCTTGAAGTACGAACCACCCACAGTGCGGAAATCGCTGCCAGGAAGCGCGTCCGGAATACCGTTGGAAACCATACCCAGCGCGGGAACCTGCCCGCCCTTCGTGATGGACGTGGTGATCTGATGACGATTGATTGCAAGCGTCAAAGCCTTGCGCACGCGGACATCGTTGAACGGCTTCTTGGTCGTGTTGAACATATACAAGTATGTCGCAAGGCTTGGAAGGATCTTGACATCGCCGGAGGCGACCAGCTTAGGCAACTCTGAGCTGGGTACGCTGACGGCGGCGTCCAGCTGACCAGCCTGGTACATGGACAGAGCAGTAGACTCATCCTCGACCATGAGGTAGGTGATCTTGGTCAGCTTGACATTGTTCTTGTCCCAGTATGTCGGGTTCTTGACGAAGACCATCTTGTCGTTGTGCGACCACTGTGTGAGCTTGAACGGTCCATTGGTCACATAGGTCTTGACATCGGAGGCCCACTTGTCATTTGTGCTGACAACAGCCTTGCAGACTGGATACAGCGTATTGAACGCCGTCAACGCGAGGAAGTAGGCGGTAGGCGATTCCAACTCAACCTGGAGCGTCTTGGCATCCAGTGCCTTGACGCCAACATCTTTGCTGGGGTCGATCTCTTTCGCCATGTTCGCAACGGGGACGTCCTTGTCCCCTACTTTCTTCGTAAGAGGATTGCCTTTGGCGTCGACAGCCTGGACATAGTACTTACTGCCGACCTTGATGGATGTGTTGAATGCTTCACCGCCATACACGTAGTAGAGCTGGGTGGCGTATTGGGCAGCCAACTCCGGGCTGAGCACGCGCTTCCAGGCATACTCAAAATCGTATGCGGTGACAGGGGTTCCGTTTGTCCAGGACGCATCGCGAAGCGTGAAGGTATATGTCTTCAGGTCCTTGGAGATCGTCCAGCTCTTCGCCATCGCCGGCTGCGGCACATTCTTGTTGTCGAGACGCGTCAACCCATCGAAGACCTGCATCTCGATAGTGGATTCCGGAACGCCAATGGTAATGCCTGGATCGATTCCAGGCGGCTCAGCCCCCAGGTTGTACGTTACCTCCTGAGCAACTACCTTTGCTGGCGGTGCAACAGGCGGTCCAGACGACGGTTTCGCGCATGAGACGAACCCAAAGAGCGAGACCAGTAATCCCGCTATCAAGACAAGTGACAGTGCTTTCCTCATATAATAGCCTCCTCTTTCCAAGAAAATTTGTCGTATCTCACGGCTACCGAAATAATAACAACGCACCAGGGAAACACAATAGGACCTTGTCGACGCGGCGACCCAGGGGTTCCCTGATTCTATGGCGGATATGTTATGTCAGCTTTTGCTCGGGAGACGAAAGACATGGGAGGAACCAGACGGCTCGTCTGAAAGCCATGCACCTCGCCGAGGATACGTTGATGAAGGACTTCGCCATTTGCCCAGTTTACTTCTACACGAACCCCGTTCTGCTGAGCAAAAGGGTCAAGGACTTCTATCAGGGCAGCATCGGACATCCCCATCATCGGCTCAGACGCTTGCATCACAGCGCCCTTTTGGGTATGCTGGTCTCATCGATTCTGAGGAGGTCGTACGATGGAAAACCTTCCTGTCATCATGAGTGGAACCAAGGTCGTCCTGACGCCTGCCTGCCGCGAAGACGTCCCGGCGTACTTGCGCTGGATCACGGACCCTGAACTGAACGTCTTTCTCCTCGACTACGGCAAGGTATTGACACTGGAGCAGGAGTATGCCTGGTATGATGACGACGTCGTCGCAAAAGCCGCCAGCCACCACATGGTCCACATGGACATCCGTCTGGTCGGCGACCAGAAGCTCATCGGCGACTGCAGCCTGCTCGACATCAACAACAGGGAGGGCACCGCCGAGGTCGGCATCCTGGTGGGCGAGAAGGAGTATCACAGCAAGGGGTATGGAAGTGAAGCGCTGTACCTTCTGTGCCGGTACGGCTTCGATAAGCTGAACCTGCACAGCATCCTCCTGCGCCACCTGTCCATCAACGCCCGCGGCGACAAGGCCTACCACAAGGTCGGCTTCCGGGAGTTCGGCTGCTTCCGCGAATCCATCGTCCGCGACCGCGTGCGCTACGACATGGTGTACATGGACCTGCTCGAGTCTGAGCTGCGCAATCCGGCTACAGGAGAAGGATGACACTCCGCGAAGACCTGCGCCGGGAGTTCTGCCCTCAGAACGCGCTGGAGCTGGAGCGCGACCTTGCCCTCCTGCATCGTTCGAAGGGTGGGCAGGGATTTATCGATGCCATCGCCAGATTGCAGGAGTTCGTGGGAGCAAGCACGGTGCGCCACTATTCATCCGGCACCACGTGCCAGGGGTATGTCGTGCCACGCCCCTGGAACCTCAAGGGCGGCTTCCTGCGCCTGTCCACCGGCGAGTGGCTGGTTCCTGACCTGAGGATGGCCCCCATTGGCGGTATCTTCCTGTCCGGGGCAAGTCATGGCATCGAGCGCCTCCGCGTCGTCGACGTCGGGTCCGGAATGGAGAACGCCGAGTACTCGCAGCCGGTCGATGGCTGTGCCGTCCTTGCCACGGGCAGACCTCCAATTGTCTACCGCGAAGCCGTCGTCAACCGCGGGGCGCGCTGCGTCATCACTGACTTCATGCCTGCGCAGGACGCCCGCATCGGCCGGATGCCCGAGGAGATGCCCGACACGGTGAACTATACCTCCTTCGGCTCGGAGGCGCAGGGCGAGGGCCTCGGCTTCAACGTCAGCCGCCGTACGTTCAAGCATCTGCAGGACATGGTCGGCAAGGAGGCCATCGAAGTCGACGCCTTCTTCGACGCTGACGCCGGCACGGGCGACCTGCAGGTGCTGGAAGCTCACGTGGGTACGCCGGGAGCGCAGAAGCCCATCCTCCTGCTGGCGCACCTGTGTCACCCCCGGCCGGGAGCGAACGATAACGCCAGCGGGGCCGCCCTGCTGGCCGAACTTGTGCGCGTCCTCCATACTGTGCCCCTGGAACGCGAGGTCATCGCCCTGTGGATGCCCGAGTTCTATGGCACCATCGCGTGGTTTGCCGACCAGAAACCTGATCTGGCATGCGCCATCAATATGGACATGGTCGGCGAAGACCAGACGAAAACAGGCTCCACTCTGGAAGTCACCGCGACGCCGTGGTCGCTGCCGTCGTTCATTGCGGACCTCATGGCCGTCAACTTGACTACTCACGACTTCCGCCTGACACTCAATGGGTTCACATGGGGCTCCGACCACGCCATTCTCAACGACGCGAGCGTCCACGTCCCTGCTCTGTCGCTGACCCAGTGGCCCGACCACTTCTATCACTCCAGCGACGACACGCCGGACAAGTCCAGCATCCAGTCCTTCGAGTGGGTGGGCCGCGGCGTTCTGGATACTCTTACGGACCTTGTCTCCGGCATCCCGGACGAGCGCGCCGCCGTCGTCGCAGCTCGCATACGTGCACAGGGACTGGCAGACAGCGTACGATACAACGACCCATTGATACGGGACTGGGTGGCTCGGCGTACCCGTGCCGCCCTCATCGCGTTACAGGAGACCGCCGACACCCCGGTCGTGCGCGCTGAACTGGCTGCGACGGGAACCACCGCTCCCATGCCTGCATTCCAGCCCCGGGTCCCGGTCATCGGCCCCATCGAGGAGGTGTGGATGACCCCGGACGACCTCCAGTGGAATGACCGCCTGATGCGTGACTTCCCGTGCTGGTACAACCTCAAGGCAGAAGTCGTCAACTTCATCCAGCTAGGCGTTGAACGTGAAGACGCACTGAAACTGGCCACGGCGGAATTCGACGCGCCGGCCGCCGCCGTCCACGCAGCACGGCACTATCTCGACCTTCTGACAGCAAAGGGGTACCTTCTTCCATGACCACGCAACACTCAGGACCCAGCATCGCGCAGGGGGCACTCGTCGTCCTCATGGGCCCGTCCGGGTCTGGCAAGTCGACCTTTGCACAGCAACACTTCAAGCTGACCCAGGTAGTGTCGTCCGACGCCTGCCGCGCAATGGTCGCCGACGACGAAGCGGACCAGGCTGCAACCACAGCGGCATTTGCGGTCCTGCACTGTATCGTCGAACAGCGTCTGCGCGCCGGCCGCCTCACGGTCGTCGATGCCACGAACGTGCAGGCAAAGGCACGCCGGCCACTGCTGGACCTCGCAGTCCGGTATCATCGTCCGTGTATGGCTATCCTGTTCGAGCTTCCACCCCAGGTGTGCAAGGAGCGCAACCGGCAGCGGCTGGACCGCGTCGTAGGCGACTTCGTCGTGGACCGCCAGTGCGCCCAGGCGCCCATCAGCGAGGGTGTGTTGAGTCATGAGGGATTCGACCACGTCGTCGTGCTACATTCCGCGGAAGAGGCAGACGCCTTTGGAATGCCCTCTCATCCCTCGCCGACCCTGTGGCGCGACAGAGCCGGCTCCTTTGACGTAATCGGCGACCTCCACGGGTGCTGTGATGAACTCCTCTCACTGCTCAGGATCATGGGCTACAAGGTTGAGAACCCGAGCGCCCTGATTCCCCGCATTACGGCGCCAGAGGGCAGGACGGCGGTTTTCGTCGGCGACTTCGTGGACCGTGGGCCCGACAACATCCGCACACTCCTCATCGTCATGGCGATGGTCCGTTCCGGCGCTGCTCTGGCGGTACCCGGCAATCACGACGACAAGTTGCTCAGGGCATTGCAGGGAGCCCCGGTCAGGATCAATAATGGACTCGACCATACGCTGCAGGAACTGAGCGCGGCGGGCGAGGAGATGCAGGCGCTTGTCCGCGACTTCCTGGAGGGACTGCCGTCACACCTCGTCCTGGACAGGGGAAACCTGGTGGTCGCGCATGCGGGCCTGCCGCAGGGCCTCCATAGCGTCGACTCGCCGCGGGCGCGCGACGTCGCCCTGTTTGGTACGCCGACCGGCCAGCGAGATGAGTTCGGACTCAGCGTCCTCGCAGACTGGGCCCATGCGTACGAGGGCGACGCGGTCGTCGTCTGGGGGCACCTGCCCGTCGCCGAAGCGGCATGGGTCGGGAACGCCATCGACATCGACACCGGCTGCGTCCACGGAGGTAGCCTGACCGCACTGCGCTATCCCGAACGCGAGCTGGTCAGCATTCCCGCTGCGCGTGTCTACTCTATCCTCATCAAACCTCTGTAATAGGCATGGAATCTAGCTAGCGGTCGAACAGGAGCTCGGGAGCCGTGGGGATCCTGGGCAGCTCCAGCAATTCGTAGTCCGTGGCGTTGACCGTCACAAAAGCGCACCGCTGGTACAGGGAAAGGGCGTTCTGGTTCTCCGTCTCGACCTCGATGGTGATCCACTTGCTGCCGCCGTTCAGCAGGCCACGGACGATGGCAAGCAGCATCTGCCGTCCGATGCCCTGACCCTGCATCTCCGGCCGCACTGCGAAGTGGACGATAAAGGCGCGCCCGTCGCTGACGGCGGACTGGATGACACCGACGGGCCGCCCGTCCTGCGTCGCAAGGTAGGTTGTACGGGAAGGGTCCTTCATCAGACGCGCGAGCGCCTGTTCCTCTTCCTGAGGCGGCTCTGCATTCGCTGACGCAACAATCGCCGTCATGATGGGCACGTCCTCGGCCCCTGCAGGTCGGAGTTCCACCGGGTCAGGAGTGGTCTCAAACGAGGGAATCCGTGTCACGTCAAGGTCCATCGTGTACTCGCTGTGGGAGTGCCGCGTCCCCATCGCACGAGCGAACTCGGCGCCCTCTCGCGACTCCCGTGGCACGACGACCAGCAACCGTCTCACTCCGCGTTTCTGGCATTCCCTCACCACGGCACGCGCCATGCAGCGCCCCGTGCCCCTTCTCCGGAACTCCGGATGGACGAGAATACTTGCCTCGACTTTCGAGGGGTCGCCATAGCCGTATATGCCCGCGAACCCGACGAGCTGTCCGTTCTCGTACCACAGCACATCGCTGGACGACCCCTCACGCCGTGTCTCCAGCGTGCCAAAGTCCAGCCGGGCCTCCATCGAGTAGCCGTCTCTTGCCTCGCAGAAGCTCGCGAGAGCCCGAACCTGGCTGACCTGCTGCGTCGAAAGCCAAGCTGGCACTATCATGCCATCATCGTCAGTCGGCACGCGAGCCTCCTCTGGACCACCAGGTGTCCCTCGATGTTCTCCACGTGTCATCCTAACTTGCTAAAAGCGGACCCCGGGGCCACTGCAGGACCGATGCCGCGCTAAAGTGTCTGGTTACCATGTAAGGGGTGTATCAGGCTCAGTTCCTTTGTGAAGTCTTCTAATATTGTCCCTCAAAGCAAACACCAGGAAGGATGCCCCCAACAAAGCGAAGATGGCGTAGTATAATGGAAAGAAGATGTACATCAAAACTACCAGAACCCACGAGAATACTAAATTAGACAAACTCGTTTTCCTGGTCACAAGAAACGTGAGCAATAAGACGGGAAAGAAGTAGGCAAAATACCGTAGCCCTATGAATGCAAGAGTCGCCCCATAGAAAGTAGAAGCACCCTTTCCTCCTTTGAATCTAAGAAAGATCGGGAGGACCTGTCCAACGGTGGGGAGCAATGCGACAATCACAATCTGCCAGTGACTCGACAAGAGTGTCTTGGCCAAATATGCTGGCAAAAAGCCCTTTGAGAAATCGAGGAGTGCCGAAACAATTCCCCATTTCCAGCCAAGCGCCCTTGAAACATTTGTCGATGAGGAAGATTTTGAGCCAATTGTCCTTACGTCCACTCCCTTCAATTTGCCTACCAGAAAACCAAAAGGAATAGAGCCCAAAAGATAGGCGGCAATCGAAAGAACAATGAACACAGTCATCCCCTTGCCTTCATCGTTTGGCAAATCTTCCTATTCACCGGCGTATCAACATTGAATCGCTCCCCAATTTTTACGACTGCGCCGTTATAGTAATCAATTTCGTCAATGTTGCCTTTTTCCTTCCTTCCTCTCCCTTTCGCAATTACTTTAGCGATCTGCTTTCTGAAAAGGCTCAGAAGGGGCAAAGGAAGAGAGCTAAGCAAAGAAACATACAGACGTATTGGATAATGGTGCAAATTCAAAAATCTTCCTCCACTTTCTTTGACTGTTCTTGCATACTCTCTCAACGATTCAATTTCTTCCTCGAAAACCTTCTTGTCTGCAAAACCCTCTTCAATGGTCAACCCGTACGAAGACGAAGACACTCCCAACAGATTCGTAAAGAGCTTCGAAAACTCCATGTTCTTGACATTTTCGGATGCAATTTCCTCGGCTTCAAGTTCGGCCTCGAGGAAAAGTCCTCTCAGATCCTGTATCTCGTCAGGTCCAAATGCCACTCCGTAAGCTAATCTTATTGGTACGAAATACGAAATCACCGTATTGTCAGCGGTTTCTTCCATGGAAACGGGGTTAAACAGACTAACCCTTATTATTCTGATCCTTTGGGCGTTCGAACCGAATATTCTCTCAAGTTCGGTTCTTGCCTCTTCCGCTGCAAAAACACCATTTTGAGACAAGATCAAGTCAGGAGGGTTTTCTTGTTGTACTCTTTGGTAGTAGTACTTCACTGATGGAGCAACGGGATTTTTCGTTGTCAGAAAAATAAAATCCGGGGCAGTTTCCTTGGTGAATGCGTCTTCTTCAATGACTTCACATTCAAATCTTGTCGGCTTGCCCCCTTGCTTTGCAACAAGGACTTTGCCATCCTTAATATCGTCCATTTGCGCACGCCTTGCAACTCCCAGTATTTGAGCAGAGTTCCGCATCTCATAGGCAAACAGTGTGCCCGTCCTGCCACCAACTCCAACAACAGCAATTTTCTTTGTCATGTCACTATTGTATCTATGGGGGAATGTTTTCAATGGTCATTGCAGCAGCTACTTCGGAACATTGCCCCCTGGGAAGAAGGGTACGGATACTCCCCCTTGACACTGCAACATGTCCGTACACTACGCTTCAATCCTTAATCGTGCGTCGTTGCTCCGGTCGACGACAGAGGGAATTGCTCGGGCAGGTCCGGGGCTTGCCTTCGGGCCTTCTCGACCACTGTCACGCCTGTAGTAGGGTGACATGGCCAGCAGTTTCCGACGGATGAATGGCCGTGCGATGGGCACGAACAGCTTTTTCCATCCCAGGGTTTTCCGCTGCAGCGCCAGCGTCTCGTCAAAGCTGTGGTGCTGGTAGTGCAGCAGCCGCTCGCTCTCCTCGGTATCCATAAAGTCGCAATGGAACGGCGTCTGCGAGAACGCCGACTCGGGCAGCATCCCGATGCCCAGCGCATCGAACGAGCGCTGCATGAACTGCCGTCCAGTCACCTGGCAGGACAGGCCGCCCGCGACCATCAGCGTCTTCCCTTCCAGTCCAGACAGCATGGCCGCCGCCGCGACCGCCGCGCCAGCGTCCATGGGCGCAAGGTACTCCATGCGGTCGTCCATCCGGACCTCAAACATGAGGGGGTCCAGTTCGCCGAATTCGATGGGCGGAACAGCACCGAACCGGAGGATGACCCAGGGCAGGCCCGACGCATGCAGCATGTGCTCGCAGGTCAGTTTGTGGTAGGCATAATCCTCATAGGGGTGCAGTTGTTCGTCAGCCTTCCGGGGCGATGTGAGGTGCTGCGTACGACCGTACAGAGCAATGGAGGAGCTGAAGACAATGCGCGGCCTGCACCCCGAGGCGAGTGAGGCCTGCAGGAGATTCCATGTACCGCCGACGTTGATCGTCTCAGCCCACGCGGGGCGCTGCTCGCTCTTAGGCGGGATGATGAAGGCCAGGTGGACGATGGCATCGACTCCCTGCACAGCCCGTGCCACGACCTCCTTGTTGCGGATGTCGCCCCAGAGGATCTCGATCTTGCCGGCATAGAGCCGGGCTTTCCGCTTCGACATGGGCGACGCGATGTCCAGACACCGGACGATCGCTCCACGGCGCAGCAGCTCATCGACAGCGTATGTTCCAACATTCCCAAATGCGCCCGTTACCAGGACTTTCATGGTTTCCTCCCGCTCATGGACTCCATGAGCACAGCCAGTACGCGCTGCATGAGTGCCCCCCAGTCCTTGCCTTCGGGATCCAGGATGCCCTGGAGGAGCAGCCCCAGCACGACACTGAGCATGACAGTCGCTGCCAGGTTTGAATCATTCACCTGCAAACTTCCTTCGGACATGCCGCGTTCCAGCACCTGCTGGAAGAATCCCTGGTATCTGCGAATCATATCGACGGTGCTGTGTGCCACTTCAGGATCCGCCTTGGACTTGGCCCAGAATTCGAGCAGGATGTTCCACTTGGTGCTGGCGACGTGGTAGATTTCATCCACCCCTGCCGCCATCGCCGCAACCTGTTGTGGCACGGATCCACCGCCGGCCCGGGCTGCAGCAAACTGCCGGTCGAGCTCTCCCAACCAGGCATTGAGCAATGCCACAAACACCGACCCCTTGCTGGGGAAATGATAATAGAATGCTCCCTTACTGACACCAGCGGCATGACAGATGCTGTCGACGCTGGTCACATCGTAGCCACGTTCAGCGAAACTCTGCTCAGCCACCGCAAGGATGCGGCTTCGTGTCTCCTGCGAACGTTCTTCCTGTTTCACGCTCACCCCAATGGTTCGGTCTCAGGTACACAAACCGACCGGTTGGTCTTATTATTACCAGACAAAGACGGCGGTCAAGCCCGATGATGGAGACGCTGTTCGCGATTGCAGTCGGTTTCTGTGAAGGAATCCTCAGTGCGGGCGCAGGAAGAGGTACCAGCCGGCGACGGCCACGATCTGAAAGGCGACGGCCAGCCAGAACCGTTCCAGGAAGCTTTTTTTGCTGGTCTTGTGGTGAAACAGCCGCATGCCTGCGATTGCTCCGACGGTACCGCCTGCAAACGCCAGTGTCAGCAGGGCCTGCTCCGGTACACGGGTTGCTCCAGTCCCTGCAATCAGCTTGTCATAGCCATAGGCTAGAAACGTGATACCCGTGATGGCAAGCAGCCAGGACTGCATCCAATCTAGTGCCGGCAGGTAGCCATGCAGCAGGAACATGCCTGTGACGGCCAGCCCCAGCGTGAGGACCAAGGCTCCGGTCATGGTACAAGGACGGCCACGGGCAACGGCAGTCACTGCGGTCCGCGCTCCCCGTCGTCCAGCGTCTGCCGGACCCCGTCGTCCAGCGTCTGCCGGACCCTGGCGGCCAGAGCCTGCACGGTAAACGAGTTGTCGATCAGGCTGGTGATGATCATCGTTGCGCTCCTCTGCTCACAATGGCTCGACTTGCAGACACTCCAGACCATGACGTCCAAGACGGGCATTCGTCTCATGCTTTCATCTATCTCAGGTATAGAGGAGACGCGCCCGAGTCAGACATAGTAACCAGGACGCGCACCACTCTGGAGTGGTCCGCGTCAGGTCGTGCGGGGAGCCTTCTTCTTCCTCCTGCCGGCGACCTTGTAGCGCAGCCACACCAGGCCCTCACCCATTGTTTCGGCGCTGACAAGCGTGAGAGG
>Ga0209744_1000443_pt1 | contig 13774 bp, 12 predicted proteins | sample BarGraNGADG00311_2_FD_184494 | JGI IMG/M metagenome (GOLD analysis project Ga0209744, IMG submission 184494) | Arctic peat soil microbial communities from Barrow, Alaska - Barrow Graham LP Ref core NGADG0004-311 (SPAdes) (version 2) | ecosystem: Environmental > Terrestrial > Soil > Wetlands >... | reverse complement strand
GGGGCGAGTGAGATGTCTTCCAGCATGGCGATCAATTCCAGCATACTGTTCAGTGGGGATCGAAGCCTGCCCGTGAGGTTCTCGATGAGATCATCCTTTTGATTGGCAGGCAGGTTTGGTTCGTGTACAGATGGAACTGACACAGGTATTCCGTGGAAAGCAGCCACCCATCCATGGTTGATGCCATTAAGCACCACCGGCAGCTCTCTATATTTATAAGCAGCTCGACTGCCATCCTTTTTTCGGCATTGCCAGATTCTCGCACCGGGTTTTTCGCCTTCCGCGATAATGGTTTCTCCGCTGGGGTGAAATGATTCCACAGGAGAGAGCAGTTGGTCAAGCAGTAGACCCTTCGACTCAATTTGTGTATAGCCGAAGGCTTTTTCAAAAGCCGGATTGATCTGGCGAATGCTGTGATCCAAACCCAGCACAACCAGGCAATCCGGGTTGGTTCTAAAGAGAGCCTCGTAGTACTGTTCTTCCTTGAGGATCTCTAATTCGTAAACCTTGCGTTTGGAAATATCCTGGAAAAGGTAGACATGATTTTTTTGATCGCTGCCGATGGCGACGGGTATGGCGTAAACGCGGTACCAATGTCTTTCTTCGAAGAGCTGAATATCGATGCCTGCGGCATTGGCTCCCCGGGCTTCAGGGAAAAATTCCGAAAAAACATGACCGACAAGGTCACCATATTTTGAATGAAAGGTTTTGATGGTCGCCTGGTTGCAGCGCGAAATCCTGCCGTCGGAGTTGGTCAATATCAACATGTCTGGAATGGCGTCGAAGGTGGCTTCCCATTCCTTTTTGGTACGTAAGACAGCTTTTTCAATTTGGCTGAAGCTTTTTTTCGATTCTACGGCGTCATAGGACAGCATAAGAGTACTTTCTCTTTGTGAAGGTAGCCTAATGGTACGTTATTTGAAGCTGAGTTCGAATAAAAATGGGGTTAAATTCTGGCGATTCGAGGAAGCTTTCCGTTTGCAGAAAGGCGTTTGTATTCCTGCTTCAGGATGCGCCGCAGGATTGCCACCGATGCCGCATAAGTGGAATCCATCCCCTGGTAAGAAAGGGCACCGGCTCCCAGGTTTTTTCCCTTGCTCAAGGGCGTATCCGATGCATAATGAAGAATTCCAATGTCGAACGGAACACCGTACAGGTTTACGATTTCGTTCACGGGGTAGCGTTTGGGGCGGGTCATTTCATACACTGCCGAAAGATAAGGTCCTGCTTCCATTTCAATATCGGAATACCCTTCGCGGTACATCACGTCCATCATGCGCGAATTCTGCAGGAATGTTCCCAGGACGGTCAGGGCTTTCTGATTATCCAGCACAGTACCGTATACCAGGTGCTGTTCAACTTCTCTCGCGGTGAACACATTTTGGAAAAGATACGTATTCAGCGATTGTTCATCCTGGACGACAGATGGGATCAATATATCCCCCCGCACCCCGTTTAGGGTGGCGGCTTTGCCCATAATGTAGACGCCCAGGATTTCGGCTAGATGTTCGCCCAGTTTTGAGAGGATATTGTAGGCTCCCAACCCCAGCGGATAATCGATATTCAAAATGACGGCATCGCTGCAGCCCAAAAAATCGCAGTCTTTGGTAAATGCTGCCAGTTCTTCATCTTCCAGCAGGCGCGGGTCGATGCTGGATTTGTCGAGGTCGGAAAGGTGGATGACCTGCGCCTCAACATCGAACGAATGGATGCTTGGAATGCGGACAATGCCCTTGGAGGTTTCATCTTTCATTTGCTCGTCCAGCAGATGGTTTCCCGCAGGAGTCTGTTGATATTTTTTCAACAGGTAGTAGAAAAAGTTCTCTTCGTTTGATTGCACCTTCTGCTCAACGATTTCTTCCCATTCTGATTGTAGAAATGCATTGACATCCGTCTTGAGGAATTCGATCAATTCCTCCTTATGCTTCAATGCGAACCCAGCCAGCGGGTTGATAATGCTGTGTGTGTTACTGGAAATGAAATAAACTGGACGCTCGGTGAGGAGCGGCGCAGCTTGCTCGATGTTTTCCCACCAGATACGGGTGGCACGCGAATACTCGCTCAGCGAGCCGCTCAACAAGCGGATGCCCATCTCGAATTGTTTTTCTGCGATCGCCTGTAACGTTGCCGGAAGATCTTCGTCCATAACAGCCACCAGGCGCTCCAGGTCATCGATGGGGAGCTCGATCAGTTCAGCCAGCTCGTTCATCCGCTCTTCGTCATGCGGCTGAATATCGCGCAGCAGTTGCGGTGGGCAATTTTGCAGCAGGTCGTGCAGCTTGTTCCATTCGATCTGGTAAGCCACGAGATCGGGGATGACATCTTCGATGTCGGAACGGCTCGCGATGAAACAGGCCAGGATGCCTTTTCCATCGTAATAGCAGCGGCGGCGCCGGGCGCGTGCAGAAACAGGTTCCCAGCTTTCGATCGCGTTATAGCCAAAACGGGAGAAAACCGAAGCGCTTTGCCCCAGGACGATGGACGTCACCCTTGAGATGCAATCCGGCAGCCGCAGCAGGGTATAGATAAAAGCCGAAGCATCCAAAGTGGTTTTTCGCGCATCGGGATGCAGGGATGAATTAATACCTGCATGCACTTCTTCCAGAGAACGGATTTTGACCTCCGTGGTCGATTTCAGCAGGGAATAAATCGTTCGGAGATAAAGGTCAATTTCATCAGAAGCCGAGCGCGGGACGGTTCTTTCCATAAGGGTTCTCCAGTGCATTCATTTTAGCATAAAGGAAAATTGAATGTGATGCTTCGGGAGAGACGGAACGTGCTTTCTTATCCTATTAAGCTAGATATCATTAGGATATGTTAAGTAAAACGACAAAATTAGTCTTAATAACTGTATAATGCAATTGTAAATCGCTTTTGCGAAATACTGGGTGAGTCTATCCGCCATTCATTGCAGTTCATGAAGACTCTCTCTGCAGCGTTTTTGGAGCATCCAATCCCACCATTACTTATACTCTTGCCATTTCAAGTGTGAGAAATCAAGGAGATCAATATGTTTCGATCTGCTTCGCTTTACGGGAAGGTAAGAATTATCGCAGTTTTACTGGTGGTCCTTGCGTTGGTATTTGCCGTTTCACCGCGCCTGGTGTTTGCGGCTGCAAATCCTTCAGGAAAAGGACAACCAGCTCAATCTTGTGAAGATGCTGGAGTACGACCAGGAAATTCGATGACTGCGCCAGGTTCCGCCTTTAATCCAGATGGTGTCGCGGGCGCGATGTACGCAGGATCACAACCCCAAAACTCGGTCAATCCAAAATCGGTCTCCCAATACGATGTGGCTTGCTACCAGGTATCACTCCATTAAGCAGAATACGTTCTAAAGTCAGGTCGAAAAGTTTAGGCTTCCCATGAAAAAAGGGAAGCCTGGATTTTTAAGAGCATCCTCAACACCCGGTTCGAATCATGGGTTTGTTGCAGAAACACCTTCAATTTGGGCTTGTTTTTTGTTTGAACGATTGACCAAGAATATCCCTGACAGAACTGCGAGACCGCCGAGAATTTGGGGTAATGCCAATGACTCGCCTGCGAGCGGAATGGCGAGCAATGAAGTGAGCACCAATTGAGCGATCATGGTTGGGGCAACGATCGAAGCGGGGAGGTGTCCGAGCGCGTAGGTGATGCAAAAATATCCGATCGAATGCGAGAAAAGCCCGATGGCAAGGAACACCAGGTAAGTCCGCAACGGGTATCCGGTGACCGGAGTCCCGCTGATGAAGTTGAAGGCAAACAAAACTGCGGCGCTCGTTATATTGACGAAAAAGAGGTAGCGCAGGGTGGAAATCTTTTCACGGCTGTGCTGGGTGATCAAAAAGTAGGCGGCGTAGAACAGGCTGGAAATCAATGCCAGGCCATCGCCCAATCCAAACTGCGGATGGCGGATCAAATCCGAACCGAGGATCACCACCGCACCGGCAAGGGCTGCCAGCAAACCCAGCCAGAAGGTCCGGTTCAGTTTCTCTTTCCATACCAGCAGTGCGAAGAGCGCCACCCATAACGGTGCCATGTTATTCAACAGGGTGGTATTGGCAATACGGGTCAAGCCGACTGCGGTGTTCAAAAACCCGTGGTCGCCGGCGACAAATATTCCTCCCAAAATGACCAGGATCAACCAACCGCCGCTCTTGGGTTTACGGGTAGTTTCCTTCTTGAGAAAGAACGGCAGGAACGCCAGGGCAGAAATGGACATGCGGTAGGCTGCGGTGACCGTACCGGGCGCCTGCGCCCAGCGGACAAAAATACCGGTCATGCTTAATGCACTGATCCCTATGATTAATGCGATGTAGGGCAAAGAATTTCTTGAGGGCAAGCTTATGCGCCACCTTGAGAACGAATGATGAAATTTTATCACGATGGGGCAAAATAAAATCAGAGTTGCCCTCAGGATTTTATGGTCTCCAGCGGCAACTCTGAATTTGATGCCAGGGGTGCGAGATTTTTATGAAAATAAGTCCTGCATTCCCCTCTTATTGTTAAAGGAACCTATTGATTCCAACGGGCTAAAAGCGCAGGAATTTCGGCCAAAGTCTTGACTTCGGCGTCGGACGAGATTGAAAAACGGAAAAGGGCGTTTTTTGGGTGCTCGCTGCGCCGAGTGATCCAAATCCCACGCAGGCCTGCACGATGTGCGCCCAGGATATCTGCGCTGAGAGAATCGCCCACCATCACGGACGAGACAGGAGTCGTTCCGGTGCGCTGCATGGCGACTTCGAAAATACGCGGATCCGGTTTGCGTATCCCCAGGTCTGCCGAAATGACGATCGTCTCAAAATAGTCGCGCAGTTTATGTCGATCGATGATCTTTGACACATCCACGGCGTCGGCGGCATTGGTGATGATTCCCAGATGAAATCCCATGCGGGTCAGTTCTTTCAAAGCGGGACGCGTGTCTTCTTCGAGCTGCCAGCAGACTTCAGTGATGGCGTACATTTCATTCATAGCACGCCGGATTTTATCATCGGTAAGATGATTCTGACCGGCTTCTGCCAAAACCTGGCGCACAAATTGCCCGATCGGTTTTTCGAGCAGATCTTTTTCCCGATCGTGATAGTACTGGGTGATCACATCTTGAAACCGTTCTGCGAATTTGATCACGTTGAGATTGCATCCTTCACGGTTGAGCGCATTTGCCAGAACCGTGTAGGATTCATTCGTTTTTTGGGCAAAATCACCAATAAAATTCACCAGGGTATAACCCAGGTCAAAAAAAACTGTATTAATTTGCGTTTTACCAATCATCAAACAACTTGCTTTCTTATTATCCTCTGCATGGAAGAGTCCTCATGCCATTGATCTTGAACCCCTCCATTCTACATCAATAATTAAGGGTTGGATCAAATAAATTGAGCAGCGCTTCATCGCGCAGGTAACGCTGCATGTTGACCACAAACAGGTTTCCAGCTCGTTCTTTGTAAACCTGGCTGAAGCCGGAGATGTGCGGCGTAATAATCAAATTTGGGATCTTCCATAACGGGCTTTCCGCCGGAAGGGGTTCCTGGTTGAACACATCGACCACAGCCCCCGCGATATGCTTTTCCTGTAAAGCTGAAGCCATGGCGGTTTCATCGACCACGCCGCCGCGGCTGATATGAACCAGGTACGCTCCGGGTTTCATTGCCTTCAATTCTTCTTCGCCGATGACGTTGCGGGTGTCCTTGGTAAGCGGAAGGGTAACCACAACGAAATCACATTCTGCCAGCATCGAACGCAGGGCTTCAATGGGGTACAGGCGGTGGAAGAAATTCCCTTCAGGATCGCCATGTCCTTCGAGGATGTAGCCGTTATCTTCAGGATGCATCGCGTCTTTCTTACAGGCGAGAATGGTTGTGCCAAAGGGCTGCAGCATGCGCGCTGTTTCGCGGGCGATACTGCCGTAGCCGACCAGTCCTACCGTTGCGTCGCTAAGTTCGTGTGGTACGAATTTTTCCCAACGGTCTGCCGGCCATTCCTTTTTAGTGCGATTCGCGATCAACTCAGGCATACGATGCGCCAACGCCAGCAGGCTCATCATAATGTATTCGCCTTCCTGAATCGCAGACGCGCCGCTCATGTTCGTGATGCGGATATCCTGCCGGGTAGCCACCGGCGTATTGAGAATATAGTCGATTCCCGCATAATGGTACTGGATCCAGCGCAGGTTGGGGGTGTTTGCCAGGTTGGGGATGAGAACATCCGTATACAGGACTTCCACCTTGTTCCAGAGCTCATCCGAAATATCACTGATGTTTTGAGCCGGGTGAACTACGATGTGCAGCCTGGGGGTGACCATGCGTAACTTGTGGATCACCTCATCGGGCATTGGGAGAGTAATTAGAACTTCGATCGGTTTGTCTGCCATGTCATCCTATCCTAAATATTTTTTATCCACCGCTTTTAAGATAAATTCCCTGCGGATCCAATTCTTCGCGTAATAGTTTCAGTTCAGCTTCATGCAGCGGCTCGGTCTGCCGGACCTGCTCTGCGAATTTGATCGGCCATCCCGTGTTCTCGCGCACCTGGTCTGTGGTGCAACCGGGGTGGAGTGCAGTCAGGATCAACTCTCCGGATTCATCCGGTTCCAACAACCCCAGGTTGGTGACAACGACCAACGGACCTTTTCCGCGCACACCGGAAGCCTCTCTTTCGGCACGCCCGTTTAAGAATCCTGCAGAAGTGCGGAAATCGACCTTTTCAGGAAATCGCCGCTTTTGATGCGGGGTGATGATATAGCAGCGGTTTGCCCAGGCGGCAATCTCTTGTGATCCTCCGGACCCCGGCAAGCGTACTTTGGGTTTTGCATAATCGCCGATCACCGTGGCGTTGATATTGCCAAATCGATCGATCTGCGCACCGCCCAGGAAGCCGACATCCACATTGCCGCGCTGCAAATAGAGGGTGAAAATGTCATACATACTGCAGACGGAGGACGCCCCGCTGACGAGGGTGGGATCGCCGATCGAGAGCGGAATTCGTGTAGGGCGGGCACCGATCACGCCGGCTTCATAGATCATTTGTAAATTTGGAGCGTGGGTACGGCGCGCAAGGTTGCAGGCCAGGTTGGGCAGCCCCACCCCAACAAATACTACATCCCCATCCTGCAGTAACCTGGCTGCGTTGATGCACATTAATTCAGAGGCAGTATATGCGATTGCTTCCATGGTCCTCCTTTTTACGAATGGTACTTTGCCGCGCATGAATCCAACGCAAGACAGCTTTTGCGGTTTAGCAAATGATGGTTAGTATTTCCCGTAATTGACCGGGCTGGCAAATGCGGGAGCCACTTTCAAGCGCTCATGGGTCTCTTCTCCCAATTTTTGCCAGTATTCATCCGCGTCTTTCACCCCATAAACCCATTCATCCAGCCAGGCTTTGGTCAGCTCGGCAGATTCGGTGATCTTATCCCAGTTGAGATAGAAGACATTATCCCGATCATAATACCCCTGGGTGTACGAGGGGTGTGCGCAGTGCGGAACATGGCATACTGCGCTGACGATCATATCCGGGATGAGGGTCCGGTTCGGGTCGGAGCGGATGACACTCTCATCGACGATCTCTTCAGCGGTAATGATCACCTTGCTTGAAGCAAAGGCAACCTCTTTTTGTTCGCCGAGAATACCCCAGATCTGAGAGTTGCCATTTTGATCCGCGCGCTGGACATGGATGATGGCTACATCGGGGTTCAAGGGCGGAACGGTCACCACTTCAAGCCCGGTATAAGGGTCTTTGACCCTGCGGATATTGGGATTGTTGTGTTCCAGGTCAACCGCGGCAGTTTGATTCATGGGGATAAAGGGTAGCCCTGCCGCCCCGGCCTGGAGGCGCGAGATCATGCCGAAATGGGAGTATTCCTCCCATTCCAACCTTCCAGCTTCAAGTTCGTTGCGGATGATCCGCAGCGAACCGACCCCCGGGTTGCCGATGTAGCTGAAGATGACCTTTTTTGCGCTGCCTGCCGCGACCAGTTGATCATAGATGAGATCAGGCGTTGCCCGGGCAAGCGTCAGATTACGCCGTCCCTGCCGGATGATCTCATGCCCGGCGGAAAAGGGGATCAGGTGAGTGAACCCGGCACAGTACAACAAATCACCATCATGAACGTAATTGGAAACGGCGTCTTTGAGTGAGCAAAGTTTTGACATAATCACCCTGTTTAGAAACCCGGTTGTTGAGACCGGGCTTCTGTGAGTTCCCTTGAATTAGGCTTTCCGCACGTGTGTGCGAATTTGTTCATGCATATAAAGCTGCAGGTAATGTATACCGCCCGAGTTTTTGCCGGATGACCCTGAACCCTTCCATCCTCCAAAGGGTTGGAACCCGGGCCAGGCACCCGTCGTGGCACCCTGCGGACGATTGGCATAGGTCACACCGGCTTCGATCTTGTCGAAGAACCATTCCACTTCCTCTTCGCTGCCGTAAAATCCTGCGGTCAAGCCGTAATCCACATCGTTGGCGATCTTCATCGCAGCTTCGAGGTCGGTGAACTTGCCGATGGTAGAGATCGGTAGGAACATTTCATACTTCCACAGGCGGTGATCGAACGGCAGTTCAGCCAGGGTCGGCGCACAGAAGTAACCCTTGGCATACTCACCCTCGGTCAGAATTTTTCCACCGGTGAGGATCTTACCGGACTCTTTGATCTCAACCACAAAACTCTGATAATCCTTGTAGGAGCTTTTATTGACCACCGGACCCAGGAAATTCTTGCGCGCGGTAGGGTCGCCGATGGTTAGTTTTTCGGTTGCCTCTACCAGGCGTGCAACCAGGTCATCATAGACCGGTGCCTCGATCAGGATGCGCGATCCGGCAGAGCATTTTTGCCCCTGCAGTCCGAAAGCTGACTTTACGAGCCCCGAAACCGCAGCATCGAGGTCAGCATGTTTTGTAACAATTGTCGGATTCTTACCGCCCAGTTCCAGGATCGTGGGGCGGACGTAGCGGCCGACGCCAAAATCACGGTAGATCTTCATACCCACATCGTATGAACCGGTAAATGTAATCCCGTTGACGTCGGGATTGTCGATGAGTGCCTGCCCCAGCGTCGAGCCAGGCCCGGTAACGAAGTTGCAGACGCCGTCCGGGATCCCTGCATCGCGCAGACATTCGGCGATCAGGCGAGGGGTCCAGGGGGTGTCGGTTGCGGGTTTGATAACGACGGTATTGCCTGCCACGAGCGCAGAGCCGGTGGGACCGCCGGTGAGGGCAGAGGGGAAGTTAAAGGGGCTGATGACCAGCCAGACGCCGTACGGGCGCAGTACAGAAACATTGGTGCTGCTATAGCCCACAAGCGGGTCGGTTCCCATTTCGGTGACGAATCCATTGTTGGCTTCCATGCGATCGCAGGCATAGCGGAAGAGGTCAGCTGCTTCGGCTACATCGCCGAGACCTTCCATCCGGTTCTTGCCTACTTCGAGGCTTTCGACGGCGCCCATCTTGAAGATGCGCTCATCCATGAGAGAAGCGGCCTTGCGAACGATGGCAACTCTTTCCTGCCAGGGGGTGTGACTCCAACCCGGAAAAGCTTTTCGGGCAGCCGCAATGGCAGCGGCAGCGTCTACTGCCGTACCTTTTTGGAATATCCCTAGGACAAGATCTGTGTTGGTTGGGGATCGATTTTCGAATTTTTCTTGAGAAAGCGCATCTTTTCCGTCGATGATCATCCCATGCTCGCGGCCGAGTTCAGCCTTGATCTTGGTGAGAGCCTCATCGTAACGTGTATGTAAATCTTCGGGGGGGTTGTACATTGTGGCGTACGTAAGTTTAAATGAACTGTCAGTTGCCATACAGAACGAACCTCCTAAGGTTGGATAGGATTTTCAAATGAAAGACCCACGACCCATTAAGTATAGCGCAGGTGAGAGTTCGCGTCAAAAAAACTACTCTTTTTTGCTTATCTCTTCCAACTCATCCGCGAGGTTGACAAAATCCTGCAGGAACCACAGGCGCCCGGAGCGCAGCGGATACTCTCCGTGGAGCGCGTCTTTCCAGCGGGTGGGGAGCGCTTCGAAGCCATATAAGGCACCCACAAGCGCACCTGTGACACAGCCGGCCGTGTCGGCATCCTGCCCAAGATTGACCACATTGACCAGTGCTTCTTCGCTTGACGTGGTAGTAAGCGCCGCCCAAAGTGCGCTTTCGAGTGTATGGCGCACCCATCCTGTATTTTTGAGATTGTCCCGCTGTCTCACCGGTGCCAGCTCGATCATCAATTCGAATTCCTTGCCCAGGGATACCTTGGTCAAGGATCCGGCAATGCTTTCTCGCAGGGCTGCATTGGTCGGTTTTGACGAATCACGGTGGATGAGGTCTGCCAGGATGAGATTCAAAAACACGCAGGCATTGACGCAATCGGGATGGGCATGGGTAACCTGTGACTGAAGGCGCGACTCTGCGATCAGCAAGCCCAAATTCGAGTGGCGTGCTGCGGCAACCGGCCAGGCGCGCATCAGCGATCCATTTCCGGCATTATCAGGGTCTTCTTTTTGTGCTTGTACTTCTGCGTCTTGCCACCCCACGCCGGAGGCGATCAGGCTCAGTACTCTGGCAGTGTGGATCCCAACATCCGCCGGATGGTGCTGGAACCAGTCCAACAGGCGCCGGGTGAAGTCCTGTCCATCCAGTGGAGAGTGGTCCAACAGGCTTTCAGCGAGCGCCAGCGCCATCTCGGTGTCATCGGTAAAGTTGCCTGAAGGCAGCGGGCCGTCTTCCATTTCCCTGACCAGGCGGTTGGGCGGGTGGGGCGGATGAAATTCGAGAGGCATTCCAAGTGCGTCGCCGATCACAGCGCCAACGACCAGTCCCCGGATCTTATCGGTTGGATTTTGCATAAGGGCAATTATCCCAGAATCAGGTCAAAATTGTAAGTGAATGATCTTGCATTTCTTTAGCGATCTCAATTAAATCTAAACCCACCGGATTGTTCCCGTCCGGTGGGTTTATGAAAGTGCTTTATCTCGATACGGCTTACATTTTTCTGAAAAGGGTGGCCAGCAAAAGCAAAACCAGGCCGGCAACGACCAACCAAAATTCATAGGGTGTAAGCGCGGCGACTTTGATTATTTTAGTGAAAAGAAGAACGCCGAGTGCTCCCAAAATGAGTGAGAGCCACCAAATAATTTGGGTGGGTGCAGACAGTCTCATGGTATTTCCCTCCTTCTGTAAATTTCGTCAAGATCTTTTTTTGGATTCATTTTTTAATTATACAGACGATTCATGAGAAAAGAGCCTGTCACTTTTGTCCTGAGGCCAGGTTTTATGCGTATAGCGAATATGGAATCCCGTGGGCCGGATAAATTTGGTCCACTGCATGACTTTGTATCGATTTCCAACTGTCTTCGATGATTGGATCGTTATAGGCTTTCATCAGCGGAAAAGCCGGAAGGTCTCCTGTAAAGGCACATTCTCCATCGATGATCAGGCTGATGCTGTCGTTACTATGACCCGGGGTTGGGATGATCTCACCTTCGATTCCCATCTTTTTTAGAAATCTTCGACTTTCAGTGCTTGTTACGATGAGATTGTCTCCTGCTTCAATATCCATAAAATCATAGTTTGTGTTCTTGTGGAAGAATTGATTCACCTCATTGATGAATCCGACCTGATTTTCAAGCAAGGTCAATTTGACCCCCAATTCCTTTAAATTCTGCGCGGTACCGGCATGGTCTGGATGGAAATGGGTAACGATAAGATTGCTTATCTCGCTTATTTGAATGTTTTCTGCTTTGACCATACGCAACAATTGTGGAAGGGTATCCGGCCAGTCGGTATCGAGCATGAGCCAGCCTTGGTTGGCTTGAACAAAGTAGCAATTCGTAAGCCTGGGGGTGATGCTCACAATTTTCATGGGTGGAGCCTTCGCCGTTAAAATAATGAACGCCGGTAACGTTGCCTGGTCCATTTTGGATCAGGAAAAGAGGAAATTCAACTGCTTGTAGCTATCGCTTCTACCAGGAGGAAGCTAGCGCACGATTTGGGCGTTGTACATGCCGTCGATGCGGGAGGCTACGACCTTGTCGCCTTTGACCAGCGTGCTTTGATAAGGTTTATCGCCGGGAACGGCGAGCCAGCCGCTCAGCACAAGCGGGAAAGGCATACCTGCGCCGATCCATTCGCCTCGATACATCCGCGCAATGTGGACATGGGAGCCAGTTGCAGCGCCCCCTTCACAGGAAGGATGACCGATGGGATCATTGGTCTGCACATGCGTGCCCACTGCCACCCTGTCGCGTTCCGCCACATGCATATACAGCAGTTCCCAGCCGGTAAATTGTTGTTTCTCATCCACCAGGGCGAGTTGAAGCACCCCGTTGCCTGTACGTGTAACCACACCAGACGCTGATGCCAATACCCAGGCGCGCGAGACCACGCAACGGGCTTCGCCGGTGACGGGCGCAAAATCGAGCGCACCCGCCGGAGTACCGGTGTTCCAGTCGACGTGCAGACCGCCAGTCAGCGCCCAGACTTCGCCTGGAGTGAACGGCAGTTCCAGCATCGGGGGCTGCAGGTCAGCGGTGATCAAAGGTTCCACCTTGTCTGCGCACATTCCTGGATCTCCGAAAAGATTCTTGTAGATGGTCATAAATCCGTTTTCACCGTAAAGGGCGATCTCGAAGTTGCCCTGGCTGAAGAGCTGCGAAAACAGGTATTGAAGACCGACTGTCCCGGCATTCAGTTCGGGAGAGAGGATCACCGATCCTCCGCCGGCGAAGGTCAGCTCGGTCATTAATCCTTCACGCCAGGCATAGTAACCGGTGTTGAGCATCTTGGCTGCCAGCGAGAGCTCGAGGTAAAGCCCTTCGTAGTTTGGCGTATTCAGGCTGAGCGGGTATCTAAGATTGGGTTCTGCCGGATTTTGGGTGAACCACTTCGAGCGGAACTCAATGAAAGCCAGGAGAAACCTGGGATTGACCGAAGTGTTATTCGCGACCAATTGGACCACCTGCGCCCCGCTCAGGGTCTCGTTGTTGACACTTTGCGTGTAGGTATTGAGATATCCGCCTGCCTGCCGGACCACGTCTGCGACGTCCAAATCTCTCCCGCATGGTGAATTGATCACCGCACTGTCGGGCAGCAGCTTTCCCGGATAAGGGGCGGCTTCTGCCGGTTTGGGGAGGATCAATTGCTGCCCTGGTGGAATGATTCCCAGGGCTGGAATCGGCTGCGGCGAGGTGATTTGATCGGCGGTCACGCCAAAGTGACTCGCGACAACATCAAGAGTGTCTCCGGATTGGGCAACGTACGACACCGAGGTGTTCGCATCATAAGGCACAAGCGTATTGGACGCCGTGGAAGAAATACTCCCCGGGGTTTGCAGGGCGATCGCGGGTGTCCCTTGCTGACCAAAAATGGCGGGATCCAGCGTCGGCTTTTCCTTGGGGGTATAGAACAATACTTTAATCGGAAAATTGCAGGCAAGTGTAACAAATAGGACGAGCAAGATAAAGGGGAGAAAAGGCTTAAGCCGCAAATGTTTTTTCATCGAAAGGGTCTGAAGGAATCGTTTGACCAATGAACGCAATTATACGTCCTTTGAGCGGTGTTCACGAAATATTTGGTGCAAAAGGATGGCGCATTGCACCATTGTTAACCACCTGTTAAACACTGATGTTAATATAAGGGATTCGCTAAGTGAATCTTGGTTAGCTGTGTTTCAACCCAGCTTCAAAGCTGCACCCGGGTAGAGCTGAATTTATCCTAGACCGCAGCCACCCGTGTATGCTTCAATTGTTGGAGGTTTGAATCTTCCTGTAAAACATGTCGATCTCATACCGTACTTTCCCCACTT
>Ga0209744_1000441_pt1 | contig 13805 bp, 11 predicted proteins | sample BarGraNGADG00311_2_FD_184494 | JGI IMG/M metagenome (GOLD analysis project Ga0209744, IMG submission 184494) | Arctic peat soil microbial communities from Barrow, Alaska - Barrow Graham LP Ref core NGADG0004-311 (SPAdes) (version 2) | ecosystem: Environmental > Terrestrial > Soil > Wetlands >... | reverse complement strand
GACGTGCAGCGAGACGCGTCCATGCCACTACCAGCTCCGCGACACGGCTTCGAGCGCCTGCCCCGCGCTTGTACCCGCATCGTCAGCTCGACTAGGATGGTGCGCACGCGGAAGCCTAGACGCACGGAGATGCGCCGCAACGGAATTCCACTTGGCGCAGGAGATCTCGTTTCTGAGCCTCGGCGACGGGGGCGATCGCTGGCAGACGCGCGAGCACAAGCGCTGCAGCGAGGTGGGCGGCTCTCGGGCCCCGTGCCATTCTTGTCGCAGACAGGAACGGGCAGCCCGCACTCGAGGAGACCGTAGCATGAGCAACGTACACTCCATCCAGGGAGACTCACGAGAATGAATGTCCTGGTTGTCGGCGGTGCCGGTTACGTCGGAGGCTCTCTGGTGGACATGCTGCTCAAGACCGAGCACTCCGTCAGGGTCTACGACGCGCTGCTCTACGAGGAGTCCTACCGCAAGCCGGTGGACTTCGTCTTCGGCGACATTCGCGACGGGGAGCGCCTTTTGCCCCACCTACAGTGGGCCGATGCCGTCGTGTGGCTGGCAGCGCTCGTGGGCGACGGCGCCTGCGCCCTCAATCCCGAGGTCACTGTCAACATCAACCAGGAGAGCGTGCGCTGGCTCGCCGGCGCCTTCGACGGACGCATCGTCTTCATGTCGACCTGCTCGGTGTTCGGGGCGCAGGACACCACGCTCGACGAGACCTCGCCCACCGGGCCACTTTCGGCCTACGCGGTCACCAAACTCGCCGCCGAGAAGTACCTCGAGGGCAAGAACGCCATCGTCTTTCGCCTCGGCACGCTGTTCGGCGTCGGCGACCACTACTCGCGCATCCGCCTAGATCTCGTAGTCAACACACTGACGGTGCGCGCACACAGAGAGGGCCACATCAGCATCTTCGGCGGCGATCAATTCCGTCCCCTGCTCCACGTCGCGGACGCCGCCCAGGCGGTCCTCGAGAACCTCGAGACAGCCCACAGGGGAGTCTTCAACCTTCACCGCCAGAACGTGCGCATCATCGACCTCGCCTACCAGGTCCGTAACCACTTTCCAGACATGGAGATCGAGCGCACCGACATCGCCTTCCAGGACTCGCGCAATTACCGCGTGAGCAGCGAAAGGGCCGCGCTGGAGCTCGGGTTCAAGCCCGAAAGGACCATCGACCTGGGTATCGAGGAGGTCAAAGAGCTTCTCGATGCCTGCCGCATCCGTGACGTCGACAATCCGCGCTACACGAACCAGGCCTTTCTCACAACCTTCAACACCCACCTGCACTTCCGCTGCGGGAGTGAACAATGAGCGCCGCGACCGAGCCGTCGACACCGCGCCTGCTGGAGGGCGGTCTAGTCGTGGACGACCGCGGTTCGGTGAGCTTCGTGAACGCCTTCGATTTCCAAGACGTGCGGCGCTTCTGCCTCGTGACAAACCACCGCAGGGGCTTCGTGCGCGCGTGGCACGCCCATCGCCGCGAGGCAAAATACGTCACCGTCGTGAGCGGCGCCGCGGTGGTTGCGGCGGTGCCCATCGACGACTGGGACCGGCCCTCGAAGGAAGCCGAGGTCCACCGTTTCGTGCTCTCAGCCGCCAAGCCCGCGGTTCTCTTCATCCCCGTCGGCTACGCGAACGGCTTCATGTCACTCACTGAGGACGCACGGCTCGCCTTCTTCTCCACCGCGACCGTGGAAGAGAGTCAAGGAGACGATATTCGGTACGACGCCCGTCACTGGGACGTCTGGGCGGTGGAGGAACGATGAGGCCAAGGCCCACCGGGAGCAGGCCGTGACCGGCGTCGTCGTCCTCGGAGCGAGCGGCATGCTCGGCTCGATGGTCACCGATGTGCTCGCCGCGGACGAGAGTCTGAGCGTGGCGGGCACCGTCCGCTCGCAGGCGCTCGCCGAGATGTGCCGAGACAGGGCTCCGCAGGTCGAGTGGCGCCGGTTCGACGCCACCGCCGACGAGCGTTCATTGGCGGCCGCCCTCGACGGCGCCGATTGGGTGATCAACGCCATCGGGCTCACGAAGCCCTACGTCGACGACGACGACCCGTTCGAGGTGGAACGCGCAATCCACGTGAACGCCGGGTTTCCCTTCGCTCTTGCGCGCGCCGCGGAGGCCGCCGGCGCGCAGGTCGTCCAGATCGCCACGGACTGCGTGTACTCCGGCGCCGCCGGTGCCTACGTCGAGAGCTCGCCGCACGACGCCTTGGACGTCTACGGTAAGACCAAGAGCCTCGGGGAGGCGGCCCTGCCTGCCATGCACCTCCTGCGCTGCTCAATCATCGGCCCGGAGCCCAAGGCGCCGGCCTTCCTGCTCGAGTGGGTGCGCCGCCAGCCGGAGGGCGCTACCGTAACCGGCTTCACCGACCACCTGTGGAACGGGGTCACGACGCACGCCTTCGCGCGACTCTGCCGCGGGCTCGCGCGCGGCGGCGGCGAGCCCGGTCTGCAGCACGTGGTGCCAGCGGGTGACGTGACCAAGGCCGAACTCCTCGTCATGATCGCCCGGGCTTATGGCCGCAGCGACATCACGGTGGTCCCAGCGGAGGCACCGTATCCCGTCGACCGAACGTTGCGTACCGAGCACGCCGAGACGAACGCCGCCTTGTGGGCGGCGGCCGGCTACCCCGCGCCGCCCTCAGTCGCCGAGATGGTCGCCGAGACCGCACGGTGCAAGCCGCGTTTTACGGAGCTGATGCCGTGAAGATCATGACCATCCTCGGCACGCGCCCCGAGATCATCCGCCTATGTCTCGTCATCAGGCGGCTTGACGAGCTCTGCGATCAGGTGCTCGTCAACACCGGCCAGAACTACGACGCCAATCTCAGCGACGTCTTCTTCGCGGAGCTCGGAGTGCGAGCACCGGACCACGAGCTCGGTGCCCGCGGCAGCTTCGGCGAGCAGATCGGCACCATTCTCACCGGAGCTGAGCGTGTAATGCGCGCCGAGAAGCCCGACCGCTTCCTGGTGCTGGGCGATACCAACAGCAGCCTAGCGGCAATCATGGCCAAGCGGCTCCGCATCCCGGTGTACCACATGGAGGCCGGCAACCGCGGCTACGACGACCGCGTGCCGGAAGAAGTCAACCGCCGGATCATCGACCACTCGAGCACGATCCTCCTGCCCTACACGGAGCGCAGCAAAGAGAACCTGCTACGTGAAGGAATCGCCGCCGACCACATCTACGTGACCGGCAACCCCATTTTCGAAGTGCTCAACCACTTCGGCGCGGAGATCTCGGCCAGCGATGTGCACGCGCGGCTCGGTGTCGCGCCGCACGACTACTTCCTGGCCACGCTGCACCGGGCCGAGACTGTCGACCTCGACGACAGATTGATGTCGGTCGTCGAGGCCCTTCGAGCAATCCACGCCAAGTACGGTCTCCCGATCCTCTGGAGCGTGCACCCGCACACGCGCCGCCGGCTTACAGAGCTGGGCATTGACCCCGATCAGATCGAGGGTGTGAGTTGCCTCGAGCCGCTCGGTCTCTTCGCTTTCGTGGCGCTCGAGAAGGCCGCACGTGGCGTGCTCACGGACAGCGGCACGGTGCAGGAGGAGTGCTCCATCTTCGGCATACCCAGCGTGACGCTACGCGACGTCACCGAGCGTCCCGAGACCATCGAAGCCGGCTCCAACATGCTGGCCGGGGTACGCACTGACGACATCCTGCGGGCCGTCGCCGTAGTCCTCTCGTCGGAGCCCGCCTGGCAGCCGCCCGCCGGGTACCTTGACCGCGACGTCTCGGCGACGGTCGTCAAGATCATCCTCTCGGGTTCGCGTGACTGAACGGCGCACGCCGCGTGCGTTCGCGGCGCTCGCCCAGGTCGCCCGCGAGGCCACGTGTGCTCGCATGAGTGGGACAACCGCCGCCCACTACTGAGGACGTCTTGCTCGCTCTGGAGACGTAATCCACGCCACTAGCTTCGTGGGGCTTCCCTCGCCCGGCGCGCGCTTCCCAAGTGACGACGACGCTCCCGCTCGCGACTCAGCTCCCGAACGGCGGACGGCCAGCGTCGTGGTGCAGTAGCCGCCAGTGTGCCAACCAGAATACGCGCCCGACGAGCCTGAATGCGCATCCACTGTTCCGCAGGCGCCCAGAGGCGCAACACGTCCAGCGTGACCCTGATGTGGAAGGGAGCACGCCCGCGATAGAGCGACAGGAGATCGTAGGTCTGTGGCTCGGCGTCGAACGAGCCACAACCGCCCGGATCAAGACCATTGACCCCGGATGGCCGAGCGCCCAGCGCCCCCAGAAGGGCCCGCAGTCGTGGCTCGGTTGACACGCGAACGTGGAGGAACCCGCCCGCCCAGTTCAAGGCATCGGCGCCGCGTGATATGACGACGACGCCGTCGTCGATGTTTCGAAGACGAGCCTCTGGCACCCTCCTGCGAGTGCCCGACGGCGCCTCTGCCTCAGTCCGGCCTTGTTCGTCAAGAGACGACTCGAGTGCGACGACGCCCGCGTGGGGGGAGACGGAGGCGGCCCCGCCACCAGCGGGCGAGGCCACTCCTCTGAAGGCCTGGTAGAGAGCAAGGTATTTGGCCTGCTGCAGATCACTGGCCCTCCCACGAATGATGCATCGCTCGATGACGCGCCACGGGTCCGCGTCCTCGACTCTGAACAGAAGGTGCGGGATTTCGGCGACAGCTGCGACTGTCCGCCACATCAGGGCGAACTCCGCGTCCGCCACTGAGTGATTGACGCGCACGGAGGCACGCCTCAGGAGACGCAGGTCTAGCGCCAGCTCGACAGCGTCGGCATTGGATTGCAGCCACTCCACGATCCTCATGAGCAAGAGCGGATGCGAGCCGGCCGCGTACACGACCGCAGACGTATTCGCTGCGACCGCAATGGCGAGGCGTAATGCCTCCCGCCGCGACGAACGGTCGGCGGTCGCGAGGCTCGGCACTAGTGACGCCAGCTCGTGTTTGGCAAGGAGCTGTATCACCGCCCGAGCCGAATCGACATTCCCCGCGCCGGGAAATCGGACCGTATCCTGGCCGGGGTGAATGCGGGTAGTGCACGTGCGTTCGGGAATGAACACCGCCGCATGGGCTACGAGCAGACGGAGCCACATATCGTAGTCCTGCGCCCAGTCAAGGGCCGGATCGAAAGTCCCCACCTCTAGCCATGCGAGCCTGCTGACGCAGATGCTGTTGCCGTGAATGTAGTTCCTCAGCAACATCTGCAGGACTTGTCTCTCAGGCGGTGGAAACGCGAGTCCAAATGCGGGTTCATCAAGTAGACCCGTGGTCTGGTCGAGTTCGCGCGAATCGGTGAGAAAGAAGCGGCAGCTTGGCGTGACCTGAATCCACCGCCGATGAACCTCGAGCTTTCGCTCATCGAACAGATCATCCGAACTCAGCCAGCATATCCAGTCGCCGCGGGCTTCAAGCAGGGCCGTGTTCAACGCTGCGGCCGTGCCGGCGTTGGCCTGGCGCACAAGACGGAAGCGATGGTCACGCCGTGCGTAGTCTTCCAGAACCGATTGCGTGCCATCCGACGACCCGTCGTCAACGACCACAGCCTCCCAGTCGACCCATGTCTGTGCCAGCAGAGAGTCCAGCGCCTCGGCAACGAACCTCAGGTCGTTGTAGACGGGCACCAGCACGCTGAACAATGGCGAGCTCAAGTCGTCCGCGCCAAGAGGGCCTGATAGCGGCGATGGACGAGTGAGGAGAAGGCTGGTAGGCCAAAGGTCTCGGCTGCGACAGACTGGTTGGCCGACACGCTGCGCCCACGCTGGTCCGCGTCTCCTGCGATGGCAGCAAGGGCGCGCGAGACCGCCGAGGGGTCTTCCGGCGGGACGCACAGCATTTCAAGGCGTTCACCTGCCCACTCCTTCAGAGCCGCAACCGGGCCGCAGACGAGCGTCGCTCCAGAGCACAACGCCGCAAGAGGTCGCCAATCGAGGGAATCGCCGAGACTCAGCGACAGGCAGATCTCGGCCGGCAAGCTGCTGCCAGCCCACGCCCACTCGCGGCTGGTGTCAACTACTTCCACGTCGAGAGCGGTATCCGAACCAAGCAGACGCGCGACCAGTGCAACGTCGGGATCAGCCGTGTCGACGATCACCCTGAATCGCGAGAGCCTTCGTGCCGCGACCTGTAGTGCTCGCAAGGCCACGAACGGTCGATGCAGCCAGGAGCGCGTGCCGTCGACAACGATCGTCGGCCTTGAGCCCTCTGCCGAAGATGTTGCCGCCGGGGGCAACTGCGCCTGCTCAGGCACTGACCCGCAGAGCGGCTCGAAGAGGAATACTCGTATGGCAGGATCCTCGGCGAACACCATGCGCCGATCGGCCTCACGCTCCACAAGACAGCAGTCGCACACCCCGAGGGCGGCCGTGAGGTGTTCCTGCCAAACCGGATCGACTGCTGCGAGCCTCAGATCGTCGCTCCTGACGGACATGACAACGGGCGGAACAGGCGAGCGCATGTGAGACTGGCACTGCTGAACGACCCCGGCAGCCGTCCAAGGGTCGAGACAGTGCACTATGTCGGGGCGTTCGTGGACAATGGTCCTGGCGAGGCGGCGTGCTGTCCAGTCGGGACTCCGCGCTTCCAGGCGCGGCATGACCAAGCGATCGAGCATGCGTCCATACGGCGCCCGCGCCGTCTCAAGCATCATCCTTCGGCTCTCCGCTCGCGCGCGCAGGCTCAGCGGCGACCGTATGGGCACGCCAACAGGCACAAGTGGAGCGTGCAACGCGGTCGTGGCGAAGAGCGTTGCGTCGATGCCAGAGAGCACCAAGGACCTGAGCCACTGGCCGGTCACGAAGTCGTCAGGCTTGGCCACCACTAGCACTCGCAAGGGTGGCCCCCGCGCCTGCGAAGATCGAGCCCACGATACATCTCGATGACCTGCGCTTGGACGACTGACCATTCTGCCCGCGACGCAATGGTGGCGGCATTGTCGATTGCTGCCGTGTCGACAAGCGCGTCATCGGTCAGGGCTCGCCTCAGAGCCTCCGCAACTTGCTCTGGGTCATCGGGATCGACCAGCAGGGCCGAAACGCCGTCTTCTACCCACTCATCCGCGCACGCAGTGCCCGACTGGATCGGAAACGAACCCATGGCCATGGCCTCAAGCATGGAGGTACTTATTGCGTCGCCGATGCTGAGGCCAATGGACACCCGAGAGCGACCATGACATGAAAGGATGACGGAGTGCAGAGACTGCTCAACGATGCTCCATCGGAGCCCCAGTGACGTCGCTCGCTCAACTGCAGCCATCCGTACCTCAGGACTCGCTGAGTAGACCAGCAACTCGTAGCCATCGAGAACGTCTGCGGCCAACTGCAACCCCCGCAGTGCGACCAGGGCTCGGCCGGCCCAATTGTTGTAGCCCTTCAGCGTGATCGCGCGCCTCGAGGATGTTGCGCCGACCTCCCGATACGCCGCGATGCCGTCAGCGTGCAGCCCGCCGGCATTGGGCAGAACCGGAAGCGCCTCGCCCCGAAGACCGAATTCTCTCGCCATCAGTACATCTCTGTGGCATTCAGCGGAGTAGTAGTCGCACGTCTCAAGCACGCCGCGAATTCGCAGGGCGTGCTCGGGCAGTCGTCCGAAGACCTGGATGTCACTCCCCCAGTTTGTGGCGATCCACGTTGGGAAGCTAGCGCCGGCATGCCGCCGGGCCGCGAGCGCCAGATAGCCTGCATGTTGAAGCTCCAGCGACTGGATCAGATCGGGCTGCAGCCGTCGGATCACGCTCGCCAACCGGCGCGCGCGGGCGTCCAACCTCGGCAGAAGGCGCTCCACCGCCCGCTCTCCTCTGGCCAGGCGGCGCCGCGCCTGTGGGATCCCAGCTAGCGACCCCGCAGCACCCAGAGCGTACGCCAGATCGTGGTAGGGGTCGTGCAACGTGATGCCCCGGAGGTCGGGGTGCGGTGTGACGGCATCAACGGGAAAGAGGTGCAGATCCCAGCCCAAGTCGGCGAGCTGCGCAGTCCAGCGGGCTGTGTGAACACTGTCGGACATGGCGACAAACAAGATGCGCATCTATGGGGCCCTGCCACCAGGATTGCGACGGCCGACAATACCGACGACAAGCCGACGGAGTTCGTCACGTTGTTGTTGACGGTGGGCTCGCCGGCGGGTCCTCCGCCACTCCTCGGCAGCCTCGTTCTTGTCAGCAGATGAGCGGAACAGCCAAGCCTCGATTTCGTCGGGGATATCAACCCCATCAAGTAGTCCCAGCGCACGGTACTCACGCATGAGTCGGGCGGGCGCGGGCACGAGGCTGTCGTAGCGGCCCTGCCTGAGACGGACCACGTCGTCCTCAGCTGCCACACGCGGATCACCGCCCTCGCTGAGACCCAATCCGTCCTGAAAGTAGACACCACCCACGGCCTCGGCTCGAGTCAAGGGGCCCGCGGCCGCTGCGCGCGCACACCAGTCAAAATCGCCGGCGATGCGGAAGCGCTCATCGAAATCGCCGATGTCGTCGAACAGATTCCTCGCCGCGACAAAGAACGGACCAGCTAGCATCTCGTCCTGGAACTTGTCATGAGAATATGAGGGCACGGGGCAGTGTGTCACTGAGAAGTTCCAGCCGAGACGGAAAGGCCATCGCGTCTCCAGGCGTACGTACGGGAAATATGCGAGCCGCGCGCCACCGTCGATGAGGCGTATCCCCTCGATCGCCGCTTGAGCATTGCGAGTATCGTCGCAGTTCCAGAACCCAACGCAGCGGCTGTTAGTCGCGTGCACGCCTCGGTTCCACGACGCGTAGAGGGGCTCCCGGCCGCCAACGAGCACACGGGCGCGCCCCGCCCCGGCAGCTGCGACTCGTACCTCAAAGTCAACCAGCCACCGCCGCTCAAGAAACGACGGCTCGTTGGCGACAACCACTACCTCGGCACTCACGCCGTGCTGATCGAGAAGAGCTAGGTGGCGGAGAGCCGCCTCCGTGAACCGAGGCAGAAACCGGGCGGACCTGTAGAGTGACGTCACGTACGCGAGGTCGACGCGCTGATCCCCCGAGGAGACGCTTGAGCCATTCATGTGAGACTCACGATCGCATCGATGCAGCTGCATCTCCTAGTAACGGCCCCGAGGCCAGGAAATCGAAGCAAGGTTCACAATGTAGACCCCGTCGCTGTCATGGCCGCAGTGGGGGTTGATGCCTCGAACTCCCATAGAATCGACGATCCCAGCATCGAACACGGTCGTGACTCGCGCCCCGGCTGCGTATGCCCGCTCGAATGCCCCTCTTCTAACGTCGAGAGGGGAAATGCTCGAGACTCCGCTCGACTGCGTCTCAGCATAGCACGGTTGGCGAAGTGGTCTGCCTGTGACGGAAGCACGCCGGACAGTCCAGACCCAGTCAGATGGCGCCGAGTCGCGTAGAGCGATATGACGATCGAGATGTCCATGTCCCGCTCACGCGATTCTCTGAGTTCAGAGCCCGCTGGCGAGCCTGCCGAGTTCACGCTGGAGTCTAGCGGGATTGGAAGCAGCCGCGGCAACCGCTGGGAACCCCGTCGCATACGCAACTAGTGCCACTGGGAACAGCGAAAGCGCCGGCCACCAGAAGTATCCGAGCCCCGTGAAAGTGCCCGCAAAGGAGAACACGGTGACCAGTACGCCCGTGAGCAGGAGCGTATCGCTCTCAGCCGAACCCCCTTTGCTCAAGAACCCTCCCACCCCCCAGATGATCGCGAGCACGAGCGGCATCGCCAGGACGGCGACACCTGCCCACCCCGTGCGATAGACGACGCGAATCCAGTCGCTGTCGTAGCTGTTGTAGATGCGGTAGGGCTGGGTTGCCGCAGACGTGGCTGGGTCGAAGAGGCCGGCGCCAAGAAGATGGTCGACTCGCGCACTAGGCTGCTGAGCTCGTCCGAAGTCCTTGATGCGTGACTGTAGATTGGGGTCGGAGAGCGCTTGACCGGCCTGGTCAATCTTGCCGAAGCGAACCCCAAGGTATCCGTATTGTGCCGGCACGAGAACGGGACCGCCTACGAGAAAGATCCCAAGTAACGCAACGCCCGCAACAGCAACAACGAGGGCACTGGCGCGTCGACCCTGGTGAATCGCTTGGAGAATCACCGCCAACACGACGATCGCCGCGAGCTCCACAATGGTTGAACGACTGTAGGTCAGCAGCGTTCCAGTGGCTAGCACCGCCAGCGCAGCGAACACCCAGGCGTTTCCCTTCGGCCGTGAGAGATAGTGGGCCCACGCCAACCCAGTCCAGATCGGGAAGGTAGTGAAATCGCGGATGATCGTAGTGCCTGAAAATGCCGTGACCAGGAACTTGGGGTACGGATAGACGGGCAGTCTCAGGGCTTGGGCGATGTACAGCGCCATGAGGCTCGTGGTAAGGAGACTCAGCGCGCTCACGTACTGCGCGATCTCGTGCGCGGTGAAGCGCCGCAGCACGTCCAGCGTCAGAAAGAAGCCCAGGGGTATGTAGAACCAGTCGCGCGTCGACGCAATGAGCACTGGGTGGAAGCTGGTGGCATTCGTGAGCGCCAGCGCCAGTTCAAGCGCAAGGAAGAAAGCAACACACACGCCGAGGACCATCCATCTTGAAGACAGGCGCGTGCGCAGAATCGGGCGACGTCGGCGTGCATACACCCACCCCAGCACGAGGGCCGCAAACAGCACATCCCCTGTTGTCATCGACACCGAGGCCACTTGGCGCACGGTTTGATCAGGCACGATGTTGATGTATGTGCTTCGACCAAGACCAAGGAATGCCGCCCCGCCGGCCAGAAAGAGGGGGTTCTTGTGCGACCGCACCAACAGAAATACGATCAACGCGACCACGGCTGCAAGCGACAACGCTGCCATCTACTCAGCTCCCGACGGATCGGCTACCGGCACGAACCCGTCGCCGCAAGCTGAAGAGTCGCCAGTTCCACCTATGGCCCAGAGCCTAACGAACAGCGCGTCACCGTAGACGGGTAGGGCGTCGGCCGGTCGCACGTACTGATCAACGATCCCCATAAACGCGAAGCCGCTATCGTCCAGTAGTCCTGAGATCTCCTGAATCGTTGCTTGACCGTCATACAGTGGCAGGTAACTCACTTCCACCAGCACAGCATTGGCACTCTGAAGAAACCGACGCCCGCCTTTCAACACCTCCGCTTCAGCGCCCTGCACGTCGATCTTGATCAAGAGCCCCCCGCGAACCGTGATATCGTCAAGGAAGGAATCGAGCCGCCTGAGGGTGACTTTCTCGGATGTGATCTCACTCGTGAACGGGAAGAGCTCCTTGTGGGCCTGCCCCATGGGGAGCAGCGAGGATGATGGTGAGAACTCGCTGCGATGGAACATCACCTCACCATCGGCCTTCCCCAGAGCCACATTGAACGCCGTGAAACCAGGCGTGCCCGCCATGTTTCGCTGCAACTCCCCGAAGCAGTGTCGCAATGGCTCAAATGAGTAGATCAGGGAATCTGGTCGAACTTCCCCGAAATGCCGCGCGAATTGCCCAGTGTTGGCCCCGACATCGATAAGCGTGCCGATGCCGAGCGTCTCAAGCCATCGCCAACGCTCCCTGCTGAGGCGTGCAGCCTCTTCCCGCTGCTTGGCGATGCTGGCCACGTTGTAGCCGGCTCGCTGAAACACACGCCAGAGCGCATGTCTCAGGTTGCTGCCGAACCAGCTCATAGCGGTCCTTCCTAACGTTCAGTTTCCACTTCGGGCGGGGACGAACTGAAGGGTGATGAGAGCCTCGCCGCCTCGTAGAGGAAGCCACGCGGCTCAAGGTTGCATTCAGCAAGCCACCTCTCGGCTTCCTCGAACACTTTGTACCAGTCGCCCGGGCCATGCGAGGTGCTCAACATCTTAGGTACGGGCTCGTCGATTGTGGGAACAGCAGTCTGCGTGAGCCTGCGGCGAAGGCGGCCGGCCGCTGACCGAAGACGACGATGGTACGGCTGTGGTGCGGCCGCCTCCGGCATCCGCGGACGGACTGTCCGCGTTCCTTCGTGCGCCGCCATGTACGCGGCTTCTTCTGCGAGCCTGGTCTTCTGCGCGATGCCGTTGCTCTGGTCATGACCGATTCTCAAATAGTCGCAGCCCAGATGCCAGGCAAGCCTACATGGACCCTGCGTGATGCGGAGCGCAAACTCCATGTCAACGCGTACAAAGGCGGGGTTGAACAAGCCGACCAATGGAAGCGAGTCTCGCCGAATCATCAGTCCGAGGCCACAGAACCCGAAGCAAGAATGGTCGTGCTGCCAGCGAAGAAACAGTTGTTCGTAGTCGAAGCGCGCGAAAGGATCGGAGAGCGCCCAGTCCGTTCCTCCACCATTGGACCCGAGAACGTCAACTTCTTCGTGCTCCAACATGAAGTCTTTGCATGCCTCAATCCCCTTCCAGTAGTACGCATCGTCGTCGCTCATCACCTTGATCAGACGGCCCTTGGCCTGCACAATCCCTCTATTCAGCCCATGAGCCTCGCCGTGATCTGGCTGAGACGAGAAGTGCTGGATGAGACCACGCTCAAGCAGATCTGACAAGTACCCGGCAGTGCCGTCCGTGCTGGCGCCATCAACAACGAGAATCTCCTCGTCGTCGCTTCGGTGTTCAATCAACCGAGACAGCACCACTCGCAACAGGGGAAGTCTGTTGCGAGTGGTCATGACGTAGCTGAGACTGGGATCATTCATGGCGCTCCAAAGTAACTCATCACGCGTACGACGGGCGAAAGACGGATGTCAAGTCTACCAGAGCCCTCGCGCACTACGTTCCCGACGGGCTGATGGGGCTACAGAGGCTGGGCAACAGCCGATTCGCCGGAGGGTGTGATCTTGGACAACGCGAATCGCCTCTTCATCTTGAGGAAGGGCGTTTCGAAGAACCGCCATGAGACAGCTGCAATCGAGATCGTGAGCGCGATCTTGAACGCGTCAAGGCCAGCCACCCCGATGCCAGTCGCCGGATACACGTTCAACCGGTCGAGGAGAGCGTCCACAACGTAGTAGATTGGCAGATGATAGAGATAGACGCCGTATGAAATGCGTCCCACGTAACGCAAGGCCCCGTTGTCCAGCACCCTGCAGACTAGCGAACCCTCAATGGCGCTCAACGCCACGACGCCACCGAATCCAAGCGCCATCGGACTGAACATCAGCCAGCCACCCGGGCGCATGAGCCACCCAGGCGCATACCAGAACGCCTCCATCCCGATGGAAAGCGCGAGCGCAAGGGCACCGGCAAATCCAACGACCGTGGCAACGGTGGCGGCGCAGGTGAACCGGCTCCACTGCTTGGCTGGATACCCGTCGAGGATGAGCGCGATTGCCGCTCCTGCCGAAAGGGCGTCAACTTGCGTCGGCAAGGCCGTGAAAGCCAGAAAGGGTCGATCGATGCTTACGGCAAGATAGCGGGACAAAGGGGCGACGACGAACATCGCGGCGACGAACATCCACAACCGCCGCCTGGACAGAAGCAGTATCAGAAAGGGCCAAATCAGGTAGAACTGCTCTTCGACCGCGAGAGACCATGTGTGGCCGAACGCTGCTGGAAACTGCACTCGCCAGCTCGACCATCCGAGCAGGTAGTTCTGAACGTAGACGACGTAGTACGATCCATCCTTTGCCGCCTGGTGCGTGAGCAGGGCAAAGGCCACCACCACGGCGAGAGTTGCGTAGTAGATCGGCCAGATGCGCAGACCCCTGCGCGCGTAGAAGGTTCGGAAGTAGCCCTGAGCCCCTCGGGCCTGCGTTCCGCAGCTAGTCGCCCTTCTGGCCCACGTCCCGACACAAAACCCCTGCTCAGAGGCTTTTGGCCTGGTCAGAATCGCGAAAAGGCATAGATACACGCTTAGGGTTAAACTAC
>Ga0209744_1000438_pt1 | contig 13831 bp, 12 predicted proteins | sample BarGraNGADG00311_2_FD_184494 | JGI IMG/M metagenome (GOLD analysis project Ga0209744, IMG submission 184494) | Arctic peat soil microbial communities from Barrow, Alaska - Barrow Graham LP Ref core NGADG0004-311 (SPAdes) (version 2) | ecosystem: Environmental > Terrestrial > Soil > Wetlands >... | reverse complement strand
CGACGAGATGCGCCACGGCGCCTGGGCGTCGAGCTACCTGGTCGGCCTCGGCAAGCCGCAGGCCGCCGACGTCCCGGCCGACTACGTCGCTCTGCCGCGGACGCCGGCCGACGCCCGCAGCGGGGCGGCCGACTACGAGCGGAAGGCCGCTGCGACGTACGAACGGCTGACGCCGACGGTCGCGAACGCTCTCATGAAGGACGACTTCGCCCGCGCCACCTTCCAGCACGACTACCACCGCTTCGTCCTGGACCACATGGGCGACGGGTCCCCCTCATAGCGAAGTGACCGTCGTGCTGCCCTCGGCCTTCGCGGACCGAAGGTCTACAAGTAGTCCCAGACGTCGTCGATCCCCGCTTCGGCCGCCGGGATGCACTCGTCGATCGATCGCGCCCAGCTGGCTGTCGCCGGGTCCACCACGCGCAGGTCGAGGATCTGAGGCTCCTCCAGCCAGCGGCCCGTCCCGTCGACCAGGACCTTCACGCGCGGGCGCAGCAGGTCGTCCCGGTTCACGCGGTACACCACCGCGACCGACTCGTCGTCCATCCGCACGACCGCACCCATCGGGAAGATGCCGAGCATCGCGACGAACGCCTTCGTCAGGGCCGGGTCGTACGCCTTGCCGCGTCCCTGCATGAGCACCGCGAGCGCCTTGTCCGGGCGGATCTCTCGGCGGAAGGGCCGGGAGGTCGTCATCGCGTCGTACGCGTCGCAGAGCGCGACCACCTTCGAGAACAGGTGCTGCTCGGTGGCGCCGCGAGGCGCGGGGTACCCCTGCATGTCGTGGCGCTGGTGATGCTCGTACGCGACGATCATCGGCATCTGGTCGACGAGCTGGATCCGCTTGAGTAGGTCGGCGCCTTCGGACGCATGGCTCTTGATGATCTGCCACTCGTCGGCTGACAACGGGCTCTTCTTGTTGAGGATGTCGCCCGGGACCCGCACCTTGCCGAGGTCGTAGAGCAGCGCCGACAGCCCCAGCGAGTGCAGTGAGTCCTCGTCGAGTCCCAGCTGCGCCCCCAGCGACAGCGACAGGATGCACACGTTGATCGAGTGGTTCAGCGTGTAGTCGTCGTGGCTCTTGATGGCGGTGAGTCCCAGGACCGCGGCGGGATCGGCGAGGAGGTTGCTGAGCAGCGAGTTCACGAGCTTCTGCAGCGGCTCGACCTCGAAGACCTTGCCGAGCTTCACCTGCGTCTCCGTGTCGCGCATCACGTGCATGCCGGCGTCGTAGTCCGCCCGCACACGGGCCTTCTTCTCGGTCGTGCCCGCGGTCGCCGTCTCGTCCAGGGTCGTGGTCTCCGAGACGTGGACCGCGTTCGCGCCGCGAGCTTCGAGGAAGGCGGCCGCCTCGGCGATATCGTGCACGCCGTCCGACGCGAGCAGCTCGATGAACGCCTTCGCGTCCGCCTCGCCGAAGCTCTCCGCGAGCGTGAGTGCCGAGATGCCTCGCGCGAGCAGCTCGTCGATGAGCTTCCGGTACGTGACGCTCTCCTCCGGCAGGACGTGGTCCTCGACGAAGAGCGTGCCTTTGTAGACATTGACCGTGATCGACTCGAATCCCATCGCCACGACGCCGGCGACGGCGCTGACGAGCTCGTCGATCGACTGTGCGACCAGCGGGTGTGCCGCGGGGTACAGCGCAGCGTTGGTCTGCGCGACCGCGAGCGCCCTCACCAGCTCCCGAGCGCGCTCGAGCTTCTTGACGCTCGCGAACGTGGTCCGTTTCGCCGACGCGGTCGATTCGGCCATCTCCTCGGGCGTCTCGAGCCGGTCGGTGTCCTGTATGTCTGCCGTCACGTCCTACTCTCCTCCGTCCGGAGCCTGTGAGAGACCTGCGAGCGCGCGCCGCGCGAGGAACTGCAACTCCCGGTTCTTCCTCCCGAGAACGAACCGCCGGCCGGCCATGCGCCTCAACGTGGGAACCGCGGCCGGCGCCCCGAGCGCCTCCAGGCTCTCGATGAGCTCCTTCTTGAGAACGTAGTTCCTCTCGAACAGATAGTAGCCCTGTAGGATCTTCAGCATAGCCGGAATCGCCGAGCAGGCGTGACCCCGGCCGATCTCGTGCGCGGCGACGCGACGGGTCTCGGGGTCCCAGTGGTTGAGCGCCCCGACCAGGAGCCGCTCGGCTTCCGAGCCGCCCATGCCGGCGAGGGCGACGAGGCACGCGCGCCTCACCTCGAAGTCCAGATGCTCCATCGCCTGCCTCAGCACGGGCACCGACCGCTTGTCGCCGATTGACACGAGCACGCCGATGAGCTCTTTGGCCGTCTTACTGTCGGCACCACGGATCTGGCGGCTCGCCGCCGCCGTCACGACGTCTCCCATCGCGCGGAGCACTTGCTGGAGCCTCGGTCGCAGACCGATGTCGGCCCCGAGGTAGAAGGCGATGAAGGTCTCCGCGCCGAGCGGGCCCGCCGCGCTGAGGATCGCGGCGACGAGGTCCGGGTCGGCGCCGGTGGACAGTGACGAGATGCACGCCCGCAGGAGGTCGGTATCGGCGAGCTCGAGGCGCGCACGAGATGCCGGCTGTGAGAGCACGACGTCGCCGGAGAGCGAGCCGAGGAACGTCAACGCGGCGCGGACCTCGGCGTAGGCGCCCGCGCGCACCGCCGGCCCGAGGGCGTCCCCCACGGCCTGCACGGCGTCCTCGCTGTGTCGCTGCGCCGCCAGCTCGACCGTCGTGGACAGAGCCTTGCCTGCCGCGAGCGCGCGGGGGCTTCGAGCGATCTGGCGTTCCAGGTCGGAGGACTCGGACTCGTCCTCCTCGGCTACCTCGGCCGCCATGCCGCGCACGTCCGCTTCTGGAGAGACGCCGCGTGCGGACTCCGTCTGCGCCGAGGGCGCGAGCAGCAGCATCACAGCTCTGAGCGCCTCGGGCGGCAGCTTCAGGCCGGACATGAGATCGTCGGCTGTCCCGCCGGCCATCCCCGCGGCCAGCGTCAGCAGCCGGGCGAGGGCGGCGGGCCTCATCTTGGAGAGGACGTCGAGCATGCCCGCCATCGGCTTGCCGGTCGAGTCCGTCGCGAACGCCGCCGCGAGCGCGCGCGTCCGCGTCGCCTCGTCGAGACGCATGAGCGCCTCGCCCAGGCGGTGGGCGACGAGTTCGCGGGCGGCCTCCTCGAGCGAGCCGACCGCGCCGGCGATCTCGTCGCGGCCCTCACCGGCCGCGGCCGACTCCTGCCAGGTGGCCGCCGCGGCCACGACGCGCTGCGCGACCTCTTCGAGCGGGGCGGTCGCGAGGTCGATGCCCTCGAGACCCTCCTCCATCGAGGCGCGCAGCGTGACCTCGATGACGGCGACGTGCGACACCCCGGCCTGCTTCAGGACCGCGCGCAGCCCGCCGGCGTCCTTCGTCTCGTGCAGGTCGCCGGCCACGCACCCCAGGAACGTCATCACTTCCCCCGTGGTGAGACCGGGCGCGAGGATGAGCTTGCCGACCTGATGGGCGTAGAGCGCCTCCGCGAAGGCGACGACGTTGCCCTGACCCTCGGCCAGCGGCGCCTCCCCCCAGGTGAACCCGTTGGGCTCGACCGTCAGTTGCAGCGTGCTGCCGTCGGCGAAGGCCTCCTGGGCCGCGGCGATGAAGCGCTCGATGGCCTGGCCCGGCAGCAGGCTGGTGGGCGGGTAGAGACGCACGGCGTTCGCCGCTACGGCGAGCATCCGCACGACCTCGTCCGCACGAGACTGCTCCTGTCTCGCCATCCGCCCTCCAGTCCGCATAGAAACCCCTTCGTATGTGTCCATATCGGCAGATGCCGACCGTGTCTTCACGCCCGCCGGGCGTGAAGAGAACGATGTATCGTGCACAGCCGAGGACGCCGATACTACACATCGAAGGTCCGCACCGAGGGATGGACGCGAGCTTGCCGCTGCGCACCGATGCCTACTACCGCAATCTTGCCCAGGACGCCCTGCGCAAGGCCGACGCCCTCGAACCGCCTGTCGCCGTCGAGGCCGTCGCCGCGGCGTTCGGCGTGCCGATGTACGTCACGCAGCTGCCGCCGTGGTTCTCTGGCGCCATCATCTACGAGGACGGCATGCCGGTCATCCTGCTCAACGAGGCGATCGGCGGGATCGGGCGGCGGCGCGCTCTCGGCCACATGCTGGGGCACATCATGGTCGTACTGGACGAGTTCGGCACCGGCTACCCGCGCATCAACCCCGACCACAGGATCGCCGACGTCATCTCCGAGGAGATGACGCTGCCCACCTTCATGGTCGACGAGCAGGCGAAGAAATGGTTCAACGACTACCGCTACCTCGCGCGCCTCTTCGGCGTGTCGGAGCCCGAGATGCTCGAGAAGATGCGGACCATGGGCCTCATCAAGACGCACGGCATGCTCTGGGACTACTGACGCCCGACGCCGCCGCAGGCCGCTCACGTGCGAGAAACGCTATGATGCTCAAGAGGGCGAGCGGCCGCTGTGCGCGGCCTTACGGGAGGGCTTTGACGTGCGCGCGAGCTTCGCGGTCGGTGTCGACGTCGGGGGGACGAAGATCTCCGCCGGGCTCGTCGAGCGCAAGGGGCGCATCGTGCGCGACACGGTGACGACCACCCCGGCCGAGAAGTACGCGATCGTCGACGCGATCATAGAGGCCGTGCTCGAGGTCGTCCGCGGCACGCACCCCTCCGAGCTCGCGGGCGCGGGCGTCGGGCTGCCCGCACAGATCGATTTCCGCCGCCAGACGGTGGAGTGGTGTACGAACCTGCCGCTGGCCGGCGTCGACGTCCACTCGCTCGTGCAGTCGCGCGTGAACCTTCCCGTCGTGATCGACAACGACGGCGAGGTCGCGGTGATCGGCGAGGAGCGCCATGGGGCGGCGAAGGGCGCGCGCGACTTCGTGATGGTGACCGTCGGGACCGGCATCGGCGGCGGGCTCTTCCTCGGCGGCAGGCCGTACCGCGGCCACCGGGGCTTCGGCGGCGAGATCGGCCACATGCTCGCCGACGTCGACGGCATCGAGTGTCCGTGCGGTGCGTACGGCCATCTCGAGGCGTACGCATCGCGATCGGCGCTCGTGCGCGACGCGCGGGCGGCCGCCGGGATGTTCAAGGGCGCGGCCATCAAGCGGCTGGCGCACGACGACCTCGACGCGATCGACGACGACACGGTCATCGCGGCGGCGCGGGAGGGCGACGAGGTCGCCCTCGAGCTGCTGGACCGCGCGACGTTCGTCTTCGGCAGGGCCATGGTCGGCATCGTGAACCTGCTCGACCCCGAGCTGATCGTCATCGGCGGCGGCCTCGGCGAGAAATGGCCCGGCTACCTGGACGCGACCCGCGCGGCCATCGACCGCGAGGCGCTCGCGGGCCGGGCGGACGTGCAGGTGGTGCCCGCGGCTCTCGGGAACGAAGCCGGCATCGTCGGCGCCGCGGCCCTCGCGTTCGACGAGTACGATTCACGGGAAGAATCGCGCCTGTAACCACAGCTGGTCATTGAAGGAGTCCCGATGGCGGACAGTCCCGCTCGCGTCCTATTCGCACCCATGCGGACGAAAGGCAAGCGCAGTCTCGTGACGCGTGCCGGTGCCCTGCTCGACCGCGCAGGCCTGAGCGACGCCATCGAGGCCGACGACCTCGTCGCCGTGAAGCTGCACTTCGGCGAGCAGGGCAACACGGGCTTCGTGCAGCCGGTCTTCGTGCGTGAGATCGTCGCTCGGATCAAGGCGGCCGGCGGCAAACCGTTCCTTACGGACGCGAACACGCTCTACCGCGGTCAGCGCAGCAACGCTGTCGACCACCTCGAGTGCGCCATCCACAACGGCTTCGGCTACGCGACCGTCGAGGCGCCGGTCGTCATAGCCGACGGCATCGATGGGCGGGACGGCGTCGACGTGCCCATCGCCGGCAGACACTTCGACTGCGTGCGCATCGGCGCGGCCGCCGCCCACGCGGACGCCATGGTGGTCGTCACGCACTTCAAGGGCCACGAGGCGACCGGCTTCGGCGGCGCGCTCAAGAACGTGGGCATGGGGCTGGGCACCCGCTCGGCGAAGCAGCGGATGCACGCGGACTTCCGCCCGCTCGTGACGGAGGCGAAGTGCACGGCGTGCGGCCGGTGCGTGCGATGGTGCCCGACACAGGCGATACTGCTCAAGGACAAGCACGCGGTCATCGATTACGAGACGTGCTACGGGTGCGGCGAGTGCGTCGCGAGCTGCCCGAGCGGCGCGATCGGCGTGCAGTTCCAGGCGGATGCGACGAAGCTGCAGGAGAAGATCGTCGAGCAGTTCGCGGGTGCTGTCGCGGGCAAGGACGGCAAGGTCGTCTACGTGTCGTTCCTCACGAACATGTCGCCCGACTGCGATTGCTGGAACTTCTCGGACGCGGCCGTGGTTCCGGACCTCGGCGTCCTCGCCTCGACGGATCCTGTCGCGATCGACGCGGCGGCCGTGGACCTCGTGAACGCGGCGGCGGGACTGCCCGGGTCGCGAGGCGAGGGTCTGGCCCCCGGCGCGGACAAGTTCCGTGAGGTCACCGGTGTGGACGGCGACCCGATCCTGGCGTACGCGGAGGAGATGGGGCTCGGAACCCGAAGGTACGACCTGGAGACACTCGAGCAGTAGCGGCGAAAAGCGTCGCCCGAGGCGGGGAGGCTCTCACGTGGACCACTTCGAGATCGTCAAGCGTGCCTGGCGCATCACCTGGCGCTACAGGATCCTCTGGGTGTTCGGGCTGTTCGCCGCGGCTGCGGGAGGCGGCGGCGGACTGCGCGGAACCTTCGGCAACAACTTCACGTCGCGCGGCGGCACGGGGGCCGTCCCCGACGCCGTCCGCAGCTGGGTCGTCGCGAACCTGCCGTTCATCATCCTGGCCGCCGCCGCGCTCTTCCTGATCGGCATCGCGTTCTGGATGGTCTCGATCGCGGCGCGCGGCGGGCTGGTCTACCTCGTGAACGAGGCAGCCGAGGAGCGCCCCGTTCGCGCGCGTCCGGGCTGGGCCGTCGGCTTCCATTTCTGGGGGCGCACCTTCCTCATCTCGCTGCTGCTGGCGTTGCCGATCATCGCGATCGCCATGGTCGTGGGCATCTTCGTGGCCATCGCTGTCGTGGGCGCCAGCGCGGGCGGCGCCGCGGCGGTCAGCGGCTTCCTCTTCCTCGGCATCTGCGGTGTCGTCGCGGCGGCGCTGGTGATCCTCATCCCGCTCAGCATCCTGATCGGCATCCTCGACCAGATCGGGCTGCGGCACGGCGTGCTCGACGACATGCCCGCAGTCGACGCGATCAAGGCCGCCTGGTGGGACGTCCGGCACCGCTTCAGCGGCGTGGCCGTCATGTGGGTGCTGCTGTTCGCCATCGCCCTCGGCTACGGGGTGGTCATCGCCATCGTTGCGGTGGCGTTGTTCGTGCCCGCCCTCGCTCTCGCGGCATTCCATGTGTGGGCCGCCGCGGCGCTGCTGTTCCTGGTCGCTGTCGTGGTGCTGCTGCTGCCGTCCGCGATCTTCAACACGCTCTACTCGTCCGCGTGGACGCTCTTCTTCCGGCGTCTGACCGGCCGAGAAGCCGCGCAGACCCTGCCTGTGCACGCGGCGCCCGCCGGGTACACGCCTCCGCCCCCGCCGGGCGCGTCCGCCGCTCCGGAGTCCCCCGTGATGCCCGCGCCGCCCGCGATGCCGGAGGCCCCGGCGCCTGAGCCGCCCGCGCCCGAGACCCCGTCGCCCGCCGGTGATCAGCCTGCCGGGTAGGGCGCCGCAGTGACCGGCCGCCTCCTGGTCTGCGCGACGCCGATCGGCAATCTCGGCGACGTGACGCAGCGCGTGCTCGACGCGCTGCGGACCGCCGACGTCGTCGAGGCCGAGGACACGCGTGTCACGCGCAAGCTGCTGTCGCACTTCGGCATCCATACGCCGATGGAGGCGTATCACGCGAAGAACCTCGCGGCACGCACGCCGGCGGTGGTGGAGCGGATCGCGTGCGGGGAGACCGTCGCCCTCGTGTCGGACGCGGGTATGCCGGGCATCTCCGACCCGGGCGCGGCGCTGGTCGCGGCGTGCGTCGACGCCGGTCTGCCCGTCGAGGTGCTGCCCGGCCCTTCGGCCATCGTCACTGCGCTCGTCGCGAGCGGACTGCCGACGCACGCGTTCTACTTCGGAGGGTTCCTGCCGCGCAAGACCGGCGATCGCCGGCGCGCGCTCGAGAAGCTCGCCTCGCTCGACGCGACGCTGGTCTTCTACGAGTCGCCGCGCCGCGCCGCCGCGACCCTGACGGACATCGCCGCCGTGATGTCCGGCCGCCGCGCCGTCCTGGCCCGGGAGCTCACGAAGCTGTTCGAGGAGGTCCTGCGCGCGCCGGTGGACGAGCTAACGGAGATCGTCTCGGCTCGCGAGCTCAAAGGCGAGGTCGTCCTGCTCGTCGGTCCCCCCGAGCGCACGAAGGCTCCAGTCGAACTGGAGCCTGAGGAGATACGCCGGGCCGTCGCTGAACTGATGGCGACCGGTCTGAGCAGGAAAGACGCCGTGCGCACCGTTGCCGAGGAGACCGGCATGGCACGCAACGCGGTCTACGGGATCACCCTTCGGGGGCAGCAGTAGCGGAGTGGAGCGCGGTCACTTGCGCGTCTTGATCTCCTCGACGCACGTCGAGCAGATGGGGCGCCCCTTGAACTCGGAGACGTCGTCGGGCTTGCCGCACAGAACGCACGCGTCACGATGTTTCTCGAGGATGATCTTGTCGTCCTCGACGAAGATCGCCATCGGGTCCTTCACGTTGATCCCGAGCGAGCGCCGCAGCTCCATCGGGATCACGATCCTCCCGAGGTCGTCCACGCGCCTCACGATACCGGTGTCGTTCATCGCGCGCCTCTTCCCGGTGTTTCGAAACTTGCCTGGACGGTTGACATATCATAGGGACAGTCCGCCTGAGCACTTCCATGAATGCCCAAGACCGGGGGTCCCGTAACAGATGCCGAGACCGTTCTACATCACCACTCCGATCTACTACGTGAACTCCGTCCCGCACCTCGGGACCGCCTATACGACGATCGCCGCGGACGCACTCGCGCGCTACCACCGGATGCTCGGCGACGACGTACGCTTCCTCACCGGCCTCGACGAGCACGGCCAGAAGGTCGCACAGGCCGCAGCTGAGGCGGGCGTGAGCCCGCAGGAGTGGGTCGACGCGATCGCGCCGAAGTTCCTCGAGACGTGGCGGATGCTCGGTATCAGCAACGACGATTTCGTGCGCACCACCGAGCCGCGGCACGAGCGCGGGGCGCAGCGGTTCCTCCAGCAGGCGTACGACAACGGCTACATCTACCGGGGCCACTACGAGGGCTGGTACTGCGTGCCGGAGGAGACGTTCTTCACCTCCGAGCAGCTGGTGGAGCGCCGTTGTCCGGACTGCGGCCGAGATGTGCAGCTCGTCCAGGAGGACAACTGGTTCTTCAAGCTGTCGGCGTTCACGGACGCGCTGCTCGCTCACTACGAGGAGCATCCGGACGCCGTCCAGCCCGAGACGCGGCGCAACGAGGTCGTCTCCTTCCTGCGCTCGGGCCTGAAGGACATCTCCGTCTCGCGCACCGCGTTCACGTGGGGCATCCCGCTGCCGTTCGATCCCGAGCACGTCATGTACGTCTGGTACGACGCTCTGCTGAACTACATCACGGCGATCGGCTACGGCAGCGAGGATCCGAAAGGGAAGGCCGAGTTCGCCAGGTACTGGCCCGCCGACTACCACTTCGTCGGCAAGGACATCATCCGCTTCCACTGCGTCATCTGGCCGGCCATGCTGATGGCAGCAGGGCTCCCGCTGCCGAAGCACGTCTTCGCCCACGGCTTCCTGCTGACGAAGGGCGAGAAGATGAGCAAGTCGAAGGGCAATGTGATGTCGCCGGCCGAGCTCGTCGATCGCTTCGGCGTGGACGCCTACCGCTACTACTTCCTGCGCGAGGTGCAATTCGGTCTAGACGGCTCGATCTCTCTCGACGCGATGGTCCAGCGTTACAACGGCGATCTCGCGAACGACTGGGGCAACCTCGTCTCGCGCCTGTTCAACATGACCGAGAAGTACCTCGGCGGCGTCGTGCCGGATCGGCCGATGGGCCTGGTGACGCCGGACGACGAGGAGCTCATGGACCTGGCCGAGAAGCTGCCGGGCATGTACGAAGAGGCGATGGCGCAGCTGCGTTACTCGGAAGCACTCGAAGCGGCGTGGGACCTCGTCAAGCGCACGAACCGCTACATCGAGGATGCCGCGCCTTGGAACCTCGCGAAGAGCGAGGAGACGCGGGGCCGGCTCGGAGCGGTCCTATACAACGCGCTCGAGGCGGTACGGATCGCGGCTCTGTTCACCGCCCCGGTCATGCCCGGCACGTCGGCCGAGGTCTGGCGGCGGCTCGGGCTCGCGCAGGACGTCACGACGGTGCGCGATCTCGGATCTTCGGCCGAATGGGGAGGACTCGAGCCGGGCCTTCGCGTAATGAAGGGCGAACCGCTCTTCCCGCGGATCTACGAAGGGGGCGAGGCGAGCTAGCTCGCCGCAGAAGCCATGGAGAGACCGAAGCCAGTCGAACTGCCCGAGATCGGATCGCCGGTCGCCGACACCCATGCGCATCTCGGCATGCTCGACGACCCGGCCGGCGCGCTGGAGCGCGCCGCGATGGCCGACGTGAGCTACGTCGTCACGGTCGTCGATGCCATGGAGGCGCCCGAGGGCACGTTCAACAACGTGCAGGGCTGGATCGATGAGGCCGCGCACCGGCTGGCCGACTGGGACATCCCAGATGCTTCTCCGCCCCAGCTGCGGTTGCTCCTCGGCACGCACCCGCACAACGCGAAGGACTACGCCGAGGAGGTCGAGGCGCTCATCCTCGAACTCGCCGCCGACCCTCGCGTGGCGGGCATCGGCGAGATCGGCCTCGACTACCACTACGACCACTCGCCGCGAGGGGATCAGCGCCGTGCCTTCCGCGCGCAGCTGGCGCTCGCGAAGCGGCTCGAGCTGCCGGTGTCGGTGCATCTTCGCGAGGCACGCGACGAGGGATTCGCCATCCTCGAGGAGGTGGGACCGCCCGAGCGCGGATGCGTCCTGCACTGTTTCGGCGAGGGGCCGGATGTGCTAGAGCGCTTCCTCGCTCTCGGATGCCACATCTCGTTCGCCGGCCCGATCACGTTCGCCAAGAACGACGAGGTCCGCGAGGCCGTCAAGGTCGTGCCGGCCGACAGGATCCTGTTCGAGACGGACTGCCCGTTCCTAGCGCCGGCGCCGTACCGCGGGCGGACGAACGAGCCGGCGTGGGTCACGCTGATCCTGGCGCGCGCGGCCGAGGTCCGCGGGGTGCCGGCGGCCGAGCTCGCCGCCGCGTCGCTCGCCAACGCCCGGCGGCTCTTCGGCGGGAGCTGAGGGAGTGGCCGGCGCGCACGTCCTCGGCGTCGCCGGGAGCCCGCGGCGGCACGGCAACAGCGAACAGCTGCTCGATGCCTGCATGGCCGGCGTCGCCGAGGCCGGCGGTGTCGTCGACAAGCTGGTCGTGGCCGAGTACCGCATCAAGACGTGTAACGGGTGCAACGTGTGCTCCGTGACCGGCGAGTGCGTGCTGATCGACGACATGCGGCACCTCTACCCGCGCATAGACGCCGCCGACGCCGTCATCGTCGCCAGCCCCGTGTTCTTCGCCACCGTTCCGGCCGTGCTGAAGACGCTCTACGACCGCTGCCAGCCGTACTGGGCCCGCCGCTGGGTGCTCGGCGAGCAGCCGCCCGCTCACAAGCGTCCGGGCGCGCTGTTGCTCGCGCGCAGCGGCGGCGACCCGTACGGGTTCCAGGCCGCGGTCATCACGACGAAGAGCGTGTTCGCGGTGCTCGGCGTGGGCTACGACGACGAGCTGTGCGTCGCGGGCGTCAACGCCCCGTCGGACGTCGCGCGACACCCGGACGCGCTGGCACGGGCCCGGCGGATCGGCGCGGACACGGTACGCCGAGCGGACCCCCCGGGGGGCTGATCGCCGGTTTCGAGGGCGTTCGCGCCGGCTCGTCGAGATCCTTCGCAGGCGCGGCTTCCGGAGGCCTCCGAGGTGCCCGCGCGCGCCTTCTCGGGGGGCTCCGAGGGAGCTTCGCGCGAACGAACCGTGGCGACCTGCGCGTTTGTGTCGGTCCCTACGCTCGTGTAGAATTCGAACCCGTCACGTTACCCGGCCGTAAGCATTCGGGGGGCTTTTTGAGACCGGCGCCGCCAGGTCCGGCACGCATCCGAAACACCTACCACGCACTCGCAGCCGTTGCTCTTACAGTATTGACCGTCGCGCTCATCACCGGATTCGTCTGGGCTCGCAAGAGCATCACCACCGTCGTCGACGGGAGGGCGTCCACCTACCGGACGCAAGCCGCGGACGTCGCCTCGATGTTGGCCGAGGCGCGCGTCGAGGTGGCCGATGGCGACCTCGTCAACCCGGCTCCTGTTGCTGAGCTCGAAGACGGCGCTACGATCGTCGTCCGGCACGCGGTCCCTGTCACTCTCGCCCTCGGTTCCGAACGCACCCCGCTGAAGGTCATCGGCAGCACCGTCGGCGACGCGCTGGTCTCGGCGGGTCTCGACCCGAGCACCGGCCTCAGGGCCTCGCCCGGCATCGACGCGCCACTCGTGCCCGGGATGACCATCGCCGTCACCGACGTCTTCCTGCGTGTCGTCCAGCAGGAACTGCCGATCCCGCCCAAGAGCCGCACCGTCTCCGACCCGACCATGCCCATCAACACGAAACGAGTGGTGGTCACCGGCGCTCCGGGCCGGCTGCTGCGGATCCTCGAGACCATGGTGACAGGCGGCCGAGAGGGCGGACTCGTGCTGAAGGCCGAGCACATGGTGTTGTCCCCGGTGGACACCATCGTCGCGGTCGGCACGAAGCGCGACTTCCACCTCGGCGCAATCGGCGCCGCCCGTCCGATGGCAGCGATCCTGCGCGCACCGGCCGACGGCAAGTCGCTCGACGTCGTCGCGACCGCCTACCACCCTGGTGAGGGCGGCATGAACGCCGCGACCGGCGCGCGCCTCGGCTTCGGCATCATCGCGGTGGACCCAGACGTCATCCCGTTCGGCACGCGCATGTACGTGCCGGGCTACGGCTACGGCGTCGCGGCGGACACCGGAGGCGCCATCAAGGGCAACCGCATCGACGTGTGCCTCGAGTCGCCCGCGGAGGTCGATGACTGGGGCGTCCGGGCGGTCACCGTCATCCTGCTCCCCTGACGATGCCGCACTCGCCGCTGGCGACGCCGTCGGCGACGCTGGCAGTCCTCCAGCGCCACCGCCTCTCCACCAAGAAGTCCCTCGGGCAGCACTTCCTCGTCGACGACAACGTCGTGGGCCGCATCCTCGGCTTGGCCGGGATCGCGAGCGGTGACGTGGTCGTCGAGGTCGGGCCCGGGATCGGCACGCTCACGGTCGCGTTGTGCGGCGCGGCGGACGCGGTCGTCGCGGTCGAACGCGATCCGGGCCTGGTGCCGGCTCTCGAGGACACCACCGCCGCGTGCGCGAACCTGACGCTCGTGCGCGCCGACGCTCTCGCCGTCACCGCCGAGGACCTGACGACCGCGCTCGGCCCGCCGACCGCACTCGTGGCGAACCTGCCGTACCAGGTCGCCGCCACGGTCGTCCTGCGCTTCTTCCGGATGCTGCCTGCGCTGTCGAGCGCGACTGTGATGGTGCAGGCCGAGGTGGCGGACCGCATGGCGGCCGAGCCGGGGGGGAAGGACTACGGGGCCTACACGGTCAAGCTGCGCCTCCTCGCGCGGCCTGCGGGGCGCTTCCCGGTACCGCGCACCGTGTTCCTGCCGCCCCCGCGGGTCGACTCCGCCGTGCTCAGGCTCGAGCGCTCGGCACGCGCGGAGTCGCCCGCC
>Ga0209744_1000436_pt1 | contig 13930 bp, 6 predicted proteins | sample BarGraNGADG00311_2_FD_184494 | JGI IMG/M metagenome (GOLD analysis project Ga0209744, IMG submission 184494) | Arctic peat soil microbial communities from Barrow, Alaska - Barrow Graham LP Ref core NGADG0004-311 (SPAdes) (version 2) | ecosystem: Environmental > Terrestrial > Soil > Wetlands >... | reverse complement strand
CCCTGAAGCCGCACCGGTCACGAGTGCGACCTTCCCATCAAGTGCGCCCATGATGTACCCCTTCATCTGTGGCCCGCGTCGGGCCTGTGTGTCGTTCGAGGTGATACCTCGACCCTAGACTCGCCTGATACCCTCAGGTGCGTCGCGGCAAACGGGTTGCGCTTTGGGCCGAGCTCGAACGGTAGGCGAGGTGTTCCTGGAGGCGATCACGAAGGGGCAGGCAGCGGCGATGACGTTCTCGCGTCTCGGATCCACAGCCCGAAGGCTGGCGGGACACACCCGAACCGCGGTGCGGAGTCCTGATGCAGCCCGGTTCGGGGGTTGGCTCTACGCCTCCTCCGCGCCTCCCAGCCGCTCCGGCAGGTCCGGGTCCGGCAGGAATACGAACGCCCTCCCGCGCAGCTCCTGGCGAAGGTAGCCGCAGTCGACCAGGTCGAGCAGGTCTGCTCGTGCCGTCGCGTACACGACGTTGTGCGCGGTCTGGTGCTCGCGGATGCGCAACTCGACGTCGGGGTTCGCCAAGGCGTGCGCGATGATCGAGCGCTGCCGGTAGTTGAGCTCGGCGTCGTGCTCCAGTCTGGAGCGCACCTCGGCGTCGCGCCGCCTCGCTCGCGCGATGGACCCGAGGAGCTCGTCGAGGGCGACGACGCTGATCTGCAGATACGTCAGGACGTTGGGCGTGTAGTCAACCTCGGTCTCGCTCGACGACCTCCCGGTGTCCAAGCTGGAGAAGCGAACGACGGAGGACTCCATCCGCCCCTCCGACCAGGACTGGTACAGGCTGCTGATCGGCAGGTAGCCGAGCACGGGGTAGTCTCGCTGGGCCGCGAAGAGCCGGAAGATGCAGCGGCCGACGATGCCGTTGAAGTCCGGGAAGAACTCCCAGTGCTGTGCGGTGTTCAGCAGTGCGTGCGCCTTTATCGCCACAGACTCCGTCGGGTCACCCGTCTCGCCGTTCGCGTAAGCGCAGAACTGCTGGATGACTCCGGCGCGCGCTTCGGGCGTGACGGGGGCGCTCTCGACGCGGTCGGTGAGCCCATGGCGTACCGGCCGTCGCTCCAACGCGGAGAGGTCGACGCCCTCGATGAGCCGCTCGTAGAGGCGTGTCAGGAGCTCGGGCGAGAACGGCTCGTCGGCCAGGTCGTCGAGCTCGTAGAGCAAAGCGTGCGAGTTGAGGATCAGCCGGTCTGTGGCGTTCCGGGGCGCCCGCCCGCTCATCAGCAGGCTCTCCGCCTCGTCGGGCGAGACGACCACGCCGTCGAGCTGGCACGCCGCGATAGCCTCGCGGATCCGCGATCCGACCAGGAAGCGGCGACCGTGGCGGTGCAGGATCGCCCGGTGCGTGGCGGAATCAGCGCGGCAGTGGCGTTCTATCGCGTCGACGCACAGGCTCGACTCCCGGGTCAGCGTGTACCAGTAGACGCGACCCCGCATGTCGCGGATCGGGAACTGTGTGGAGCCGAAGCGGCGCACGGCTGTGAGCAGCTGCCAGGTATCCGTCGCGCTCAGCCCCGCGGGCAGCGGCCTTTTCGCCAACTCGTCCCAGTCGATGTAGTCGCGGGCGGCCTCTTCCGCCAGCGCCGCGAACACCGGGTCTGCGAGCAGGGCGTTCACGGCCCCGCTGTCATGCGGCGAAGGCATCCGGATCGGCACTCCCTGGTCTGGCTCGCGCATAGCGATCGCCGCCTGATTGGCAGGATAGACCTGACAGTCACGCGAGTTCACCCCCACAGCGTATATCAATTCTTGAGAGATTGACAGGCGATCACCCACGAGCGGACGATCACAGACGGTGCATCCTGCCCGTGGAGGTCCTCGCGGAGCGGAACGTCGACTTCGTGGTCGTCGGCGAAGGCGAGCGGACGCTTGTCGAGCTGGCGGCGGCGCTCGAGGCCGGCGAGCCGAGCTATGCGGCTATCCAGGGCCTCGGCTGGCTGGATGCCGCCGTGCCCATGGTCAACGAGCGCAGGGCACTCATGCGCCCGGACGAGGTCGGCCTGCCCGCCCGGGACCTCCTGTCTCTGGAGTTCTACGCGGACGCATTCAACGTGCTGACCGCGCGAGGTGGCTGCCCCTACCGCTGCCCGTTCTGCTCAGCGTCGTTCATCTGGCACGGGGTGCACCGCCAGCGCTCCGCTGCTGCCGTCGTCGACGAGATGGAGATGCTCGCCCGCGACTATGGTGCGCGGTTCGTCTTCTTCGTGGACGACATCTTCACGCTCGATCGGCGCTGGGTGGACGAGCTGCTCGTGGAGCTCGAACGCCTGGCCGGCCTCGTGACGTGGGGATGCGCCACGCGTGTGGACCTCGTCGACGCCGAGCTGCTGCAGCGCATGGCCGCCGCAGGCTGCACCGGAATCCAGTTCGGCGTGGAGTCCGGCTCCCAGACGATCCTCGACTCCGTGAAGGGCATCGAGAAGGAGCGGGCGCTCCATGCGGTACAGTGGGCGGTCGCCGCGGGCATCCGGGCGACCGCGTCGTTCATGGTGCCGTTCCCCGACGACACGCTCGAGACCCTGCAGGAGACGTTCGCGTTCATGCGTGAGCTGCAGGACGCCGGGGCCGAGCTCATGATGTCCTACACCGCGCCGTTCCCGGGCACTCTCTTCCACGAGAAGGCCGAGGAGTTGGGCCTGCGCATCCTCACCGACGACTGGGAGCAGTTCGACGCGAAGCACGCCGTCATGGAGACGCGGAACCTGTCCGCGCAGACGATTGAGCGTGTGGTCGAAGAGGAGATGGGAAGGCTCGGGCTCGGGAAGAGCGCGTAGGGTCGGATCGGACGCGCCCGGGGGGCATGCATACGACAGAGGCCTCGGCCGCAGCTGCGGGCTCGTATCCGTTCTAGGAGCATTTCGACGGGTGCCGGTAGGAATAGGTAGGGATGACAAGCCCCCGGCAAAGAGAGAGGCCAGCCGGTAAGTAGTTCACCCATGCTGACCTCGTACAATCTTTGGTGCCCCCGGCAGGAATCGAACCTGCGACACCAGGTTTAGGAATCCGTCAGCGGCCGTACCAGCGTGCTTCGGCGTCCGGTCTGGACCTGCTTCCTCAGCAGGCAAGACTGGCGCCGACTGCGTTCAGCTACGGCGCTACCCGGCGTCTTGCGTGGCCTTGTGCGCCTGTAGTGTGCCTGGTCGTGAGTAGTACAGCGCGTCTCCCGAGCAGCGCCTAGCTCTTCCCGTAGCCCTTCTGCAGAACGAACACAAGCGCGGACCCAAGCGCGACGATGAACGCCCCGACAACGAGAGGCCAATGGGCCAAGAACTTCGTCAGTATGTCTTCAAGGGAGAGGGTCGTGACCATCTTGGTGCTCGCGAATATGCTCCACATGATGCCTACCCAGAGCCCCACTGCGAGCAGCGCGTAGCGCCACCACGTCTGCCGAATGAGGTTCAGTTGGCTGAATCGCACGACCACCGGCAACTTCGTCTCAGGAATCCTAGTGTTGTCAGGTGCAGTGCCCTCGAGTCCAAACTCCAAGTACTCCATCTTGCCTTCGGTCTTGGTGGGGTATAGCGCCCATCCCACTTGATTATGGTATGCGCCACGGACAACTGCGGTCCCCGAACCGCTCGTCAGACCCGGCACAGGACTCAGTTTGAATTGCACCTCGGGCAAACCATCCGGTAAGGACCCGAATCCGGGCGCCCGATGCTTCCAGAGCAGCTCGTACTTGTCTCCCGCCGTGAGCTGATAGCCTCTGACCTCGCCCAAGTTCGTGAGCGTCTCCGCGACGCCCTTGCTCGGCTCCTTGCCATGCTTGTCAACAAGCCAAGCGAAGCTAAACAGGGTTCGGTCGAACGCACCGTTCGAGTGGGTATCCCGCTGCAGCGCAGAGATGGTCCGCGCCCACTCAGTCTTCTGTTGTTCTAAGGAAGTCGTGAACGACAGGGTTTCGACCGCCGAATCTGCGATATCGCCCGCGAGTTCGGCACCCCTCAGAGTCCAGGATGCTATGAGTTGGTCATCATCTGGGAGTTGAACGAACTCACCGACGCTGAAGGCGACGCTCAGAATATCGTCGAGTTCCACACGCTGAATCGTGCCACGCCTCAGGGGAGCCAAAGCAACTCCTCCGCCCTCCACCGGCAATCCAGCGCAGACGAGCACGTCACGCCCACGGAGGTCTTGGCCTGCTGCAACTGCGCTCAACAGGTCCTTCGATACGAGGTCCTTCGTGTAGCGCCAGCTGTCTGGGTAGGTAAGCCCGCATGGAAGGCTCATGACGCGGACCAGGTCAACCACATACCCTTCTGGTGCGTCAACACGCGCCGAGATGACTAGCATGCACGACTCCTTCGGTCTCGGTGTCAGTTCCGTCCGCACCCATCGTACGTGCAAGGTACGACACGCAAGCGCGCACTGTGTGGCGTTCAGCCGTCATTCCGGAGCCAGCCTTCTCAGACTACGAACAGCTCAGTCTCCTTCGTGGACACGAACATCCTTCGCGACGGGTCGTCATCGCGCAATCTGAGAATCCCCGTGCAACGGAGTGTTCCAGCACGTGCGAGTTCGCTTGAGGCGCTGTCGCCCACCCGGATGAGCACCCGAGTGCCCGGCGCCGCACCTCCGCCGCGAAGCGCCGTTCCGGCGAGGAAGCTGGCACCATCATGCCCTTCGGAGGCGAACTCGAGGTCCGTCATCTGCTCCGCAGCGAGGGACTCGGGTTGCCATCCGACTGAGGCAGCCCAGTACTCTTCGCACAACTGGCGGGTCTGGCACCACCGACATGTCTCGGGCTCCGGCCTTGCCGGCGGCGGGTTCTGTTCGACCTCCGAGCGTGCCGCACTGGCGCGCTGGCGCAACTCCGCGGTCAGGACTTCGACCTCGGCCCTCGTGGGCGCGGAGACTTGGACGGTCTGGGTCGGGTAGGTCAACCGGAGTTCGGTGGCTAGTCGCGAGTCAGGATTCCTGACCGAGTCAAGTGCCCAGATGGTCGCATAGACTCGCACCTGAAACTCGTGCTCAGGTTTTAGTACACCGGTCTTGAAGTCCGTCATGACACAACCGCTTGGCGACAGCGTTAGAAGGTCAACGATTCCCGCCCAGCCAAGGTCGGACGCCTCCACCCACTGTTCCGGATGAGAGCCCTCGCCTAGTGCCCGAGGACTTGCGCCCGCTCCGTGGTCCGTGCGCACACTTCCTTGCGCGATGTCGGTTCCCCTCAGCATCTGCTGCAAGGTAGACCGCATCTTGGGCAAGTCTTGCGACAACGCCTTGTCATAGTCATCAAGGTGGCTGGACGCCCTCGGGTTCTGCGCAAGAATGGCCATTTCCTCAGCCGCAGACTCCACGAGAATCTTGGAGAGTCCCCCGAGAGCCCTCAGCACTGTCACGATGGAGACGGCATCGACTGAACTGTTTCCCGATTCGCACATCGCGAGCGCGCACCGTTCAAGCGCCCTATGGATGACCCGACCTCGCACGGCGCCAACTGTCGGCTTCTCCGGATAGCCCGAGATGCCGCAATGTTCTGCCCTCACGAGTGCCCATGCCCTGGGGCAGCGCTCGATTGCGAGCATGGTCGAGTAGAACATGGTCGCTGGAGACGCCGGCCAGGAATCTGGCGTGCGCACGCGATGGAGGCCCTCTTGGGCCCAGACCATAGGCGTGTGACTACACACCGAGGGCTTGCCTGACCGTGGCCGAAGCCAGGGACAGGTTCATTCGCACCATGGACTCATCGATGGGCGGAAGCACGAACGGCTTCATCCCATACTCGCTCAGCTCTCCGAGGGCTGCTGTCGGCATGAGGCCGGGCGTCAGGGCCCCGCTGACGCAGACCGCGAATTCCTCTCCGCCCCTCACGGCGCACAGAATCGGTATCTCGACCGCGCCGATTCCTGCCACCTCGCGAACGACGTTTCGCTGCAGGGTGCATCCCGTCATGCCAAGACCCAGGAGTTCCGCGAAGAGCAAGTCCGTAGCTTGCGCCACTCGCGCATCGTAGCCAGTCGGCAATTCGCCGTTCAGAACATAGTGCAAGAGGCTGCTTCCAAGATGTCTGTCGAGCGCGGCGTGTTCGAACTTGTTCTTGTAGCTGCGCAGACACCGGTAGCACGAGCTGTCGCAACCGTCGGGGCAGTCTTCGAGTATGCGGAGCGCACGAACGAAGAGCCGGTCGCCGAGACGACCCGCCATTCGAGCGAAGCCGGCGCCTCCTGACAAGGTGTCGTACAGATACACTTCGGCCTCTTGACCGCGGGCTCCAAGTGGAGTGAGAGCAGGCCGGAACTCCGCGACAAGTTCTCCCGGTTCTATCTCAAGCAGTTCGCAAGCTGCCTTGCTCAGCGCTTCGCACAATGTGCGCAACGCCACCCTTGTGGCGTGGACTCCCGGAATCAGCTTCACAGGTTCAGCCACGCGCATTGAGACCAAGAGCACATCGGAATAGAAATCAGTACCGAGCACCATGCCCGTTGATGTTCTACCGCCCGAGCACATGCGCTCATCATCTGGATACGGCTTCTGGTGAGCACTGCCGGTGACCCCTCCCGGCAGTGCAACCGGTTCGATACGACCGCATCGCGTGCAGTAGTTGTAGCCCTTGGTCTCGGCACCTCGGTTGGTTACCACGAGTTGGAGTTTGTCGTGGTGCACCCGGATTCTGTCGCCTATCGCAACCCACTCATGCGTATCGTCCGGAGTCGCAACCGTGAGCTTGGCTCTTGTTGGGTAGCCCAACGGCGGCATGTCGTCGCGTGACTCATCGGGCTGGATATCAACCGGGTGGGCGAACCCGGGTGGTCTCAGCCAGTACTGCCCTGGTCCCAGGGTCTCCCCGCCGCAACCCTTGCACTCCAGAGTGACGCCCTTCTCGCCGCTGGAGAGCGGCTTCGTGATTGCGTAGCCACAACGCTCACACTCGAAGTACAGTTCGCGCTCTTCCCAAGCCGCAGAAAGCTCTCGCTTCATTGGGGAGTAGAGCGCGCCGGACGTCCACAGCTTGCCGTCAATCCAGACGCTCTTGCCCGGAGCATATTGTGACAGTGCAACACCAAGTCCTTGCGCTGGCGCGTATTGGTACTCGTGCACGAATCGTGACGAGTTCGCGTCATCGAAGACGTAGAAAGTTGCGACGTCGGTTGGGAACGCATAGCGCGGCAGGACACCCTTGTACAGGAGCCGGTCCAGCAGGTACTTGCTGTTTGACTGGGTCCTCGCGGACTCAATGCCCGGTTGCGGCGGCATCTCAAAGTCAGCTGGTTCTGATGCGCTGTCCTCTTCCGTGACACCCGGCTGCGCGCCCACATTGTCGACAGCGTGGCCCGGCGACTCCCCTGTGGCCGGGGGCCCAAACCCGGCGAGGGCGTCGTCAATCTCGGCAAGTGTCTCGTCTATGAATCCGGCAAGCAGCGAACTCCGCGGTTCCCCAGTGAGTTCACTCGGAAGCCACGCGTCCATCTCCTGCCGAAGCAATTCCTCATTCATCCGAAGCCAGGTTTCGAAACCGGTTCGACTCAGACTGGAACCCGCGTCGAGGAACGCCTCCACGGTTCCCAGAACTGAGAAGAGGTCTGGGCGCATCTCCACTTCTTCTGGGCGCACCTTCGCACGGAGGTAACTCTGGAGAAGGTACGCGTGCACATGTCGCGTGCTGATGTGCGTGTTGTCGAGCACAAGGCTCGGGTCCTCTACCTTGCCGCTAATCATCTCCGCTGGTCTCGAGAAGTAGTGCTCGTCGTGACTGTCCGCGCTGCCGAATGCCGTCACGGTCGCGACGGAATCGCCTCTACGTCCAGCGCGACCAGCGCGCTGCTGGTAGTTGGAGCGAGCCGGAGGCATGTTCCTGAGCGACACGCCCGACAGCGAGCCGATGTCGATGCCGACTTCCATGGTGGTAGTGCACGAGAGGACGTCGACCGCCCGCTCTGGTCGCCCATCAGCGGAGCCAAGGTCGATATCCTGAAACAACAGCTCGTATCTCTCTGCCCTTGAGAATGCATCCGTTGAAGCAGCCGCATTCAGCTGCGCCGTGTGCTCCTCTGCCCGGAGGCACAGCGGCGCCTCGTGGTGCAGCAGCGCGTTGGTCGTCGGACTCCTGTAGTACTTCTTGCGCGCAGCGAAGACGGGGTCGGCATCCGGGTCAATCGCGTCGACCTTCTCCTTGCCGCACTTCGTGCATCGGGCACTTCCGGGAAGAGGTCTTTGGACATTCCTGCAGGCGCTGCAGTAGCCCCAGCCGGGTCCCAAGTCGAGAGCCAGCTCCGCACCGCGCATCCGATACGTTCCTGCAAGGTCATCACAGAACTTCCGCAAGAGGACGGGAAGCCACTGCTTTCGGAAGACGTCCGCGCCGGCGGTGCTTGGGAAGAGACGTCCTACGCTCCTGTAGTCCCCGCTCTTGTGCCCTTTGACTTCTTTGGCCGCCCACCATTCCTGCGGCATTGAGGCAATCCAGTACCCTCTCCATGCATTTAGCCACACTCTCATGAGCGCCCGTTTGGATTCCGCATCCTCGGCAAGTCCTTCGATATCGGGCAGCGAGTCCGGAAGTAGACGATGCCGACGGTGCTCCCTGACCGAGCCGAGGGCCAGCGACTGAATCCCCGAGAACGAGTTCGAGAGGCAATCGTGAACGGCCCGAATCAGGTCCGGGGGTGCAGTCTGGTTCGCCACCTGCGCGTGAAGGTCTATGAGCATGTCGGGGTCATCGAGAGCGCCGGCCTCAAGTGCCTCATCAACTCGCCGCATGTGGTCCAGAAACGCGGCGCCTTCGGTAACCTCAGGGTCGATGATGACCTTCATATCACTGCTCGCGACGAGAAGAGCGAAGTACGCGTCATCTAGTGACGCCTCGGTCGGAAGCGTCTCCTGAATCCGACTGTAGCCGTACACGAGAAGAGGTCTGACCGCGTCCTTGGTGGCGTAGCGCTGAAGTTTCGGGGCGAGTCTGGCGGCAGCCTGTCTCGAGTCCGAGAACACGAGAACCTTCCTGCCACGAAGTGGCGCTGTTCGAGTTGCCCGGTTGGGTCCTGGCGGTTGCACCTCAATCTGCTTCGCCAGCAGCGCCTGGAAAGGCTCGTCGCCTTTAGTCTGGTGGTCCTGGATGAAACTACGCCCCATCTCTTGGCCGTCACAAACCGCACAGCGAGCGAACTCCGCCTTCGAATGACGTGGTGCATCTGTATCGTCGGCGTCGGCATCCGGCACGGGCAGGAACAGGCTGCGATTCCTGGGCCCCAGTTCGTCCGGGTCGACACGCCCGGTGACCATGTCGTAGTCCGCTTTCCGTGCGCTGGTGAGTGAAAGCGGTTCCTCGAGAAGTAGGTCCACGGCCTGGAGGCGTCGCACGGTCCCAGAATCCGAAACGTACTCTTGCCCGGCCGTTCCCCACAGGTACTCCGGGTCGTCAACGTCATCTGTGTAGGCTTTGGCGTACGCGGTGCCGCAGCTACGACACGTATACAGCTCGAGGACACGAGCGCCGCATTCACAGAACTCCCTCGGTTGGCTGTAGAGCTTCCCGGCAGGTCCTCCACGCAACTCAGCGGGTAGCGCAGAGCATTCAGGGTCCATACAAACCCACAGCCCTGGCAGGCCTCTGTGGAATGAGTGAACCCGGCAAGGCAAAAGACTGGGTTCGCCAGGCTTGGCTCGCGCAAGCGATGCCAGCCCCATCAGGCTGGTCACGGCAGCATCCGACACGGATTTGGGCGAATCAGGGAATACCAGTTCGCCGAGGTGGTCGACAGGTAGCGCGCTCTCCATGGTTGCATTCACGAGAAGGCCAAGCGGTTCGAAGTCCTCGAGGGCGTTGAGAAGACTCCGCCCCAGGTCGCTATCTTCGGGAGTGCCTCGATAGGCAAGGAAGTCCCTAATGTAGGGCATCCTGTGCTCATCCGACTCAGCGCGATAGAAGGCTCCTAGGTCGATACCGGCCAGCGCCTGGGCATCCTGGTTTGTTCCGGGCGCTTCGTGCTTCTTCCTGAGCTGGCCACGCAGGACGTCGAAGCTGTAATCCGGGAGACCAGTGAGTTGTGAGGCGAAATCGCGGGCGTGTTCCGACTCTTCGAAGCTCGCACTCGTACAAATGGCCTGGACTTGGCCCGGGTTCACACCGAGTCTCATTCGCAGCCGTCGGAGAAGGAGGGCCACTTCGGACCCACCTGCACCTCGATACAGATGGGCCTCGTCGACCACGAGCAAGAGGCGCTCGTCGGGGTTGGCCTTCAGCCAACTTGCCGTGGAGTCAAACACGGGTGCCTCTATTGGCCGCATGAGCATGTACTCAAGCATCGAGTAGTTCGTGACGAGCACGTCGGGCGAGCTGGCGAGTACCTCATGTCGAGTCAGGAGCTCGACATCGTCCGGCTGCGTCACTGCCCTCAGGAACTCACCCGTCCTGCGGTCTTGCCACGATGTGCCGGCTCTCCCGAACCAAGCTCGCAGGTCGGACTTGGCGGGCCATTTGCCCCTTGCCTGAAGCTCCGAAACCAGCTTAGTCGCAGCGGCCACTTCGGCAGGATTGCCGGACTGCATCGCGTCGAGGTACCCCACGTAGAACTTGTACATCGGGTTGATTCGCTTCTGGTCCTTGTCTTTGTCCCTGACGCCCGCATAGGGCGTTCTGCTGGTGTAGCGAGCGAATCGGGCCGGTCGCCCGGAATAGGTCTTGAAGAAGCTAGTTACCCTGTCGTCGCCGAGCAGGAGCCTGAGCCGGCCGACCTGGTCGTTGACCAGAGCGTTCATCGGATACAGAAGAATGACGCGTACTGCAGGCTGAGCAAACGACTCTGGACAGTTGGTCGCCTCGCGAGCCAAGCCGGCGAGCATCGGCAGGAGGAAGCACTCGGTCTTGCCTGAACCCGTCCCGGTGGTGACCACAAGGTTGTTGCCTTTGATGTGGGCAGCCTTCAGGGACTCCGACTGGTGCTCATATGGCGGGTTGTAGAAGAGCTGCCTTTGTCCGTTGCCGCTCGAGCAGAGCGACTCCAACAACCCTTGGATGGGTACCTCCAGCCCCAACGCCTCATATGTATCGCCCAACGTGTATCGAGGCGTACTCTCCACGAAGGGCTGTTGATGAATGACGCCAGGCTCCTCGAGAAGCTTCCTTCGCTGCTCCACCAATTGGCGGTCCCGGATATGGTAGGCAGCCTCAATGTACTCGGTTAGGCGCTGCTGCAGCTCTCCGACAGTCTGACCCAGCGTAAGGTTCTGCTCTTCCATCAGTCTCCCCTGCTCGCACTCGGGCCGCTGGCCTCAACTTCTTGCAGCCACAGGATGTCCCGAGCGAATGACCGCTCGTCTTCAAGGTCTTCGGGCGAGAGCGACCACTGAAGAAACGCCTCCGAGATTGGCTCCCCGAGGATGTCCCATCGTCTCTGGGCCCATTGAGGAACAGGAGAGTACAGACGAATGCGGCAAGTCGCACTATCGGCAGATACCGAGAACGCCTGCGGCTTACCTCTCAAACAATCGATGGCGGCCTGCAGGCGCCACGCAGTGTCACAAGCTCGTTCTTGGTCGTCGCCAACGATGTCGAGGACTTTCTTGACCCTGCCCTCCTCCAACAGCATGTAGCACCACAGTTCGTTGCCGTATGCCTGAGGACGCCGTGCGACGAAACGTCCTGAGCTCGATTTAGGTTCCACCCACCTGCCGAGGTAGTACCTCACTGACTTATCCGGGTCGAGCACACGGAATTCGGCAATATCTCGAGCGTCTGGAACTCCGTCTAGTCTCCTATCGTATTCGGCCAGGTAGGACGAGGCTGTCGTGGCTTCGGGCTGGGAGCCCCAGCTGTCCAGTTCAATGAAGCCGGAATCCAGGAGCCTGGCTGCCACGTCGTCTCCTTCAAGCCGGCGCGTATAGCCTCGGGGTACGAGACGAGACTGAAGCCCGATGGGCAGCGGCAGACGGTCCATCTCGCCTACACCGAGTACCACCACTGAATCCCCTAGCCTCCTGACAAAAGAAGGCGGGCGCGCATAGATGAGCCTCGCCCCCTGCCCCCCGGTTGTTGCCCCTGATTCTGCTTCAATCAGGTCTCCATACGCCACGAGCGTTCTCACGGCCGACGCCACTTCGTCGAGTCCATCCGCGTCGCACACTCCGGCCAGCGCCTCTCGCACCTCGTTAACCAGAACCCTCTCAGGACAGGGACAATGTAGGGACGCGGCGATTCGAATGAGGGCAGAAAGGCACTCTGTAGAGTCGATTTCGTACTCTGCGCAGCCGGCTGCCTGTCTGGCCATAGTCGAGACCTGTTCTGAGGACACCGCTCGCATCGTCACCACTCCCATGTCTTGTGTGTGCGACCGTAGTCTGGGGGGCCGGTCACTATGTCCGAGTTGAGCACAACCCACCTAGCCGCACGCATGAAGACCGGCGCATCGAGCAGGGCGCCGAGAAGCAGTTCGGTGTCCTCCGCCGCCCAAGCGAGCACGACCTCTGGTGAGCTCGCTAGCCGCAGAGCGAACTCAATCAGGCTGCGGCCATTTGGGGTCTCCCAGCGCGACGGGCAATGCGCGCTGAACGCCAGGGCGAGCCGAACCACCGTTGAGAAGAGAGCGCACCGGCCCTCAGCGGTGCCCTTCACCAGTTCGCCCCCACGTGCTCTTAGGGCACTGGCTAGTGAGCGGTCACCGCCGACATTCACAACGGCATCCGCAAGAGCGTCAGAGGAACTCGAAGTCTGATACTCAGTGAAGTGCCTCTCAGCCCGCGACCAGTTCAGTCCGCAGACCACTTCGACCATCTTGCGCTCAAACTCAGAGATGACAAGTTGAAGGGGGTACAGGGCACTCAGCTGGCCCGGAATGCGAGCTCGTCCCCAGGCATTCAGTCGAGCCAGTAACGAGTGTATGTCTGCGGCGCTGCGGTCGTAGTAGCGCAGGGTCGGAGAGCATTGCAGGTCACGAAGGTCGTGAAATGCCCTTCCGACGACCACTGCCTGAGACGCGCCGTCGGCAGTCGCGACATAGAGTCCACCGTCAGGGTCGACACATGCCCCGGCCAAGAATCGAGAGGCGTCTAGCGCGATTGACTTATCGGGAAGGGAGTAGTCGAACAGAGCGACCATGGGCGGCAGCAGGACTCCACGGTCGTCGCGTAGTTGCAGACAAGAGGAGTCCCTATCTCGACTGATTGCCCATCGCAAAGGAGTGGGTTCGCGCTCTGCGCGGTAGACACGCGACCCGAGTTCAAGCCCGTCAATGGATATGACACAGCTGTCCGCAGCGTCGTAGCAGTCCTGGACGTTCTTCTTGTCCCTGAAGTGCCTCGCCAAATGCTCTTGCCAAGCATCTGAGTCAATTGGGAGTCGCATCGACGGAAGCGGAAGGTCGACGAGCGGCTCGTCTCGGCCTTGAGCGCATAGCGACGTCCGCAGCTTGATTATGTGGCGCGCAGGACCATCGATGTCCAGCAAGAAGCGCCCGGTCCACACATCTTCCAGAGAAGGACTGCGCGGATTCGCCGAGACTGCCATGGGAAGCGCCTTGTCGATTCCCCCCACCGAGGGCTCGCGGACGACGACCCTCAGCCGCCCGGTCTGCACGGTCCCGAGCGAAGACACCAATACGTCGAAGATGTGCTCCCCTACCTCCAGGGGGTCAAGGTCCACGAAGACCGGAATTGCACTGGACAGCCGAGCACTCAGCGTCTCGCCATTCGGCCCCGTGTCCCGCAGCGCCAGCTGACCATGCTGGCAGTCTGCCTGCACAGCAACCGTTTTCGGCTGTGTGAGTACCCACTCCACATCACCGTCGCCGTCCCATTTGGATGGGGATAGCCCCACCGGCCACAGGCGCAACGTAGACGCCTGCGATAGCCCGCACTTCTGCGCTAGGAGTTCGGCATCGGCGGTCGACAACCCAGCCGGGTCGAGGCGGGCCAAGTCAGCCCCGTCGAAGGCAGTAGGGAGTCTGGGCAAGTCCACACCGGACAGGTCAAGTCCACGCGTAAGCAAGAGATAGTGACT